>Ga0207711_10000144_pt1 | contig 75295 bp, 116 predicted proteins | sample KBSS34metaG_FD_184401 | JGI IMG/M metagenome (GOLD analysis project Ga0207711, IMG submission 184401) | Switchgrass rhizosphere microbial communities from Kellogg Biological Station, Michigan, USA - KBS S3-4 metaG (SPAdes) (version 2) | ecosystem: Host-associated > Plants > Roots > Rhizosphere... | reverse complement strand
CTCTATCAGCTTGCTCCTCTATGATGATTTCGATTTTGATCATGGTTTCATCAGTTCAACCCCGCGATGACGGGGCGTGTTATATTTCTCGGGAAGGTTCATGTCCCAGCCGCACCTTGGGCACCAACAAAAATGTCCTTCGCCTCGGCACATGTGACACTCAAATACATCGCCAGGGTCAAACAGCAGCGGGTCTTCTTCGTATCCGTCGTGACATCCATCGCCGCCGCAATCCGAACAGGGGCACGTGAAACACTCATGGCCGCAGTTCGGGCATTGGTCGTCGGAGAAATCAACCTCTTCATGGCGAGGGTAAATCTCAGGACCTCCGGTGACGTAATTCGGTGTTCGACTCACCACGGCACGTCCTCCAATTCGTCCTGGTCTTTCTCGTGGCAGCAGCATTCGCAGGCGCGACGTTCTTGGTCTCGCGGGTTTGGATCATCGAATGGGTCTGGCGCGTCGTCGATGCGGTCGCGTATCCGCGCGCACTCGTAGGCGTCGTGATGGACGCAGGCGCAGGGGATGAGTTCGGGCTTGGCTTCCAGTTCGGCCTTGTGCTCGGCCTGGGCGATCTGGGCGTCCACCAATTTCTCTTTGCGGATGTCGTGCTCGTCTTTCATAGCCGTCGGAACGTGATGGCCCAAACGAACGGGTTAGAGTTCCAAGGATGCTTCTTTCCGTTTATAGAATTCCAGAGTGATTCGAAAGTAGAAATAGGAGTCACCGCAGAACCGTAGTGAAAAATGTCCTCATTGAATCTCACCGATCTTCCATAGTCCTTCCAAGTCCAGCACTTCGGGTCTTTTGGGTGCCATCGGCCTTCGATGGCCTCAGCTATCGCATCTTCCTCGCTTATGTCCTTCAACCGCTCAACTCTCACGCTGACAATTTCCAAGGTGAGGCGCGATGCCCATCGGGGCATGAAGATTGACGGTTTCCATTTGGTTGTGGCTTCGTGAACGGGACCTGAGTCGGCGCGATAGACTACCTGTTTTCCGTCGCTCTCGTCGGCATACCCAAAAGTTTCCCGCACCCAAAGCCTATCTGAGACTCCGCCGTATGGGCTGCGCTCTGCCATCCACTTCAGCCCTTGGCCGAACGTGGTATGACATCCCCGCTTGCCCGTCCAAATTAAGTGGTTCCTGCGACGCTCGCCCACATGGACGCCGTATTCGGAAGAAGTGCCGCCTTCGAGGAGGCTGTCGTCGATGATTGGCTGCGGATTAATGACGCGGCGGGTTTGACTTTTCCTGCCTTCCAGAATCGCGTTGATCATCGGGCCGCTGAAAAGGATCGGCTTCTCGATGACGGTCTGCGTTGCGGTGATGGCTTTCATGGTCAAAACGGAATTTTATTCAGTCCTGTAGATTTCAATTCTGATTCGCTCTGGCTCTTTGCTCTATCTCGAATCCTTCGGCACTCATTGCACATTCTGCCTCCGCGTTTGGGCCTGTAAGTGTTTTCATCACTGTATGGATGCCCTTTTGGGCAATGAGTTTTTGCCGCATTCCTTGCGGCGATGGTATCTCCGATTATTACGTTGTTTCCCCGGGTCTCCGGAAACAAATGAAATGGGTTTACGCAATGCCGAGTGCGGCATCTGTGATCTAAGGTCAGCCCTTTTGGTATCTCTGCCCTGAACAATTCGTAAGCGAATCGGTGTGCGTATTGGGTTTTTTGAAAGGCTGTAAATGTCCCATAACTGTTTGGCAGGATATTGGCTTGCCATAACCAGCAACTATTTTCTGCCGGGGTTATTTTTTCGGTGAATCGGTCGAACAGGCTTTTTCGCTTTTGGCCTGCCACCCATTTTACCGTTCCTCCTTGCCGCTTCTTTTTGAGCTTTGGTTGCACGGCTTCCGCCAAGTCTTCCGAGCTGAACCGCATATTGATTTTTTGCATTCATAAATAATCCGCACCGCTGGGGTTTTTGTCAATAACTAAAATGGCACCGCTTCATTCACAGTATCCGGGTTATCCTGATCGTCGCCCCTTCGCTTCCAGGTTCGCACAGTTCGCAGCTTACGGAGTGCTCTGGGATCACGGACCAGCAATCGTCGGACGGTAGTAAGCACATCAAAGATCGTAGAGACGCAACCGTCTGAGTCGATGCGTCTCCGATCTGAAAATCGGAGCGTAATTTCGACTCGATAAGCAGCAGTGCTTTTTGCATCCAGATACGGTGCTCTGGCTGGGTTATCGGTCGGGCCATTATCCTCTTGGTCTTTTTGTCCAGCCAGCCGAACGCCCGCTTGCCCGTTTTGAATGATGGAACTTTCCCGATGCCCTTGATCTCGATGGTCAACGTCTGTGGCGTTGAGTCGAATAAAGTCCTCTGTGGCTCTTGGAAACTTGGAGATGATTTCGTCACGGCTCATTTGGTATTTTCGTTTTTGACCTGTTCATCCTTCAGCGCGGCAAAGAGCAGTCGCACGAAAGCGGATCTCTCAGCACTCGACTCGTTGCCCATAATGGCTCCGAGCGCGGCCATGGACAGCATGTCGGCGTCGAACCCAAGCGAACTGGGTTTAATCAACCGCACGTCCTCTGGCCGCTCTGCCATGATCACAATGTAGCCAGAATCCGAGAGTTCCTTTTTCTGAACCTGACTGAGAGAGCCGGTGAGCGCGATGATGATGGGTTTTGGTTTCATTTTCGTTTGAGCGACTTCTTGAGGGTCTTGATTTTGATCATAGTCCCCTGCCGATAGCCGTATGGGTAGAAGCTTTCTCCGAGCGCAAACACCGTCGAGACTTCCTTAGCGTCGTCAAGGTCTGCGTCGATCCAAACCTCGAGTACCCCTGGCGCATTCGGGTTCCACGTAATCGGCACTTCGCGGTCGAACAGCACGGCGCAGAACTGTTTGATGTTGTCAATGCAGGCCCGCTTGTCGAAGTCGTCGTTTTGGATGAACGGGACGTTGGGTGCCTGGTTATACTGAAAGTTCTCCCGCAATTCGAGCCTGGCCGGCGTGCCGAGCGCATGGCCTAGGAGCGACGTGAGGGCCGACAGCGCGCGGATGGTGCGGCCTCCGGTCCCGCAGAGGATGCGATAATCCGCAGCGGCTGGCGTGACAGCGATCAGCGCCATGCGATTGACCGGCGGTTGTTCGACAATCTTGAGTCCCTGCGGATCGGTTACCATGCCGCGAAGCAAAGGAAACAGGAGTTCGGAAAGAGAATTCATTGTGTGAGCGGCGGTGACCTTGGGCTTCACGGCTTGGATTCAATGGAGGATATGATCACCGAACCCTCTGGTGTTTTTACTTCTGCTGTGGGTGCCGCAGCATCAATCGCGCTGAATATTTGTTTGCCAACATCCATAGCACGAGACACCACGGCGCTGTCCTTTCCAGATTGCATGTCGGCCAGGAGTTTTTTCCAGCGTTCGGCTGGCGGAGTTGTGTCGGTCGCATCAGCCACGCTTTTGACAAACGCCTCAGCTCCATCGGGCACGCGGAAAATAATGTCCGCGTAGGTGCAATCGAAATCGTCGTCATTGTCGCTCACATAGCAAGGATGATCGGCAAGCTCATCAATCACGCTTTGGTACTCCTCACGGTTCCCGCCGCCGTTCCGTGTATGGACAATTATTTTTGTGCCGTCCTCCGACGGGTAGCAGTCACGAAACCGACCGCAATCTGATTGCTTTAGTCCAAGTGTGGCCAGCAGAAGATCGGCGTATTGGTTTTTACCGAACAGAATGTTGTAGAGGCTCATAGGAAGCGGGGGTTTGTTTCGAAGATTTTGATAATTTCGGCGTTCACTGTGCGGCTGTTTTACGCGAGGTTGGGGAAAGTGTCAACGGTTTTCTTTGGTCAGGCGGAGAAAAGTTTAGAGCGGCGGTGTCATCTTCACCCATCCCGTTCCTGCGCAATGCGGGCGCGGTCTGCTTTGTTTGAAAACTTTAAGCTCTTTCCTGAGACTGAACAACTCGGCCTCCATTAACCGAAAGCACTCGCTCACTCGCTCAGGATTGTCAGATCCCACGGCGTCACAAATCTCATTCATGGCATGCCTTCGGGCGTGAAGTTCATTCGTCAAGTCGGCAACCGAACTTACAGGGGGTTGTGCCAAGTGCTCGTCTTTGTTCATAGCGGGCTGTCACCAAGCAGGCGTTTGGGGGAGATGATCATTGGTCAATCGGGGTATGGGGTATTTGGAGCGTCAATAAATTCGGCCTGAACGTCTCGGTCATCAATCCTGGCTGCGTTTTGCATTCGAAACTCCGAGGCGAAGAACATCAATCGGCAGTCCTTGGTCGGGCCGTCTTTGTTCTTCACAACATCGAGTATCACCCGGCGGGCGAGTTCGTCCTGCTGCTGCTTCGAATCGTTCGACAGCAGCCAGACCTTGTCGGCGTCGTACTCGATTTGGCCCGAGGCGCGCAGGTCAGAGAGTCGCGGGCGCCGCTGGTCCTTGTCGCTCTCACGATTCAGCGACGACAGCACGATGACTGGGCAGTTCATTTCTTTGCCGAGGTTTTTGATAGCGCGCGAGGCGTAGGTCGCCCGATCATACTCCTTCTGCCCGGGGCAGTTGAGAAGTTGAAGATAATCGACGATGAATAGGCGGGCACCCTTCTGATACATGCGCCGGCAGACGGAGCAAAGTTGCTCGGGGCTCAGGGGCCCAGCATCGGAAATCAGTAACTTATCCGCGCACGAAATCAATCTACTAAACCCAGCCATGGTCGCCTGGCTCTCAGCGGCGCTCACCGAACCAGCCAAGAGCTTGCTGCCATCGACGTGCCCGGCGGCGCAGGCCATGCGATGAACGATTTTCTTGCCGGAAGTCTCGAGGGAAATGAATCCAACTCCGGTGCCAGAACGGGCGACGTTGAACGCGATAGAGGTCGCCAGCGATGTCTTTCCGGTCGAGCGCAATCCGGCCAGGACAATCATTTCCTGATCCATCATCCCACCGGATATGCGGTCCAGGTCATCGAACCCGGTTGGCATCCCCATCGGGCGCTGCTTCGTCTGGGCGTTATCGTAGTCCTGAAGTAAACTGCCGCGAATGGCCAGGAGGTCGATGAACCCACTCAGCGGCTCGGTGGCACCGCGGATGGACAGCGACTTGGCTTCGAACCTGTCGAGAAACTCCCGGGCTTCCCCGTTTACCTCGTAGGCGGCCGCCGCGGTGTCCGTGCAGGTCCGGATGATCGTTCGCAGTAGGTGCTTGCGCTGGACGATGTCGATATACTCCGGAAGGTTCAGCGCGCTCGCGCAGGCGTCTGGAAGCTGTGACAGGTAGGCCACCCCTCCGACATGGTCGAGTAAATCCTTGGTTTTCAGGTAGTCATGCACGAGAATCAGGTCTATCGGCTTCGAGTGGCCGTGAAGGTAAAGGAACGTGCTGTAGATTTCCTGATGGCGCAGGTCGTAGAACATCTCCGCGCCGGCGCGTAGTTTCAGCAGGCACTCGGTCATTGAGTCGATTGGGGACAAAAAGACACACCCCAGGACGGCGCGCTCAGCGGCATCGTCCCATGGCGGTAACCGGTCTATTTCCGCGCGTTTAGCCATTTCTCCTTTCGATGCGCGAACGCTTTAGTGAACCCCGAGAAGTTGCCGTCGCCCTCTTCCCCGGGGCCAAAGTCGCTCCGTTGGGGTCCAGGACCGTTCATCGCCCACTTGTGGCCGTCGATTTCGTAGATGTCGGGAAGTGAATCAGTGGAGATGGAGGGTCCACCACCGCCGTCTTTAGCCAGTTCCGCGTTGATTTTGTTCAGCGCACCGTTAAACCCAGCCAGGGTTTGACTTTGGTTGCAACAAGCCCAATAGAGCCGCCCATCCGTCTTGGCCCAAGCACGTCTCGCGATTTCAATTAACTGATTCGGGTGGATTTTCATGGAAAGCAGAGATTTCACCGCCATTCCGTCTTTTCCACCAGCGAAAGCGTAAGGGAGCCCGAACCTGTCTTGAAACGCCCGACACCAGAAATCAATAAACTTCTGGTGTTCTGAGTTTTTCGCTTCTTTAGTAGTTTTTTCAGGAGGAGGCGCGACAGCGCAAGACTCCACTTCCTTTCTTTCCATTCCCTCCTTTCCATTCCATTCCGCGCGCGCGCGCGAGGCGCACTCGGGCGTCAGTTGCCTGACAGTCGGCTGACAGTCTCCTGCAAGTTCCTCGTATTCAAGCCAATCCGTGTTGGATACGAGAAAGTCGAGGGCAATTTCGAACCATTCCTGTGGAGCGCGGGTTTTAAGGGAGAGGGAGAGGGGGGTGTGGGGGGTCTTGTTGTCCCGAATGAGCGTTCCGCGAGGGTCGCACTTGCTGGCGACTTGGAGCATCAAAATCCAGGCGCTGAATATCTTGGCGCCGTCCTCGTGAGTGACGATGGAAGAATAGTTTTCGCCGTCATGCCGATTCGGGATGGCGACCCAGGAGAGGCTTACCACGGTCTTCGAGCGGTTGTTTTCGAAGTGGTCAGACCAGTCGCGGATGCGATATAGTTTCACGGCTTTGTCTCCGCACGCTCCACCTGCGAAGCCTCTAATTCACAGAGTGTGTTACAAAGTTCAGGCGTTCCAATTTTCTTCGCCACCTGAAGCACGCAAGTTAGAATATCAACAAGGGAGGACTTGCTGAATTTGGACAACTCCATTCTGATGTCAGCTTCCAAGTCCTCCCTTTGTTCGTGGCAGCTCCAGCAAAGGCACTTCAGCGCATTATCTGAATATTCCCATGGTTCGAAGGCACGTGCGTAATAACAGTGGTGCACGTGCAGCGTGGACTTTGTGTCTCCGCAATCCTCACAGGTCCAATTGCGCTGCTGGAGAATTTCCAGGCGTTTTTTTTGCCAGCGCGGGTCGCGCAGTTTATCGGAGTAGGTCATGGTTCTAAACTCGAAACCGCACCCAGCCGATGCGAACGGCCAAAAAAGGAAGCGCGGGCGCGCGTACCAAAAGGCCCATCGGTGGGTGCGGATTTGAATTTAGAACGTTCATTTTTGTTGGCGGTTCGACGCCGTGTCACAAGTGACGCCGCCGATTCTGCGTCCGTATTTCGCCATACGCAACAAAAATCTGGTGTTGACGCAACTTTTTTTCCGAGGATGATGCGGGCATGAGCTTTAAGAGCGTGGCAAGCAGCATGGCGCGGCGCCAGGGCATTTCGACGAAACGTGCGAGCGCGGAGTTGGCCGCGTCAACCAGGCGGGCCAGCAGCGCGGCCCGGAAGAGGAATCCAAATTTGAATCGTGTGAAAGGCGGACGGCGCTGAGCGTTTCCATTTTTTCTGTCTCCGATGAGGAGGCAAAAATGGACATGGGCTATTCCGCCGGAGCGCCAGACCCATTCCCCGGCTGAATCACGCGGCCAGGCGAGAACGCCTTTTGAATCGGGGCCTCTTCCTCGACCACTTCGCCTTTGCCCTTGCGAGGCTTATACTTCTTGGGCTTCTGGGACTCCTTGTAATCGACGATCTTGGCGGTGATGGTCGTCAGCTCCCGGGTGAGCGCGCGTAACTCGACGCTGTGCTTGGTCTGGTACGATGGCTTAGCCCTGAGCCGTTCGATATTGCGAAAAACAGCGGTCGCGGCGATTTCCAGCATCATGATCATGTCAGGCCGCGGGTTTTCTTTCAGGTCCCTGTGCTTGCGGGCCAGGGCCTCGCGCGCGTTTGCCGCTTTGGATTGCAGCCGAGCCTTGTAATCCTGGTCGGACTCGCCCGGCAACCGCAGTGTGACACCCCAACATTCGCTCATAACGGAAAGCTGTTGAGCGCCGCCGGCCAGCCAGATTCGCCATTGGTGCGTTCGTAGAGCCAGCAGTTGCAGGGAGTCGCGGCTTTGACCGGGAGATAGCACCAGCACCCGTAGGGCTCGGAGCGCCCAGTCCTTGGGGATTCATACCAGCTTTCTTTTGTCAGCGATGCCCGTCCGCAGGTTTGTCGCTTGGCGTCGAACAGTTCGCACCGGCGGCAATGCGACATGCGGAAGTGCCGCAAATTGGACACCCAGTCGTAGGAAATCAGCAGCGACAGGAAGTCGAGGATCTTACCCGCCAGAGTGCGAAACCGCAGTCGGCAGAGCAAAACCAGGGTGGCCACGGCAGCAGCCCAGAGCATCGGTAACCAGTAGCGAACCGGTATCATTTGGGCAACTTAGTCGATTCTGTCCAAAAAGTCTCTGTAAAAAATAATTCAGCAAAAGTGTTGACATTTGTCTGACAACCGTGTTACCAGTATTCGGCATGGCAAAGAAGAACAGACGGAGAATCACGATTCAAATTAACGAAAAGCTTGAACAGCGGCTGGAAACCGCCTGCAAGCGGCACGCAAAAAGTCTTGGCGCGATGGTCCGCTACTGCCTTGTCGCACAACTTCCATTCGTCGAGCAAGCCAAAGACCTACCAGAGGTATTCTAGTTTATGTCTCGCCCTAGGACCACCTATCATCAGATTGAAAAGTTGCTAATCGAAGGCAAGAAACCGAGAGAGATTCAAAAATCAGTCCAAACGACCGGTTCTTCGATATGCTACGTCCGGAGAAAATTAGGCATACCCCCGTTCAAAGCAGGAAGGCCGCGAGGCTTTAAGAACACAGAGACTCGCGAGCGGGTGATGGAAATGAAGGCGAGGGGTCTTAGCTACAGCCAAATAGGAAAACACTTCGGTTTTTCTCATCAGCGGGCTCAACAATATGTCCTAGTGCAAAGGCGCGGGCCGGAACGCAAAGTAGAAAAATGCTCTGACTGCGGAAAACTTGGCGTCGGGCTATCGAGACATCACGAAGATTATACGAAGGAGGACACCGTAATGCTTTGCTTGTCGTGTCACGGCAAGAGAACTGTAGAACAACACAAAAAACAGACCAAAAACACATGATCCAAAAAGCAACATCTTTCAAAACTGACGACGGTCAAATGTTCAACACCATCGAGGAAGCGCAAAAGCATTCGCTGGAACTTCTCCTTGCCCCGGCGCTCAAAACGGTTCCAGAGACCAACAGGGAAATTGCTGACGCCATTCTATCGTTGCGCGAAAAAGTAATCGACTGCCTCACGATGAAGCCTTCGTCGAAGCCAAGCGCCAGGAAGATAAATGGCGGAACGAGAAAGCGCACACCCAAAGTCGTCCCGGCCGTCGCACCAGAGAAAGTGGGTGCCGCATGAGCGAGGATTACAACAAAGGCTTTCAGGACGGACTTAAACAGGCTTTAGACTTGGCTGTCACGCACAACGACATTCCAGTCACGGCCATCAAGACCGCGCTGGATTTGACTTATGAGGCTTTGGAGAAATCGAAACCTGAAGCTCCCGTCAAGGCGCAGAAGGAGGAAAGTTTCCTGTGAGCGACGAAACCGAAAACCAATCCCTGACGCGCATGGAACCGATGCCGCTGGCGACACCGGCCCCAGGCGAGATGATGCAGGCGATGATCAAGGCAGGCATCACGGAGTCGAACGTCGCTGCCTTTACCGAACTGGTGAAGCTGAGCGAGCGCATGGAGGACAGGAATGCCGCGCGCGAGTTCAATCGGGCGTTCACGCTCTTGCAGCAGGAGATGCCGACCGTTCAAGCACTCAAGCCCGTGCCTGACAAGCACGGCAACATCAAATACAAATACGCGCCGTTCGAAGCGATCATGAAGCAGGTGCAGCCGTACCTGAACAAGCACGGTTTCAGCGTTCGTTTCAGTTCCAAAATCGACAGCGGCAAGGTGACGATGATGTGTACGCTCATGCACTCTGCCGGCCATTCGGTCACCAACGAGTTCACGGTGCGAATCGGTCAAGGCCCGCCAGGAGCAAGTGAGAGCCAGGCCGACGGTAGCGCCGCCAGCTACGCGCAACGCGGCGTCTTTTGCGACGCGCTCAATATTGTCGTGAGGCAGGACAACGACGCGAGAATGGAGGGTGCTCCCATCACGCCAGAGCAGGCGAAGAATTTGCGCGAGCGCGTAATGTCCACAGGGTCGGACGAAGCTGCGTTCCTGAAATTTAGTGGCGCGAAAACCTACGAGGAAATCCCGTCGGCGAAGTACGATCTTCTGGATCGGACGCTGGCAAAAAAGGAGAAGACTTAGGATGCACAAATTCAAAAATTTGGCTGGGCAGAGGTTTGGAAGGCTTGCCGTTACCGCTGATTTCGAGAGACGTGGCTACGATACGTACTGGCTCTGTTTGTGCGATTGTGGAAAAACCACAAAGGTTAGAGTTGGCCATCTTTGCGCAGGCAAAATACAGTCGTGCGGATGCCTCGCTAACGAGATGATTGGAAACCGCGCCAGGCGGCACGGAATGCACAGAAGTCCAGAATGGCGAAGTTGGATGAAAATGCGAGGTCGCTGCAAAGATCCCAATAATAACGAGTTTCACAGGTACGGAGGAAGCTGCGTAACGATCTGTGGCGCGTGGGATAACTTCGCTCAATTCTACGCAGACATGGGATCAAAGCCAACGCCGAAACACTCCATAGATCGGATTGATCCTGATGGCAACTATGAGCCTAAAAATTGTCGCTGGGCAGACGCGATTACCCAGGCCAACAACCACCGCAATTCCAAAAAAATCACCTTCTCTGGGCTTACGATGACCCCCGCTCAGTGGGAAAGGCATCTCAATCTCCCGCGTCAGATCGTAAATTCAAGAATGAGAAGCGGGTGGATAGTGGAAAAGACGCTAACGGCACCTGTTCGAAGATGGGCAAGCGTATGAAGATCGTAGAATGTCAACAGCAGTCCGTAGAATGGATAGAAGCTCGATGTGGAATTCCGACTGCCAGCGAGTTCGATTGCCTCATTAGCCCCGACGGCAAGCCGAGGGAAGGTGAAACTCCCAAAACCTTTCTCTGCCGCAAACTCGCCGAGGCATGGAATGGACCGCTGCCCGGGTTCGGCTCCTTCGCGACCGAGCAAGGCCAAATCCTCGAAGGCGAAGCCATCCCGTGGGCTGAGTTTGAATTTGGCTGGAAGATCGAGCGCGTCGGCTTGGTGACGACCGATGACGGACGCATTGGGTGTTTTGATAGAAAAACAGATATTCTTACACACCGTGGATTTGTTCCCGTGCAGGACGTAAAAAGCACTGATCTAATTGCTAATCTTGATCCCGACAGCAACAAAATCAAGTGGTCGCCCGTTCTTCGTTTGATTCGCTATCATTACACAGGGCCAATGCACCACTACGGGGATGCTGTAGTGAATCTTGTTGTTACGCCCAATCATCGACTTTGGGGAACGATTGTGAAATGGGTTGGAGGAAGGCGCAGGACCGAGAGAACGGGGTTCATCGAAAGCCAGGATCTTGGAGGAAGCGGAGAATTTGTGCAGGTTCCTGAGATATGGCACCAGGAGCAGGTTGACCCTAAGGAATATGAAGTCCAAGAACTTACACCCGTAAAAAATCACCCCAAAGGGCCACTGGGATTCAGAGTTCCGTTTATTGACTGGGCTCGATTTGTAGGTCTATGGATAGCGGAAGGGTGGACAGAGAAAAACCGCCAAGGCACCAACCTAGGAAAAGTTGGAATAGCTCAAACTGCAGCAGGAAAACTTGATGCTGCAAAAGAGATCATAAAAGCAATTCCGGTTAGATGGTGCCAAAAAAAGAATGGCTGGACAACCGAACGCCGGGCACTCGCCGAGGCGCTCGTATTATCTTGCGGAAGCGGGACGTTTGGAAAGCGAGTCCCGAGTTACATTCGTTTCGGATCGCGAAAGGCCATTCGAGCCTTCTTGGGCGGATTTATGATAGGCGACGGATGGACCGGTCGTAACGGTCAGAGGTCTTTATTCACATCAAATAAAGCGCTCGCCGATGATTTGTGCGAGTTGGTAATCCGGGCCGGCTGGTGGCCATCATTACACATCCGTTCGCCGCGGCGTTGGAATATTCGCGGCAGAACCGGATGGTCTAAGATCCAATACCACATTAACATACGGAAAACTGGAAAGGCTTATCATGTGATTTCCAAAGACCCAAACAGAGCGCTTGGGTTCAATGTAATCCAGCACGACGATGATGTGTTTTGCGTAACTACCCATACGGGGATTGTTTTGGTTCGAAGAGGTGGTCGGTTTACCTGGGTTGGCAACTGCTCGCCCGACGGCCTTATCGGCGACTACTCGGGCGTGGAGATAAAGTGCCCCGCCGCCGAAACACACGTCAAATATCTGCTCAAGAACGAGGTCCCAAAAGAACACATCAGCCAAATTCAGGGAGCGATGTTCGTCACGGGCCGCAAGGAATGGCAGTTCATAAGTTACAGAAGGCATTTCCCTGCGCTGGTGATCACCGTTCCACGCGACGAAATCTTTCAGGAAAAACTCGCCGAAGCCCTCGAAATCTTCCTCGGCAAGTTCGACCGTGCGATGGCTCGGCTGATCGAATTGAACGGTGGCCCGCCTCCGCCGCGAGTGAAGATGGCTTTTGCCGACGACATCGCAGCAGGCCGATCCCGAGAAAGCTACGAGGATATTGGGGTGACGCCGTGAACGCCGGATCGTTCGTAAACATCTACGGACGTTCGGCGATTGGCCGCGTGATAATGACCGAAGCAATCGGTGGATACCCAGGAGGCGCTGCCATCGTTACTGGACTGCATCCGGATCCAGCCGCTCCTGAAATTGTGATGCTCGTAAAGCACCCCTTCTGGACGCACTCGTTTTCACCAGCGAACCCGGTTATCGGGATATTGGAGCACGAAGAAGTCGATTTCTTAGACCAGTAAACCATCAACACAAAACCCATGGCGACTACAGAAAACCCAGTTAAAAACATCAGCGAAGAAGGCATCAAAGAGGCGATCATGGCGCAGATCGAAGCGCTCTATGACGAGCACATTGAGCAGATTCAGAACATCCGCAATCGGGCTCAAAAGAAGTCCATCAACGTCAATTTCAGCAATGAAATTGACTGCTCCGAGAGCGAGCCGGTGGTCAATACCAAGATCCGGTTCTGCGAGACCTACACCGACGAGCGGACGTCCACGGTGGACAACGCTCAGGGCACATTCAGCATCATGCAGAACACCGGACGGGGTGGCCGCAAAGGAGATCCCGCGCCTGCAGAGCCTGCCGAAGGCGAGAAAAACGGTTCAAAGTAGTCTTCTTTACGGGCGTGCCAAGGCGCCCAGTTCCAAAAATAGCCTTTGACCCCGTGCCGTTCGCGGCATAGGGTGCGCCCATGAACGGCGACGGCAATGGCTTCCTTTACGTGCCCGGGTTGAAGCATCCAGACCCAGCGCATGAATGTACGTCCCATAGTGGAGGCGAACCGCAGTCTCATCCATCGGACTGGAATGGCGATCCAGAAGCGCCGATTAATGACAATCCTCCTGATTGATTATGAGCGGATATGTTCCATCGTTACGCCATCCAGACCCCGCGCATGAGTGCCAATCTCACAGCGGCGGAGAAGTTCAGAGTCCGCCGACGGGATGGGCTGGCATCACACCGGAATCGGATTCAGTGCTACTACCTGCGCCGGTCCACGGAACTGACTGGACACTGCAACAATTTGGGGCAGACGTGCTTGCCAATTGGCTTACCAGCGCTCCCGCCGGCGCGGACGGGATAAGTTTTCGCTGGAGACCTTTTCCCAGTGGCGATTTTTCAGTGCCTGATGTTCCGGGGTCACCTGGGGCAATTACGTTAATTTCCGACGCAGGGCTGGGAGACCAATTTGCAGCTGAAGCCGCATGGACCCTCGGGGGTTCTCGGGTCAGCGACTATTCCAGCGAGTTCACCATCACACTGATATAAAAACCTATGAGTGATTCTTACGACCCAACGACCGGAATACATCATCCCGACCCTGCGAATATGACCACCTGCTGCGAAGACAACGGCGGCAGCGATGGCACCGGCACTGGAAATCTCAGCGGAACGGGTTCTCCGGTAGGCGTAGTGACCCCGACGTCAATCGGCCAACTTTACACCGACCAGAACGTGCCCCACAGCGTCTGGCAATCGACGGGACTGACCAACACGGCCTGGGATCAAATCATCGGACCTTAATTTTATGAAGAAACTTTTTGCACTCATCGCTTTATGGCCGCTGCTGCTCTCGGCTCAGCCGGTTAGGTTGCAGTTTGGCACAACCAACAGTGGGACAGTGCTCACCAACATCAACAAATCGCTGGCAACCAACGTCGTTAGCGGAAACGCCATCGCGAAGGAGTCGGGCTTCGGAACCAACGCGACGTTTCTGGGAACGACTGTTATTGGAAACGGTCGCGCCTTCGATTCAGGGCTCACGGCTACGCTGGGGGTAATGACTGAAGTTTTTCGTGGCGAGAACCTGCTGTTTTGGACCGACCAAAATAACCGCGGAATTATGTTCACACTGGATGGCGTGAACTGCTTGGCGAAAGTGTTTGTGAGCGACTCAGCGGGCAAGTTGATTTTCGATGCTCAATCGATTTCGCTCACGTCAGAGGGAAACAACAGTATCATCCAGCTCGGGTTTGCTGGCGCGAACGGCGGCACGGTAAAAATTCAGAAAGATGGAAGCGCGAGCAATGGATCAAATCGACCAACCAAGCGGTTCAACTTCAACACCAGTGTTTGGAACGGGTCTGGTGCGCAGGACTTTATGCTATCGCTGCGCGGCATCGTTCCAGGGACCACCAACAACGCAGAGCGCTTTCTGGAATTCACGCAGAGCAGCGATGACAACGGGACGGAAGAAACGCGGATGGCTTTGTTGTCCACCAATTCACTCACGCTGAGCGTTCCATTGGTGACCACGCAGGCGCATTACACAACCAACGTGAGTGCCACGGCGACCGCCCCAGACTTCACCAAAGGCTACACGCTGGTCTCGACCAATGCGGCGTTTACGGTTCTGGCCCCAGTCGGCGTGGATACGACAAAGACCTTGGACCAAACGACAGTTTTTTACGTAACTAACAGCACAGCGGTCGCAATCGCGATCACCGCTCCAGCAAATGTGCATCAGGTTGGCACTTGGTTTTGTACTAACCTGACCGCTATTACCTTCAGCCAACATGCCCAAAAGTGGACGAATGCCATCGCGCTTCCCATTTGGTGATCACTTATGCTTGAACGATCCCACATCGGCAGCGCCAGTGTTGTTGTAAGTCTTGGCATGAACGATACGGTAGATTACCTGCTTGGAAACTTGGTATCTGGTCGCCAAGAAATCCAGTGTCACTCGACGCGGCTTATACTCCGTTCGGATCTTATCGGCTTGCGCATCGGTGAACGCCGCATTGGCGCTCTTCTGCCCAGTGTAGCGACCGACAGGACTCCAGTGCCTTCCTTTTCTGGCCATGTCCTGAAGGTTCTCGGTAATGGTGCCAAGCCAAAGATGACCTGGATTAACGCAATAGGGGCAATCGCCGTCAGGACAATCATGGCAGACCTGAAGCCCATTCGGCACCGGACCAAAATGCAAGAGCCAGGACGCTCGATGCGCGAGAATTGTGCCACTGTTGCCAGATCGGCCAAGACCTCGATAAACGTTTCCATAAGCCACTCCCTTCTTCCTGTGGGAGCCGGTCCAAAACCAACAACTTCCAGTAATTTCAACTCGTTCAAAAAAGTAAGAGGGGAAGTTTGCGGAAAGTCCTTGCTCAGCAAGATACTCAGCGGTAATCTTTTGCATCGTGTTAGTTTGATGCTCGCTTGGGTTACAGGCCCGGGCGAGCGTTTTCACTTTAACCCTGTCGCTCTCGTGATGCAACCATGAACCGCCGATCCTTTATAAAACGCGGCGCTTTGTTTGTGCCCACACTCTTCATCCCGAAGTTGCTGCGCGCGCAGGCCTACACGTTTCGAGACCAGCCGTGGATGGGTAATGTGCGACCATTGGCCTCATTTACGCTGGCCTGGGCGGCGCGGGTGGTGGCCAACGGTGGAACCTACCCGACTGCCGGCGAGCTGCTGGCGGCAGATGCCTACTACCGTGGCTGTGTCACGGACGGCATCGACTCAATGATACTGAGCGACATACTCGTAGTCTCGAGCAGTTTGATTGGGGCGACTACGCCATTTTTCCATTCGGTCGGAAGCGACCCGTGGACCAACCATAGCTTTGTCGGCGGCGACTTGACGATTAACGGGCTCAAGGGTGATGGCACCAGCAAGTATCTCGACACGGGCATCATCACCAGCAGCGCATCGCCGATGACCGCGACCAATGCGGGACTGGCGGCTTACATCCACACGTTGGACACCACCGGGCATGGCTATAGTTTTGGCGTCGGCGGGGTTAATGACAGTTCGCATTTTGCCCTTTACTACGCCAGCAACATCGAAGGGATTTATTGCTGGAGGTTCCAGAACGCGAACACTGATTTTGTCCAGGACTCTGACTCAGCAGTGGGTAGCTTTGGGTATCGAGGTTATTCGGCAGGAATGCGGACTGCGGCTTCGGGCTCCGGGGCCTTAACTCTTTATCGGCAAAACAGCAGTATTACACCTATTAAAAGCGTGATCTCTGGAAGTTCGGCACAGACCGGAACGACGATTGCCACTTACCCGATCGTAGCCTTTGCGCTAAACAGTCTTGGAAGTATCAGCGGCTGGATTGACGGCCGCAATTCTTACCTGGGCGTGACCCAGGGGATGAGCGCGGCGCAGGTGCAAAAGCACGCCGACCGAGTACAGGCTTTGCGCGTGGCTCTTGGTGGAGGTTACCTATGAAGAAATTATTGTCGGTCCTACTGTTGCTGTCCTGCCTTTGTGGACGTGCGGCAAACCCGTCTTATCAGTCTTTTTCGACCAATGACTTCGTTTGGACGAATGGGGGATTCATTCTAGTGAATACCAATCGAGTAGCGCTGGTCGGATCGGCTGGTTATTTTGTTCGTTCAGGAACAAACGTGATCCTGATTACAAACGGCCATCTTGTCACGGTGTCGGCCGATGTTTCGAAATTACTGGTAACAAATGTAGCCGCGGCCGCAGCCCAGGCGGCAACTAACGGGATCACATCTTCCTACCCGTTTTTCCAGACCAACGCGCTCTCTGGAGGTGTAACCAACGGTAACGCTGGCAACGACCTTCACATTACCGGAACGGTGTTTGATAATTACACCACCAACAAGCGCAGCATGTCGGTGGACAACAGCGCCATTGTCCTTGGAGATGGAAATGGGACGGGGCTGGCCAGTTTTGCTGGAGGATTAGCCACTATCAGTTCCTTGGGGGAGATCGCAGGAATCGGAGTTGGATTGACAGCGCTGAATGCTTCGCAGCTGACGAGTGGGATATTGCCGCCGGCAAGGTTATCATTGAGTTCGGGGCAATTGGCGACGGCGTTAACGGATGAGACAGGGAGCGGAGCGGCGGTATTCGCGGCGAATCCGTTATTGAACCAGCCTGCCATTTCGGATTTTACGAGCGCGCAACATACGCATACCGGCGCGAGTAGTGGCGGGGTGTTGACCATAGCATCGATTGCGAGCCCCGGAACCATCGTCACCCAGACCTTCACCTTCGTTGTGCGCGGGTCCAACAATTTCACACTCGATGCGGCGCATCAGTTGAGCTTGAGTAACGCAGTGGTCAACTCTCTCCTCGCACTCGAAGGCGACAACACGGTGAGCAACATCAACTTGTCCTCGGACTTTACCTTCAGCGCGAACACGCTCAAGCTGAGCAGCACGGCGACGAACATTGCGAATATCCTGGCACCAGGCAATATTCTTACCAATGGAGAGAGCGTGGCTACTAGCTTTGGGGCGCCAGTAACACTCGGATCAACAACGGTTACTAATGGGTTTTCGGTTACGAATGCGGCGACTAAGGGGTTTATTTTTGCAACGAACGATAGCCTGAGTATCAGCAATGGATCTTTGGGGTTGGAAGCCAGGATCACAAACGGCATTTTCTTAGCTCAAATTGGAAGCACGTCACGGCCTGGGTTCGCATTTGGGGCTGACCCCGGAACGGGTATGTATAACCCGTTTGGGAGCCAACTTTGGTTCGCAGCCGGAAGTGGTGTTGCTGGCCGTTTTACTGCGGGCGGTATAGGATTACCGAACACAAAAGTACTTTTCTACAACGACACTTCTTTCTCGACAGTTCAAGCGGGGCTTTATGCGGCAAACTCTGGAATTGTAGAAGTTAATAACGGTACAACTGCCAATTACCGAGACTTGCTGGCTCGCAATGTCATCGCCACCAACACGGGAAGTTTCTCCAACGGCATCATCGGCTACGTCGCCGGTAGCAGCGCCGCCTCGGGGATAGTGGGCGAAGTGATTTCATCGCTGGTAGCCTCGGGAAGTGCGGTTTCCTTAACGACGGCGACCGCAGCAAACGTCACCAGCATCTCACTCACCGCAGGCGATTGGGACGTATCGGGCAACATCAGCTTCGCAGGCGGCACGGCGACCTACACAGGTTCGGCGGGGTCAATTGGCACCACGTCAGCCACGCTTGCGACCGACGGAACGGAAGTCAATTCCGGCGCTCAGTTCACCGCCGTATCTGTTACTGATGGACTGACGGTTCCAGCTAAGCAAATCAATGTGAGCGCGACCACTACGGTGTATTTAATTGGCAAGGCGACCTTCAGCGCAGGCACCGTTTCCGCCTACGGATCGATTCGCGCAAGGAGGGTGCGGTAATGACCGACGCCGTTCAAACCGCTCTAATCGTTGCCATAGCGCCGACCATTCTGGCGTTGGGAAGCTTCATCAAATCCTGGCGAAACGGCGACGACATTAAGGACGTGAAGACCGACACAGTTGCGATTCACGCCCTGAGCAACAAAGCAATGGGCGCTGCCCTTGGGGTGGGCGCGGTTGCGCTTCGGCAGCTTGCCGACAGCAGCCCGGAGAATCAGTCCTATCAGGAACGAGCCGTACAAGCAGAGAAAGAATATAAGGCGCATCTCGCATCACAGAATAAACTCGATGAAGCTCTCTCTAAGAAAAAGCCTTAGCCCAAATCAAACACGGTGATTAACATGACGCTCGCATGGCACAAGACCCGAAGAACTTTTTGGAAATCACGATTGGGAACGTGGTTACTTGGATCGGCATCCTGCTCGCTGGAGCGGCTACCTGGTTTCGCTCTCAATTCAACCAAGAATCCATGAGCAAACAACTCGCCGAGTTGGAACGGGAAATGAAGGAGAACGACAAGTCTGCGGTGATAGTCAGGCAGGAAAATGCCGTCACGCTAACCCGCATTGAGGATCGGCTAGACAATTATCATACCCGCATCCGAAAGGCAGAGGAGACGCTGGACGCGGTTGTCCGAATGGAAGCAGCCGCCCAGGAAACTAAGCGCATGGTTGCTGAGATCAAGAGTAAGCTGATATGAAAATGGCCCCATTGCCAAAAGGCGATTAGGGCTTAGGCTTGCACACAACAACGAAAGGCAAATTATGAGTTTTCAATTAATCTATTGGGTTTTAATGCTTCTATGGCTGGTGTTCGGCCTCTGGTCAAACTGGCCAGCGACCGGAAGCCCGTTCAAACCACTCGGCGGCACACTGCTGCTTTTCATCCTGCTTTTATTGCTGGGTTGGAAAGTGTTCGGCCAGCCAGTTCACTCGTAATGATTCGCGGTGAAAAAATCATATTCCGACTCAAGGGCGCATCGCAATGTGGGGCTGGCGTCGTTTGGGAAAGTGAGCGCGATGGACAGGTCGCCGTCGCGGTAATCCATTGGGCGGGCGAGGCGGGGCGGGAATATCGTCCGCTGGCAATCTTTCCGGCTGGTGAACTTATGCGCGGGGAGGTAACACCCAACGGCAAGAAAGGTAAGGACAATCCCCCGCGTGACAAGCGCCATGATTAGGGCTAGATTCTGGCTCTCTCCGAATGGACTGGATTGAACGAATGAAAAAGGCCATGCGTAAAGCGATTAAAGAATTTGCCTCACAACTTGAGGCGAAGTGTAAGAAGAACAAAAAACGACGGGCCGCCCGGCTCAATTTCGGTTTCGGGCTTCCCTTCAATAAGAAAGGTCAAAATCATATGCCCGCAGAAATCACACTGACAAATGAGCAGCAAGTTGTTGCCACACTAAAGCCCGTAACTGCCACCGGAAAGCCTGCAAAACTCGACGGCATTCCCGTCTGGTCTGTGGTATCCGGCGCTGGCACCGTAACACCCGCCGCTGATGGCATGTCCGCGACTCTGGTAACGCCCGACTCCCCGGACGATACGACCTATTTGGTCGATGGCGATGCCGATCTCGGATCTGGAGTTGTGGATGTTCAGGACACGATCCTGGTCCACACGACCGGAGCTAATGCTGCAAACTTGGGATTGACGCTCGGCGCGCCAACCGCCAAGCCGTAAGCCAATCGGTTCAATTCAAAGCTTGCGCCCGTCTTCGGACGGGCGTATTGCTTGTACAGATTGAGCGCCCGAAAACATCTAACTTCCGATGAGCGACAGGCGAGAATTCTGCAAGCAATGTTTGTCGGCGCACCCCCGGAGCAAACCGCCCGCGAGCTTCGAACCACCGTCAAGCAAGTCAAGCGCACGGAATCCAGCTTAATTCGACGCCTTGGGCTGAACCAGGCAAATACGAAACGACAATCCTACCCTTACACCGCAGACGACTACTGATTATGAAAAGACTCGCCCTAATCCTACCACTGGCCCTGCTGTGCGGCTGCGCTTATCTCCGCTCAAGCACCACCAAGAAGCCGGACGGTTCTGAAAACACCATTGTAAGGGTTTGCACTTTCTTTGACAGCACATCGTCGCTGACGAAATTCAGGAACACCACGGGTCAAGCGGGGACCGGAAGCAATGTCTGGGCTTACCCGAGTGGATCAACCATCGGCGCTTATGATGCCTCTGTGACAAGTTCAAATTTGGATCAACTGATTGGCCTCATCGTGCAAGGAGCGGTCGCTGGGGCGGTGAAAGGGGCCAAATGATTACGCTTGCAGCCATCTTGTGGGAGAGCATAAGGGCTATCCCGCGCATCGTTCCATTTAACCCAGCCTTCATCGCGGCACCTGTCATGCTCCAAGTGGTTGCGATGGGGCAGCCGTTCACGCCACCAGCGCAGTTTCATTCCGTGACCTCTGAGCCGGTGCAGTGGAATCCGCCGATCTACACTCAGGAAGAAACTGCGCATCACCTACCCGACCCACAGGCGGCAAGGCTTGCCGCGATAGAACTTCCACCAATGCCGCCCGATGTGGTGGTTGTTGGCGCGACCAATCCAGCGACGTATTCGTTGAAGTATCTAAAGTTCGACCCGGTGCCCGGCGCGAGTGGCTATCAAATCTTCGTCACGCCAATAGCCCAAGGCCGAGCAGTGGACGTGAGCACCAACTTTTTCACACCAACCAATTTCAATGCCATTCCACACTTGCTGTATGGCTCAAAATACTGGATTCAAGCCGAGACACTGGCACCGGGCACCAACAGCGACCTTTCAATGCCGTTCCAATGGCCGCAGCCGATCATTACTTACGACCCAGTAACAGTGGAAATCACCCACGACACGACCAACTGGGCTAAGTTGCCGGCGGCAAGTGTGGTAGTGACCAATGCTCCGGGGAGTCAGGGCTACTATCGGGTTGGCTTTGTTCGTACCAACAACGTGGACCCCTATCAGATTCGGGAATGAAAATCAGCTATATGCGGGTCAAGTCTCTGCTTGGCCTTCCCCATAAACAACGAGTCAGCTTTTCGGGAGAAGCAAACCGAGCGGGTTTAGCTCGCTTGGTCAAATACAAAATCATCGCGGCCAGACGCGCAGGCGATGACCGACTAGCCGCCGAGCTTAGTCAGGTGAAGCAATTCTTTAAGACCCCAAGTCGTTACAATCGCTGCTCTCATCCAAACTGTGGGGTGATAACAACTGGATTGCAGTGCCGCCTTCATCATCTGACCCGCAGGAAGCCATTGCCTAAAGCTCTCGCCGCCTAAGTGCGAGCCAAACTCTTTCCATGCCAGAACGCCTTAGCCTCGTGCCATGAAAGTCCGCACCCTCTCAGACCTGAATCTGCTCACGCCGAAAATGTGCCGCTTTCTGGCCCGCAAAAGCCACGGTTTGTCCCCGATGACCAACGACGAGATCGCGCGGCGTTCGGGACTGGCGCTATCCACCATCTGCAAAATCTCGACGTGCGAACGGTGGGACGGCATGACTTTGCGTGTGGTGGCTGCGTTCAGTGAGGGTTGTGGCGTGAACCTGCTGGCACCTGGCCGGCAACTCAGGTTTTGGAGGAAGAAAAAGCTGGCCTATCTCGACCGGGCGACACCGCAGCAGCGCAGGATGTTCGCCCGCCTGCTAACGGACATGCACAATCATCCCGGTTGATCTCCCGCCGGATTCTGGCATCTCTTCGAGTTCTTCGGCACATTCCATAAAGAGCGCATAACTGAGCGCGTCAAAAATGTGCTTCATCGGGTCCTCTGTCGGGATATAATCCACCTTCCCCTTTTTAAGACCCTCAAACATGGCGATGGCGAAATGGCAATGAGCGGAGACTTTTAGCCGGCCAGTGTGCAGCAGCATTTTCACCAATGACACTCGCTGCCGCACTCCGCCCTTGGACTGGGCTTTGGGCAGCGCGCGGAGAAATATGCGATTGCCCGACGCTGCATAGACTTGCAGGTAGGGAAACGTAGCGGCCACCGCGCTGTACTTTTCGATGGAGTTGCTGTCCGACCAGGCCCGGTCGAGATTATACTGCCGCCCGGCCGCTTTCTCGTGGGCCTCAATTAACTCCATGAAATCCTCGGTGAAAGTGGTGACCGCGATTTCCTTTTTGAGGTAAACCAGTTCGTCAATAAGGGTGAAGTGTGAGCGACCGTTAATGACATCCCGGTTAAGGATAACGCCCGCATGGTTTACATCGCCGATGTCCAGGCCGAGCACTAATTCGAAGGCTCCGGGTGATGGGTTCGCGTAGGTCCAGTCTTCTTCATTAGGCGACGTGCAGTCCCCGACGATGTGCAGGTTGCGCTTGAAATAAGCCCTGAAGTGCATTGAGGCATCGCCCTCGCCGTAAATCCACTTGCCTTCGACGTACTTAGCCCACAACCCGGCATCGTAGGCGTTCTGGGACTTGAGTTCGTCGAGTTGCCTCGGGTCCAACCTGGGGTTTTCGCCGGGCTTAATCTCAATGAGCGCGAGATCGCGTTGCTGTGCCAGGAACAACCGTTCTTCAAGTACCGGTAAGCCGAGTTTCTTTTGGCAGACAACATACTCAGCGTAATCTTGGACACGTTCCACGTAGAACACTCGATAGATCCACGACAACTCGCCTTCGTCGGCTGGGTTGGTATCAGCAATCCACATGTGGCTTTCGTAAGGAATATGGGACATGCGAAGCGAAAGCAGCGACACCCCGAGGATCTTTCGGTCGTGGAATTTAGAAAGCTCGGAGAAATAAATCATGGAAAACTCCATCTCCTTCAGCTTGTCCTCGATGTCCGGGTCATGGTCGAGTGAGAACAACATGCAGGTGGACTCGCCGCCATGGACATTGCGGATGCGGAAGTAAAGGGTGCGGCTGAGGCTGTCGAGCTTGAAACCGGGCCGCTTCTCGGCACTCAGGGTCGTGTATCGCAAGCCGATTTTTGCGTCGATCCACTCCTTTAGAACGACATCGTGCAGCAGGGACCAAGTGCCGCCTTCTTTGGAGTTTTTGACCGTGCGCGAGAACATCGCCACACGGGCATCTGGAGTTTCCCAGAGATGGCGAACGATACGGTGAAGGGTACCTCGAGTTTTGCCACTCAGGCGTGGGCCGCTAACAAGAAGGGCGCGCGCCTGGGAATTTAGAACTTCCAACTGCTTATCGAACAAGTCGGGATACCAATTACCATCGGCGTCGTTAGGCATCGGCGAAGATCAGTTGCACGTCGAGCACGGAGACGATGCGATGCGGGCGGCCTTCGTGAGCGACGGCGACGTGGCCACGGTCAACATCGACATGGACCCGCTGGCCGATGGCGAGTTCGGGTGGCATGTGAGGCCCATCACCGAGCATCGCGACCCGGCCAAAAGGCGTGACGCGCTTGGAAAGTTGCGGGGCTTCGATAGGGCCAGAGGCTTCTTCGATGGGTTCAATGAGGATTCGGTTGCCGAGTAGTTTCATTTGGTTGGGTGGTTTGAGGTTTGACGCGCCAGCGTTTGACTAAAAGAAAGCTGCCGGTGGCGCAACGAGGGCAGCCAATCACGCGGGTTTTTCCGTCTGTGTATTCAACTTCAACTGGCTGACGGGATTTGAAGAACGGATTTTCTTGCGTGTTATCTTGCCATTCGTCGGTCATGGCGGAAACATTAAGCTTGCGCGTGGCCAGTTGCAAGCGTAGGAGTAGCCCATGATGAAGCCGCCAATTCAGATTGCGCTGCCAAGTGACCATCCCGCACTCAAAGGTTGTCTGCCCGGCGATGTGCTCATGGTAAAAGTCAAAACCCTCCCTGGTGAAGAGGGGGAAGAAGCGGACTCCGAGGCAGAGCCAGAAGGCGAGGCGCAGATCATGGCCGACGTGCAGAGCATTACCAAGGTCAAAGCTGTGCCCGCCAAACCAAAAGCCGCGCCGATTAAGCCGATGGACTACCTGAAGTCGAAGCAGACGGGCAAGAAGGCCGAAGCCTACTGATTTCATGATCGATCTTACAATCCTTACCAAGCGGGGCATCACCGCCGAAACCCTGCGCCAGAATTTGCAGGGCGACCCGAAGGACCTGCAGCACGGCAGCGCAAAACTCGGCGATCCTGGCTACGACCCGCTGACCGCAACACAGCAGGACAAACGCTGGGCGCTGTGGAACCGAATCAGGTCGCGTGTTCAGGAGGGCATGGACCGAAACTTTCGTGACTGGAAAACCTACTACGCGCTCGACCAGGCATGGGACACCCCGTTTCGGCAAATAAGCCCGACCTTGATCGCTTCCCTGATCGACAGCAACCCCGATGAGGACACGGTTTACAAACAGCTTCAGGACTGGGGACTGACGTCGCTAATCGAGCAGCAGAAGGACCCGAGAACCGGCGCCGACACCGGGAAGAAGGTTTTCAACCTGCCGATTTTCTTCAATGTTTTCGTTCCACTGGTCCGCGCCTACCTGACGATCCGCTGGGCGAAGCTGATGAACGACCGTCGGCTGATACCGTTCCTCAAGTACGAGCCGGTGAAAGCCACGACGCAGTTGCGGGTAAAGTGCGAGGCGCTGACCGATCGCGTCCAGGGCATCTCGACGCAATACAGTTACTTCGACGTGCTGAAGCAGGGCGTTTTCAAAATGCTCCATTACGGCGAGTGCTTTATGACTCCGAAAGAGGAGTGGCACTCGGAGACGCAGGTGAAGATTGCCGATCAGGAAGATGTCCTGATGGAAAAGAAGAAGGAGGATGGCACACCGGTCAATGCCGGGGATGAAATCAAGGTGACCACCCGCGAGGGATTGCGCTACCAGCACTGGCATCCCACCCGATATTTCAAAGACCTCGCCCACGGCGCTTATACCTACAACTCGGACAGCGGCTGCCAGTTTTTCGGTGCCTGGCGCGTGGCGCGTTACCGCGACATTCTCACCAGCGGCTTCTGGAACACGGACAAGGTGAGCCTGGGCACCGCGGATCTGCTGGTCAACAATCGCCTGTTCTTCACCTCTGTCTATTCCGCTTGCACGATGAAAATGGGCGTGGCTGTTCCACCAGCCCCGGCGCCAGCAATCGACGGCGCAGCCCCGGTTTACACGGCTGGAGTCGGCACCGGCCAACTCGACCGTGAGAAGGATTTGGCTAATCAATACTACGGCACCGACCACTTGGACCAAGGCGTTCTGGTGACCGAATATTTCGAAAAGTTGGTGCCGAGTGAGAACGGGCTTGGCGACTACGACCATCCCGTCTGGTTCAGGTTTGTCCTTGCCGGCGACGGTTGCACGATCATCTACGCGGCACCCCTGCCCTACTGCCCGGTGCTCTACGCCGGGTATGACGCCGACGAAAGCCGCAGCCGCAATGCCTCAATGAGTCTGGAAATCCTGCCGTTCCAAGACCAGTTCACGAATGTCCTCAACCAGATCATCCTGACGGCGAAGCAGAACCTCGCCAACATCACGATGGTCGATGAGGACCAGATACCGGAGGACACGAAGAAGCGCATCGCAGGCATCGGCGAGGGGCTTTACCGTTTTCTGAACGTGTTCGGCTACTCAGGCAAGAAAGCCAGCCGTGGCCAGAACAAGGTCAGTGAAGCCGTCCAGACTTTCGCGCTGCCCAAGGGCAACACCGCCGAGTTGATCAACGTCCTAAAGACCATCCTCGACGTACTCGAACGGCTATTGGTAATGAGCAGCCACGAAGTCGCTCAGGCCGCCAGCCATGAGCAGACGCGCGAAGAGGTCCGGAACATCGCGCAGAGCACTTCCAGCCGGCAGACGTTCACCGCTACGCCAGTCGATATTCTCTGCGAGGCTTGGAAGCGGCAAATCTACTGCGGCCTGATGGCCTACGGCGACGACGACATGTACGCGCATATCCCCGCTGAGACCCCACTGACCAAGGAGCAACTGAACGCCATGGGCTTTACTTTCGTGGACAAGGATCTCAACGTGCGGGACAAATACCACACGGCGCGCGTGAAGAAGCAGGCCACCGCTATCGACATGTGGCTCTTTGCTTCGACCCGCGACGGCGAAGACCGCACGAACGACGCCCAGGTCGCAATTGCCATGAGCCAACTTATGCAACCGTTGCTTCAAATCCCGGGCATGGTTCAGGCATTGGGTGCCGACCAGCTCATTGACATCGCCAACCAGATCGCGCAAAAGGCTGGCGTGGATCGGGACTTCAAACTCCGGAACGTCGGGCCAAACACGACGCCCGAGGAACAGAAGGCACAGGCTGAGCAGCAGCTAAAACAGGTCGTGGACCAAGTGATGCAGCAGCTTCAACCTGAGTTGCAACCGTTGCTTGAGGCGACTAAGAAAAACTCGGATGACCTGAAGGTGTTGCAGCAGATGGTCGGAATGATTGTTGCGCCGATGATGCCGCCGAGCGGGCCGCCGATGCCTGGGACGCCGCCGATGATGCCGCCAGGACGAGAGCCAGGGCCACCGCTAACGCCGCAACTTCCGCCCGTGAATCAGCCGATGATGGCTAACGGCGCATGATCGGCGACTTTCCAATCCAGAAAGGTCACGACAAGCAAGTCCTGCGTTCTATTCCGTGGTCGCTGATAGCAGGACATGAGCGTCAAGCCCAGCTTAACCACAGCCAAACACTGCGCCGATTAGAGGAACGCCACGGGCTTAGCCCCTGCGAGGCCCTTGCCGTAATTGAAGACCGACCGTGGGCTAGAATGGACCCCGTCGAGGCTGAGAAAAAGCTGGCTGACTTAGTTGCTAAAACAAGCGCATGATCCAAGTCGAGACCACAGCCTACCCGGACGACCGCGCTAAACAGCTTCAGGATTGGCTACGATTGCCAGCCTGTGCCCTCTTCCTCCGATACCTTTCCGAGCAGTCAGCGCAACTCACCGCCGACGCTGGAAACCTTCTGGTGAAGAACGAGCAGGGGGACAAAGAGGACGCCGAAGCCGCTGGCGAACTTGCCCGCCAGATTCAGTTCATGATCAAGTTCATCCAGACGACACAGGGCAACCGTCAGCCAGACGAAGGCCCGTTTTCTTTCCAAGGGGTTGACTTGCAGCCCATGCCAGTGCTAGAAGTAGCCAAGACCGATTGATTGAACGCCGAACTTTTATGCCGATAAACTTCGTTAAAGCAGCGCCGATTGTGAAGCCTGCTCCCCCTGCCGAACCCGACCCAAAAGACGTGCCTAATGCCGAGGAACTAAAGGCAGCGGCCAAAGTGGCCGTTGATTCGTTATTCGGCGACCCCGCGCCAGAGCCTGAGCCGCAGCCGGAACCCGCCGCCATTGCGCCCGTAGAGCCCGCTGCCGCCCCTGAGCCGCAGCCGCAAGCCGAACCTGAGCCAGAACCAGAGCCTGAGCCGCAGGCACGCCCGTTCGACGCCCAGGACCTGATTACGCGCACGGCGCGCGAGACTGCGGAGGCCATGCGGAGACCGGAACCTGCCGCCGCCCCTGCCACGCCAGAGCCAACCATGGTGACGTTCGAAATGAGCGCTTCCGATGCCCAGGAATACGCAGTGCTGCAATTTTTGGAGAAGCAGGACCCCGCGAAGTTCAGCGGCAAGGCTAAAGCTTTCCTCGATTACGTGAAGTCTGTTTACGATTACCAGGACAAATGGGAGAAGGAAAATCCCGACAAGACATGGGACCCATCAGCTGACGAGCACGCGGACTGGTTTGCTTCGAATCCGATCCCGGTGGACAAGGAGACCATCGAAAACGGGCTGATTGACATGAAGGTCGAGCAGCGCGTCGAGCAGCGGTTTGCCGAGAAGGTGAAGCCCCGCATTGACATGATGGATGCCGAAAAAGCCTTAGAATCGGCGCGCCCGAGCATCGAAATGAACGTTGCCAGGGGAATTCTCAAGCTTGTGGCTGTGGCCGCGCCCGAACTGGTAGCGCTGGTCACCGCGGCAGACGGCAAGAATCCCAACCTGAGCACCGAAGCAGTCGAGAAGGTTCACGAGGCCGACGCTATCGCCGCAACCGTCCTCGACGCGACTGCGGCCGAGATTGACCCTATCCTTCGCGAGTTGGAAAAATCCACAGTGCGCGATGCCAATGGCAATTACCCGTTCAAGCTTCAACCGGACAAGAATCAGATCCACGCAATCATCGACGGCTATCGGTGGGAGGCTGAGAATCAGTTGCGGCAGGCCCCGGCAGAAGTGCAGAACGTCAATGGGCGGCAATGGGTGAGCCTTGAGCAGAAGGCCAAAGACTTCAAACAGATCCGCGATACCTCGACCGGCCAGGAGCAGCAACGCAAGCTTCAGGAATACGATGCCCGCCACTGGACGCTGACAATCGACAATGTGGTGGACCTTATTACCGACGATTACGGGAAAAAGGCACGAAATCTCATCCAACAAACCGATGCGCTGGCTAAAAGGAAGTATAAACCCGAGGCCCCACCCACAAATGGCGTCCGACCGGGCACGCAAGTTGCGCGTCCAGCCGCGCCAATTGCCCCAACGCCAGCGGGAAAACCGCGTTCGCCCTCAGTTGCCTCAGCGTCCGACATCGTGACTACGGCAAATAATGGTCCTACCCCGGCGAAAACCACGCAGCAGCAGATCATTGACGTGATGTTTAAGTGATTCTTGTTGCGTAAGTCGAGCGCATGTCGCGCCGGCAAAACGCAACAAGATGAAACGAACATTACGACCGCTACTTATCCTCAGCGCGCTGCTGGTTCTCGCCGCAGCCGCTTTCACGCTCGACAATCCCGCTTGGGGAGTTGCCGGCTTATTCCTCGCCAAGCTGCTGACGCCCGTCAAAGGCGTCACGATGGCTGTTACCGCACTCGCCACGCGCTTCAAGAGTACCCCGTGCCAAGTCGTGGTTGGAAACAACTACGATACCTGCGGCACCGTGACTCGCGCTACGGTCGCCCACCTGACGCCCGCTGACCTCGACACCCTATTCCGTCCCGGTGGCTTATACGCCGATATGGATGCCTGGTGGAGAACCGCGTTTGAAATGCAGGCGTGCGGCGTGAAGACCAATGGCGTGTATGACTGGATCATGTCCAGTGCGCGCAACATGAAGTCGCTCATCAACACGACCAAGCTCGACCGCGGGCCTTCGCTGTTGCAGCCATTCGTGCTCGCTCGGCAGGACAGCGTCATCAACGTCGATTTCTGGGCCATCACTCAAGGTCAGGCGAATTCCGCGTACACCGCCTTGGTTACCGGGCCGCTAACGACCGCACAGAAGGCATTGGGCGCCGCTGGCGACCGCGTCGTCCGAGTTGTCAGCCGCTACGGAGTTGACCTCGATGCCAACTGGTTCGTTGACCGCGATCGCGTGCAAATCTTTGGCCGCGCCGGCAGTGGTGTCGGCACTCAAGGCCAGTGGAAAGTATTGGCATCGGCGGCCGCCGCTGACTCGTCCTACGTTGACGTGCTGATCACCAGCCAAAACTCTGGCAGCGCGACTCCCTTCGACACCGCGCCTACTTCGGGCGTGCTGATCAAGACCGGCGCATTTGCGAACGACTTCGAAAGCTGGTGCCATAACCGGCCAACGCTCGACCCTCGCAAACGCATTCCGTTCTGGATCGAAACCGTCCGCCGCTCCCGCTGCGTGGATTCGGAATATAAGAAAGTGTTCGCCCGCCTGATGGAGTCCAACGAAGCCTGGCGTCAACTCGGGGACCTCCCGATGGCCGAACGCAATCGCCAGGATGAAATGCAGTTCCAGAATGAGCAGGTCAATGCGTTCTTCTGGGGTAAGGCTGTGTCCTCGAACCAGACGATGGCGCTCTGGCAATCCCTGCGCCAGATCCTGACCGTTACCGGCTCGCAGATCGACCCCGGCACCGGCGGCAAGCTGGTCGCCTACGAGGCGTATCAAATCGGCGTCATCGAGCAGTTACGAGCCTGCGACCGTGTTCGCGACCTGCAAAACAACGCGCTCAATCTCTACGAGTTCTTCGACGAGATTTACAACATCATGCGTGCTCGCAAGAGCCAGGGCCGCAACTCGGACTCCATCGACGTTTACACGGACTCGCGCATGGCCGCGCTGTTCGAAACCGCTTTTGTGAACTACATGAAGCTCGAATACGGCGACATCGTTCGGCTCAACATCGAGACCGGCAAGAACGAACTCGGCTTCCACTGGACCAGCTTCCAGCCGAAGTTCCCGCAGGGTGTGACGATCAACATCATCACGCACGAATACTTCGACGACTGGTTCAACGCGTTCTCGACGGAGAATATCAGTTCGCAAGGTCGTATGATGCTGGTGCTCGACATCGGCCAGCCTGGACCTAAAGGCGGCACGATCTATCCCGGCATGATCGACAGCAACCGGAAGAATCGCACGCTCGGCGAACTCGAAAACCTCGCAAGGCTCGACCCGACATTTGCTTGCACGATGGAGAATGTGACGCAGGAGATCACGCTTACTAGCGTCACAAAAACGGCCATTGTGGAATGCCCCGCAAATTCGCTGGCGATTCTGGGGATCGCAGACGTGGTGCCTTCAACTTCAGGGCGCAGTTTGAACCCATCTTATAGTAACCTTTACGCCGGATTAGGCTGGCTACTAATCGGACTCTCGGTTGCATTCACTGCGCTGAGTTCTTTGGTCTAAGTTCAAACCAAACTATTCACACCCTCGCCGTAATTGGCGAGGGTTTTTTGTTGCGTTTGTTCGAGATGGCGGCCATTATTTTTCCCTCGGTTCGCACCCGAATGAATTCGTCACCGAACAACTTCGCTCCGTGTTACGTGCTTGCGGCTCCCTGCTGCAAGGTGCGACACGCATCACGGGGCGCTTCAAAAACTTATGTCGCACCCATTAAGAAAGCCAAATTCGGAACCCGTTGATTGGTCGCCCATCGTTCGAGCATGGAGGAAAAACAAACGCGCAGACGCCGTGGATTTTATAGACGTGTCGCCGCTTTGGCCCGCAATTCTATGTAATAAAAACTCCCGGTTATACGTCTGGATACTCCTGCTCAATCGGGAGAAATTTTGGAACATTCAGTACATCCACCGCAGGATGAGCGACCCAGACGTGCTCGCCAAGATGAGGGCTGAAAACATGCAGCCGAAAATTAGGGAGAGGAGAATAAAGCAGCGCAACGACAAGTACTACGGAGACCTTTTCTACAACGCCGAGTGCAAAAAGCGAGGCATGGACTATTTCATGCGCAACAAACAGAAGCAGTACGATCGGATAAAAGCACGGAAGCACATCACCGCTGATCGCGACCGTGAATACATCAAGCTCTGGCAACGCCACAAAAGGCAAACCGATCCGCAGTACAATATCGGCAACCGACTTCGTTCGCGTCTCTGGCACGCGCTCCGAGGTCGGGCCAAGAAAGCAAAGAAAACCATGGAACTGATTGGCTGTACCATTCCAGAACTCATCGCCCACCTTGAATCGCAATTTACCGAGGGCATGAGCATGGAGGGAATAATGAGCGGGAAAATCCATCTGGATCATAAGCGACCATGTAGTTCTTTTGATCTGACGGACCCAGAGCAGCAGAAAATTTGCTTTCATTTCTCTAATATCCAGCCCCTTTGGGAATTTGATAATCTGTCAAAAGGCGCCACAATCCCCCTTGCCAACCCTCCCCAGATCGCGTAACCAAAACTGAATGGTTGGGGTGAACTGAGGTCGGTTCCGGCGCCTCTCGCATAAAGGGGCGCCGGTTTTTCATTTGACGGTGGATAGAGGAAGGTCTAAAGGTTGCCCATGGCAATGCGCTATTTCAAAAAGCTGGGTCCCTCGAATGATGTCCTTTGCCCGACGGTTGGAAGAATCAAGTTTCCGACGCTGGACAATCTGGTCGGCTGGTTTGCGCACGATAATCCGCAAGTTCAAGCTGAACTAGAGGCGTGCATTAGAGAGGGCCGCTCAGGTGTGACTGAAGTCAGCGCCGAAGAGTTCAAGACCGAATGGATTGACAAAAAAAAAGAGAATCCGTCGGGAGCATCAAAGCCGCTTTGGAGAGAGGAGATGGGCAAGGGAGCGTTAAAGTCACTGTCGCCAGTCCAGGCGCTGGGAAGCGAAAGAGTCGCTGCTGTGGTGGGGGTTAGTGGTCCTGATACGCCCGCGCCAGTCTCGCAACAGGTTCGGGTGAACGACCCGCCGCCTGCCACTGGTGAGAAAGCCGAGTTCAAACCGACGGTCGGCAAGCGTAAGTCGAAGCTGGCAAGTTTCACGAAGGATGGGTTGGCGGTTCCACCGGCAGGAGAATGATTATGTTTGCATACCAGGAACGAGTTATAGCCGAGAAGGAGCAACTGGACGACAGATGCCAGAAGCTTCGGAGTTTTACCGGCGGAGCGGTTTACCACTCGCTCGACGCTTCTGAGCGGGATCGGCTTGAGCGGCAACTTGAGGCAATGGGCACTTACTCAGACATCCTCGGCGAGCGCATCGCTGCATTTCCGAAGTGAAAACCTACTCCGAACTTCGCGCCGAGATCATTGCTCAGTGCTTCCCATCAGGCCAAGCGGAGAATCTTGTCGATGCCCACAACCAGATTTTTCAAGAGGGCGCCGCGGAGATCGCCAAGTGGGTCAAGTGCGAGCAGGACCGCAACGTCAACGTGGTCGAGTTCTGTAAGACGAACTACAAGTGCGGGATGACGGTTGTGCGGGCGCCGCGTGGGATTATCAAGAGGGTTTACACGCTGGCGAACAAGCAGTGGTGTGATCCTGTGTTCCTGCGCCAAACTCTTTGGCCCGTCCCCGAGGATTGGGCACGCAACCTTTTCGTCAGCCCAGCGGCATCCGGACTGCCCCAACGCTTGCCATTCGGTTTCGCCTACGCGGACGCCACCAACGACAGTCTATGCGGTCGCGCGCGGGCCGGTGTGTGGTGCGTTCACGACGGCAACATTTACATCGCGCCCTGGATTCAGAGCAACGAGGTCGTGGTCATCGAGTGGGAAGGCATCAAGGCCGAGTGGACTGACGACGACCCAGTAAACGACGCCCAGGACTACAAGAAGGCGTTGAAGATGTATTATCAGCATGGGCACGAGCGCGATTACGGAGACGCTGCGGATGCCAGGCGCTACAAGATGGGCGACCCTCCGGGGACTGGTGGCTTTGACCAGGCACTCGCGGACCTCATGTGGCAGTGCAACGAGGAAACCAAACTACGGCCGACTCACGAGAGCGGCATTGAGCGCAACCGATGGTTCAGCGAGATTGCTGACGACGTGCCGGCCACCATGCTCACAATTGCTCATATCGGCAATTATGGCAGCGGTGATACCAATGCCCAGCAAGTGGCAGCCTTGTTACGTGGGTTTCCGCCTTCAGCCATCATCACCAGCGGCAATAACAGCGGCAGTGGCGACTACGATCTCGATGTCGGCCAGTTCTATCACGACTTCCTGAAAGGATACGCTGGGGCCTTCGGCTCTGGCTCAGACACCAACTACTTTTGGCCGTCTCCTGGGTCCGTGGATTGGGCTGATGCGGCTCTGGTGCCTTACCAGGACTTCTTCACCCTGCCCGGGAACGAGCGCTACTACGACGTGGTAATTGGCAAGGTGCATTTCTTCTTCCTGAGTGATGATGATTTGGAGCCCGACGGCAACACGTCGTCCTCGGTTCAAGGCAACTGGCTACAGGCAAAGCTCGCATTGTCTGCCGCGGCGTGGAAAATAGTCGTGCTGAATCGCAGCCCGTTCGCTTCTCAAGGCGGCGTTGTCGGTCTGCAATGGCCATTCGCAACCTGGGGCGCGTCAATGGTGCTCAGCGGCGACCTTGGGCAGTATGAGCGCCTGACGGTCGATGCCATCCCCTACATTTTGAACGGCCTCGGAGGCCGAACCATTCTACCGGTGAGCGGCGGTGCTGACAGCCACAGCGAGTTTCGAAACGCCGACGGATTCGGTGCTGGCCGCATCATCGCGACGACCTGTTCACTGCGGTACGAGCTGGTCAATCTGGCTGGCGAGATCGTGGACAGCATCCAGATCAACAAAGCTGATTGCTCGGAAACCACGACGACCGACACTGTGGTTGGCCCTGCGGCTGCCGTGCTGCCGCTTTACAGCAGCGACCCGACGATTCGTCAGGTGCATAGCTGGGCTGGGGACCCGAATGGGCATGTTTACAGCGTTTCGCCTGCTATCACAATCGACACGACGAATGGGGTTATTTGGCAGAAAAACGACGGAATTTCGTCTTCGAATGGCTGGCACTGATGAATGAGCGCAAGCGTCACGACCCTTCTTAGTTCGGTAAACCCTTCGACGTTTGGACAACTCGTAAGCTTCACCGCAACCGTCACTGTCGGCGGCGTGCCGATAGATGGCGGCACATTCTCATCGGTTGTCACCTTTAAGGATGGCGTCACAACATTAGGAACCCGCGTGGTAAATGGTTCTGGTGTTGCCACCTTCAATACCTCATCCCTTACCGCAGGGACTCACAACATCACAGCGGAATATCAGGGCTACGACGACACAGGTGATGGCGGCAGCACGGTTTACGATCCAAGCACGTCGAACACCGTCGCGCAGGTCGTTGATAAGCCGGGCACAAACCTTAATCTTGCCCCCGATGCGGCATATTACGTTTGGGATGTTCCTCCAACGGCGCACGGATCAATTACGTTCACGGCTACAGTTTCTCCGCTAACAGGCGGCGGCACACCTTCAGGAACGGTGGACTTTTCGATTGACGGAGTTTTTTATTTCACCGGCACACTTTCCTCCGGACAGGCGACTTTCACTTGGGACTCGGCAGAATCATATTTCGCAATACTCGAAGTTGGAACGCATACCGTCCAAGCGGATTACGCTGGGGACTCTAATTTTGGACCGTCCACCGCGACTCTGGACTTTCCTATCATCACGAATAGTTTTGTGGAGCTCATCGCCACGCCGATTACGCTCGGGCCGATATATCCGGGAACGGACATTGAGAGTTGGGGAATTTACAATCCGTCAGTGTTTGGCCAGCAGGTCAGAATTTTGGTTTGGGCGAGACACCTTGTTGGTGGTCCAGTGGTGGATGCGACTGGCACCGTCGAGTTTCGCGAAGGCGCGACCGTGCTTGGAACCGTGACTCTAAATGCTCCGACTGGAACGATGCCTTATGCTTGGGCTGAGTTCGACATTTCTACATTGTCGGTTGGCGACCATTTGATTCACGCGTACTACTCTGGAAACTATCCAGCCACAGGCTTGCTGCATGCCTCAGACCGTGAGGGCTATACCGTTGGGGACGATTCACACGGCTACCAAGTTGGAGGCTTTCCGCAAACCGTGACCGGAGCTGATACCAACCCCGACTGCCCGCCAACCGAAATCGTCCCATGCCCGACGCCGATTGAATTTCCAAACGCTGGCGAGCCTGACCGATTGGCGCTACCGACGTTGGGCGGCGATGACTTGCCAGTGTTCGCCACTGCGCCAGAGGTCTGCGATCCCTGCGATGCTGCGGGACCCGCACTCGCCCTGGTGTTGACGCCCAATGGCCGCGTTCTTGCCGTGGACGACTCATTGCAGATGACCACCACCGTAAAGCAGGGGCAGAATAACTTTCAGCCAGCCAACGGTTTGGAATATTGCAGCAGCGATTCGGACATTGTGACCGTGACCGCGCATGGGGGGTTGGTAACCGCGATTGGAGTTGGGACGGCGACGATCAGCGTGACCTGGCACGGGCTTTATGCGCGCGCCGAGATAACTGTTGCCGCTTGACCGCGAGCGGCGTAATGTGCCGCCATGAACGGCGACGGTAATGGGATCAACTATGTGCCCTCTTTGCGGCATCCAGACCCCGCCCATGAGTGTGCTCGTCATTCGGGCGGAGAGTCGCAAAGTCCTCCAACTGGATGGACCGGCGCGGCTGGCGGCGGGTCTGATGAAGGCGATGTCGATCCCGACGCGATTCTTACCGAAGACGGTGAGGAAATTCTGACCGAGGATGGAGAACCCATTTTAATCGAATAATTTTATGCCGAAGATGCGACTATTGCCGCGCGCGACGACCTTTGCGCTCACCGATCTCATCACCAAAGTAACCAATCCAGACGGAGCGCCAGCAGTCGATAACATGACGATTGACGAACTCAAATCCCTGCTCAACGGTGGCGTCAAAGTTTACCGAGCTTTGCTCTCTCAATCAGGGACAGATGCTCCGGTGGCAACGGTGTTGGAGAATTCTCTGGGTGGAACATTAGTCTGGACCAGAGCGTCCGCAGGGACTTATGACGGAACGCTCGCTGGAGTATTTGCTAGCCGAAAAGTATTCATGGTTTTGGCTTCGACTAGAATGAGCTTCAACGGCGGAAATCAGACTGTAAATTTAGAAAACGATGATGTTGTGGAGATTTTTACATCCGATGAAAACGGAGATGCCGCCGATGGTCATCTTAATGCAGTGATTGGTGATGGTATCGAAATCCTCGTCTATCCCTAAACAATGACCAAATCCCCAAGGCTGGCGATGAGATGATGTGGTAAAATCAGTTGCGCGATTTGGCGCAAGGGCGTATAAGCGGACATGGCTGCACCTGTTGTAAATTCCGTTTGGAAATCGATGATTAGCGATCCGTCGGCAACGATGTGTTCGAACTTCGTTAAGACTTTACTCCAACTCCCCGTGCGAATTTTTCAGTGGATGTCTTGGTTCACTACTGAGACGGGAAAAATTTCCCCAGCCGCAAAGCGCGAGATCTTCGCGACCGGAATGATTATGAGCAGCTTCGTGCTGCTCGGAGACGACGACAACTGGCTGCTGTGCGATGGGCGGCAAGTGGTCAAAGCAACTTACCCGCTATTGTATGCCGCGATCGGCGACAGCTTCGGAACATCGAGCGACCCGTTGGAATTCGTGCTTCCGGACTGCCGCACTCGGTCCCTGGCCGGGGTGGGCACTTACGACAGTGGTGACTCAATCGGAATTGGCGAAGAGAAGGGGGAAGAATTGCATGTGCTTCTGCCGGCGGAGGAATCGGTCACTCCGGACCACGTGCATATCGTTGGCCGGTTCGATCTGTCTGGCGGTAACACTGCGGCATGGTTGCTGACCGGAAGCCCGGGAGCGGTCCCCCCAACCGGAACCTGCGAACGCACGGGCGCGGGAGATTCTCCAGCGGTCAGCACGCTTGACAGTTTGCTCGGTCACACCTTGGGCAATTACGCTCGCACGGCGACCATGAACCAGCCTTCCCCGGTGCCGCCTGTTTCTGGGCACAATAACCTTCCGCCACTGATAGGCGCATACCACTATATTAAAACATAGTATGAGCGTCCGCGGCATCCCACTGGCCCCACTGACTGGTCCGCTGGATGTTAAGTCCAGCCCTGACGCAATTCCACCCAATGGGCTACGGATGCGGCAGAACCTGCAATGCGTCGGCCAGGGCAAGCTTCGCCGAGGGGTCGGCTGGGACAAGTTCCTGAACCGCACCAGCGACTACAACAACGAAGATTTCCACGACCAACTGCTGGCGTTCGATAGCAACTCGATCCGCCAACCATTGACGCTGCTCTTCGAAGCTGAATCGACACAAAAGGTCCGGTCATTATGGGCGGCCAAACAAGGGGCAGTGTTCAAGCTGAACGGGTATAGCGGCAATTGGAAGATGATTGGCAGCGGCTACGGTGGCGACCTGGTGACCAGTGCTGCGGCGCCACGGTTCAAGGCTGCTCAGCTCGGCGATTACTTGATTTTCACCAATGACTACGACAAGCCGATGTATCACATCCTCGAGCAGCCCCCGAGTCTCGATGTCATGGTGACGGAGAACTTCGTTGAGCCGGCTGGTGGCGGGACCGTGGCAGTGAACTTCAATTATCCCGAGGCTATTCCAATCACCACGGCATTTACGATCAATGGGATTACCTACGACACGTTTGGCCCAGGAGTAAACCCGGTGACATTGAATCGGTTTTCGGTTGGAGCGGGCGGCGCGACGGTCCCGGCGGGCACGTTTGTCTATGACGGTGGTGGCCATATCATGCCCAAGGTCATCCCCGGGCTGCAGACTTTCCCCGACCTGGACCTTATTAACCTGACGCGCGCTGCGGTGGTCTGGGTGTGGAAAAACTGTTTGTTCTTTGCCGATGTCACGATGGACAACCAGCGTTACGGGTATCGGCTATTGTGGAGCGACTACTTAAACCCGCTGGGATTTGACCCGGCGCAGGCCGACAGCATCACTGGTTCGTTCGACCTTCAGACCCACGAGCGGATACTAGGCGGCGCACCGTCGGTGAACGGTTTCCTGATCTACACGACCCACGGCATCTGGGAGATGACGGCGGTCGGCGGTGAAGAAAGCTTTGCCTTCCGGCGCTGTTACAACGGCGAAGACAATAAGGGCAAAGGCCTGCTGAAGTATCCGAACACGCTCAGCAACACGATTTCGCACGGGCACATTTACATGGCCGAAGATGGCATCTATTCCTTCAGCCAGTTCATGTCGGCACCTGAGCGGGTGGAATGGATGGATCGCGCCGGCAAATGGCTGTACGGGCCGGATGACAGCGGATACGTCATCGACTCGACCAACTGCCAGGTTCATATCGCAGGACAGTTAGGGGATGAAATTCTGATTTTCAGCGCAGACGAAGGCGTGGCCAATAACTGCCCGAATCGCGGAATAAGGCTAAATCTGAAGTATGAAGTGGCGGATGTCATCGACCACGGGTTTACGGCGCTGTGCAACCATCGCCCGGCCGCCGTGCCGACCATTCGCGATTTCATCCTGGAGAACCAGATTTGCGATCTGGCAGGCCTTCGAGCATTGGGCTACGATTACGTGTCAGAAGGTCTCCCCCGCGTGTTTCCGCCGACCACAGCGGCATTTGTGCCTGACCGGTTTTATTCGGACGTCGATCAGTCATTGGACCCGGCGATAACAGTGGAGGACTGGAACCAGGCGAACCCGAGTGAACATTCGCTTTGCGCCCTGCTGGGAGATCGCAAGCTGGATGACCAATGCCCGAAGTGCGAAGGCCCCAGCTTGTTAGTCATGGCTGATTCAGTGGACTGGTGTTTGAAGCAAATGGCTGGCGCGACGGTGTTTTACCGCGAGAACTGCGCTAACCCGACGGCGACCGGTGATGTCGGCACCGATGGCTATACATCCTCGGTGGGCAGTTACATCCTGGCCGGGTATGATTCGATTTTGAGATTGGCGCAGGTCTTCGTGGACGGCGCCTGGGTGGAAGCGAACCAATTCCAGTTGGATTACGTCGCGGAAGTTCAGGCGACCCCTACTAACATCGGGCTGCGCATCGGCATTTCAGGCCAGCCTGCGGATGCCAATTTCGACACGGCGCGAATAGTCTGGTTTCAGCACAGCCTGCAGCCTTTGCGGATTCTGACCGCACGCACGCCAGCGCAGCATCTTACGGCGAACACCATCCCGGCGGAGAACCTGACCTGGAGATTCTTCCGCAAAGGACCGATTCTACATTTCGAATTGAAGATTGCCGGAACGGGCGGCAACGCCTTGCTTTCGAAGGTCATCGGTTCGGTGGGAAGAATTGAAATCGGCAACAAATGGGGATGACTATGAATCAAGGGTGGATAGGCGTGGATCTCGATGGCACTCTCGCCTTCTACGGCGGGTGGAAGGGCGTAACGGACATAGGAGAACCCATTCCCGCAATGCTCGATCGTGTAAAGGGGTGGTTGTCGGAAGGTAAGACCGTAAAAATCTTCACAGCCCGCGTTCATGGTCATGGAGCGCCGCTGGTCGGTGGAGGCGTTGAGGATGCGATAACTCCTATTCAGAACTGGTGCGCAAAGCACGTTGGTCAGGTATTGGAGATTACAAACGTCAAGGATTTTGGGATGGTCGAACTCTGGGACGACCGCTGTGTTCAAGTAATTCCAAACACCGGAAGGCCCGTCTGCAATGGCTAACCCGCTCGCCAAATTCTCGTCTCCGCTCGCCACCAACGCCCTGCGCGTGCCGGCTATGCCGAAGCTGTCGGTTGCCAACGGAAAGGTTTTAACTTCCGACGATGTCGCGAAGTTCAACACCGAAATGGAAGTTTGGCGACAAAACTTCGAGCGCCAACTCGTCGAGCGAGTGCCGGGACAGGCGGCAGTCAGTAAGCCTTAATTTTATATGGCAAAATATCGCAAGAAACCCGTCGTCATCGAAGCCGTCCAATGGCTCAACAAAAAGATAGTCTGCCCTCCTGGGCCAATGTGGTTTGCTGAAGCGGAAGAACGCGATGTGATTCAACTTAGTGGTGACACTCTTTCCATTAAAACGATGGAAGGAACCATGACTGCCAACGTCGGCGACTGGATAATCAGGGGGGTGAAAGGCGAGCTGTATCCTTGCAAGCCTGACATCTTCGCGGCAACCTACGAACCTGCCGAATGACGTTTCGCCGCGCACAACTCGGCGACGTTGAGCGAGTGGCGCAGATGCTTGGCCGATTCTACGCCAAAATTGGGATTGCGGCTTACCAGGTTCCGTTCGATTACCCATCGGCGGTCGAGACGGTAAAGGATACAGTATTGCGGGGTATCTGCCTGGTCGGTCCGCGTTCCTGCGCTGGCGCTTTTGCACACCAGTTTCCATTTAACAAGTCGGTAAAGTTTGCGTATGTTCAATTTTGGTGTTTTGAACGAGCACGGGAGATAATGATTTTCGAGGCGTTGATGGATGAATGCGAGCGTGGCGGGGCCGTGCGCGTTATTGCCGCTAGTCATCCGCCCAACCACAGGATCGGCAAGTATTACCGTAAATTAGCTGGCCGGGAATTTGAAGGCAGTTGGTGCTTTGACGTTTAATTTATTGCCAAGCAGTCATTATCGGGCTAAATGAGCACATGATTCAGAGCGTCAAAGGCTAATCTATGACTGGAAGTCTTTTCGGAATCGGCGGCAGCGCGTTTAACGATTTTTCGGGAGACCCGAAGTTTCGCACATTGAGGAATACCAAGAGCCCTGGCATTGCCTCCCGCGAGAATGCGCTGCTGGGGGATTTTGACTCGAACCGCACGGCAGGACAGGCGGCTCTGGGAGATTATATCTCCAAATACCTGGCAGGCAGCGCCGATGCCGGAAAGCGCACCGAAGAGGAGATGGCCCCGCTCAATCGACTATATGACGGTGGTTTTGAAACTGACCAAGCGGGGCTTCGAGCGCGGAGATTGAGCGCTGCAACGGACATGAACAAATGGCGGTCGGGATTTGCGCAAGCTACCGCCAACCGCTCAATGGTCGGATCAGATGGGAGCGGGGGCACCTACCGAGACCGATTGCTCGCCGGGGTGGTGCTGCCATATCAACTACAAGCCCAGGTGCAGGATGCAGATCAGGCAAGCCAGGATTATTATCGCCGGTTGGGCCTGCAAACCGGCATGGCTGGTACTCGTCAGGGAATGGCTGACACTCTAGCGCAGCGCAGCCTCGTCCCTGCCACCGCACGCCAACAAATGTTCGGAGCGAACGCTGGAAATCTCGGAAGCCTCACCGCCATAGATGAGGCCAACAACATTTACGGGGTACAGCAGAAAACCACAGGGATGCAGCGCTGGGGCAAATTCCTGAACGATTTGCAGAGCTATCAGGATAAGGACGAAGCCAAAATGGCTTCCACTATGAGCAGCGCAGCGCAATCCTACTGATGTTTCCCCGTCTTCCAGCACCGAGCATAGCTCCACAATGCAGTGGTTGGCTGTTTTTGGCAATTGGCCGACTCCGCATTGAACTTTGGACATGTCCATTCGGTCACTCCATCCCAGCGCACCGGCACCCCAATATCATCAGCCGTTTCGTATTCCTAAACCGAAACCTATCCGTTGCGCGCGATGGCTCCAATAAACACCGCCCCTTGCCGTGGGTGCGGTTCTATACGGTTACCGCTGCGCAAGCGCATGGCGCTCATGCCGACCGCGGGGACGGCTGGTTCCTTAATTTCGAATGGTGGACGGGCGATGGCAAGCCAGCCAGCGCGACAGACGATATTGAGCAATGAATGTTCATGTTCTAGTTACCCTGCGCAACCTGGAGTTAGTCCGCGCTAGCACGATGGTTTTTGACACAATCCGCATCGGTTTTCCATCAGCGGAGATTGTTCCATGGGACAACATTCAAAAGTTCGCCGTGGGAGACTCGAAACTTCTAGCGGGGGCGGAACTTAATCCACTGCCAAAAGGCGTGACGATCCACCATGAATGGATTGAGCATCTGCTGCACATTGAGCACGCTCCATTTTGGATATGCGATACAGATGTAGTATTCTGGGATAAGGTGGAGCACTGCAAATTTGACGCCGTGCCTATGGCAGGACGCTACATTCCTCAGTTTCGAGATAGCTTCACCAAATGCATTACGCGACCCCGCCTGCACACTTCGCTACTATGGCTGAACCCGCAGCGGATTAAAGAGGAAACAGCCAAATATTTCAGCCAGTTTCCCGAAACACAATTCAATCCCAGGCCGAACCTATTTTATCCAATGTTTCATCCAGTTGGCCCACCGGAACTATTCGGCAAGGCCATGCCGCAAACCAATTATTTCTACGACACATGTTCGCTGCTGTACCACGCGATTGGAGGAGAACCTTTCACGACTGACATCCTGGATGCTTACGACCATCTGAATTTCGGGACCATCTCCGACCTAGTGTGTCCGCATTATCCCGAAACCCACTGGCGCGAGAATCATTTCGCGGTGTTTGAAAATCCACAACTACTCAAAGGCGCATGGAAGGTGCAGGAGCAATTTTATCGGGCCAACGCGGCATGAAAGAGCCAAGCGCGATTCAGGAACTGAACGGAATAATTGCCAATGGCGTGGCTGGCGCGGAAGATTTCTTGCGGCTCTGGGGGTGCTACCTTCGGGCAGTGGATGATGTTTGTGATGAGCAGAAATGGGAACCTGAAAATATTTTGCGTGTGTTAATGATGGCGTGCCAATTCTATTCGCACCCGTTTTACGTGCGGCACGTAGCCAAGTTACAAATGCCGGTTTTGATCGCAACGAACTTGTGGACCGATAGCGTTCGTTGGGAAAAGGAGCCAGAACCCTGGAAGCGGCAATGGGCCGATGTGCTGCGGCACTCTGGAAACGAGGTGATATTGGCAGTGGCTATGATTTGTGGCGGATGGGAGGGCATGCGCCGGATTAGCGCTCCGTTGATGGCAATGTGTTACGTTTACCACGCTGATAAACATGGCGTGCCAGGAACCCCGGAAAGGAAACTCGTTTCGTGACCTTGCCTGAACTTCACGAACGAGCCGCGGCAGGAAATCCAGAAGCACGCGACTGGCTGGGATTGTGGGGTGACTATTGCCACGAGATTGATGATCTTATCGACAATCGAGTCCAATCGACTGAGATTTGGATCAAGCTTCTGATTCATGCCAATGTTTTATACTCAGCAAACTTCTATAATCGACACGCCCGAGAATTAGAACTGGTGGTTGCCACGATCACCAGTGCCTACGCCGATAGCGTTAAGTGGGAGGGAGAGAAGTGTGATTGGAAGCGGCAATGGTCAGATACCCTGCGCTTCGCTGGTTCGGAGATGGTGCTGGCGGTGGCGTCGATTTGCGGCGGGTTTGAGCTTGTGCGCGAACTCAGCCCTCTTTTGCGCGAGATCAACTGGACGGTGCAACACGAATCCACACTTGCAAACATCATGAAGAAGGATTAAAAGCAACCATGGCCTATGGCGACACATTCAGCGCTGCGCAAACAGCAGCAGACCGAGAAGCCGCCCTTCGACAGCAGCGTGAACTTCAATACGCGCAAATGGACCAACAGGCTCTTGAGTCGATGGGGCGCGGAATGGGAGTAGCTAGCGGGCGAGCACTTCAAGTTTTGGGAATCATGCAAGGCGCCGGCAATTCTCCGGCGATTGAGCGCTCGGCATTGATGGACGCAAAAGCCGGGCGCTACGCTTCCAGTGCATATCCGGGATTGCACCCGCAAATTGATCGCAGTCTAAATGCCATAAACTCCGATGCAGTCGCGAATCTTGAGCGCGATTTCCACGTTTCTACCGCGCACGCCAATGTGTTGAACCGAAGAAATGAACTAACGTCAAATATTGCGGAGATTGATAAATTTATAAAAGAAAATGGTGGAATTGGTCACGCGCTTAGCAAGCTTATAAACGGTGCCGAGAACGACCCGTTATCCATCGCGGTCGAGAGCAAAAAACAGTACAAAACTGAACTAGACGCTCTACCCTCTCCTCACCCGGAAGATCAGACTTACAAAGAGATTCACGCAACAGTTTATCAGGACCCGAAAACTGGGGTTTGGATGAGCGCCTTAAACCCTCCGCCCACCATGCATCCGGATAAACGGCAAATGCAAATCTCACATCGAAACGTATCACAATCCCAAAACTTAAATCCGTCGGGCAACTCCGGCACAAGCAGTGCCCCAACTCCCGATGTGATTGCGCCCAATGGCTGGACTCCGACGACGGGCGGCGTGTGGGAACGTCCTGCACGCGGAGATGAGGCCATGTCCCAGGCTGACAGAGTCACGTATCAAATGACGCACCCGGCGGATCGGCGAGGAATGCAATCGGGCACCAATATCGCTGATACAGTGTCTAGGATGATGCAGCCTCCAATTGACGTGCAGGCAAATGTTCAGCCTGCCGATTATGAGGCTGCGGCCTATGGGCCGACGAGCGCTGGTCTGGTTCGACTTCCTCGCGCCCAGGTTGCCAAGATGTACGGCGAATCTCGCTTTGGCCGATTGCCTGACGTTGCATCACGCGGTCTCGTTCAGGATCCCGCGATGGCTCCGATGATCGACAACACTCAGCAAGCCTCAATGCCGACAACGACGGTCACCGCTCAGGCACCCAACATCATGTCCGTCCAGTCTCCGAAAGCCGCTGGCACAAATGCCACCGTTCGAATGCTCTCGGCTGATGGCCGGGTGTACGACGTGTTGGGCGTCAATGTGCCGATTGCTTTGCGGAGAGGGGCGAAGATTATTCAGTAAGGACGGGTTAAGATCCCCTGTACTTCCCTGATCCCCGCCTTGTACTGATGAAAGCCTTGAGGGAGAGAGCGAGCAAAAGGCAGAGCGCCCCCTAAGGGACGCGCTACTGCCTCTGCTCTTACGAAAGCCCGTCGGTCGCTTCGCTTCGCTTTTGGCTCCGCTCGAAAATTTGACCTTGAGCGGTGGGGCTAGACTATTCAGCCTTGGGTATAAGGCTGCTGAATCACGCTCTGGCCCATTCGCGCCCACGTGTGCGGTAGTAATCAGTTCCCGAGTACCGCAATCCATTGCCGACCCTCGCGTCCATTTCTCACCGCTGAACGGCAACGGTTCGGGCGAAAAAGAAAATGACCGAGGACGGGGTTTAATCCGCCTCGGTTAGATCCGATGGGTCCGGCCCCCACACAAACGCATGGTAGGGCATTGTTCAGACGACCTTGGACCGGATGGCCAGTGGAGTCTAAATTGAGCTTTGGTTTGCATTTGTATTGGCGTCAGTCGCCTGAACATTTCGACTTTTCCACGTCTCGCGCCTACTGTCAAAGAATTTCTTTCTTTGGAACATTCGTCATTGGGTGCTATAAGCGGGAATGGCAGTAATGGACGAAACGGACCTGAGCGACATTGGCACTGAGGTTTTGCCTGCTCCCAGGCGCGAGATGCAGCCCACGGATTTGAGCGATATTGGGACGCCGGTGCCAACAGCCAAAGCGCCAGACCCGTTCGACCTTAGCGACATCGGCACCCCGGTTGAGACGCCAGCGCCAGTCAAAGCAAGGGTTTCATCGCGGCCATCCCCAACCCCGACAGCCTTCATCCCGCCCGTTAGCAGCAGTTGGGAGTCGAACCCGCCGCCACCAGAGCCACCGGATAAATCGGACATACGCGGGACGGAAGCCCCGAATGCGCGGCCATTGAGTTTCACGGAGACGCGGCGGCTGGCTGGTAAAGCGGTCATGGGTGGACTCGGCGACATCGCCAATGTCATGCGGCCAAGCACCGCGACGGCACCGAATCTGACGAAGGCGAATATCGCGGCACCGTTAGAAGAACCGCTGCCAGTCGAGCAGGCCGTACAAGCCTCAGCCCAGGAGCAAAAAGACCGTGGCGAATTTCCAGTTGCAACGGCGATGGGCGCCACAGCCCTCAGTTTGGCCAAGGCCGCGCCAAACTTCGCGTTGCTCGCCGTGGCTCCCGAGGGGTTGATCGCGCAGTCAATTGCCGCTGGCGGATTGTTCGGCATAGACGACGAGGGGAATTTCCATCCAAAGGAGGCGCTGATCGCGTCCCTGCTGCCAGGCGTTGGGCTGGTCGGAAAGACGGCGGTCGCCGCGGCGATTGGCAAGACGCTGGCGAAAGGCGGGGCCGCACCGATCAATGCGACGGCGCAGAAGGTGCTGGAAACAATCGGCGAACAGGTAGCGCTCGATGGCTACATGACAGCAACCCAGACTCCGGAACTGCTGGCGCAGATGAAGTCCGACCCGCAGGGCGCGGCTTTGCACTTGGCTGAGATCATCGGCACAAACTTGGGTTTCTCCCTGCTTGGCATCGGCAGATTCAGCAAGAAAGTGCCGAGCAAGACTCGCGCGTGGGTCGAACGCAATGCCGACACGCTAGCAACTCGCAAGGTGATCGAGAGTTATTCGCCCGAAGAACTACGAGACATTTACACGCGAGTCCAACGCGGTGATGAATCGGCCACACAGTCAGAGAAGGATCTTGTCCAGATGATCAACGACCAACTTGGCCGACAGGTTGGCGGCGGTCCTGGCAATATCAAAGAGGCCCGCACAAAAGGCGTCAACATTGTCGAGCAAGGCTGGCCTGAGAAACTTGCGCAGATGCTGGGCATCAAAGGCGGCCGTAAACGCACGGTCGAAGTGACGCCAGAAGGTCAGGCCACGGCAGTAGCCCAACCGTCAGCAGTGCCGACAGTTCAACCCGAGGCCACGCGCCTCTTAAATCAAGGACCAAATGCCAATCAAGAGCAAGCACCAGTGGAAGTGGGCGGCGGTCAACCGCCCGGACCTGCTGCACAAGTGGCAGAAGGAAGCCCCAGTGTCGTACCGCAGCCTGCCAGAGAAAGTGGGCAAGGTGGTCAAGGGACGCCGCCTGTCGTCGCGCCCGAAGCCACGCCAGAAATCTCGCCAGTCACCCAAGCGCCGACCCAGCCGACGGTAGTTCCCGCACCACCAAAGCCTCTGTCAAATCGGCAGAAAGCTCTGGCTTCAATGTCGGACAATCCGGTGTTTAGAGCCGACATTAAGCGGACAATTGAATCCGACCCATACGTGCTTTCGACCGAAGTGGGCGACGAGGGTCAATACACACACGCAATGAAGTTTTCCTCCGGCGGAAAGAACTACATAGCGAGACTGCGCCCAGAAAAACATAACGCCGGTGGCAGGGCGATGTTTAATCACCCCGCCCAATTGGATGTGTTCCTCGATGACGGTAAGATCGTTCAACAAAGGCTTGCGAGAATCAATTACTCGGACGTAATTCCAAAAGCACAAATAACAGAGATTTCAGGCGCGGCCAGCATCCCGCCACTGCCACCAAACCACACCGCAGTCACCATCCAACGGCCCGACGGTTCGACCTACCAAGCCGCATTCGGTGGCTACTGGGAGCAGGTGCCCGGTGTGCCGCCGATGATTAGCCGTGTGAAAGATGGAGCATGGTCAACAGCGAGCCTTTATCCTGGCGAAACGATTGTCAGCCAAGTGCCGCCTCCACCCGCGCAGAAGCCGATGCCACCAGCAGCAGCCGACCTTTCGGACATTGGAAAGGAGGTTGTGAGTGCGCCTGTCACGCCCAACGTCGAACCGTCCAAAGAGCCATGGCAGATGACGAAATCAGATTACCAAGCACGTTTTCCGCGAACGGACGCAGGCCCGCAAGTTGAGACTGAATCAGAACTTCGAGAAACCCTGCGATCTGAGTCAGAAGCCCTTATTAAATCGGGAGACCTTGAGGCCAAGAAGGTAAAGGGCGGATCGAACCTAAAAGCCAAAACGCAGAAAGGCCGCGACTGGATAAAGGCCGCGAACGCCAGAGCTTTTGATCGTGTGAATCGAGCCGGGATGCGGGCTGGCATTGTGAAAAACGAAGAACTCACAATGGCGGGCGAAGCGCAGAGCCACAAGCTCGCCGTTCAACAAGCCCTAAGCGAAGGTAAGGACGTGCCCGCAGAAGTTCTCGCGGACTACCCCGACCTGAAACCAAAGATTGAACCAACCAAGCCAGAGCCGGAAGCGCCGACACCAGCCGCCGAAGAACCACCGACAGAAGGCGAGAAAGCCGCGCTGGGCGACATTCTCAAGCAGGCGATGGCCAGTCGCACAGGCAAAGCAACCGGCGCACAGTGGAAAGCTGAACTGCGCAATCGTCCTGGTGTGCTCAAAGACGAATGGGCATTGATGCGCGTCGATGGTTTGGAGGACGGTAAGACCTACACCAAGACCGACGTGCTGGATTATCTCAAGGCGAATGAGATTCAAGTGAAGGATGTGACGTTGGGACAGAAAAAGTTTGCCGCGCAACTGCGTCGATTCGGTTCACTCACTCCGGACGAGCAGTCGCAGATACCCGGACACGACTGGCACAAGCCAGAGGACTGGGTTGGTTTCGTTGATGGGAATTACGTCGGATCAGCTCCGGGGCATTACGATGAAACCGAAGCTTTACAGAACATAGACGCTGATCGCGCCGAGGTCGAGATGGGGCCAGTGACAACCGACACCCACTTCTCCCAATACACACTCCCTGGCGCAAAGGAGGGCAGCTATCGCGAAGTACTGTTGACCGTGCCGGAAGTAAAAACACCGCAAGCCCTTCCGAAAGGATTCACGCTTGAAAAGGTCGAGACGGCAGACGGCAGGGGATTATGGATCGTCAGGGGTCAAAGCGGTCTAAATAGAGGCAGCGGAGCGACGGAGCAGGATGCAATTCAATCCATCACGGGAAAGCCCGGCTGGCGCGACGGCCACTCGCAGTACGCCGCCATTCCAAATCCCATCGTTCGCCTCCGCTATAACGAACGTGCCGCGGCAGACGGCAAGCGAATGCTTTTTCTTGAGGAGGTCCAACCCCCTCAAAAAGGCGAGTTCGAGAAGATGCCCGCCCTGTTTCAAAAGCACTGGCGCGAGATTGCGATGCGTTGGGCTTTACGTCATGCGGCAGAGAATGGGTTTGAAGCAGTTGGTTGGACGACGGGGACTCAACAAGCGGAACGATATGATCTCAGCAAGCATGTGTCGGCTATCCGCGTCGAGAATATTTCAGGCGACGGAAAGAAAGTGGACGTTTCCGTCAGGCGCGTGGGTCACGAAACCGAGGGCAACTGGTATGAGATTGCCTCTGGAATTTCCGCAGACAAACTGTCCGATTACATCGGCAAAGAACTTGGCGAGAAGGCCGCTGCCGCTGCCAGAGACGGCAGAGAGCAACAGGACTTCACCGGTCTGGATCTTAGAGTCGGTGGCGCTGGCCTCAAAAAACTCTACGACCAAGACCTACCCAACGTCGTCAACAATCTGGCTCCGGTGAAGAAGGCGGGGGTGAAGGTTGGAACGCAGGGCATTTCGGTTGGCGAGCGCGAAGGAGAAGGGATGACCGACCTCAAAGTTGAGCCGGGTTCGTTCCAAGGATTTTGGGTTGTTTACGGAAGAACCCCCGACGGGGTGCGAGAGCAACTGTCCTCGCAGTTTTCGAGCAGGGCTGATGCTGAAAAAGCCATGCAGCAAATCGGAGTGCCGATAACGACTCCGGTTCACGCTATCGCCATCACGCCTGCGATGCGCGAACCTGGCGCAATGGCCAGCACTCCGACGGAAGAGTTGACTTCGCCGTTGCGCGAGCGTCAGCCCGTCGAAGCCCGCACCGTCGAAGAGTTGCGCACGGCGATCAACGCCAAGGACGCGGGGTTATCTCCGCAAGTTGTCAGGCTGGCGAATGCGCTGCTGGATTTGCCCGTTGCGAAAGATTTCGAAGGTGTTCGAGTTGTCATCACTGACGCAGTGGAGAACGGATACGCTGGAAGTACACTTCAAAATCTGATTCAGTTCGGTCGAACCGCCGACCCGAAGACTCTGCCACATGAATTTGCGCACTGGCTTTACCAGAACGTCCTTCCAGAAGACATTCGGGCAGAGATAAACAGGCTCAAGTTGGCGAGCATTGAGGTCTTACTGAAAGAGAATGAGGGCAACGCCGAACTGACCGCTGCGCTAACTGACCTGCGCGACAATCCGACGGTGGACACCAAGGACTTCTTGTCCCGCAACTATCCGAAGCGTTACGAGAAGCTGCTATATCACCATTCGAACGACGAAGAATATTTCGCGCACTCGTTCAGCGACAGGTTTGAGCAAAAGGCTGGCTCTGTCGTCGAGGGCTTCTGGGCCAGGGTCAAAGCGATTTGGCAGCAATTCCTGTCGGCACTTCGCAAAGCCCTGCGAATGCGGCCGCGGCAGAACGATGTGCTCGATGCGGTGATGGCTGGGCGATTTGATACCACACCGGAGAGCGGCAATCAGTTTGAGCACGAGCGATTGATGGCGTCTCTCGGCCCGAGCGAAGAAGAGCCGCCAAGCCCATACACGGAGACGAAGGTCATGGGCACGGACTTCGGCGTGCTCAGCCGACAGACCGCTGCGCAGATCGCCACAATGAAGGATTTCAGCAAGACCGTGCTGGACTCGCTTAAGATCCCGTTCACCGATACTGCCGTCATGGACCCCGAGACGGGCAAGATGGAGAAGGAAGTCTATCGGTTTGACGCCAGTGGCGAGGATCAACGGGAGCAATTCGAGAAGCTGCTGGAACGGATGAAGGCTGAGATTCGAGCGCAGAATGAACCCGGGAAGGCTAATGGGTTGCTGATGCACCTGCTCAATTCCGTGCGCCTAAACTACAGCAACGTGCCGGGCTCAGCGATGGCAACACTACCGACCGGACTGCGCGATGATTTATTTGCCGTGGCTCAGGGCGAGATTAGCAGCGTGGGCGCCGCGCTGTCGGCCCTCTCCCGCCTCAAGCCCGGGCTGGACGTGATTGGCCGCAACGTGGACGTGTATCTGCACAAAGAGTTTTCGCAGGCATTCAATGGCGACGGCATCCGCAAAGTGATTGAGCGGGCGCTGACCCATTTCCGCGATCTGTTCACGCCCAAAGAGATCGAGGACGCGCTTAATGGCCATCCCGACGCGAGGACATTCATCAATACACTGATTCGGCTGAGTGCTCAGGACCAAGGCGGCAGGTTGTACCGACGCTTGCAGCGAGCATTGGCACCCAAGCAACCATTGACCCCAGAACAACTCGCGCTCAAGAGCAAAGAGAATGAGGCTTACGACAAGGTACTCGAGCGGCTGAAAGCCAAATACGGCATTGAGCCAAAGCCGCGTCCAGGCAAGACCAAGTTGACGGCGATGGAAGAACTCCATTTGATGCTCGATCCGAAGACCGCTGATGCGATTGGGCAATCCCTCGAATGGGCGTTGGAAGAAGCGCAGTGGAATGCGGGCCGTGTCATCCTGAAGAAGTACGCGACCAGCGAGAAAGACCCGGAGCGCAAGGCCGCCCTTGAGGACATGCTGACGGAAATCGACCTGGCAGGACCAGGCAATGAGCGTGTGATGCCGCCACAGCAGTTCATCGACGAAGGTATGAAGCTGCCGAAGTACGCGCACTGGGAGAAGATTGGCGAAGACCTTGGCTACAACCCGACAACCATGCGGCTCGTGCGGCAGGTGCTTAGTGAACATTTCAAAGGCACGAAGTTCGAGGACCCCAAGGTCAAGCCCGCTGACACCCGCATTGACTTGGTGAAGCTGGCGAAGTCCGAGGATGAAGAGAAAGCCCGCGTGATGGGTGCTTTCATGGATAATATCGAGGCTGTGGTGGATATGTCCGCTGCATCTCCGGAGACCAAGCTTCGGGTTTACAACGCCATCGAGCAGCAGATGCTCGCCCAATTGAAGAAAGCCCAGCAGCGAGTCGTGGATAATTTCTTCGACCCGAAGGCGAACGTGCCTAAGACGGCATCCGAGCGTCTGCGCGGGCTGATTAACGCCGGGGTGTCGCGAGACCCACGCTTCCAGACCGACCGAACGCGCCGTCTGATTCGCAGCGTCGATTCGAAATACGTGTCGGCTAAGGAATTGGAAAGCCTGGCAACCTCGACAAGGGCTGAAAAGCAGCAATGGATTGAGCGCAAGAGTGAGGAAATCGCTACGGCCGAGAAGTTCAACGCCTTAGATGAGCCAACCCGCACGTATCTGGAAGCCGTGACCTGGACCTACCTGGCCGAACGGCTGCAGGCAGCGGAAGAACGGATTACCCGAAGCTTCCTGAAGGGTGCAGATCGCACCTTCGACGTGGCGCCGATCACCCCGGAGGCGCGCGCCAAGCGGCTTGATGAGGCCAAAGGCAAGCTGGAAGGCATCATCCGCGCCGGTGGCATCGACACGCCCATGATTGACAATGTGGCGGCTAAGGGCGTGGTTCAGCGGTTGGTGCCAAATGTCAGCAGTTTGACCAAGCAAGTGCTGGAAACCCCGTTTTACCGCCAGGACGAGCTGGCTGAGAGGTTTGCCGACCACATGGTCCGCGATCTGAGCATCGACCCAGCGCAGGTGGACAAGGTCAAGGCGATGTTCCAGGCGGCGTTTAAGCTCCCGATGACCAAAGCGCTGGCAGCGGCTGGAAAGCAGGCTATCGACGCTCTGACGCCACAGGAGCGCAAACAGATGCGCAGGCGCAATGTGGTCGAGAAACTGCATCGAATGTTCAATGCTGGTGGTGCCGATCCGACGACCATCATCGCCGAGATTGCGAAGGCCAACGGCTACACGCCACCCAGCCCAGCGGAGATCCGCATCATGCGGGAGTTGAGCGAGCGAGCCCAGCGGCTGGCCGAACCTACCCCGGAAGAAATCAAAGACGCTGGTGGCGACGTCGAGAAGGCCCGCCGTGAGCGCATGGTGACCATGGAAGGGAAGATCGGGGCAGCCAACCGGGAATTAGCGGCACGCTGGGCACGGCTCACGCAGCCCATCAAATGGTCGAAGTTCTGGGCTACACGGCAGAACATCGCTGCGGCGACCAACGAGTTCGAGATTGCCAATCTGCTGCTCAAGACCGGGTTCGGCTTCCGGCTACCACTCCACATGGCAACACAGTTCTTGATGCACGTTCCGAGTCGGGCTGCGGGATTCGTGGCAGCAAGGGTGGAGCGCGGCGAAGAGTCCATCGGGCAGGCATGGGGAGACCTCGGGCGCACGATGGTCCAAGGGTTCAAAGAGACCGTGGATGCCATTAAGCCAGGGCTGCTGGCGTTCAGGGCAGGATTGCTCAATCGCGGCGAGACCCGAAACGTCGAGCGTTTGATGTCCGGAGTTCAGGCTTTCGAGCGGATGGAACTCAAGGCTAAGGAATTGGATGCCCAAGGCAAGACTGCTCAGGCCGGGGCACTGCGCTTCCTGGGACTCGTGAAGTGGTCTTTGCACTTCATCCGCGCCATGGATGCCTGGCAGGGTACGGCGGTCGAGATGACTGAAATGTCCAACCTTGTCGATTCGAGCCTCATCCAGAAGGGCTTTCTGCTGGCTGACCGATTAGTGATTCGCGACAGGGTGTTCAAGGGACTGCCGGCGAAGCGAGATGCCGCCCTGGCCGATGCTCGCAGGATAGCGGCAGCCGCTGGCGAGACGCTGACTGAGGCTGAACTGGTCGAGCGGGCATCGGCGCTCGTTCTCAGCCGCATGTATGACGAGATTCGGATGGCCCATTTGCCCGCCGATGAGTTCCAGAAGCGCGCCGACCTGCTCAAACGGCTGTCCGCATGGCAGGAACCGGTGAAGACTGGCCCGGGCGCGCTGGTTACCGTGCCGCTGAAGTACGCGCAAAGCATGTTGCGCGGCGCCGGGCTGCCGGGGTTCTTTACCCAGTTCTCGAATGCCATCGGCACCGGCATCAACTGGGCGTTTATGAACACGCCGCTGTACGCGATGGCTAACATGCGGCCACGCGGGGCTGAACCGTCGCCTTATTTCACCACCGAGGAGGACGTTTGGCAGCGCCGTTTTCAAGCCTTGCTTGGCACCGCTTTTGGCGCAATCGCAGTTTGGGCCGTGTTCAACAACCTGATGAAATATTTTGGCCGGCCACCGATGGATCGTGCTGAACGTGACTTGGCTGAGAAGGCAGGCCACAAATGGGGAACCATCGAGATCAACCTGGGCGACAACCATGTTTACCGACTGAGCACGACGGTTGGCGTCGGCACTTTCCTGGCTCCCTATGCCGGCGGCGCGCAGGCAGCAAAGGATTTGATTGAGCGGCGCACACAGCAGCAGACCGCCATGAACCAAGAGGCAGAGAAGAAGGGTCTTACCCCTGGCAAAATCCCGCCTCCTACTACCATGGAGCGCTTCCAAGTTGCGGCCGAATCGGCGCTGGCTCTGCTGATGTCCGGCAAGACCCTGACCGGTGCCGCGCAGTCGTTCACGGAGGCAGGCAGCTTCAGTCCGACCAAGCTCGCGGCGTCGTATATCAGCCCCGTGGTCCCCGGGCTCCCTGGCTGGCAAGAACAGATGCGGGCGGTCGGCGTGCATCTCGATCCTCGACAGGCGACATTCATGGACTTCCTGGTCGCGCTTCCAACCAGCGGGCACAAGGCAGTCAACTTCATGGGCGACCCTGTGGGCACTCCTGATGCCGTTCAGAACTACGTCCAGACGATGCTGTCAGGCACGTATCCCCTGCCGGTGAAAGCGCAACTGGAAGAGGCACCCTACGTGGCAGTGTTTGAAAGCGGCTATCGACCACCGTCCATCAATCCAAATAAGGGCTACGCCATCGGCAACGATTTCAGGCCGATGACGAATCAGGAGTTACAAGATTACACGGTGCAGCGAGGGGTGAATTTCAAGCAGGAACTTCAAGGATTGGATGGCAGTGACAAGGTCGCCGTCGCTAAAGCGTTCCAGCGGGCGAATCAAGACGCTTTGGAGTCGGTTGGGGTTAGTGTGGCATCTATAGGCGGCGGCGGAGCGCCTGCGGCAAGCCGTGCGGCTGTGGCACCGGCTGTGGGTGGGCCTGGCGGGGCTTCAGGCACTCCCAGGCTGGCCACAGCATCACGCGGGACAACCTTGGGCGGCGGACTAGGCGGCGGCCTTACTCGTAGTCGAGGTGCCCGTGTGGGTTCTCGGCGAGGGTTGTCACCGCGGATGGTAGGACGCTCTCTGACAACGATGCGGGCGGGCAGGGGCCTGTCGCCGCGTCGGGGAGTAAGACGAAGTTCTCGTCGATGATCGGCTTCATGTCGGCGAAAGCCATCTCGTGAGCAAGGCTGATTTTGGCCCAGTCGCAAAGGTCGCCCTCTCCGGTCTGCATGTATTCGGTGCAAGCTTCACACTCGCGGGCATGGGTAAGCAGCGCATCGACGGCGTTTACGAAGCGGATCTTGGTGTCGTTTTGGAGTTGTATCATGGCAGGGTTCCAGTTTGTTGCAGTCGCATAATCCAGCCTTGGGAGTCATCAAATTTGAGCCTGCTCCCGCCATCGTAGGTGTTAAGCAGTTGCCCATAGAAGCTCTGTAATTTTACCGACTCAGCCAAGGCGATTTCCAAGTTTCTCACATGGCGCTCTAATTGGGCAATTTTGGACTTGTGAAAGGAATCGGCGCACAGTTTCTCCTCGGCCTCGGTGAGCTTTCTTGGGAGCAATGCTTTCTTGGCCATTTTATACCACGGCAATTCCTCGCCTGTCCTTGTGTCGATACTCGCGCACTCAACGGTGTTGATGGCGACTTTCAGAGCCTCTTGGCACTCGAAAAGCATATTGGCCAGTTGCACCCGCAATTGGATTTCTCGGTCTGCGATACGAGCGAACTTGTCCCGCTCGCCCGCGATGCACCCGCCGCACTGTCCGCCGCCGTGCTCGTTTTTGTTCTGTTGTGGCACGGTGTAGTGCTTGGTGCAGCGGATGGACAGTACGCCTTTGAATGCGGATTCGAGTTGCTGTTGAAGATCGGACACTTGCTTTTCCTTTTGCTTTACAAACTCATCTAGCGGAATCATTGCGCACTGTGCCGGTTTGCCAACCAGACACGGATCACAATCTCCGCAAGGCACGAATTGCATAAGAATCCCGTTCGTTTTCATTAGCTCAACGTGCGTGATTTCCAAACGCTTGATGGCGGCACACAAGGTCGCGTTCAATTCCTTCAACCCATCGCGCTCACACCAAAGGCAAAGCTGATTCTCTGGCGCGGGACACTCAGGTCGATTAATGAAGGCGATACCGCATTTGATGCACATGCTCATATTTCATCCTCGTATTCAAACTCATCGTGGCAGGGGCATTCACACAGACGGCCATAATCCCCTTCTTGGGTTCGGCTGTCTCTCATCCTGGCGCATTCCCTTGGATCATCCGTAGCGCAGGCGCAGTCCGGTTTTTTGGTTTCGGTGTCGCTCATCGTTCCCCTTTATAGTTGAATTCTTCGTAATTCTTAACACCTGCGTATTGCAGGTTGCCAAGCAGGTGGTCCAGTGCTGTTCGGTCTGCTTGGGGGATGTGCTCGTTAGGGCGAAGGTGCATGAGCGTTAAATTGAGCACAAGTTTTTCGAGGGCTTCAAACCGTTCTTTGATAATTATGATTTCTTGTTCTGGTGTCATGGCTTCATCTCCTTCAAATACTGTTCAAACCAGTTGCGGTAAAACTCGTGGGCGCGTTCGTCGGCGAGATAGCGCAGGCCCAGTTCGTTGACCACTGACTGATGCGTTGGGTTAATGCCCATCGGCAGGTTCACTTCGTTCTCGTCGGCAGTCAGCATCTTCGTCACGTCGGGACTCTCGGATTTGATCTGAATGTAAATTTGCTGCGCCAGGTGGCAGAACATGAATGATGATGGATGGTTCTCGTTTAGGAAGAGCCGAGTATCGCGGTAGGTGTTCAGGATGAACGGGACCATTTTGATGTCGCAGAGTTGTTCGCGCTTGGACATCTCGCTCAAACATTCCACGAACCGACGCGCGCAGTCGTAGGTCAGATCAGCGTTGTAGGCAGCGAAGAGACGGTAGGGGCTGATGGCGGCGAGTTCTTTAGCGCGATTGCCGGTTTTCCAGTCGCCGTGCTTGAGGAGGGGGAAGAAGCCATCGTTGTATGCGTAGGCAAACGAAATGCACTGGCATCCGTCTGGAACTAGCAGGCTCTTTATTTCGTCCGTACTCGGCACGTTGAAGCCCGCCCGACTCTCGAAGCGGTCGGTTGGCTGATAGAGAAACACATCCGCCTGGGTGGCGTCCTTTAGCATCGCCTGCGGATCTACCTCATCGAGCATGCACTGCCAGTTGTTCCATTGCCGCATCTCGTATTCCTCGGCAAGGTGCGTGCGCTTGAGGAAGAACAGGGCACCCGACCCTTGACAGTTTGAATAGCTGACCAAAAGTTTCTTCATAATTCTGAACTAAGCCTATTGAGCATTTCCATTTCCTCTGGCGTGCGCTTGCGAATAAAGAACTTCTCGCTTCCATCACGCATCCGCTGAACGACTTGGACTGCCTCGTCCGCGTCGAAGCCATGCTTGGCTATAAAGGCTTCCATGATTTCGTTCCGCTGGGCATTGATGATTGCTAGTTTGCGCTGCACGACCTCAAGGATATCGAGTTGCGCGTATCGAAATTCGTCATCGGCGTCTATCATAGGTCAGCGTTTCTTTATGACGGCCAGGCTTTTGGATAGGTAAATGGACTCGAAGTCTGCCGTTGTGGGTTTGCCACATTGGTTCGCTCCGCCTTCGTGCAAGCGCGTGATGGCTAGATCGCAGATCCAATCGTGAACGGTCATGTATTTAGGTAGGCCATTTGGCTCATTGTCGCGGCGATAAGCCGGGTCCCAGCCCGCGTGAATATCTTGGATCAGAAAGAGGCCCGAGGGCTTCAACAACTTCCAGCCTTGGTGAAATGCCACCCAGGTTGCCCAGACATTATGGCTCGCGTCGTCGCTTATCAAATCTAGGTTGCCTCCGTTTTCATTCTCAAATTGCTTCCAGAATTCCTCGTGGCTCGCATCGCCATGGATGAGTGTAACCCGTGGTCCTAAGTCGAATTTGCAGCTCTCTGGATTGTGATCGATGCCGAAAATATGAGCGTTAGAAAAATAGTCTCGAAGCGTGCGCGTCCCAGCCGCTCCCGCCACACCTATTTCGACTACCTTCGAAGCAGTCTCGCGCATAGGTTCAAGGAAAGATTCCATGTGGGACAAAAATCCATGGTGGCTAGAAGCCTGATCTGTGCCATGGACAAGGCCGATCTGATCCAAGCTCATTTCGTCTAAGTTCATAATAGCTTTCTTTCCTGAGTAGCAATTTCGCACTCACTATTCCAAAGCTCAATCGCGTCTTCCATCGTGAGGATGGAGAAGCAGCACCATTCTTTATGCCCGTCGTCGCACAGGACCTCGAACAAATGGGTGCCGAATGGGTTGCGTGTGCGCGGCGGCTTTCCGCAGATTGGGCATGGCAAAGGTTCAACCACGGGTGATGGCCTCCAATTGCGCGGCGGTCTTACAGCCATGCAAACCCCATGCCCCAGCGATGATGGCTCTGCGGGCCTCGGCAATTTTCTCTGGCGTGTCGATGGTGTTTTGCGTGTACCAGAAATCCACGAAGTCTTGCACCCGAAGATCGTAAAGGTCGGCGAGAAGTCCCAGCCAGCGATCCAGAAAGCCCCGCTCGTCGAGACCCGCACGAAGCATTCGTCCGCCGTAACGCATTATGTCGCAAGCTGTCGTTCGGTCGCACCACCATGGCGTATGGAAGAACAGCGAGCCGCGAAAGCCTTCACTGCGACCGCCGGCGCAGGTTGTAAGCAATCCTGGTTTGAACGCAACTAAGGAAAGTGGTTTGAAAATCAGGCAGTCATATTCAATGACACAAAATCGCTGATGCGCGACGTGATCCGTGCACCACCGCAGCACATCTAGGTAGCGTGTTATGTGATTTTGGCCGCTGGCGTAGGATTCCGCACCCACCCTTATCTCGCCGATGAAATTGTCCTGCCCCTTTTCAGCCGGCCAAATGGTGGTCGTGTCCTCGCGGCCAACCCCAAGGATGTCGCACTCACCTTTCAGGAGCCATGGCCAGTGCCTTGCCAGCGCGTCGCTGGCCTTCGAGTGCGCCAGCACAACGAGAAGATCGTCGCTCATCGCGCTCATCGCGCCCTCCGCTGTTCAAGCGCCTGCGCCAGGGCAAACTCAGCCGCCTCTCGAAGCGATGTCGGGACAGCAGGACCTCGCGCCTTCAGGACAGCTTTGGTCCACCAGCCGCGCACGCGCATGTTCCAGTAAAGCGCGTTCTTGGTGCCGATGTGTTTGTGGACGGCGTGAAATTCGGCTTTGCGCTTTGCCTGATGCGCTCGGGCCGCCGGGCTGACGTTGTCGTGTTTGTTGAACTTCATAGTGGTAGGAGCTTCGGAATGTGGCGCCATTTCGGGGTGAGGTTTCGAGGTCCAAGGGCGGCATTAGGGTAGTGGATTAAAGGAGCATCCTTGCAGCCTTCATCTGGATACTGCTTCACCACGTTGCGCACTTCGATCCAGTCGGCACCGTCGAGCACCAGACGTTCAAGGGAATACTGATCAGAAAAATGAGCGCGTGCGTCCTGGGGATTATTGCCGATGCCTTTCGCAAACTCACGACAGAGACGAATCGCGTTGTCGGCGCTACACCACACAAGGCATGGGCAGCATGGTTGCTGCATGATGATGACTTTGTTCATCTCTGCACCGGTTAGTCGGTGCCAAAGTGGGTTTCCGTTGGGTGTCGCAAAAAGATCATAATCGGCAAGCCAGCCACCGCCAACTTGGGCGAGAGCGATCCATCTATAGAAGCAGAATTTTTCATAAATTGGCGGATTGCACGACGGCAACTTTGAAATTGCCGCATCGTATTCTTCAAAGTGTGGATGCTGTCGGGCTTGCCACTCAGACAAAATGACCGGCTCCCAGCCGGCAGATTTCCATTTCTCGCGCCATAAGATAGTTAAACGTAATTCGTCTCCGCGTGGCAGTTCCGGGACATCGCCATAGAAGGAAAATATTTTCATAAGTGCAAGATTTGCTGCGAGTGGTCGCGGCGTTTCTGCCAATCTGGAATTAGCGCTGCGTGCTTGGAAAGGTTACAGTCTGGACAGGCGGCACAAAGGTTATCGGCTTTTGTTTTTCCTCCCTTGCTTCTCGGCACAATATGGTCAACGTGAACCGCCTTCGTGCTGGTCCTTCGTTGGCAATAGTAGCATTTTATAAATCGCCTGCTAAAAACTTTTCGAAGAAATTCATCAACCCCTGGCCTGTCCTCTGGTAGCGCCTTTCGAGCTTTGCGATCTGCGGCTACTTTTTCTTTGTTTCTTTCAACCCAAGAGCGATTCATTGCTCTCCGCTTTTCTGGATTTGCCGCTTCCCACCGCCTGCTCTCAACGCGGTGGCGTGCCTTAATTTCTGGACGGCGTCTATACTCCACTAAGCCTGGCTTGGCGTTTTCGTATGTCTTGCGCAGCCACGCGGCGTAGCGCTCGGGCTGCTCTCGCTTGATTCTTTCGACAAGCCTTTTGTTGTAAGCGTTAACTTTTTCTCGATTGCGTCGATAGTAGTCCCTGTTGTTCGATATTTTAACAGATGGGTTTGCCGCATATCTCAGTCGCGCCTTGTTTGAAATGCACTCCTTATTTTCAGCGTACCACTTGCGGTTTCTTGCCTTCATTACTTCAGGGTTTCTCAACCTCCAGGCCCGCATCCGCGCCGCTTTCTTCCGCAAATGGATTTGACGCTTAATATCGCCGCCCTCCGGGTGCTTTGCGGACGCCTCGACAAGCGAAGATTCCCCCGGAGAGGGCGACAAATCCTTAGATGTCTCGGAGTCCTGCAAAGCGAGACGATGCTGCCAAGGGAGTGCCGAAAGGTCAAGAAGCATTTTCATAATCCTGCTTCTGGGTGGTGTGGTGGTTTCACCCTAATGGCCTTCCGGTTTTAACGTCGAAAAACTTAGGTCCAGCCTCATGCCAATGAAATGTGAATTCGTGAACGGCCACGTACTCTTTCTTGGGCGGCATGATCTGGACCATGTAGAGGTCGTCCGGGCAAAGTTCGTATCTGGCTTTTTTCTGTTCCTCCCAAGTTGGGTTCCTGTCGGGGCATGAAATGCTGAAATGCCAGCCAATCGCTTCACGTTCCTTTGGGCCGGATAGAATTATTCGAGTCTCCCCAAGCGTATAGAGCAATCCGTCGCCAAATCTGCCGTGATATTTCAAACTCATAAATTCGGAATCGCCAGCGCCCGCCAACCGGCGAGCAGCGACAAAGCAGCCCGTGAAATTAGAAACATTGGTTGCCTTGTGCGTTTCCAACTGGAACTGGCGAAATTGTGTTGCCCATGGCGGTTGAACCAGAGGGCTCTAATGGGAGTATTTGCTGGCCTTTTTTGTGCCAGTCCTTCAAAGCCCTGTCTCCCTTGCTAGTGTTGCACGATTTGCAACTTGCGCACAAGTTGTCAGCCTCGTGAGCCCCGCCTTTGGAAATTGGAATGATATGGTCGATTTCCAGAGTGGAGGAAGTTAATCGGCGTCCACACCAGTGGCATCGGATCTTTTTTGCCTGATTTTTTAAGCGAAAGATTAGTGTTGCCGCGTCCTCTGACGTTCTTACGGCGGCCATGCGAGCCCGACGTTTTGCAACCCTAGCGACACATTTTTCTGGATACTTCTTGGCGTAGGCGGCACACGCTATCCTGCCTTTTTCCGGGTTTTTCCAGTATTTCGCCCTGCCGTGTGCGCGAAAAGCATCCAAGTTATTAATCCTCTCCTCTGCTCTCGCTCGTAATATTCTCTCTTTGTTCGACGCGTAATACCTGCGTTTACGGGCGTTAATCGCTTCGCGATGCTCAGCTAAGTACCTCGCGGAATAGGCGTTATTTTTAGCTTTGTGCTTCAGGTGGTTTGCTGCATGTCGGAGGCGAAATTTCTCCAAGTTATTCTTGCGATACTCTACAGCCCGCCTCAGGACCTCCTCCCGATGGCTCCAATAGTACTTCCGTGCGTGTTTTGCGTTTGACATAACAGAAAAGCCATCCCCCGACCGTGAAGTAGAACCCGCACAGACTTGGCGGCAACCGTGAAGGGAGATGGAGAATCTTATTCGCATCTGTTTTTACAGCCGTTCTAGGGCCGTGCGAAGATTCTCATTTCTGAAAGGCGGGGTCAATACTTTTTGCGCTATGCTGAAGGCGTTCCTTTTGGCTTCCATTGAAACGTGAGTGTATTCCTTCAGTTGCTTCAGGCTATGCCCTGTAATTGAGGCGACAACCAAGGAATCAGCGCCTGCATTTATTAGCCTCGTGGCCACTGCGTGCCGGAACGAGTGAAAGCTGCCGCCGCTCAAACCCGCGCGCTTCCGCAGTTGTTCGAACTGCTCAACTAACCGAGTGCGGCCGTATTTGTAGGCCATCATCATGTCGGGCTGGACGTACTCGCCCGGTTCCTCGGTCGTGCTCTCAGTGTGCCGTTGGATGAGCGCCTCATACAGTTCGTCGGCCATTGGAATTTCGAGCTGCTGTCCGAAGCGCTGAAGTTTAATTGGCTTGACGCTCAGCACGCGCACCGAAAAGTCCACATGCTCCCACTGCAAATTTGCCACGTCCACCATGCGTAGCCCGGTGTGCCAGGCAAGCGCACAGGCAAGCCGCCAGTAGGGCTTAGCCGCGCCGACGTGCTCCATGATGGCCGCGTAATCATCGGCGGTGAAGGCCGTGCGATCGGCTCGATGGCGGACTAGCTTGGGCAGCGACTTCAATTGGACGGGGTTTGTCTCTGCCAGACCTTCAGCCACTGCCCACTCGAAAACCCGTTTCAAAAGCTTCACCTGGCCCATAACGGTCCAGCCCTTGATCTCGTCAGTCGCCTCAGCCATGTAAGCCGCGATGTGCCGTTTGTGAACGTCTTCGACCTGCAGGCGATGCGCTTTGCAGAACGCGGCGAACCTGCGGACAGCGAACGTGTAGGCAGAGCGCGAGCCCTCCGACATCCCGGCGTCGTTGGCGGCAAGCCACTTGTCGAATGCGGCGTCGAATTTCACAGTTCCTGGGCGTCGTCGGCTTTCATTTCTGACACTGGCCGGTCGTCAATCCAGACGCAAACCAATCCAGACGTGCCGATAACGGCGATTCGCATCCGGGGTGTCTCAGCCAACTTTTCTAAAGGTTTGTAAGTCGCGCACCGATGAGATTGTAGAAGTAAATCTCCCATGACCCGCTTGATCAGACTGTACTTCTCAGTAAGGCTATAGACTCTGCTGCGCTCTGCCGACTCTTGCTCGCAGGTCTCTTTGTAGCGCCTACGCACGATTGTCAATTCGGCTTTGAGCGTGTCTATCTCCGCCTTCATTTCGTCGGCTTTTGTCCATCTGCGTTTCTTTCTTTTCGTCTTCATGTTATTGGATAGTGTTAATGGTTGCTTCGCGGTGGGCAGCATTCACTTGAGATTCAGGAGGGCAAGTTGCAGCTCGCTAATCCTTGCCGTAAGGTCCGCGCGCGCCCGTCGGCGTGCGTCCTGTTCCCCGTCAAATAGATGGTGACCGATGCTCATAGTGAATCCCAGGCTTGGCACCCACCACATTGTCGGCTGCTGAGTAGAGTAGCCAGCCACTTCTACGACTGTCCACTGCTCGGTGATGGCCCAGAAATGCCGCTTGGTGCGTGTGCTGAAGTTATCAGGGTTCGGTTCGATATATTTTACGCTCATTGTTCAGTAGGTGTGTTCAAAGTTGCCGTCCTCATCTTGGCCATGTCTTTGCGCATCGCGTCGAGGACCAAGTGCGCGACCGCTTTTAGATACGCCTTCCTTCGCGCCACGCACAGCGCCACCCGCTCAACGATACGACGGTCGAAACATTGGACACTGGTTGGGTCGGTGCGAAATTCTCGGTCTATCAAATCCAAAAGTTCATGCGACTCACGGTCGTTCCGAAAGCTGGCTTCCATCGCAAGCTCAGCTTTTCTAGTCATGTGATAATCGGGCATAGTTAGCGCCTCCAATACCATCGCCAGAACAGCCGCACGGAGGCGGCGAAGGCAACCACGATGCTCGTGATCTGCATTGTGTCGGAGAAGGTCATACGGTCGCGTCTGATTTGACCTGGTGGCAACCTACACATTCGCCCGAGCGGACCATGTCTAAGCGCTCCTCCTCGGTCGTCATTATGTCTCCGAATCCACTGAACACGCTAGTTAAGTGGCCTAGCACTTCATATGAATCCTCCTGAAAAATATCCCATAGCTTGACGCCTAACCCCATATCAAATGGGCTAGGCGCATACGCCTGACGTGTACAGTCTTCAAGATGCTCAAAAAGCTGTTCCATCCACGCGATGCTATATATAGCCAGAGCGCCATTCACGAACACGCAGGACGGCGCTTTGGTCGCTGCCGGAAGCCAGCCATACGTGGGTATTGGCACATTTCGCCGTTTGTTGTTTTGTGTCACAAGTTCTTCCCATCGTTTTGAACCAAGGGCGGTCGAGTTGCACGGGTTATAGCAGGCGATATTTCCGCCAGCGATGAGCGGCCGGCCAATCGAGAAGTATTCGTCAAAGACCTTCTCATCCCAATGCTTAACACCGACGCGACAGTCGCTTTCCAGATAAAGGACATGCGTGTAACCCATCTCGCGCGCGAAACGCAAACCGACCAGCCAAAGAACGTTGTTAATTGCAAATTGATTTGGCTCTCCGTTTTGCAATTTCGGCGCTCTGCTTTTCACTTCCTCTGGGTCAGCCTTCAGCTTTATGAGTCCCGGCCAGTCCCAGTCATGCTCAGAGTAAGCGACCATCGGGTATTTGCTCGGGTAACGGCGCAGGTTATCCACGAAGACTTTCGCGCAACCGTAGCGGGGAGGCGGCAGGTACGTAACGTTTGCGATTTTCAGGAAATGCCTTTCGTTTTCATAAATTCAGTGTCCGAACCTGGCGACGTTGGTTTCGCGGTTTCTCCATATGACCTCGAAGGAGTGGAAGACTGCAAGCAATTCCAAAATGCGAGCGGCCTTGCGGTACATTCGACCACTGCTCTCCGCGTGCTTCGCCTTCTTGAAAATCCTGTTCTTGCCCATCAGGCGGTTTCGTAAAATCATTGAGTCGGTGAAGATCACCACGCGGTTTTCCGGCGTCGGGGTGTGAATCACCGAGAGATAAGCGATAGTCGCCATCAAAGCAGCCTCTAACGCCTCGAACTCTGCTTCGTTATTTGTCCCGTGTCCGAGTCCGAATCGAACCTTTGAAAGTACGAGTTCCTCGTAAGCCTCAACTTCGTAACTGCCGTACTTGTTGCCTGGGTTGGGCGAGCAACCACCATCGAACCAAATTCGGATGGTCCATTTGGGCGGATTGGACTTTTGAGGAGGGTTTAGCAATTCGGGTTGGATCATAGGGTTGCTCCTGTACTGGGATCTTCTCCGATCCTGCCCTGTACTGATGAAAGCTTAGAGGGAGAGAGCGAGCAAAAGGCAGAGCGCCCCCTAAGGGACGCGCTACTGCCTCTGCTCTGACGAAAGCCCGTCGGTCGCTTCGCTTCGCTTTTGGCTCCGCTCGAAAATTTGACCTTGAGCGGTGGGGCTAGACTATTCAACCTTGGGTATAAGGCTGCTGAATCACGCTCTGGCCCATTCGCGCCCACGTGTGCGGTAGTAATCAGTTCCCGAGTACCGCAATCCATTGCCGACCCTCGCGTCCATTTCTCACCGCTGAACGGCAATGGTTCAAGCCGACAGGAAAAATCCCCAAGCTGATTGCTCAACTTGGGTACGAAACCTGTTCTGTAGTGGACTCCACAAGCGCGGAGCACCCGCGACCACCTGGCGGCAGTCGTAAGTGAGTAGAACAGGAATCTAAATTGTTCTTTTTCATCGCTTGCAGGCCCACTACGGCCCGAACGATGAAACAATGGCACGTTGTGCCTCACGAGTCAACTCCTTTTTCAGCCCGCGCCTTAATCAGCTTGGCAATCGTCTGCCGCGCCGCTTTGCCGGGCTTCTTGATGCCACGCAGACCAGCAAGCCGCGCTTTTGCACCGGTCTCGTAAAGCGGCGCCGCGCACGGCTTCCAGCCTCCTGGCGGCGGCGCGCACTGCAACAGGGCAATTCTCACCGCCCAGTTGCGATGATGGACCTCAGACCAGCCACGGCACAGGAATTGCCGTTGTCCTTGGTGGCACAGGAACGCGCCAGCGGCCATGTTTTTTTCATCGTCCCAGGCCGGAAGCTTGTCGTACTCCTCGCGATCCCAAATGCCGGGTGGCGTGTCGCGGCGATACGGGCAGGAGGAGCACGGCTCGGGATTGATTTTGAACTGGCCCATTAGTTTCTGCGGATGTGAAATACGGTTTTGAACGTTTGGATCTCCTGCTCGCACTTGCCCCACGCGCGGCCAATGGAGAAGGCGGAAATCACCGCGCCCAGGATGAACAGGGCGCCGAAGAATAGTTCGGGGTCGGTCATTAGTTGAATCCCTCGATGAATTTGCGCATTTCTGCGGCTGTCCCCAGGTTCCCGTTAATGAGTAGCATTGTGCCCAGTTCGGTCCCGGGGTGGCCTTTTGTCTGCGGGTGCTTGTCCAGATCGCTGCCCATACTGGCGAGGGCTGAAGCCATGTCGCCAAGGTCCACGTACCCGAGCGCCCGGGTCTTGCACCAAGCAAGATGCTCGGCGCGTGCAGTTTGATTTTTATTCATACGATCACAGTTTCCCCGCGCGCACCATCGCCGCCCGGGTTTGAAAAATTGCATTGATTGACTGCGGGCTTCCGTCCCCACACTCGGCACAGACGGGGATCATCTCGCCGGGCATTTTGGGTTTCCACGAGTAACGGGCCGCCTGGCGGTCGGGATGCACAACGCACTTCCTCGCCATCAGATCCAGCCAATACTTGCGGATGCGTTTACCCCAGGTTGCGGTTGATTCCATGCTCATGGCCCGGCTGCCGCGGTGAATCACGATGACGCTGCGGCCGCCGCGCAACTCGTAGTCTGGAAACACGGCGACTAGATCGTCCTCGTAAAGGGGGATTTGTGTTTGGGGGGTCATTAGGCGGTGCGGAGTTTGTAGAATTTTGTTCGTTGCTCCGCCGGCAAGCTGCGGTCTGTCTCTCGCTTGTACGGGTCTCCTTCGTCGTGTTCGCTGCGAGCAAAACCGCCGTAAGCAATCTCAACAATCTGCCCCTGGTTGCGGCGCGGCACGTCGAATCGCACCCCACCGGGCACTTCTGACCGCTTAATTTCAACGTAGGTTTTCATTTTGTCTTTCTTCCGGTCTGGCCCCAAGTGGGACCAGAACGGGGGAAAGTTGGCTGGAATTAAAGCCTATCAATATTCCAAAGCAGGGTTTCAAATGCGGATTCGCCCAAAAACTTTTTGAGCTTCGCCGCTTGGTCCAGACATACCTTGTAAGTCTTTTCCGCTTTGCGGCTGTCGTGATCGTACCCGTACTCGTCGCACCAGTTTTCAAACGTGCTGGCATTCTCCACGCCAGCCGAATCAGACGCCAGGCAATCAATCACTTCGTCAACCTCCGGCTCGCTTCCGTGGTGCCCCACGCCTTTTGAAAAATGGATCGTCATCCTGGATCGCCCGCAACGGAGCAGACACTTCCAGTGATCCATATTGCCGGAGTCCTCCATGTGTGGGTTAGAGTCCGTCTGTTCGCTCGTCATCGTCAATCCGACTTCACGAATGAAATCGGCCAAAGGTCTTGTTGTAATCGCATTCATTCACGCCAACCTAAGCAACCACCGTGCCAATGGATTTTGAGCGTGAATAGCTCACTAGGCCAAAATTAGTGTAAGAAGTCTTTACAGCATGATCGCGACTTTGATTCGGCTGTAATTGGGTGAAAGTGGGTTATTTGTCGCAAAGGCAAAAGTCGGCGGTTTTTACAGAAGTCCTTTTCGTTCAATGTTAATCGGCTCAAAGTGGCTGCCTAAATAGGCCATTGCGAGCTGTTCCAGGCTCGAGTACAGCAAAATATTACACTGACCCCTTTCGGCTCACGCTCAAAATCTCTTGGCATCCCCTCTGCTATATTCCACTCAGTCAGGCAATCACGTCTGACCCAACAGAGAACAGAGAAACAAAATGAAAGCTGAAATAAAAGACGGTAACTTGGTGCTAACCCTGCCCATTAACCCCACGCCGGCGCCTAGTGCTTCCGGGAAAACTCTTGTCGTCGCCAGCTCGCACGGCAATTTGACAACCTCCGTCCTGATTGACGGCAAGCCGGTTGTCGTGGGAGTAAACGCGTATATAAAACGCTAATCGAGGATAAGACTATGCGCGAAACACTTGAACACAAAGGCCACACGCGAGATTGCACGGGAGGCAATGCTATGATCGGCACGATTGAAACACTGAAGTACGGGACAAACCAAATCGGGACCCCGTACCGTGACCGCGATGGCGGCGGATGGTTCCGAGTTGACACCTACACCAGCTTCACGGAGAAAAGGCCGGTGAATGAAAGGCGCTTCGCCGCCGGCAAAGATGACGTGTCCTCGGTGGCGCGCGATTATCCCCACGGCGAGGGCAATATCCGTTATCATCCGAAGTGCTCTTGTTGCTGGCTGGGCTTCAGCCACACAGTTGACTTGCACAACCGTTGTGCGGTTGGATCCTGGGATTGATCATGAAAACCTACACTTGCCCCGACTGCAAAGCTTCCTTCCCCACTGACGAATGCAACGTGAGGCCGGAAGTCACGACCCAGAGCAACGCCGTCCAATGCCCGAACTGCGGCGCCGACTTCGCCGAACCTGTTCCGACTATCGTTTACACGTTCCGAGGCCGCATCGAACGCGGGAACGGCAAGCCCGGTTATGACTGGCGCAATGGCTACAGCGAGACCACCGCCGACGGTCACGAGATCGCGCCCTGGATGACGTTCCGCGAATGCCAGCAGGACGCCAAATCCAAAGGCGCGCGGGCCATGTTTGAAAGCCTCAACCCTTTTCTGCCCTCGCCGACGGATAGCCCGGAACGCGCGGCAGAAGCAACGCCGGACCTGGATTGATCCAGACCCCCGGCTTAACCCTCAACCCCAGGAGCAACCGAATGAAATAACCTACACAGCGTGTTTTTCACCCCGGGCCGGCGCCGTAAACCTCGCTTGCCCGGGGTTTGCTGCGTCTGGGCTCGAGTACCGACTTGCCGGCCAGCTCGCTCCAGCGGCCGATACTTGCCCACGGCCCCAACCGAACCCCGCCAGCCATCGAGCAACCCTCCTTTCCCACCTCGACCAGGCCTCCCAGCCCGCAATCCCAGCCAAACCACCGCCCACCAGACGCTTCCGAACGTCCAATCTATGCCAACGACACCAAAAACGCGGGAAAACGGCAATTCCGCTCATTTCCCGGCCAGTAGTGCTTTCCATACCTATACGCTGTATAGGACATACCAATACGAGCTATACAGGATATAGGAACGAGGAGTTGCCCAATCTCTACTCGACCGCTCGACTTTCAGACTGACCGATTGACGGGAGGGAGCATCCGTCTTTTCTCAACCTTGCGAAAAGGCCGTTTTCAGTTCTGCGCGCATCACGACCTGCAGCCCGCGGTCTGGTCTGGCCGGCGGCGACCTGGTTCGGCTGGACCTCGGTCCGAGACCACCGTTCAAAATGGGCTATTTTGTACGTTTTCGCTGTTTTGCTAAGGTTTCCGCATGGTTTGCCGTCGGAATGGCTGGATTATGACGGACAGACCACGCCAGGCAGGTTCGGGCCTGGACGAAATCGGGGTGGGGGGTTAGCGGGGGTATGGCCGGGGGTGCCCGAAAACGGGGGGATGCCCCTCTGATGGAACTCGATTTTTTTTTCAAGGCTGGGATTTCGGACGGTTCGTTAAGGATAACGATCCAAAACCGTAGGGAATTCAGCAAAGCACGGTTTTCGGGGCGGGCGGACTATTTGGATAACGAAATTGGGGGTGCGGCTTCGCGCTAGTACTGTCTTACTGCGTTCAGTATTATGGTGTAAATGGGGTGTAAACGAAAGCTAAACTTTGTAAACATTTACATTGATGTTTTGTGTGGGGTTGATAGTCTTTTTGAGTGAGCAGCAAGCAGGCATATCGGAAGTTTTTGAAGAGTGATTTCTGGAAGGAACTATCGACCAGGAAGAGGCGGTCTGCTGGGAGGTGTGAAGGTTGCGGAAGCCGGCGGAACTTGCAGAGTCATCATTGGAGGTATCCAGAGGATTGGTACGCGACGACGGAGGCCGACTTGAAAGTTCTGTGTCGCGGGTGTCACGCCAAAGTTCATGGAATTGTGGAGGTCCGAAGCGCGCCATTTATGCTCTACCGGGAGGACTATTTTTTCAGCGCTATGATGCACCGGCTGCACTGCTTGAAGCTGATGATATACAGCGGGCGCGGGTTGAGGGAGCGGGACAAATCATTCCTGGAATGGGCGATGAAGTGGTATCCCCCAGAACCCAAAGACACCGCTGTTAAATTCCACGTTGGTCAAGTCTGGTTAACGCAGTCAAAATTTGAGAAAGGAATGTTCGCATGAATTTTTACGTGCCGATTTTTTCGAAGATAGTGGATTCGTCATTGTGGGACGAGTCGGATTTGGTGGTGAAAGTTTACCTGACGATGCTGGCGAAAAAGGACCCCGACAACGTGGTCAGGGCAACGGCATATAACGTGGGGAAGTGGTCGCGCAAAACCGAGGCGGAGGCGCTGCAAGCGATTCGCGTGCTGGAGTCTCCGGACACCAAGAGGATGGAGCCGCAACTTAACGAGGGCAGGAGGTTGAAAAAAGTGGAAGGCGGATGGCTGATACTCAACGCCGAGCACTATCAAAATTTGATGAGGAAAGCCAATCGCAATGAGTATCAGCGAGTAAAGCAATCTGAGTATCGATCCAAAAAAAATCCGCGCCGCCCGCCAACTGCGGAGGAAGCTTCCGTGATAGCCGATAAGTTCTCTAAGGTCACTGACGCCAACAAGGCCGCGCACGAAGCGACAGAGGAATGGATAAGATCGGAGCAGGTGCTGGATGGCGACCCGCAACCAGAACACTAAAATCCTGCATCTTCGAATCCACATTGGCAACCTGACGCTGTGGGCTGAGTGGGTGAAAGAGAACAAGGTTTGGAAATGCGGCCGCGCAGATGATCCGCTGGGCTGGATGGTCGGCATGTGCCCGGGCTCGGCCAGGCAGAGGTTGACTGCTATGAAGGCCGCGTGGTTTTGGAAGTAGCCCGCGGCGAATCTGTTAAAGGGAATATTTGCGAGCCGTGTAAAGGTTGGCCATGACCCTGCTTGATTTTACCCCGTCCTTGTAGCCGTCACGGGCGACTTTGCCGATGACCACGAGCTTGCCGCGGGTCCTGAGGTTGCAGAGATGCGAGGACGCTTTTCGCCTGCTGTCGTAGAGCGACATCTTCGGCCAGAGCATGGCGCCGAGTTCCGGCGCGGTGGCTGGCGCGCGCTTGACGGCGCGAAGGATTCGTCCGGAGATGGTCATGCTGCTTTCATGCCAGGTTTTGGGTGGAGGGGAAAAACTTCGAATCGCTAGTTGTTCGGGGCCCGATTCATTAGCTGGTCGTTTTTGACTCGCTTTATGAAGTCCTCGGGAGAGGACGGGGACACTTCCTTCCGTAGCGCACGAAACACCTTTCTTCCTCCTGGCGTGGTCAGCCAGACGTGATCCTTGCCGTCTGGGATCAGGCGGCCGCCAATCCATGTGAAGCACAACCCTTCTGAGGTCTCAATTACGAAGTGATGCAAGATTGGTTTGCTCATAGGTTTTAGGATTCAAACAGCAGGGCGATGGATTGAGGGAGGGTCATGGCCATGTGCGCGGGTCCATTGCGTGAATGTCATCCTGCGTTATTTCTTCCTGCGATTTCCCATCCTTGAAAATGTGCCAGACGAAGGTGCCGCCGTATTGCTGGACGGTGGCCAGGTATTGCGCGTCAGGCTTGAGTTCGACGTGGTGGCCGGTGCCTAACATGCGAAGGGTGATGGGTTCTTTGGCGGCCTCGCGGTCAACCAGCGCCCAGAGGCAGAGGTCGTTGCGCTGAAATTGGACGTCAAGTATCTGTGCTTCGACGGGCAGCATGACAACAAGCTCGGCCTCGATCGCCAGCGGGTATTTGTGGATAGTTTTCATTTTCAATTCTTCTTTGCGTTTGCGGCCTCCACCATGTCGCCTGCTCTGGACAGCGCTTCTACGGCCGTAATCGGAAGGTGAAAAACAGTTTCCAAAATCATGGTCTGCTTTGGCACCTGGCCAGGCGGGAAGTTCTTGGCGAGGAACAGCGCGAATTGGGGCAGCTTGGACATCGTGGTCACGGTTTGATGCGCTTTGCGTTTGCTGTAGCCGTGTCTGATGAGGGCCTTTTTGAGAATATCGCGTGCGAGCATAGGTCAATTCTTCTCCGCGAACCTGGCGATGTTGCGCTCGGCTTCTTCGCGCATTTGATTTTGGACGGACGGCGGCACATGCCACATGCGTTTTACCAGTGCGATAATGTGAGGGATTTGGTCATCGGGGATCTGGCATCGCCGATCGAGCTCGCTGTGCGGGTTCATCTTCAATTCCATGGCGAACATGTCGTCGATGCGCTGTTCATCCAGGCCGAGTTCGCGCAGGCCCTGGCGCACGACTTCGAAGGAGGTCATAGGTCGATGAGGCGCACCAGACCGCGCAGATTTTCGATTCGCTCACCCAGGTTGCGATTCATCACGCGCAGCCTATTGGCGAGTGGTGGGCTAATCTCAGGCTCTTTATCGGGCGGCACGGGTAATGGATCGCAGCGGCGGATGATGGGCGCGATGCGTTCCTCCAATCCGGCGAGCGCATCTGACAACTCGTGGGCCAGGGATGCAAGCTGTTGCAGTTCCTGCTCGATGGCAGACGGAGTTTTCTCAACTGCGGCATTTCCGCAGACTGGATTTAGTTGGGTTGGTCGTAGCATAATTTTGGTTGTTGACTCGGTTGAGGTTTCGAGAGAGTGTGAAGCGTCTTAGTCATAAATCAATGGTTTCCATTCTTGTCAGCCCGGTTTTGCCGCCGGGCTGATTTTCTTTTGGAGATAATCCAGCGCGCGGTCATGGTCAGCAGCCGCGATGTCAGATGGCAGCACGCAGTTGTCGCTGATGATTGCCGCGTCCTGAAGGAGATCCATCACCGCAATCTCCGGGTTGGCTAAGACGAACCATTCGATGGCGTTCATGAGTTTTTGCGGTCGAAAGATTCAATCGCCGAAACGGCAAGCCCAGCGAGTTTTACGAGATGCTCGCGCCTGTCCATTGGCGTCGCGAACCTCGCACGGCGAAGATGATCTTCAATGCAGTCGTGCCAAACGTGATTTCGGTTCGCGTCGTCGTGCGCAAAGTCGTTCGGCCCTTTGCCGTATTTTTGCCTGCCGTGATTTTGAGCCGATTGAATTTCAGCGGATATTTTTTTATTCATGGCGTCTTTCTCGGTGGTTCAGGTTTAGGTTCCAGCAGCACGACAGCCTCGCCGTGCATCGCCCGCGGCTTCTTGCAAACCTCGCAGACGAAATCGTTTTTGGCGTCCTGTTTGAACGGGTGGGTTTCCAAAGGGACGCGAAGATCCCAGAAGTGTTTGGGCTCGCTCATATCTCGTAATCCTGGGTGAGAAATTTGGCGTTGTGACGATCCCATTCCTCGCGGCCTGAAACGATTCTGGCAAACGAGTAAATCTGGTTAGCCATGCAATGCGCGAGTTGGACGCACTCACGGGTGCAGAGGCGCTGCGAGAGTTTGTTGCGCGGCGCTTTCTTGACCATGAATACCCCTTGAACATCGTTCGGCAATGGACCGCGAAGCAAGCCAGCCCACCCAGGAACTAACGGTAAAACTTTCTCCGTGAGTTCTGCCGGCGTGAGGAACCAAAAGAGAGCCGGGTGCCGTTTAGTGTCGCCAGCGATGTTGCGGGACATGTGAAACGGCTTTTTGGCATTGGCTTTGAAGTCCGATACCGAGCGCTTGATTTCGATCTCGTAAAGGTAGCGGTCCCGCGTGATGCCCATGACATCCGGCAAGCCGTTTGAATGACGCGGCGACCGTCCGAACAGCGCGACTGGACATCGCTTCTCAAATCTCAACCAGGACATGGCCATAAACTCTAGCGTCATTCGATGGTTGGCGCCGTGTTGAGTTTGGCCAGGTCTTTCTCGATGCGCGAGCGCAGGAGTTCGGATGGCGTCGTGTAGGGCGTGACTTCACCGGCGACTACAGGGTCACAATTTCCTGGATTGTGAGGCGCGCGCAGGCGGATAAGGACATTCAACTTGTAGCCGAACAGGATTTTGAATCGCTCAGGCCATGTAAAAACCCTGAACCAATCGCAGCATATTACGTGCTGGTACTTGGTCGGCAGCACGCGGGCGCGAGACTTGGCCACAGGCTGCGGCTTGATTTTGGCCAATGCCTGGCGCAGGAGTTCGGGGTCGAGATTTGAGGGTGTCATGGCTTGTCGTATTTTATGTCCGTCATAGAAACCATCGTGACATCAACTTCATCACGCTTGGTTATGGCATCAATTATTCCGTCAGCAATTCGCTGCTCAAATATCGTTGCGCCGTCACTTTGCTCGGCTTTAAGGGTCATCCTGACGGCTCTATCAGCGTGCTCCTCTATGATGATTTCGATTTTGATCATGGTTTCATCAGTTCAACCCCGCGATGACGGGGCGTGTTATATTTCTCGGGAAGGTTCATGTCCCAGCCGCACCTTGGGCACCAACAAAAATGTC
>Ga0207711_10000139_pt1 | contig 77476 bp, 54 predicted proteins | sample KBSS34metaG_FD_184401 | JGI IMG/M metagenome (GOLD analysis project Ga0207711, IMG submission 184401) | Switchgrass rhizosphere microbial communities from Kellogg Biological Station, Michigan, USA - KBS S3-4 metaG (SPAdes) (version 2) | ecosystem: Host-associated > Plants > Roots > Rhizosphere... | reverse complement strand
ACACCGCCCAGCACACCGTCGCGCTGGCGCGCGGCGCGATCGAGCGGGAGGCCGCCGAGCGCGAGGGTGTCGACCGCGGCGCGGACCGCGGCGCCCACGACCGCGCGCCGGACCCGGTGTACACCCGGCGGCCGCCCCGGCAGCGCGCCGCCGACCCCGACGACGCGATCGAGAACCTGGAGCCGGAGCCCAGGACCGCGGGCCTGATGCTGCTGGACCCGCGGGCGGCGCCGGCGTCGACCGCGATCGGCCCGGCGGACTCCGACACCACGGGCACGTTCCTCGCGCCGATCGTGCACTCCCCCGGGCTCGACGGCCTGCGCGCGCTCGCGGTGCTCGCCGTGATCGCGTACCACGCCGGGCTGTCCTGGGTGCCCGGTGGCCTGCTGGGCGTGGACACGTTCTTCGTGCTCTCCGGGTTCCTGATCACCGGCCTGCTGGTCGCCGAGTACCGCGCGACCCGCCGGATCGACCTCAAGGACTTCTGGGTGCGGCGGGCCCGCCGGCTGATGCCGGCGTTGCTGCTCCTGCTGCTCGCGGTCTCGGCGTACGCCCGGTTCCTGGCCGCGCCCGGCGACATTCCCAAGATCCGCCTCGACATCCTGGCGTCGGTGTTCTACGTCGCCAACTGGCGGTTCGCGCTGTCGAACCAGAGCTACTTCGACCATTTCTCGGCGCCGTCGCCGTTGCTGCACACCTGGTCGCTGGCGGTCGAGGAGCAGTACTACGTGCTCTGGCCACTCGTCGTCTTCCTGGTGATGCGGCACAGCGCGCGCACGGTCGACAAGTGGAGGGGCCAGCGGCGCAAGGCGCAGTCGACGGCGCTCGCGGTCGCGGTGCTCGGCGCCGAGGTGAGCGCGCTGGTCGGCATCGGCCTGCTGCTCGTCGGCGTCGACGCGTCGCGGATCTACTACGGCACCGAGGTCCGGGTCCAGGCGCTGCTGACCGGCGCGGCGCTGGCGGTCTGGCGGGCGCAGCGGCGGTCGGGGTTCACCGCACGCGGCAAGCGGGTGCTCGGGTATGCCGGCGCCGTCGCACTGGTCGCGCTGATCGCCCTGTGGGCGACGGTCGACGGCCAGGCGCGCGGGCTGTACGCGGGCGGCTTCCTCGGGGTCGCGATCGTCGTGGCGGTGCTGGTCGCGGCGATCGTCGAGGTGCCGGGCTCGGCGGTGGCGAAGGTGCTGTCGATCGCGCCGCTGACCTACGTCGGGAAGATCTCCTACGGCCTGTACCTGTGGCACTGGCCCGTCCTGCTGACGCTGACCGCGGGCCGGACCGGCCTGCACGGCCCGGTGCTGCTCGTCGCCAGGATCGCGCTGACGATGACCTGCACGCTGCTGTCGTTCTACCTGGTCGAGAACCCGATCCGGCGGCGGCAGCTGCGCATCCCCAAGCCGGCCCTGACCACGCCGGCGGTGATGGCCGGCGTGGTCGCCGTGGCCATCCTGGCGACGAGCACGCAGGCGACCACCGCCCGCAGCCCCGCGGACCTGGAGAAGCTCGCCGCCCGGGTGCAGGCGGGCGGGGCGCTGCCGACGGCGGCCCCGGACGCGCAGGGCAACCGGCCGTTGCGGATGCTGATCGCGGGCGACTCACTGGCGACGACGCTGATCGGCAGCCAGTTCGGCGAGGTGGCCGCGTCGCTGAACGTGCAGCTCGCGGACGCCTCGATGCTCGGCTGCGGGGTGGCCCGGCTGCCGGAACGGAAGCTCGACGGCAAGGCCGGCCCGACGACGATCGGCTGCGACCAGTGGCCGGACCGGTTCGCCAAGCGGGTGGACGAGGTCAAGCCGGACGTGGCGGCGCTGCTGGTCGGCCGGTGGGAGGTCACCGACCAGCTGCTGGACGGCCGGTGGACCCACATCGGCGAGCCGGACTTCGACGCCTACCTGGCGTCGCAGCTCGACCTGGCGATCACGACGCTGTCCGCCGGCGGGGCGAAGGTGGTGCTGTTCACCACACCGGCGGTCGCCGCCCGGGAGGGGCCGAACGGCTCCCAGTACCCGGAGACGAGGCCGGAGCGGGTGGCGCGGTTCAATCAGGTGCTGCGGGCCGCGGCCGACCGGCACCGGGACGTCGCCACGGTGTCGGATCTCAACAGGGTGCTCACGCCGGGCAACCGATACACCGATCACGTGAACGGCATCCTGACCCGGGACGACGGCGTGCACATTACGGCGGCCGGCGGGCGCATCGTCGGTCAGGCGCTGCTTCCGGCGATTGTTGGGCTGGTTCGTCCGACAGGCGCGGATCGTGCTCCGGTGGCGTCTCCCACGTCCCCCGGCTGACCTGCGCGCATTACCGAACGCTAACCTTTCCGACGGCAGCGTGCCGCACTCAGACAGGAGGGTCATCGTGCCCCGAGCGCTCATTACAGGGATCACCGGCCAGGACGGCCTGTACCTGGGAGAGCTGCTCACGGCCAAGGGCTACGAGGTGTTCGGACTGGTCAGAGGCCAGTCGAACCCCAAGGTGGCCACCGTCGAGCGGATCATTCCTGGCGTCCAGCTGCTGGAAGGCGATCTCACCGACCTGTCCTCGCTGATCGGCGCCGTGGAGATCTCCCAGCCGGACGAGGTCTACAACCTCGGCGCCATCTCGTTCGTCGGACTCTCCTGGAAACAGGCTGAGCTGACCGGCGAGACGACCGGGATGGGTGTGTTGCGAATCCTCGAGGCGCTGCGGATCACCGCCGGCAGCGACGCCTCCCGGGTGCGCTTCTACCAGGCGAGCTCGTCCGAGATGTTCGGCAAGGTCCGGGAGACGCCGCAGCGGGAGACGACGCCCTTCCACCCGCGCTCGCCCTATGGTGTCGCGAAGACCTTCGGGCATTACCTCACCGTTAACTACCGCGAGTCTTACGACATGTTCGCCTGCTCGGGGATGCTGTTCAACCACGAGTCGCCGCGGCGCGGAATCGAGTTCGTCACCCGAAAGGTCACCCGGGCCGTCGCCCGGATCGCCCTCGGACTGCAGGACTCGATCACCCTGGGCAACCTGGAGTCCCGGCGCGACTGGGGCTTCGCCGGCGACTACGTCGACGCCATGTGGCGGATGCTCCAGCAGGACGAGCCGGACGACTTCGTCATCGCCACCGGCGAGACGCACTCCATCCGGGAGCTGCTGGCCGCCGCGTTCGCCCGGGTCGGCATCGACGACTGGGAGCCGTACGTCAAGCAGGACCCGCGCTTCTTCCGGCCGGCCGAGGTCGACCTGCTGGTGGGCGACCCGCAGAAGGCCATGGACGAGCTGGGTTGGAAGCCGACCGTCACCTTCACCGCCCTCGTCGACATGATGGTGGACGCGGACCTCGCGCTGGAGCGGGAGACCGCGGGGCAGGCGCTGACGATTCGGTGACCGGTCCTCGGTTCGGCGTGACCGCCCCGGCCATGAGTGCCTGGGCGCAGCGCCGTGCACCGATGGCCCGCTCGGCCCGGCCGGGGACAACTGCGTCCCCGGTGGCAGCGAGAGCGCGACCGGCCGCGTCGGGCGACAGTAACAACATGCCACGGCGTCTCTACGTTCCGCCGCGTGCGGCGCCGCCGTCCCGTCCGGAAGGCCCGGCAGGCCCCCCGGCCCCGGGGCCGGCCGCACCGCCCGCCGCGCAGCTCGCCGGCGCCGGCCGGCTGCGCGGCGCGGTGCGCGGGGCGACGCCGCTGGCAATCGCCGGCATGCTCGCGAACGTGGCGAACCTGGGCGTCACCCTCGTCATCGCGCGCGCGATGAGCACCCGCTCGTACGGGGCGACCGCCCAGCTGTTCGCCCTTTTCATGATCGTCTCGATGCCCGGCAGCGCGCTGCTGGTCGGCGTCGTGCGCCGCGTGACCGCCTGGACGCGCACCGGCCGGGCCGACCTGGTCGCCGGCTGGGCCGCCCGGGTGCGCCGCGCCGGGCTGCGCGGCGTCGTCGCCGTCGCGGTCGTGGCGGTGGTGGTGCGCTGGCCGCTCGCCGACGTGCTGTCGCTGCCGGGGCCCGGCGGGGTCGCCGAGACGCTCACCGCCGGCGCCGCCTGGTGCCTGCTGTGCGTCGACCGCGGGCTGCTGCAGGCGGCCCACCGCTACCGCGAGCTGGCCACGAACCTGCTGGTCGACGCGACCGTCAAGGGCGTGGCGACGGTCGGGCTCGTGGTGGCCGGGCTAAGCCAGACCGGCGCGGCCGTGGCCGTGCTGCTGGGCGTGCTGGCCGCGCTCGCCCACGCCCGCCGCGCGCTCGGCCGCGCCGCCGGGAACGCGCCCGCGACCGCACCGGCCCAGCCGCCAGGCCCGCCCGTCGCGCGCCAGCGCCGGCTGGCCGTGGAGCTGGGTGCCGCGCTGACGGCGCTGGCGTTCCTCGCCCTGCTGCAGAACATCGACGTCCTGATCCAGGGCCGGCTGTCGCCGGGCCAGTCGGGCCAGTACGCGGCCGTCTCCGTCACCTGCAAGGTGCTGATGTTCGGCGCGGTCGTGCTGGCCGGGTTCCTGCTGCCGGAGGCGGCCGACCGCCGCCAGCTCGGCGAGCACGCCCTGCACCAGCTCGGCGCGACGCTCGCGATCCTCGCGCTGCCCGCCGCGGCGCTGCTGGCGGCCGCGTTCGTCGCCCCGTCGACGCTGTTGTCCCTGGCCTTCGGGCCGCGTTTCACCGACGCCTCGGCCGCCCTCCTCCCCCTGGCCGCGGCGATGACCTGTCTCGGAGCAACCGTGCTGTTCACCCACTACCTGCTGGCCCTGGGCTCGCGCGCCGTGCTGGTCGCGCTGGGGCTCACGGCCGCGGCCGCCGCCGGGCTGATCTCGCTCGCCGACGGGTCGCCGGTCACCACCGCCCGGATGGACCTCGCGGTCCAGGCCGTGCTCGCGGCGGTGACCGGGCTGCTCGTCGCCCGCGCCGTGCGCCGGACGATGTCGCCGACCGGCGCCGGCCGCGCCACCGAGGCCACCACGACCGAGGCCGGCCCGGGGGTGGCGACCGCATGAGCACTCTCGACGAGGGCACGAGCCGTCCGGCCACGGTCGGCCGGCTGGAGAGCATGAGCCGGCTCGCCGGCGCCGTCGGGCTCGCCGAGCCGCGGCGGGCGCCGTGGATCGAGGCGCGCGAGCCCACCCTGGCCGAGCTGGTCGAGCGCTCGGGCCTGCGCCGGGTGCACATGCTCGCCTGGCGGGACCTGGACGACCCCGAGGCCGGCGGCTCGGAGCTGCACGCCGACAAGGTCGCGGCGGCCTGGGCGGCGGCCGGCGTCGACGTGAGCATGCGGACGGCGCACGCCCCGGGCCATCTGGAGACCGCGACCCGCAACGGCTACTCGGTCGTCCGCAAGGCCGGCCGGTACATGGTGTTCCCGCGCTCGGCGATCTCCGGCGCGCTCGGCCACGGCGGCCCCTGGGACGGCCTGGTGGAGATCTGGAACGGCATGCCGTTCTTCTCGCCGGTGTGGGCGCCCTGCCCGCGGGTGGTGTTCCTGCACCACGTACACGGCGAGATGTGGCGGATGGTCCTCAAGCCGCCGCTGGCGAAGATCGGCGAGACGCTCGAGAGCACGATCGCGCCGCCGCTCTACCGGCGCACCCGGATGCTGACGCTGTCCGAGTCGTCCCGCCGCGAGATCGTCGAGATGCTCGGGCTGCCGCCGGCGAACGTCTCCGTCATCCCACCGGGCATCGACGAGGGCTACCGGCCGCTCGGCGAGCGCTCGCCGCACCCGCTGGTGCTGGCCGTGGGCCGGCTGGTGCCGGTGAAGCGGTTCGACCTGCTCATCGACGCGCTGGTGCGGCTGCGCCAGGAGCAGCCGACGCTCGAGGCGGTCATCGTCGGCGAGGGCTACGAGCGCCCGGCGCTGGAGGCGCAGATCCGGGCCGCGCGCGCCGACGACTGGCTGAAGCTGCCGGGCCGGGTGGACGACGACGGCCTGCTCGCGCTGTACCGGCGGGCCTGGGTGCTGACCAGCGCGTCCGCCCGCGAGGGCTGGGGCATGACGATCACCGAGGCGGCGGCCTGCGGCACGCCGTCGGTCGCGACGAACATCGCCGGGCACACCGACTCCGTCGCCGACGGCCTGTCCGGGCTGCTCGTCGAGCCGCGCGACCTCGCCGGCGCGCTCGGCCGGGTGCTCGGCGACCGGGAGCTGTACGACCGGCTGGTGGCCGGCGCGCTGGCGCACGCCGCGACATTCACCTGGGCGAACACGGCCCGCCAGACCTACGCGGCCCTCGTGCAGGAGGCCGGGAAGCACCAGCGCCGCGCCCCCCGCCCCGGCGGGCTGGACCGGCTGCACGGGCCGCTGCGGTGACCTTGACGGAACAGGACCCGGGCGGCCCCGCCGGGAACACCGGCCCCGGCGCAACGGCCGGGGCCGGGACCGCCGAAGCCGGCACCGCCGCGACCGCGGCAGCGTCGAGCGGCGCGGAGGAGCGGCGGGGGTTGCGCAGCTGGCGGCCGCGGCGGCCGTCGTGGGCGACGCTGCTGCTCGCCGCCGTCGCCTACCTGCCGCTGCTGCGCACCTCGCCCGGCCGGATCGGCGCCGACACGAAGGCCTACCTCTACCTGGACCCGGGCCGGCTGCTGCGCCGCGCGGTGTCGATGTGGGACCCCGGCGTCGGCATGGGCACGGTCACCCACCAGAACATCGGCTACCTGTTCCCGCAGGGCCTCTGGTACTACGTGCTGGACCTGGTCGGCCTGCCGGACTGGGTCGCGCAACGACTCTGGACCGCGACCATCCTGTTCGTCGCCGGCGCCGGCGTGCTGTTCCTGCTGCGTTCGTTCGGCTGGCCCGACCGGTACGCCGTCGTCGCCGCGTTCGGCTACATGCTCACGCCGTACTCGCTGGAGTACGAGGCGCGGATCTCGGCGATCCTGCTGCCCTACGCCGGCCTCGGCTGGTTCATCGGCATCACCGTCCGCGGCCTGCGCGAGGCCGGGGAGGGCAAGGGCAGCTGGCGCGGCGCCGAGGCGTGGCGCTGGCCGGCCGCGTTCGCGCTGGTGGTCACGTCGGTCGGCAGCATCAACGCATCCAGTCTGATCCTGATCCTGCTCGCGCCGATGCTGTGGGTGCCGTTCGCCATCTGGGGCACCCGGGAGACGACGGTGCGGGCCTCGGCCGGCCTGATCGGCCGCGCGGTCATCATGACGATCCTGGCCAACGCCTGGTGGGCGGCCGGGCTCTACACCCAGGCCGGCTACGGGCTGAACGTGCTGGCGTTCACCGAGACGGTCAAGACGGTCGCCAGCAGCTCGCAGGCGTCCGAGGTGCTGCGCGGTCTGGGCAACTGGTTCTTCTACGGCGAGGACGCGCTCGGCCCGTGGATCACTCCGGCGGTCGGCTACACCCAGGCCCTGTGGCTGCTGACGGTGAGCTTCGCCGTGCCGCTGCTGGGGCTCGCCGCCGCCTCGCTGATCCGCTGGGGCCATCGCGCCTACTTCGTCACCCTCGTCGTGCTGGGCACCACCGTCGCCGTCGGCGTCTACCCGTACGACGACCCGTCGCCGCTGGGCCGGTTCTTCCGCGACTTCGCCGAGGGCTCGACGGCGGGTCTGGCGCTGCGCTCGCTGCCGCGCGCCGTGCCGCTGGTGGTGCTCGGCCTGTCCGTGCTGCTCGCGGGCGCACTGGCCGCGTTCACCGAGCGCGCCGTGGCCCGCGCCGCCGCCGGCCGCGCGGGCGGCGCCTCGGCTGGCCGCCGACGCAGGCAGGGCCTGGTCTTCAGGCCCCGGCCGGGCGCGGCGCTGCCGACGGCCGTCACCCTCGTCGTGCTGGCGCTGCTCGCCCTGGACATGGCGCCGCTGTTCCGCGGCCAGTTCCTGGAGTCGGGCCTGCAGCGGCCGGAGAACGTGCCGGACTACGAGCAGGCGCTCGCGAACGACCTGGACGCGAAGGGCGACGCCACCCGGGTGCTCGAGCTGCCCGGCGCCGACTTCGCGCACTACCGCTGGGGCTCGACGCTCGACTCCGTCACCTACGGCCTGATGGACCGGCCGACGGTGCAGCGCGAGTTGGTGCCCTACGGCGAGGCGGGCAGCGTCGACCTGGTCCGCTCGCTCGACCGCCGGCTGCAGGAGGGCGTCTTCGAGACGTCGTCGCTCGCCGACGTCTCGAAGCTGATGGGCGTCGGCGACGTCGTGCTGCGCGGCAACAACCAGTACGAGCGCTTCCGCGGCCCGCGGCCGCGCGCCGACTGGGAGCTGTTCACCTCGCCGCTGCCGAACGGCCTGGACAAGCCGAAGACCTACGGCCCGCCGGTCACCGAGACGACGTCGATCCCGTATCTCGACGAGATCACCCTCGGCACCGACCCGGCCGTCCCCGACCCGCCGACGCTTGCCGACTTCGCGGTGCAGGACCCGACGCCGATCGTCCGGCCGGCCACCACCGGCCGCCCGCTGCTGGTCAGCGGCAACGGTGAGGCCCTCGTCGACGCGGCGACCACCGGCCTGCTGGACGACGTCGTGTCCGGCAACCGGACCGTGCTCTACACGGCCGCCCTCGCCAAGGACCCGGGCGGGCTGAACCAGGCCCTCGCGGACGGCGCCGAGCTGCTCGTCAGCGACTCGAACCGGCTGCGCGCCGAACGCTGGACCGGCATCCGGGAGAACTTCGGCTACGTCGAGCAGCCCGGCGTCGCGCCGCTGAAGAAGGACCCGGACGACAACCGGCTGCCGCTGTTTCCGGACCAGACGACGGCGAACCAGACGGTGGCCGTGCTCACCGCCCCCGGCGAGCAGGCCCAGGTCGCCGCGGTGACCGCGTCCAGCTACGGCAACACGTTCGCCTACGGCCCGGCCGACCGGCCGGTGCACGCGATCGACGCGGACCTGACGACGGCGTGGCGGGTCGGCGCGTTCACCGACCCGGCGGGCGAGAGCTGGCAGACGACGCTTTCCGAGCCGACCACCACCGACCATGTCCGGCTGGTCCAGCCGCTCACCGGCCCGCGCAACCGGTGGATCACCCGGGTGACGATGTCCTTCGACGGCGGCGCGCCGGTGACCGCCGACCTCATCGACGGCTCCCGCACCGAGGCGGGCCAGGTCATCAGCTTCCCGAAGCGGACGTTCAAGACGCTGACGATCCGGGTCGACGCGACGAACTTCGGCAAGCAGAAGAGCTACGACGGCCTGTCCGCGGTCGGCCTCGCCGAGGTCGACATCCCGAAGGCCGACGGCAGGCCGGCGGTGGCGCAGGACCTGCTGCGGATGCCCACCGACCTGCTCGACACCGCCGGCCAGGGCTCGCTCGACCACCCGCTGGTGCTCACGATGACCCGGGACCGGGCGAACCCGGCCGAACCGTTCAAGGAGGACACCGAGTCCACGATCCGCCGGGTGTTCTCGGTGCCGACCGACCGGACGTTCAGCCTGACCGGCACCGCGCGGCTGTCCGCCTACGCGTCGGACGACCTGATCGACAAGCTGGTCGGCCGGCCCTCCGGCCCGCCGCTGGTGCTGTCGTCGGGCCGGCTGCCCGGTGACCTCGCCGCCCGCGGCTCGGCCGCGTTCGACGGCGACCCGACCACCGCCTGGCAGCCCGGCTTCGGCGGCCAGACCGGCACCTGGGTCCAGCTGACGGCCCTGTCCCCCGTCACCCTGTCGACGGCGAAGGTCACCCTGGTGACCGACGGCCGGCACTCAGTGCCGACCAGGCTTGGCGTCGAGGTCGACGGCCAGCGGGTCGGCTCCGTCGACGTGCCACCCGTCACCGACACGGCGGGAAAGCGGGACGCCACCACCACGGTGACGCTGCCGCTGCCGGTGGGCCAGGGCCACCAGGTCCGGTTCACCGTCGACGCGATCCGCCCGGTCACGACGACGGACACGATCTCCGGCGCGACGTCGATCATGCCAGTCGGCATCGCCGAGATCGAGCTGCCGGGCGTGTCCGGGACCGGTCCGTCGGCGGCGTCGATGACGAAGCTGCCGGTCGACTTCAGCACGGACTGCCGGACCGACCTGCTGACCGTCGATGGCCAGCCGGTCGGCGTGCGGATCAACGGCACGACGAAGGACGCCGCCGGCCGGCTCGGCCTGGACGTGCGCACCTGCGGCACCCCGGTGCAGCTGTCCGCCGGTGACCACGTGGTGCGGACCGCGAACGGCCAGGAGACCGGGATCGACCTGGACCGGCTGGTGTTCGCCTCGGACGCGGGCGGGACGACCTGGCCGGACGCCACGTCGATCAACGCCCTGGACACCTCCCGGGAGCAGCGCACGACGGACCTGGCTGGCCAGTCCGGGAACCCGGCCGGCACCGCCGCCGCGACCCCGGCCACGCCGACGGTGAAGGTCGACGTCGCGGGGCCGACGACGTTCGTCATGAACGTGACCGGCGCCAAGCCGGGGACGCCGTTCTGGCTGGTCCTGGGGCAGAGCCTCTCCCCCGGCTGGCACGGCAAGATCGACGAGAACACCGACATCGGCGCGCCGCGGCTCGTCGACGGCTACGCCAACGGCTGGCGGATCGACCCCGAGTCGACGAGCTTCAAGATCCAGCTGACCTGGACGCCGCAGCGGGTGGTCTTCGCCGCGCTGACCGTCTCGGTGGTGACGGTGGTGCTGTGCCTGGCGCTGCTGGGCGTCACCGCCCGGCGGCGGCGCAAGGCCGGCTGGCCGGCGCCGACCCCGGACCTGCCGTTGCTGGACCGGCCGTTCGCGGCCACGCCCCGGCTGCCCCTGCGCCAGGTGCTGCTGCTGGTGCTGGGGACGGCGGCGATCGGGGCGTTCATCGCGAGCCCGGCGGCCGGCGCGGCCGCGGCCGCCGCGACCCTGCTGGCGGCGGTGCTGCCCCGCGGCCGGGTGCTGCTGCGGGCCGGCTCGGTGGCGGCGCTGGCCGGGTCCGCGCTGTACGTCATCGAGGTGCAGGTCCGGTACAACCTGCCGGTCAATGGGTCATGGGTGTCCGAGTTCGACAAGGTGGCGACGGTCTCGTGGCTCGCCGTGCTCCTGCTCGGCGCCGACGCGGCCCTCGCGCTGCTGCACGCCCGCGCCACCCGGCGCGCGGACGCGGTGCAATCCCACGACCAGCCCGCGTCGGTGACCCCCGACGGGACGCTTCCGGGCTGACCGATGTGGCCGGTATGCCGGCCGACCCGCACGCAGCGAAGTCATACGCGCGCTTTCCGTAGGCAGATCATGCCACCCGCGGCGGGGTAACCCGGGCTACCGGGTTACCCTGCGCCGGCCGGTGGACATGGTGTGACTGACCGAAGACGGGCCGTATCGCACGCGGAGGCTGGTCGGATGCGAGGGAGGGGCTGGGTCCGAGAGCGCGGCGTCCTCATCGTGCTCCCGCTGGCCGGCACGCTGTTCCTGCTGCTGATGCTCGTGCTGCCGACGTCGCGGTCGTTCCTGCTGCCGCAGACGTTCGTGGCCTTCCTGATCTCGCTGGCCGCGCTCTGCTACATCACCCGCGCGCCCCGGGGCCACGCGCGGCGCAAGGCGCTGGTCGTCACGGTGGCGACGACCGCCGCGATGGCGACGGCCGTGCTCGGCGACCCCTCCCCCACCCCCCTCGCGTTCCTGGCCTGGTACCCGTGGGTGGGCGGCTACGCGGCGCTGGTGTCACGGCGGGCCGGCCCGGTGGCCGCGCTGACCGCCCTCGTCTGCGCCGCGCTGGTCAGCGCGCTCGCCCTGCACGGCGACCTGACCGCGATGCCGGTGGCGTACGCGGCCGTCCTGGCCAGCATCGTCGCGTCGGCGACGGTCACCTACGGGTTCTTCAGCTGGGGCCGCGGCCAGGCCTTCGCCGACCCGCTGACCGGGCTGACCAACCGCGCCGGCCTCATGCACGCCGGCGATCCGGCGATCGCCGAGGCCCTCGCCGCCGGCGGGTCCCAGGCGGTGATGGTGCTCGACGTCAACCGCTTCCGGGAGATCAACTCGGCGCTCGGGCACCAGGCCGGCGACGAGGCGCTGCGCGAGTACGCCGACCTGCTGCGCGACGTGCACCCGCGGCCCGCGTTCGTCGGCCGGCTCGGCGGCGACGAGTTCGTCCTGGTGCTCTCCGGCCATGACCAGGCGGGCGACCGGAGCGATCCGAACGGCGACTGGCTCGCCCGGCTCGGCGAGCGGGTGCTCGACCAGCTCGACGGCCCGATCCACATCCGCGGCATCAACATCGAGCTGGAGTCCACGGCCGGCATCGCGTCGGCGCCGCGCGACGGCGACCGGCTGGCGAAGGTGCTGCCGTGCGCGGACGCCGCACTGGCGAACGCGAAACGCGACGGCGCCCGGCTCGGCGTGTGGAACGCCGGGATGGCCGGGACGGTCGGGGTTCGCTCCTGGGAGCTGGCGCTGCACGCGGAGCTGCGCAACGCGATCACCCGCGGCGAGCTGGTGCTGTACTACCAGCCGGTGCAGGAGGCCGCCACCGGCCGGGTCGTCGGCGCCGAGGCGTTGATGCGCTGGCGGCACCCGGAGCGCGGGCTGCTGCCGCCCGGCTCGTTCCTGCCGATGGCCGAGCGGTCCTCGCTGATCATTGGGCTGACCTGGTGGGAGCTGGAGGAGGCCATGGCCCAGTGCGCACGGTGGGCGCGCGCCGGCCTGAACCTGCCGGTGTCGGCCAACCTGTCCGCGCGGATGCTCGTCGTCGACGACCTGCCCGCCCGGGTCGCCCGCCGGCTGGAGCACCACGGCCTGCGCCCGGAGATGCTCACCCTGGAGATCACCGAGAGCGCGCTGGTCTCCCAGCCGACCCGGGCCGCCGCCATGCTCGGCGAACTGCGGACCGCCGGCGTGAAGCTCTCGCTCGACGACTTCGGCACCGGCTACAGCTCGATGGAGATCCTCAAGGCGCTCCCGTTCGACGAGATGAAGATCGACAAGAGCTTCGTCACCGACGCCCGCGGCAGCCTGCCGGACGTCGCGATCGTGCGGTCCGTGGTCGACCTGGGTCACCGGCTCGGCCTACGGGTCGTCGGCGAGGGCGTCGAGGACGAGCAGTCGGCCCGGATGCTCACCGAGCTCGGCTGCGACCGTCTGCAGGGCGACGTGCTCTCGCCGCCGCGCCCGGCCGGCGAGCTGGAGGTCCTGCTCGCCCGCGGCGTCGATGTCCGCCGGGACCGCGCCGCAGCGGCGGCCGTGAACGCCCGGCCGCCGGCCGCCGGCGGGGCACCCGAGCCGCCCGGGAGCACGGGCGGTCCGGGCCACCCTGGAAACGGGGGGACGGCGGGCGGCCAGGGCCCGATGAGCGCAGCCTGGGACGCCGCGCGCCAGGCCAGGGCGGACCGGGTGCGTGCCGACGCCGCTCGCGCGGGCGCGCCGCCGGCTGGCACGGGGCCGACCGGCGCGCCGCCGGCTGGCGCGGGGCTGGCCGACCTGGCGCGCGTCGACGCGGGGCGGGTCGAGGAGGCGCGAGCAGCCTCGGCGCGGCTGGCCGCCCTCACGTCGGCGAGCGCCGCCCCGTCGAGCAACGGGCACGGCGCGGCCGCCGAGGCCGCCGAGCCCGCCGCGCCGATCCCGGCGGTGCCGGTGGAGACGCTGCGCAGCCGGGAGCGGGAAGGGGTGCGCCCGCCCAAGCCGCCGGACGAGCCCGGCCGGCTGTTCGCCGTGCGCCAGTACCGGATCATGGATACCGACCCGGAGCCGGAGTTCGACGCGCTGGTCGCCATCGCGGCCCACCTCACCGACTGCGGCTTCGGCTACCTGGCCTTCATGGGCGACGACCGGGAGTGGCCGAAGGCGTGTCACGGCGTCCAGGGCGGCGAGCTTCGCGCCTGGGTCGGCCCCGGCTCGTTCATCGTCGGCGAGGGCCGGTACCTGGAGGTTCAGGACTGCTCCCGCGACCCGCGCTTCGCGCACCTCGCCCGGCTGGAGCCGCGGGTCCTGACGTTCTTCGCCGGTGCGCCGCTGCGTACCGCCGACGGCCACGTGATCGGCTCGCTGAGCGTCTCCGACCGGGTCCCGCGACGTCTCACCACCGGCCAGCGGACCGCGCTCGACACGCTCGGCCGGCACGTCATGCATCTCCTCGACGCCCGGCTGCAGCGGCTGCTGCTCGCGGAGGCCGACGCGGGGCTGGCACGGCTGGAGGAGTTCTGGCATCGGCAGGACCTGCCGGCCGCCGCCGGGCTGTGCGCCGAGGTCGTGCGGACCCTCACGCAGGCGGACGCGGTCGCGGTGATGATGCCCGAGCTGCCCGGCTCGACGATCTTCCACGCCGCCGGCGCGTCGGTCGCCGAGGGGGTCGTGCCGCTGACCGAGCTCGGGGTGCGGGCGACCGGCGAGGACGAGCGGGCGATCCGCGAGCTGGCCTCGGCGCGCGGGCCGGTGTTCATCGCGGACGCGGCGACGCACCCGATGATTCCGACGGAGATGGTGGAACGGCTGGGAATCGCGTCCGCGCTGATGGTGCCGCTGCTCGGCGCGGGCGGGGTGCAGGGGATGATCAACGTCCGGTGGAGCCAGCACCTGAGCCGGCTCGACCCGGCAGTGCTGTCCGCCGTGACGCTGTTCTGCGGCCAGGCGCGCTTCACCCTCGGCAAGCTGCAGGCCGCGCGGGCCGGCGGTGCCGCCCCGCCGGGCCCGGACGGCCGGGGACCGTACGACTGCGAGCCGGAGCCGCCCTATCCGCCGGAACCGGGCCCGGCTCGTCCGGCGGCGGGTGCCGACGGGCCTGGCTGGCGGCGCTCCCGGACCGCGACCGGCCGCCGCTGACCCACGGCGCGGCGCGGCGGTCGGTGGCCCGGCGGTCAATGCGGCGGCGGCCAGCGGATCTGGGCAGCACTTCGGGGCCGGCCCGGGCAGTTTCGGTCCCCAGGTGCCGGCCCGACGCGCATCCGTTCCCAGCCGGGCTCTCGGAGTAGCCGACATCCGACGAAGATCAAGGTGGTAGCCCGGGTGGGATTCGAACCCACACTGTCGGTGGTTTGAGCACCGTCTCTCTGCCGTTGGAGTACCGGGCCTGGCTTGGGGAGGTACGGCGGGCGTCCCCGCGGTGAACGCGATACGGCGACCGCGCGTGGGAGTCCCTCGGGAGGTGCTCCCTCAGATGACTCTAGCCGGGTAGGGTGCGTTTCGACCTCTCGCCCCGCCTGGGCGCATTCACGTGCGGCCCGGGCCCGGCAGAATGGTGACGACGCCGACAGATCCCCCCGACGCCGACCTCAGGAGAACGTCTCGATGAGCAGCCAGCCATCCTCGACGCCGCGCCGGGTGCTGATCGCCGAGGACGAGGCGCTGATCCGTCTCGACCTGCGCGAAATGCTGCAGGAGGAGGGCTACGAGGTCGTCGGCGAGGCGGGTGACGGCGAGATGGCCGTGGTGCTGGCAGGCAAGCTGCGCCCGGACCTGTGCATCCTCGACGTCAAGATGCCGAAGATGGACGGCATCGAGGCCGGCGCGAAGATCGCCAAGGAGCGGATCGCCCCGGTCGTGATCCTCACCGCGTTCAGCCAGCGCGAGCTGGTCGAGCGGGCGCGGGAGGCGGGCGCGATGGCGTACGTCGTGAAGCCGTTCCAGAAGAAGGACCTGCTGCCGACGATCGAGATGGCCATGAGCCGGTTCACGGAGATCGTGAGTCTGGAGGCCGAGGTCGAGGACCTGCAGGGCCGGCTGGAGGCTCGTAAGATCATCGAGCGGGCCAAGGGCGTGCTGCAGACCGAGCACAAGATGACGGAGCCGGACGCGTTCCGCTGGATCCAGCGGACCTCGATGAACCAGCGGCGCACGATGCGCGCGGTCGCCGAGGCCGTTCTGTCCGGGGAGGCCCTGCCCGGCCAGTGACCCGCGAGAACGGTCCCGACCCCGCGGACGACGGCGACCGTGGGGGTGACCGCTCCGGCGGCGCGGGCCCCGCGGCCCGGCGGCCCGCCGTCTCGGCTGGGTCATCGCTGCGCCGCGCGGCGCACTGGCTCGCCGGCAGCGCGCGCGGCGGCGAGATCGTGGCCTCGGACCCGGTCGTGGGCGGCGGCCTCGATCCCGACGGCCCGCTGGTGCCCGGCTGGCACGCGGCGAAGCTCGGGCTGGCCAGGGCTGCGCGGTGGCTGCGCGGCGCCGCGGGGGCGACCCCCGGGTGGGTCGGCCGGCGGCGCCGGTCGCCGCGGGGGCGGGCGCTGCTCGCGGGGCTGCTCGCCCTGCTGATCGCGATCCCCACCGGGCTCACGCTCGGCCTGCTGACGCTGCGCGACCGGGGGGCGGGCGACGGTCCCGGCGGGACGCACGGCCCGCTGGTGCTGCGGCTCGGGGTGATGGCACCCCTTTCCGGCGACCTCGGCAACATCGGCGGCGCGGTGCGCAACGCGGTGACGCTGGCCGTCGACGAGGCCAACAAGACCGAGGCGATTCCCGGCTGGAAGGTCGAACTCGTCGCCAAGGACGACCTCGCCCGGCCGGACGGCGGCGCCGCCGCCGCGGAGACGTTCACCGAGGACGCGGCGGTGATCGGCGTCGTCGGGCCGCTGAGCTCCTCCGTCGCCCGCATCGCCGTGCCGATCCTGGACGCCGGCGGCATTCCGGTCGTCTCCCCGTCCAACAGCGCACCGGAGCTGACCGCGCAGGACGAGCCGGTGGGCGTCCGCAAGCGTCCCTACGACCGCTACTTCCGGCTCAGCGGCACCGACGCGCTGCAGGCCCGGGTGGGCGCCGACTACGCCGTGCGCACCCTGCACCGGACCAGGATCGTCGTGATCGACGGCGGGCCCAGCTACGGCGACACGCTCGCCGGCCGCTTCACCAGCGACGCGATCGGGGCCGGCGCGCAGGTGCTGACCACCTACCAGGTGCAGGGCGCCGGCGCCGCGGGGAAGGAGGTCCAGGAGGTCGCCCAGGGCATCAAGGCGCTCGGCCCGGATCTCGTCTATACCACGACCGGCTACGGGTTCGCGAGCGCACTGCGGCAGCGGCTGGCCGACGAGGCGGTCACCGTCCCCCTGCTCGGCACCGACGCGATGCTCAGCGCGCGTTACCTCGACTCCGCCGGTGCCACGGCCGAGGGCGACGCGGCCACCGACCTGGCCGTGCCGCTGTCCCGACTGCCCACGGCCGGCGCGTTCGCCGCGGACTACCTGAAGCGGTGGGGCCCGGTCGCCGGCGGACCCGAGCAGCCCGCGGTTCCGGACAAGAAGACCGACGCGCCCTCGGCGACACCGTCGACGGGCGTGCCGACGGCCGCCGGCAGCGGCGACCGACGCGGCCAGAGTCGCGACGACCATGGCCCGGACGCGACGGCAGCCGGGGGCGGCACGGCGCCGGCCGCCGCCGGCACGCCGGCGGGCGACGGTTCCCGTGGCGACGAGCCGCGGGCGGCGACCGACGAGGACGCCGACATGATCCCGGCCCTCGCGGCGTACGCGTACGACGCGGCGCGGGCCCTGCTGCGCGCCGCTGCGGTCGTCCTGCCCGGCCGGGTTGCGGTCGACGACGCCACCAGGGCCGCGATCGCCGGCCAGATCGCGCGCGGCTCGTTCGTGGGCGTCACCGGCGAGATCGCGTTCGACGCCTTCGGCGACCGCCGCGACCCGCCGGCCGTGATCTACACCATCGCGGATCGCCGCTTCGTCCCCACGGTCGTCCCCGCCGCCTAGCCCGGCTGCCTAGCCCGGCAGATCGGCCCGGCCGATCGGCCCGCTCCGCCAGCTCCGCGTCGCGTTCGGGCCGGCGGAAGGCGCCGTGCGGCCACGCGAGACTACAAAAAGTAGCGACACCCTTACTTTTGGCTTTCCATGTGGCCTGATCCGCCATTAGGTTCCCGCCCGTCCGGCGATCGTCGGGCCCGCGTCAACGCGCATGCGGTCGACTCGGATGGGTGAAGGGGCTGCGGGCGATGGGTGGTCTGGGACGGCGGCTGCGGCCGGCGGGGGCGATGGCCACGGTGCTCGCCGTCGCCGCCGTGACGGCGGCGGTGGCCGGGTGCGGCGGGCACGACGACGCGGCCGGAACGAAGCAGCAGATCGCGATCGGCTTCCAGGGGCCGCTGTCCGGGGACAACCAGCAGCTCGGCATCAACGCGTACGACGGCGTGCTCACGGCCGTCGACGCCGCCAACCGGCAGGGCACACTGCCGTTCACGCTGCGCATCGTCGCCGCCGACGACCAGGGCTCACCCGAGCAGGGGCCGACGGCCGCGCAGAAGCTCGTCGACAACGGGCAGGTGGTCGCCGTCGTCGGCCCGATCTTCTCCGGTCCGACGAAGTCCAGTGAGTCGCTCTACAGCGCGGCGCACCTGCTGTCGGTCAGTCCGTCCGCGACCAACCCGCAGCTGACCAGCCTCGGCTTCAGCAGCTTCTTCCGGGTGATCGCCCCGGACACCGTCCAGGGCGCCGCCGCCGCCGACTACCTCGCGAAGGCGCTGAAGGCGAAGCGGGTGTTCTCGCTCGACGACGCCAGCGACTACGGCACCGGCCTGTCCGCCGCCCTGGAGCGCGGGCTGAAGGCCGACGACGTGACGGTCACCCACGACACGGCCAACCCGACGAAGGACTACACCTCCGAGGCCACGAAGATCGTCGCCGCCCATCCGGACGCGGTGTACTACTCGGGCTACTACTCGGAGTTCGCACTGCTGGTGAAGGCGCTGCGCGGCAAGGGCTATGAGGGCACGATCGTCGCGGGCGACGGCTCGAACGACGACCAGCTCATCGCGCAGGCCGGCGCGGACACCGCCGAGGGCGTCCTGCTCACCTGCGCCTGCGGCGACGCGAACTCCGACCCGAAGGCCGCGGCCTTCGTCGCCGAGTACCGGCGGGTCAACAGCGACAGCAAGCCCGGCACCTACTCCGGCGAGGCCTACGACGCGACCCAGGCCGTCATCTCGGTGCTCGCCAAGGAGGGCCCGGGCGCGACCCGGGCGTCGGTCCTGCGCGGGTTCCGCGACGTCGACATGCCCGGCGTCACCAAACGGATCATGTTCGACAGCCACGGCGAGGTCCAGGGGTCGACGGTGTACGTGTACGAGATCAAGGGCGGCCAGCGGGTCGTCCTGGGCCCGACGAACGCGCTGCTCAAGCCGTGACGCCTGCCGACACCCCGACGCCCGACGTCCTGGCCGACGACGGGATCGACGACGGGACCGAGGACGAGGTCAGGGACACCGACGACGGCGACCGGCTGACCGACCTCGCCGGCAGCTGGGACCGCCGGGTCCGCACGGCGAGATGGGGAGCGCGATCCGCGCGTGGGTAGTGGGGGGCAGGCCGCGCGGCTGGCCGTCGACGGGCTGACGGCCGGCGCGCTCTACGCGCTGATCGCGCTCGGATACACGCTGGTCTACGGGGTGTTGCGACTGGTCAACCTGGCACACGGCGAGGTGTTCATGCTCGGCGCCTTCGGCGGCCTCTACGCCGTCCGGACGGTGCTGCCCGCCGGCGCGGACGCCGGCCTGCTGGCGGGCGTCGGCATCGTCGCGGCGGGGATCGTCGCCGGCGGCCTCGCCGGCGCGCTGGCCGCGCTCGGCTTGGAGCGCGCCGCCTTCCGGCCGCTGCGGCGCCGGGGTGCGCCGCGGCTCGCCTACCTGGCGAGCGCCGCGGGTGCGTCGATGTTCGCGGTGAGCCTCGCCGGCAAGGAGTTCGGCCGCCGCGACGTGCCGGTGGCGGGCCCGTTTCCCGACGAGACGGTCCTCAGCGTCGCCGGGGCGAGCGTCTCGGCCGAGGCCCTGACGGTCGTCCTCGCCGCCGTCTGCCTGCTGGTCGCTGCCGAGCGGCTGGTCGCCGCGTCCCGGCTCGGCCGGTCGATCCGGGCGGTCGCACAGGACCCCGAGTGCGCGACCCTGCTCGGCGTCGACGTCGAGCGGGTGGTCGTCGCGACGTTCGTGCTCGGCGGGGTCCTCGCCGGCGCCGGCGGCTTCCTGTACGCGATGACGTTCCACGCGTCCTACGCCATGGGCTTCGTCCCCGGGATCAAGGGCTGCACCGCCGCGGTCCTCGGCGGCCTCGGCAACGTGCGCGGCGCGCTCGCCGGCGGCCTGCTGCTCGGCCTGGCGGAGAGCTTCGGCGGCCACTACCTGCTGACCGGGACGTACCAGGACGCCCTAGCCGTCGCCGTGCTGTTCACCGTCCTGCTGGTGCGCCCGTCGGGCCTGCTGGGCGACCGCGCCGGACGGCTGGCGTGACCAGGGGCAGCCCCGCGCGCGGCGCCGCGAACGGCCACGCGAACGACCCGGCGCACGGGTTCGCGAGCGGCCTGCCGACGGTCGCCGACCGGCTGGCCGAGCTGCGGGCCGGCGCCCCGCCGCCGGTGCCGCCGCCGCGCCGCGCCGCGCCGGCCGACGCCACGAGTCCCACCGCGGGCGACGGGACCGGTCCGGGGCGAGGATGGCGGCGGCTCGGCGGCTGCCTGGTGCTCGGGCTGCTGGCGGCGCTGGTGACCGGGCCGTCGGGGAACGCGGACCGGCCGCTCGACGGGGCGCGCGGGGCGCTGCTGGGGGCGCGCGGCACGCTCGCCCTCGCCGTCGCGCTGCTCGCCTGGGCGGGGCTGACCTGCTGGCCGCGGCTGCGCGGCCCGGCCCGGCTGCTGGCCGCGCGGCTCGTCGAGCGGGCGGCCGACGGGCCGGCGGGTGCCCAAAACGGATGGTGGTCGCGCCGACGAAGGCCGCGGCACCGCCGCCGCCGGCCGCCGGGCGGGGGCTATCTGCTGGCGCTCGCCGTGGCCGTGGCGGCGCCGTTGCTGGTCTCGACGACCGCGCGTCAGGCGATGGTCAACGACGTGGCGCTGTACGGGCTGCTCGCGGTCGGCCTGAGCATCGCCGCCGGTCGGGCCGGTGTGCTCGACCTCGGGTACGCCGGCTACTGCGCGGTCGGTGCCTACGCCGCCGCCTACCTGTGCGCACCCGGGGCGATGCCCTGGCGCGCGCCGGTCACCATCCCGTCGCTGCTGGCGCTGCCGGCCGCGATGGCGGTGACGGCGGTACTCGGCCTGGTTCTGGGCGCGCCGCTGCTGCGCCGCCGGGCCGACCCGCTCGTGGTCGCCGTCCTCCTGCTGTCCTTCGGCGGCCTCGTCCAGCTGCTGGCGAACGGCGCCGCCGGGGTCACCGGCGGCGCGGGCGGAGTGTTCGGGGTGCCGCGACCGTCGGTGCGGATCGCCGGCGCCCGTTACGCCTTCGGCCTGGACCCGCTGCCGTACTACTACCTGCTGCTGGGGCTGACGGTGCTGCTCGTCGCCGGGCTGGCGGGCTGGGACCGGTCGCGCGGCGGGCTGGCCTGCGCCGCGGCCCGCGCCGACGAGGCGGCCGCCGAGGCCCTGGGCGTCCGGGCGGCCAGGACGCGGGTGCTGGCGCTCGCGGCCGGGGCGGCGGTCTCCGGCCTCGTCGGCGCCGTGTTCGCGACGAAGCAGTTCTTCAACCCGCAGACGTTCAGCCCGCAGGCGTCGATGCTCGTGCTGACGGTCCTGGTCGCGGGTGGGCTGGGTTCGCGCCTCGGGGCCGTCGTCGGCGCCGCCGTCCTGCAGGGCCTGGCGTTCGCGCTGCGCGACCACGTGGCCGCCGGGGACCGCTTTCTCTACTTCGGCGCGCTCGTGATGGTCCTGATGGCCTGGAGGCCGGCTCGGCTGCTGCCCGCGGGCATCGGCGGCCCCGCCCGGCCTCGTCCGGGCTCGTGACCGCCCCGGAGCCGCGCCGCCGGCCCCCCGCCATGGTGCCGGCCCGCCCGGGGGTGCGGATCGGCTGGAGGCCGGACGCGCCGACGGTGCCGTCGCGTGGCCTGCCGCTGCCGCCGCGGCCGGTGCTCGACGTGGCCGGGGTGACACTGCGGGTCGGCGGCCTCGTCTGCCTGGCGGGCGTCTCGCTGCGCCAGCAGCGCGAAACCGTGCTGGCGGTGATCGGGCCGAACGGGGCCGGGAAGACCTCGCTGCTGGACTGCCTGTGCGGGGCGCGGCGCCCCGGCGGGGGCAGCGCCCGGTTCTGGCCGGGCCGTCGGGCCGGCGGGCGGGGCGGCCCGACGGGCGGGCCGGTCGAGCTGTTCGGGCGCTCGGCGCCGGCGGTGGCCCGGCTGGGCATCGCCCGGACGTTCCGGGGGTCCGCGCTGTTCGGCGGGCTCACCGTGCTGGACAACGTCCGGGTGGGCGTTGAGGCGGCGGCCAGGGGGCACTCCCGGCGGCCGTCGCCGGCGGCCTGGTGGGCGCGGCGGGAGGCCGGCCCGGCGGCGTCCGCGGCGTGGGACCTGCTGGAGCTCGTCGGCCTGGCGGACCGGGCGGGCGTGCGGGCGGACCGGTTGTCGCCGGGCGAACGGACCCGGGTGGCGATCGCCCGGGCGCTCGGGACCCGGCCCGCGCTGCTGGTGCTGGACGAGCCGGCGGCCGGGGCGAGCGGCGCCGACCGCGCCTGGCTCGCCGACTTCGTCGGCCAGCTGCGGGCGGACGGCCTGAGTGTCCTGCTCGCCGAGCACGACGCGCGGCTGGCCCTGGCGGTCGCCGACACGGTCGTCGTCCTGGCGGCCGGCGCGGTCGTCGCCACCGGCCCGCCGGCCGACGTGCGCGGGGTGTGGCCGTCGACCGGCCGCGAAAGAGGTCGGTGAGGTAACGGATTTACCGGGTCTTCGGTCTCGGAAACCGACCTCGACCGAATGCCGTGCGCGGGCCGCGTTGACGTGCTTACTCAACGCTTCTACCGTTTCCCCCGCAGCGGTGCTCGGGGGCGGGCGAGTAGAAAACGCCCTGGCGCGGGGAAGGCCAGGACGGCGCCAAAACCCGCCCCCGGATCACCGCCGCCCCGGTGGAGCGCGCCGCGCCGCCGGTCGCGGGACCCGGCGGGACCACGGGCACCCGGCCGGCCGCCCAGCGCGGTCGGAGGAATGTCCCACCGGCGGCCTAGACTTCGCTGGGTGTCCGGTTCCACCACGCAGTCCGCCCTGACCAGCCCCGCCGAGACCCCGGCCGACGCCGAGGCCGCCGACGCCGAGACCCAGGCCGACGCCGCGCCGCCGGCTAGGCCGCGCGCCCGCCGTGCCGCGAAGGCGCCGGCCGCCGCCGCCGGGAAGTCCGCGGTATCGGCCGGCCCGCCGCCCGGTACCGGCCGGCTGCTGCTGCTGGACGGCAACTCGCTGGCCTACCGGGCGTTCTTCGCGCTGCCGGTGGAGAACTTCTCCACCACCACCGGCCAGCCGACGAACGCCGTCTACGGCTTCACGTCGATGCTGATCAACGCGCTGCGCGACGAGAAGCCGACGCACGTCGCCGTCGCCTGGGATCTGCCCGCGCCGACCTTCCGGCATGCCCAGTACGCCGAGTACAAGGCGGGCCGCTCCGAGACCCCGGCGGACTTCGTCGGCCAGATCAGCCTGATCCACCAGGTCTGCGACGCGCTCGCCGTCCCGAGCATGTCGGCCGCCACGTACGAGGCGGACGACATCATCGCGACGCTGGCGATCCAGGGCGAGGCGGCCGGCATGGACGTCCTCATCGTCACCGGCGACCGGGACGCCCTGCAGCTCGTCACCGACCGGATCACCGTCCTGATGACCCGCAAGGGCATCAGCGACATGATCCGCTACACGCCCGCGGAGGTGCAGGCCAAGTACGGCCTGACCCCGGCGCAGTACCCCGACTTCGCCGCGCTGCGCGGTGACCCGTCGGACAACCTGCCGTCGATCCCCGGCGTCGGCGAGAAGACCGCCACCAAGTGGATCCAGCAGTTCGGCAGCCTCGCCGAGCTGGTCGACCGGGCGGACGAGGTCACCGGCAAGACCGGGACGGCGCTGCGGGACCACCTGGCGGGCGTCATCCGCAACCGGACGCTGACGGAGCTCGCCCGCGACGTCCCGCTGGAGCGCGGCCCGGCGGACCTGCGGCTGGTCCCCTGGGACCGCGAGGCCGTGCACACGCTGTTCGACACGCTGCAGTTCCGGGTGCTGCGCGAGCGCCTCTACCAGGCGCTCGCGATCGTCGAGCCGGCGGCGGGCGAGGGCGGCTTCGCCGTCGAGTACACGATCCTCGGCCCGGGTGACGTCACCGAGTGGATCGACGAGCACACCGCCGGCGGCGCCCGCACCGGCCTGTACCTGCGGGGCACCTGGGGCCGGGGCACCGGCACGGTCGCCGGGATCGCGCTGGCCGCGGCGGACGGCGCCGGCGCGTGGATCGACCCGGCGCAGCTCGTCCCGGCCGACGAGAACGCCCTGGGGGGCTGGCTCGCCGACGAGACGAGGCCGAAGGCCGGGCACGATGTCAAGGGCCCGATACTGGCGCTCGCCGAGCTGGGCCTCACCCTGGCCGGCGTCACCAGCGACACCGCGCTCGCGGCGTACCTGGCCCTGCCGGGGCAGCGCTCGTTCGACCTCGCCGACCTGGTGCTGCGCTACCTGCACCGGGAGCTGAAGGCGGACGCGGCACCGTCGGACGGCCAGCTGACCCTCGAGGTCGAGGTCGAGGGCGTCGCCGAGACGGACGAGGCCGAGGCGGACGTCGTGCGGGCCCGGGCGGTCGCGGAGCTCGCCGACGCGCTCGACGGCGACCTGGAGCGCCGGTCGGCCGCGTCGCTGCTGCGCGAGATCGAGCTGCCGCTGCTGACCGTGCTCGCCGGGATGGAGCGCGCCGGGATCGCCGCGGACGAGGGCTACCTGGCCGACCTGCAGTCCCAGTACGGCGCCGAGGTCACCAAGGTCGTCGAGGCGGCGCACGAGATCGTCGGCCGGCCCTTCAACCTGGGCTCGCCCAAGCAGTTGCAGCAGATCCTGTTCGACGAGCTGAACCTGCCGAAGACCAAGAAGATCAAGACGGGATACACGACCGACGCGGACGCGTTGGCGTGGCTGGCGGTGCAGACCGACCATCCGCTGATCCCGACGCTGCTGCGCCACCGCGACGTGGCCCGGCTCAAGACGGTCGTCGAGTCGCTGCTGCCGATGATCGACGACGCCGGCCGGATTCACACCACCTTCAACCAGATGATCGCCGCGACCGGCCGGCTGTCGTCGACCGATCCGAACCTGCAGAACATCCCGATCCGCACTGCCGAGGGCCGGCAGATCCGCCGGGCGTTCGTCGTCGGCGAGGGCTACGAGACGCTGCTGACGGCGGACTACTCGCAGATCGAGATGCGGATCATGGCGCATCTGTCGGCCGACGCGGGGCTGATCGAGGCGTTCGCCTCCGGCGAGGACCTGCACACGTTCGTCGCCGCGCAGGCCTTCAACCTGCCGGTCGCCGACGTCGACCCGGAGCTGCGCCGGCGGATCAAGGCGATGTCCTACGGCCTCGCCTACGGCCTGTCCGCCTACGGCCTGGCGACCCAGCTCGGCATCGCCCCGGACGAGGCCCGCGACCAGATGGAGGCCTACTTCGCCCGGTTCGGCGGCGTGCGCGAGTTCCTGCGTGGCGTCGTCGACCGGGCCCGCAAAGACGGGTACACCGAGACGATCCTCGGCCGCCGCCGCTATCTGCCCGACCTGACCAGCGACAACTCGCAGCGCCGGCAGATGGCGGAGCGGATGGCACTCAACGCTCCGATCCAGGGCTCCGCCGCCGACATCATCAAGATCGCCATGCTGGGGGTGGAGAGCGGCCTACGCGAGCGTGGCCTGCGTTCCCGGCTGCTACTCCAGGTCCATGACGAGCTGGTCCTCGAGGTCGCCGCCGGCGAGCGCGACGACGTCGAGGCGCTCGTCCGCGGCGAGATGGGCGCCGCGTACACCATGTCCGTCCCGCTGGACGTCTCCGTCGGCGCCGGCCGCACCTGGGACGACGCGGGGCACTGACCGCCGCGCCCGGTCGGCTCCGGGCGGTTCACGTTGCGGCGCCCCGTCGTCCGTTCGGGCGAGCTGGTCGAGGAGTGGTCGAGGTCGGCGCCGAGGTCCGGGGGCGGTGCAAGCGGCGCATCGGATCCCGAGCCGAGACCGGGCCGTCGATACGCTTGCGGCGGGGCCAGCCGGTATCGCACCGGGCGGTGCGCGCTTCGTCGGGTTGGAGGCAGTGATCCTCGGTCAGGCGATCCTCGGGCAGACGATCCTCGGGCAGGTGAACCTCCGACAGCGGTCGGTGCGGATCGGCTTTCGCCGCCCGGGCGGCCACCGGTGACGGCGCCGCCGCGGCCGGGGCCGGCGCTGCGGGTGACGATCCCGGGGCCGGCGCCGGCGGTGCGCGAGTTCCTCGCGACCGAGGCCGGCAGCGCGGTGCTGCTGCTCGCCACCACGATCCTCGCGCTGGTCTGGGCGAACTCGCCGTGGTCGTCGAGCTACGAGCATTTCTGGGAGACGTCGACGACGCTCGCCGTCGGCGGCGCGTCGCTGCGGCTCACGGTGCACGACTGGGTCAACGACGGGGCGATGGCGATCTTCTTCCTGGTCGTCGGCCTGGAGATCAGCCGGGAGGCGACGACCGGGGAGCTGCGCGACCGGCGGTCGGTGGCCGTGCCGGCGCTCGGCGCGGTCGGCGGCCTGGCCACGCCGGCGCTCGTCTACTGGCTGTTCAACCGCTCGGGCGACGGCGGGGCCGGCTGGGGCATCTCGATGTCGACGGACACCGCCTTCGTCCTCGGGATCCTCGCGCTGTTCGGGCCGCGCTGCCCGGACCGGCTGCGGCTGTTCATGCTGACGCTCGCCGTCGTCGACGACATCGGCGCGATCACCGTCGTCGCGGTCTTCTACTCCGACCACGTCAACGTCATGGCCCTGATCCTGGCCGCCGCCACGGTGATCGCAGTGCTCGTGCTGCGCTGGATGGGTGTCTGGCAGCTCACGCCGTATCTCCTCGTCGCGGCGCTGATGTGGCTCGCGGTGCACGCGTCGGGGGTGCACGCCACCCTCGCGGGCGTGCTGATCGGGCTGCTGGTGCCGGCCCTCCCGCCCCGGCGCGAGCAGATCGAGAACGTGCCGGTGTTCGTCCGCGCGCTGCAGGAGGACTCGACGGCGTCCCGGTCGGCGCTGGCGGTGTCGGCGGCCCGGGCCGCCGTCGCGCCGAACGAGCGGCTGCAGCACCTGTTGCACCCGGTGAGCGCGTTCCTCGTCGTCCCGCTGTTCGGGCTGGCGAACGCCGGGGTCAGCCTGAACGGGGAGGCGCTGCGGGCGGCGGCGAGCTCGCCGGTGACGCACGGGGTCGTGCTGGCGCTGCTGGTCGGCAACACGATCGGTATCACGCTGACCGCGACCTGCGCGGTGCGCACCGGGCTCGGCGTCCTGCCCGGCCAGGTCCGCTACGGGCACGTCCTCGGCGCGGCCGTCCTGGCCGGCATCGGCTTCACGATCTCGCTGTTCGTCACCCAGCTCGCCTTCCACGACGAGGCCCTGCGTGACCAGGCCAAGATCGGGATCCTGGTCGGCTCGCTGATCGCCGCGACCGTCGGCAGCCTGCTGCTGCGCTTCCTCGGCGAGCGGATGCCGCTGTGCTCCCCCGACAGCGAGGGCCTGCCACCACCGCTGCCACCCCGGCCCTGGCGGCCGCCCGCGATTCCCGCCCGCTGGACGTGACGCGCCGGCGGCGGCCTGACGGCGGGCGCGCGGCCGTCAGCGCCGGTCGGCCCAGGCCGAGGCCAGGGCGGAGGTGGCGGCCACCCGGACCGCCCGGCGCAGTGCCGGCAGCTCGGGGCGGCCGCGGAACTGCTGGCCGTTGATGTACAGCGTCGGCGTGCCGCGGACACCTTCGGCGACGCCACGCTCGTAGTCGGCCTCGACGGCCTCGCCGTAGGGCTGGGCCGGGTCGCCGACGACGAGCGCCGGGTCGATCCCGATGCGTTCGGCGCGCATCCGCAGGTCGACGTCCTTGAGCCGGTCCTGGTGCGCGAACAGCAGGTCGTGCATCGCCCAGAACCGGCCATACGCGTGCGACACCTCGGCGGCGAGTGCCGCGGTCAACGCGTACGGATGGATCTCGAAGACCGGGAAATGCCGGAACTCGTGCCGTACGAGCGATCCCTCCGACTCGATCAGCTCATGCAGCACCGGCGCCGCCTGCGCGCAGTAGGGGCACTGGAAGTCCCCGTACTCGACGAGCACCACCGGGGCGTCCCGGTCGCCCCGCGACGGCCGCTCGCCCAGCAGCACCGGCGCGGCCAGCAGTGCCCCGGTGTCGTGGTGCCCCGCCGCGACCGTCGAGCCTGCGGCACCGACGGCGTCCGGCGCGTCCGGGGCCGCGGCCAGCCCCGCGGCAGCGGCCGAACCCGCGGCGCCCACCTTGGCTGCGGACCAGGGCACCGCGCACCAGCCCGCCTCGGCCGCGCGCGCCGCGGCCGCGGTGTCCCCCAGCGGCGCGGTGTCTGGCAGCGGCGCCGTGCCCGCCGCGCTCGGGTGCGCGCCCGAGGAGCCGTCCCGCTCGTTCACCGACACCGGTTCCATGCCTGCAGTATCGCGCCGGGGCCCGGAACTAATCCCGCGCTCCCGGGAGACGGTGCTGGCCAGGCCCGGGACACCTCCTGATCGCGCCGTTGACGCAGATCGCGGCGGTTCTGGGCCGGCGGTCCGGGTACGCCGCCAGTCGGCGGGACACCGACTCAATCGGAGTAGGCCGTGGGACGAGCAGCGACCAAGAACGCCCAGAAGGCCAGTGGCGACGGCAAGCAGACCCACAAGAAGGCCGGCAAGCACGGGGCGACGAGCAACAAGCATGGCGCGAAGGCTGGCAAGGCCCGCGCGATGCCCGGCACGCCGCCGGACGGCGCGGTAGCGGGCACCTCGGCGACCATGAGCCGCCCGGACGGAGCGGCCGCCGCGGGCGGCGCCGCCGGCACCGTGGTCGACGCGATCATCGCAGCGGCGCTGGGCGAGGCGGTGGCGGAGTCGCTCACCGAGGCGCTCGCCGAGTCGATCAACGAGTCGTTCACGGAGATGATGGCGGGCGGCCTGGCCACCGCGCTGGAGCAGGCGCTCACCCAGACCGTCTCGGCCGCGGTGGCCCATGAGCTGCCGGGCGCGCTGGCAGCCGCCGCGGACGCGGCGGACGCCACGGCTCATCGCTCGGCCGCCGGCCCGCTGCCGCGAACGACCTCGCCCGCGCCGAGAGCGGCGGGCCTGCCGGGAGCGCGTTCGGTCGCGCTGGCCGCGGCGCGGTCCGTGTGGGATGCGCTGCCGCCCAGGCGGCTGCCGGTCCTGCCCGGCCTGGACCTGGTGGCCAGGCGGGTCGCGGCCAGCGACCCGGAGCGCGTCGGCGGCGACTGGTATGACCTCACGGCGCTGTCGGCGGACACCGCCGTGCTCGACCTCGGTGACGTCGGCGGGCACGGGCCCGACGCCGCCGCGCTCACGGCGGAGCTCTGCCACGCGACCCGGGCCTACGCCCTGCTCGACCTGCCGCCGTCCGAGATCACGACCCGGCTGGCTGATGTGGTGTTCGCGGGCGGGCACCGGGCGGTCGCCTCGGCCGTGACGGCCCGGCTCGACATCCCTACCGGTCACCTGACCTGGTGCAACGCCGGCCACCCGCCGCCGGTCCTCGTCGCCCCGGACGGCGCGGTCTCGTTCCTCGGCGACGTGCACGGCCCGCTGCTGGGCGCCGCGCCGGGCACCGGTCCCGGTGTCAGCCTCGGGGGCGGCCCGGACACCCGGGCGGGCACGGAGTACGCGCAGAGCACGGTGACGATGCCGGTCGGCGCGACCGTCCTGTTCTATTCGGCGGGCCTGGTCGACGAGTCGGGCGGCCCGCTCGCCGAGCGCCTCGACGCGCTCGCGGCCGCCGCCTCGACGGCGTTCGCCGGCCAGTCGCTCGCGGCGGCCTGCGACGTGCTGCTCGCCGAGCTGTCCGGCGGCCGGATGATGCCCGGCCAGGCCCGCCGAGTGGCCCGGAGACAAGCCGCCGACGCCTGCCTGCTGGCCGCCAGAATCTGCTGAGCCGCTCCCGCCGCCGCTGCCGAAATCCGCCGCAGACCGGCGCGTCGGACGAATCTGACCGCTCCCCGTATTTCGACCAATTCCGCTGCGCGCGGCGCTGGTCTACTGGCGCCATCGACACCTCAGCCGAGGGCGATGACGTCAATCGATCGGGGGCAGTGATGGAACCGAACACCCGTTAGCACCCGCCGTCATAACCGCCCGCGCTCGCGGACGGACGGTCATGACGGTCGCCGAAACCGGCCCGCGGGGCCCAACGGTCCCCCGCTGGCTGGTCTCTGTCCAGTCGAGACGGTTGCCTCTCCTTGCTCGGCGCCCGGGGCGAGTTGTCCGGCTTCTGTCTCACACACCTCACCACTAAAGGCGCATCCTGGCCACCACGGCCAGTCAGCCGGCGCCCCGGCCGGGCGATCCCCACCGCCGGGTACCGGCCCCGCCGGGTGGGGCGGATACCCGGCCCCACCCGGCGGTGCACCGCCGGGTGGCCACCAACCGATTTTCGAAGCAGCGCCGGGGCCACCGGCGCGGTCGACGCCTGGTACGGGAGGCGCCGGCCGCCGCCGGCTGGCCGCGGCCAGCCGGCCTGCGTCATCGCGGGCCGGAAACCGATCGGAGGACAGGAGATGGACAGCGCAACGCGCCGGGCCGGGAGACCTTCCGGCAGCGCGGACCGGCGAGCCGGCCGGCTCGCCTGCGACGGCACCACCGGCGGCGAGAACGAGGAACCGAAAAGCGCGGACCTGGGCCGCGCGAAGCGATCACCGGCCGCCTGACACCGAGTCCGGGGCCCCGGCCCGCGCGGCGCGACACGTCACCGTCGCCGGCCGCCGCGCGGGCCGGCCGGGGCCCCGGCCTCGCCGGCTCAGGTCCAGCGCAGGCCGTAGCACAGGCCGAGGGCGAGATGCCCGAAGCTGGCCGATGCCTCCCCCACGCCGTCCACGGGCACCGCCGTGAGGTCGATCGCCAGGTCCTCGACGGCGCGCGGTGGCAGGCCGTCCAGGCGCTGCACGACCGGGGCTGCCCCAGCCGGAAACCGGACCCGAAGCTCCAGCGCGTCACAGCGGATCGTCGGGTTCATCGCGTAACGCGGCGCCATGGACTGTCCGGCCGGCACCCGCCACACGCAGCCGAACTCGTGTCGTTCCTGGGCCTTCAGCGGCCGGGGCAGCCGCAGCACCGGGGAGAAGACCGTGTCGCCGCGGCGGTCGACCCGCACGATGCGGCCACCGAACATCACGTCCACGCCCAGGTCCCGCGGGCTGGGCGGCGCGTCAGGGGGGCGCGGCAGGCTCATCCGCAGGGCCACCTCGTCCAGCCCGTCCCGCATGGCGACGATCCGTCTCGACTCGAGCAGCTCCGGCGAGGGGGTGTCGAGCCGCATCAGCGCGCCCACCCGCTCCAGGTACCAGTCCGTCGCGCCGTACGCCAGGGCCGCCGCCGCCTCGGCGGCGGGGCTGCGGACACCGGGCCAGCCGCGGGCCGCACCGATGCCGTCCTCGCCGTCGCCGGCCACGGCCACCTCGGCGAGCAGCCGGAACGCGTCCCGCAGCCGCCGGCGCAGCGTGCGGACGTCCCGGTCGAACTCGACGGCCAGCCAGTCGAGCCGATCGGTCAGCAGCCGGTGCGCCGCTCCCGGCTCCAGCCCGAGGGCCACGCCGGCGACCACCCGCAGGTCGTCGGGCAGCACCGTCAGGCCACCGCCGAGCCATTCCACGAGTCCGGACCGCAGCGCCGCCCCGGACGTGCCGTCGAGCCCCGCGTAGCGGCGCAGCAGCGGCCCGGTCTGCGCGTCGAGGTCCACGGACCGCAGGCCGCGCCCACGGGCGAGGGTCCGCAGCTCGCGCTGCAGGGCCTCGAGGTGTGTGCCGCTCATGGATTCATCTCTGGCGAACGCAGGTCCGGACCCACCCATACGGGCCAGGCCGCGGGGCCTGTGGGAAACCGGCCACCAGCGGAAGCGGCGTGCGTCCGCCGGTGTCGCCGTCCGCCATTGGCCTGGTTTCATTATGCTGACTTTCCGCCCACGGGCGGGCACGTACGGCGGGCGGGCGGCACGGGCAACGTCCGGATCGGGGCGGTGCGCCCGTTTTACCAGTTATGCGCAATTATCGCGGCGGACATTGCGCGCAAGATTGTGCCCGCGATCGCGGGCCGCATTGTTCGCACGTGACCGGCGACATGAGGCCATGGTGGGACTGACGGGGGATCCATCGTGCGACTGACCGCGGAACTCGAGGACACGGCGGTGGCCCGGTGGTACCGGGCCGCGCGCTTCCGGCCGAACCCTGGCCGGCTGGATCCCGGCCGGCAGGACCCTGGCCGGCGGGAGGCCGGCAGCGCGCAGCAGCGGCTCAACTGGCAGACGAGGACGCGCTACTACCAGACGCTGGTCGAGTTCCTCGACGCCAGCGACGGGGTCGTCGACGACCTGGAGCGGGACGCACTCGCCGCCGCCGCCGGGCAGCGCCGGCCGTCCACGCTCTATTACCTGGTGAGCCCACGCAGCCCCGGTTCGCTGGCCGGCACGCTGCGGACGCCGGCGGCGTCCCGGCTGTACGAGCGCCGCCACGGCGAACGGGTGCTCGACCTGCTGGTGACCGAGACCAAGGTATGGAGCTACTGGCCGCACCGCGAGGGCTGGCTGGAGGCCCTGGGCGACCTGGGGGTCGTCGATCGCTGGCTCGCCGCCGCGAGCCTCGTCCGGGTCGTGGCGGACTGGGCGGCGGCGACGCGGCCGGTGGCGAGCGCGGCCGGGTTCGCCCCGCCGCTCGCGGCCATCGAGGACCTGCTCACGGTCGCGGACACCGGCCGGTCGCCCACCGACCGGGGTGACGCCGACGCCCGCCTTCCCGAGGTCACCGCACTGCTGGCGACGGTGGCGCGCTGCGCGCTGGACGGCACCGGCGCTGGCCCCGGCTTCGTGCTCGGCGTCGTGCACCACCGCCTCGCGGCGCTGGTGGCCCGGCCGCCGGCACCGGCCGAGCGGATCACCAGTGAGGTCGCCGACGCGCTGACCCAGCTGGAGCATCTGCTGCCGGGGCTGCCCGGCGACGAGCGGCGCCGGATGTCCGACGAGCTCTCTCCCCGGCTGCGTGCGGTCCTCGACCGGCTCGCCGGACCCGCACCGGACGACGACCCACCCGACGCCGACCAGCCGGACGACGGAAAACCGGACGACGACCCGCCCGGCGACGGCCTCGTGGAGACGCGGTGACGGCGTCGGCCCGCGGGCCGGTGCGGGCCGACGAGGTGGAGCGCCGGCTGCGTGGCCGTGCCCACACGGTGCTCGCGTACACGGAGGCGACCGCCGACCCGTGGCCGCTCGTCGGGCTGCACGACAGGATCGGCGCGGCGCTCGGGCCGGCGGACCCGCTCGCGCTGCTGGTCGAGTACCACGTCGAGGAGCTGCGCAGCCGTACCCGCTCGGTCGCCGAGTCCGCGCGCGTCTGGGCGGACCTGCACGCCAGGGCCGAGGCGGCACTCGACTGGCACGACACCACGCTGATGGGCATCAAGGCGCTGTACGCCCGGTATGCGCGGCTGTCCGGCGGCCCGGCCGACCTGGACGCGGCGGCCCAGGCCTACGAGGTCGAGTGGCTGCGGCGACTGGCGATCCTCGGCCCCCGGGCGGACCGCACCCTCACGGCACACGCCAACCTCGCGATAGCGCTGCGCGACCGCGGCGGCCCGGGCGACCTGCGCCGCGCCTGCCAGATCGCCCGCGAGGAGGTCGCCGTGCGCCGCGACGTCTACGGCGCGGACAACGCGTTCACCTGGATCGCGCAGCTGGTCCTCGCCCAGACGCTGCTGCGGGTCGCGGAGCGCCCGGACCAGCCCGGCGAGAAGGCCGCGCAGCAGCGGCCACCGGAGGCGGACGGCTATCCCCCGGTGCGCCTCGACGACGTCGAACGGCCGCGACCCGAGCTCGTCGCGGAGGGGCGAGCGCTCGCCGCGCAGGTGCTTTCGTCCCGCCGGGAGCGGTTCGGGGCGACGTCCGACGCGACGCTGCGCACCCAGCTCGTGTTCGCGCAGGCGCTGCTGCTCGCCGGCGAACCGGTCCGGGCGGCGGAGGAGATCCGCTACGTGCTGGCGACCAACCGCCGGGTCAGCGCGAACCTCGACCCGGGCTGGCCCGAGCTGCTGCTGGCCCGCGCGCTGCTCGCGACCGTGCTTCGGGAGGACGGCGACGACGGCGGCGACAGCCTGGACGAGGCCCTGCGGCAGGCCAGGGCCGCGGTCGAGGCGCGACGCAACCGCTATCCGGCGGACGCGCAGCGGGTGACCGAGGCCGAGCTGTTCGAGCTGGAGGCCAGGCGGTTCGCCGGCCAGGAGCCCGAGTAACGTCGGGAAACGGTCCCAGCCGCCGGTGGCCGGGTAGTGACAAGAGCACGGAGGTCGATGTGGGCACGGTCGTGACCGATGGGGCCGGTGCCTTCCTGGACCTGCTGGCGCTGGAGCAGCCGGAACCGGACCTGTTCCGCGGGGTCAGCCACGAGGGCGCGCCGCTGCGGGCGTTCGGCGGGCACGTCGCCGCGCACGCCCTGGTCGCGGCGACGTCGACGGTCGACCCGGACCGCCCGGTGCACTCGCTGCACAGCTACTTCGTCCGTGGCGGCGACCCGACCCGACCGATCGACTACCACGTCGACCGGATCCGGGACGGTCGGTCGTTCACCACCCGGCGGATCACGGCCGTCCAGCACGACGAGGCGATCTTCGTGCTGTCGGCGTCGTTCCACCGCCACGAGGACAGCCCGATCGAGCATCAACGGCCGGCGCCGCGGGTGCCCGCGCCGCCGGACGGCCTGCCGCTGTTCGACGGCCGCGCGATGCCCGCCGAGCCCGCCGGCGACGACGGTCCCGCCGACCCCGGATCGGACCGATGGAAGGACGAGCAGCGGGAGAAGTGGGCCTGGCGCGGCTTCCAGGTGCGGGACGTCTCCGCGCCCGCGGACGGGGGCCGGCCCGCGCCGGCCCGGATGCAGGCCTGGCTGCGGGTCACCGACACGCTGCCCGACGACCAGCACACGCACGCCTGCGCGCTGGTCTACATGTCGGACCTGACGCTGTCGCACTCGGTCCTCAGACCGTACGGCGGCGTGGGCCAGGGCATGCAGATGACCTCGCTCGACCACGCGGTCTGGTTCCACCGCCCGTTCCGGGCCGACGAGTGGCTGCTGTTCGACCAGGAGAGCCCGACGGCGGCGAATGCGCGGGGCCTCGCGATCGGCGAGTTCTTCGACGCTGCCGGCACCCTCGTCGCGACCGTCGTCCAGGAGGCACTGGTCCGGCCGACGCGCCGCCCCGCCGGCTGACCCGCGCCGGCCGTGCCGGACCGGAGGAACGCGATGGCCCGGCACGCCGTACGTGCCGGGCCGAGGCGACCTGTCAGCGACGTCCCGCGCTAGTTCGAGCCGCCGACGCGGGAGCGGGCGGCGTCGAGGACCTTGCGGGGCAGGACCGGCGCGTCGCGGCCGGTGCCGTGCGAGCCCGCCGGCTTCGCGGCGCCGGACGAGGATCCCGAGGACGCCTTCTCCTCGTGGTACTCCTCCTCGACGTTGACCGTCCAGACGTCGTGGTCCGTGCCCTTCGCGATGTTCTCCGCGGTCAGCATGGCGGTGAACATCGAGTGGTCGGCGTTGTTGTAGCGGAACATGCCGTTACGACCGACCGGGTGCACGTTGCTGGCGTAGTCGGTCAGCCAGCCGCGGATGACGTCGACGTTGGCTGCGTAGACGTCGTCGTAGATCGGGTACGCCTTCGGCTGGCGAACGACGTAGCCGGCCTCGATGTCGCGGTACTTGACCAGGCCGAGGCGGTCGAGCTCCTGCTTGCCCTGCTCGATGAGCTTCTCGTCGGACGCGGTCCAGTCGGCGTCGTTCTCGAACACGGTGTACTCGAGTCCGAGGACGTTGCGGCCGTCCTTGACGAGGTACGGCGACCACGAGGCGAAGTTCTGGATCCGCATGGTGCGCACGCTCGGGTCGTGAATGTAGATCCAGTTGTCCGTCCACGACACGGCGCTCGCCGGGACGACCAGGGCGACCGTGAGGAAGTCCCGGTAGCGCAGGCCCTGCGCCGCCTTCAGCACCCGCGGCGGCACCGGCGGGTCCATGACCTCGATGAGCTGCGAGATCGGCATCGAGGAGATGACCTCGTCGGCCGGCAGGACGTCGACGCCACCGTCGGCGTGCTCGGCGACGACCTCGAAGGCCTTGCCGTCCGCATGCCGGATCTTGGTGACCTTCGTCTCCATGACGACCTTGGAGCCCTGCGCGACGACCTTGTCGCGGCAGACCTCCCACATCATCCCGGGGCCGAACTTCGGGTACTCGAACTCCTCGATGAGGGAGGTGATCTCCTTCTGGTTCGTCTTCGGCTTGACCGCGTTCAGGATCGCGTTGCCCAGGTTCAGGCTCTTGATCCGCTGCGCGGCCCAGTCGGCCGGCATCTCGCTGACCGGGACGCCCCAGACCTTCTCGGTGTAGGTCTTGAAGAACGTGCGGTACAGCCGCCAGCCGAATCGCGCGACGAGCCAGCTCTCATAGTCCGACTGGTCCCGCGGCGGCCGCACCCGAGCCTGCAGGTAGGACGCGATGCAGATCGCGGCCTCCTTGGGCCCCAGGTTCTGCAGCGCGTTCACGGCCTTGATCGGGTAGTCGTAGTACTTGCCCTGGTAGAAGATCCGGCTCTTGCGCGGCCGCAGCAGGAAATCCTCCTGCGGCAGGATCTCGTGCCAGAAGTCCTCGACTCGCTGAACCTTCGAGAAAAACCGGTGGCCACCGATGTCGAACCGCCAGCCGTCACGCTCAACGGTCCGAGAGATACCACCCACCTGGGTGTCGGCCTCGAGAATCGTCGAGGGGATCCCGTACCGGTGCAGCTCGTAGGAGGCGGTGAGGCCCGCCGGTCCGGCGCCGATGACGACGACGTCTACGTTTTCCGACATCAAGACTCAGCCGTTCCTTGGGGTGTATGACTGGGGCGACGACGCGGGCCGCGCCGCCGGTGCGCCCGCGCGCGCAGGAGGGACCCGACAAAGGTCACTCAGCGTGTCGGAACCGACGGCAGTGTCCCTCGCGGCGTGCGCAGCATGCCAGCGGTGGGGGCGTATCGCCCAGGAGGGGGCGAGCCGCTCACGCATCGTTGACTCCGCTCCTGGTTCCAGAGGTCGCGGGGACTGGTGGAGAGAAGCGGGTGAGGTTATCCGCTTCGCGCACACTGTAACCGGCGAACAGAACACCGAAACGCACGGGTCCGCCCCGCCACGCGCTGTCGACGGCCGGGCGCCGTGCCCACGCGGGGCCCGAGGCGCGTCCGACGGTACGCATCCCGCCGCCCACCCGGGCTTCAGCGGCCCGCGGCGGCCGGAATCCGCGGCGCGCCATTGTCACGGAATGTGACACATTTGTGGTCCGGCGGTGCCCGCGAACGCACCCGGACGGCGCTCAGCCGAGGACGAGCGTGATGAGGACCGCGAGCAGGGTGCCGGCCGCCAGCGTGGCGCGCAGCCGGCGGCGGTGGGTCGGGGTGTCCCAGGGGATCCCGCACGCCGCGGCGACCGGCTCCGCGGCGGCCAGCAGGACCACGCCCGCCCAGACCACCGCCCCCAGCAGCCCACGGTCCGGCCGCACCACGGCGACGAGGACCGCCAGGCCGAGCCCGGCGGCGGCCAGCGGCACGGGCAGCAACGGCGTCCAGCCCTCCGCCGCGACCCGCGTCCCCGCGGCCCGCCACCCGGACGACCGGGACGGCGACCGGTCCGCGAGCCGTGGCCAGCCCGGCAGCCGCGGCCGCCGCGCCCCCGCCTTCCCACCCCGCGCCGCGATGGGCGCGGCGTCCGGCGCCGGGAGCGGCGGCGGCGTCAGGACGGCCGGTGCCACGTCGGGGGCGCCGGCGCCATCCGACCGGCCGCCGAGCAGCACCACCCGGGCCACCGCCAGCACCGAGAGCGGGATCGACGCCAGCCAGCCCGCGAGCGCCACCCCGACCCCGCCCAAGCCGGCTCCGCCCGTGGCGGTCACCGCGAGGCAGAACAGCGCCGCTGTGGCGAGATAGGGCACGCCGAAGCCAAGCCAGCCGGTGACGCTCGCCCCGGCCGCGACCCGCCCGCCGCCAAGCACCACGAGCGCCGGCCCGAGCCACATCCCCGCCTGCGCGGCGGACAGCACCGGCGCGGCGGCGTCCCAGAGATAGTGCGCGCGCTGCCGCCGGTCCAGGCCGTGCTTGCGCAGCGGGTTGTCGAACAGCAGGATGCGCAGCCGGTCGACGGCCCGCACCACCTGGAGCCGGGCCGCCGTCGCCGGCGGCCGGGTCGCCCGGGCGACGAGGGCGGCCGGGTGGTGGACGCTCGTCCAGCCGGCGGCGTGCAGCTCGTACGACGTGCGCGGCTCCTCCGTCCCGCCGCGGTCGCTGAACCCGTCGACGGTCTCCAGCGCGGCCCGGCGGTAGAGCGTGCCGCTGCCCACGCCCGCGGCGGCGCCGTCCCGGTCCCGCGCGGCGGCCCGCAGGCACGCCAGCGTCGGCTCGGCCCGATCCGGCAGCGGACCGGCGCCGGCGGCGGCCCGCCACCCCGAGGTGACCAGGCCGACATGCGGGTCGCGCAGGTAGCCGAGCAGCTGGTGGGCGGCGTCCGGGACCACGGAGTCGCCGGCGTCGAGCAGCAGGACGGCCTCCGCGTCGGTCTCGGCGAGGGCGGCGTTGAGCAGCGCCGGCCGCTGCGGGGGGCCGGCGGCGTGCCAGAGGCAGGTCACGTCGAGCCGTTCGGCCAGTGCCTCCAGCGCGCGGGCGCCGTGCCGGCCGGCGCCGTCCACCCACGGGTCGGTGACCCGTGGGTCGGCGACGAGGTAGGTGCGGTGCGGGTAGGCGAGATCGCGGGCCGAGCGCAGGGTGTGGTCGACGTGGCCGAGCGGCTCGCCGCGCGTGACGACGAAGACGTCCAGCGAGCCGGCGGGGCCGGGGGCGCGCCGCTCGAAGCGCCGGTTCACCCGGGCGGACTGCACGGCGAGCACGGCCAGCGCGAGGAAGGCTGCGACCTCCGCGGCGAAGCAGACCGCGCCGGTGAGCCCGGTGCCGGCGAGGTGGCCGACCCGCCAGGCCAGGTACGCGCCACCGGTGAGGACCGCCGCGCCGCCCGCGGCCGCCGGGACCGCGGCCGCCAGCGCCAGCCCACCCGGCCTCAGGTGCCAGCCGGCCCGCACGGCCGACGCGGGCGACCGGTCCACCGGCAGGGACGCGTCCGGCCGGCCGGCGAGGGGCGGCGCGGCGGCGGCCGTTTTCCCGAGCGCGGCGGCGGCCGGCTTCCCGAGCGCGGCGGCGGCCGGCTTCCCGGGCGCGGCGGCGCCGGCGCGACGGGCAGGTTTGGCGGCCTTGGTGAGGGCGACGGGCTTCGTGGCTTTCACGGTCCTCGTCGGCTCGGCGGCCGCGGCGGACTGCTTCGGCCTGGCTCGCTCGACCGTCGTGGCGGGAGCGGCAGGGGTGGCAGGGGTGGCAGGCTGGGCGGCCGAGGGCGGCTCCGCGTCCCGCGGCGCGGGAATGGTCGCCCTGGCCGCCGCGCGCCGGGCGGCGGCGCGGCGCGCGGCGTCGCGGCCTGCTCCTCGGCCAGACATGGCCACCCCCTTCGTCCAACCGGTCACACGTCAGTCACGGACAGTAACATCAGCCGGGATCGAGGCCAGCAACCCCGCGGCGGCGGCCCGGAGCGGCGGTCGGCCGCCGGAGGGACTCGGCTCTCGGGCTCGCGGCCGCCATCAGGCGCGCGCGGACGCGGGGATCCCCAACCGGCGTCGGACCACTTACGATCGGGTATGGACCCGCGAGGCGCGCCCATGCCGGGCGCAGCGTCGCGTCACCCCAGCCGGGTACCTACAGCGGGTACCGGACCCCGACGACGGAAGGGATCATGAGCGGCTCCGGCGATACCGGCTGTAGTCCGATCCGACCCTCGCGAGTGGGAGCGCCCGCGGAGGTCGTACGTTGATCCAGGCGCTCCTTCTCGTTCTCGGCGTTCTGCTGCTCCTGGCCTGCGGGCTGTTCGTCGCCGCCGAGTTCGCCCTCGTCACGGTCGACCGGTCCAGCGTCGAGCGCGCCGCCGAACGTGGCGACCGGACCGCCCGCGGCACCCTGCACGCGCTGCGCACCCTGTCGACCCAGCTGTCCGGTGCCCAGCTCGGCATCACGCTGACGAACCTCGGCATCGGTTACCTCGCCGAGCCGGCCATCGCGCAGCTGCTCGACGGCCCCCTCACCGGGCTCGGCGCGTCCGAACAGCTGGCGGACAGCCTGTCGGTGACGCTGGCGCTCGTCCTCGCGACCGCGCTGACGATGGTGTTCGGCGAGCTCGTCCCGAAGAACCTGGCGCTCGCCCGCCCGCTGGGCACGGCGAAGGCCACGCAGCGCTTCCAGCGCGGCTTCACCCGGGGCACCCACCCGCTGATCAGTTTTCTCAACGGCGCGGCGAACCTGCTGCTACACCGGTTCGGGATCAGCCCGCAGGAGGAGCTCGCGTCGGCCCGCTCGGCCCAGGAGCTGTTCTCGCTGGTCGGCCGGTCCGCCGAGCACGGCGCGCTGGCCCGCGAGACCGCGACGCTGGTGCAGCGCTCGCTGCTGTTCGGCGACCGCACAGCGCAGGACGTGATGACGCCCCGGGTGCGGATGCGCTCGATCAGCGCCGTCGAGCCGGTGGCCGCGGTCATCGCGCTGACCCGGCGCACCGGCCACTCGCGCTTCCCGGTGCTGGGCGAGGACAGCGACGACGTCGTCGGCCTGGTGCACGTCAAGCATGCGGTCGCGGTGTCCGAGGACGCCCGCGCGTCCACCCCGGTCCGGTCCGTGATGGCGCCGGCCGTCACCGTCCCGTCGGGCATGCTGCTCGAGCCGCTGCTCGAGCAGCTGCGCGCCGGTGGCCTGCAGATGGCGATCGTCGTGGACGAGTTCGGCGGCACCGACGGCCTGGTCACCGCGGAGGACCTGATCGAGGAGATCGTCGGCGACGTCGTCGACGAGCACGACCGGGTCAGCCCACGGGCGGTCCGCCACCGCGACGGCACCTGGGCGCTGTCCGGCCTGCTGCGCCCGGAGGAGGCCGAGGAGCTGACCGGCGTGCCCGTGCCGACGGACGACGCCTACCAGACGCTCGGCGGGCTGATGGCGACCGCGCTCGGGCGGATCCCGGCCGGCGGGGACACCGTCGAGGTCGCCGGGGTCCGGTACACGGTGGAGCGGATGGACGGCCGCCGCGTCGACCGGGTCCGCCTGGAGCCCTCGACGGGCGCGGCGGACAGCCGGGACAGCGCCAACGCGGCGGTGCCGGACCGCCCCGAGTGTGGGCAGGCGCCGGGCGCCACCCGGCCGGCGGGCGGCCAGCCCGCGACCGCGGAGGGTGACACCGTGGTCGACCCGCGCCGGGCGCTGCCGCCGACGCACCCGCCGCGCGGCCACGGCCGCCGCGGCCACACCGCGACGGCGGAGGGCCGGCGATGATCGACCTGCTGAAGCTGGCGCTCACCGTGCTGCTGCTGGTCGGCAACGCGTTCTTCGTCGGGGCCGAGTTCGCGCTGATCTCCGCCCGGCGCACGTCGATCGAGCCGCGCGCGGCCGAGGGGTCCTGGTCCGCCCGGATCACGCTGCGGGCGATGGAGCATGTGTCGATCATGCTCGCCGGCTCCCAGCTCGGCGTCACGGTCTGCACCCTCGGCCTCGGCGCGCTCGCCGAGCCCACGATCGCGCACCTGATCGAGCGGCCGTTCGACGCGGCGGGCATGCCAGCCACGGCGCTGCACCCGGTCGCGTTCGTGCTCGCGCTCGCGCTGGTCACCTTCCTGCACGTGGTGATCGGCGAGATGGTGCCGAAGAACATCGCACTCGCCGAGCCGGACCGGGCGGCGCTGGTGCTCGCGCCGCCGCTCGCCGGCTTCGTCTGGTTGCTGCGCCCGGTGATCTACGGCCTGAACTGGATCGCGAACCACACCGTCCGGCTCCTCGGGATCGAGCCCAAGGACGAGATCGCGAGCGTGTTCACCCGCGACGAGGTGGCCGGCCTCGTCGACGAGGCGCACCGCGAGGGGCTGCTCGAGGAGGACGAGCACGACCTGGTCAGCGGCGCGCTGGCGTTCGACGAGCGGACCGCCCGCGACGTCCTGCTCCCCAGGGAGGGGCTGGTGACGGTGCCGATGACCGTCACCCCGCGCGAGATCGAGGACCTGGCCGCGAGCACGGGCTACACCCGGTTCCCGGTGCTCGACTTCACGGGCCGGCTGATCGGCTACCTGCACCTCAAGGACATCCTGGAGACGAGGCCGGAGCGGCGGTCGTCGCCGGTCGCCGCGAAGTGGCTGCGCCCGCTCGTGCACGTGCCGGCGGATGCGACGCTGCGCCAGGCGCTGGCGACGATGCAGCGCTCGGGTGCGCACCTCGGCCAGGTGACCGACGAGCGGGGCGACTCGCTCGGCCTCGTCGCGCTGGAGGACATCCTGGAGGAGCTCGTCGGCGAGATCCGGGACGAGGCCGCCGGCCGCCCGGTCCGCGCCGCCGCGGCGGCGATGGTCGGCCCGGGCCAGCGGGCGTCCTGACCGCCGCGGGCTGACGCGCAGCTGCAGGTCGCGAGCCCCGCGTCACCCCTGCTGGCGCCGCTCACCCGGAGGGGGGCGCTGCGCTGTCGGATGGCCGTCAACCGGCCGGTTATCAGTGCAATCGCGGTTCCCGCACGGTTCGGTGCGGCGTAGCGTGTGCCACGTGCCGGGTAGGTCGGCGGCACACCACCGAGGTCGGACGCCCAGCTGCGGGTGCCTGCCAGGCTGGGGGGAAGCGTCGTCGCGCGTCGGCGTCGTCACCGACGACACCTCTGAGTGACGCACGTCCGGGGCGGGAGGCACGGTGGCTGGATCGACCCCTCCTCCGGTGCCCGGGAACGCGCCGACGCCGCTGGCCGCCGCCGACCCGCGCCGGCTCGGCAGGTACGAGGTCATCGGCCGGCTGGGCCAGGGCGGCATGGGAACGGTGTACCTCGGCCGGTCCCCGGAAGGCGTCCCCGTCGCCATCAAGGTGATCAAGCCGGAGCTGGCCGAGGCGCCCGAGTTCCGCGGCCGCTTCCGCCGCGAGGCCGAGAGCGCCCGTCGGGTCCGCCGGTTCACCACCGCCGCCGTGCTCGACGCCGACCCCGACGGGCCGAATCCCTACCTGGTGACGGAGTACGTCGAGGGCCCGACGCTGTCGAAGATGGTCGCCCGGCGCGGACCGCTGCGCCCGGCGGACCTCGAGCAGCTCGCGCTGTCGGTCGCGACGGCGCTCTCCGCGATCCACGCCGCGGGCATCGTGCACCGCGACCTGACCCCGGCGAACGTGCTGCTCTCCCCCGTCGGGCCCAAGGTCATCGACTTCGGCCTGGCGCGCGACTTCGAGGGGTCCGGCGAGTTCAGCCGCACCGCACGGCACGCGATCGGCACGCCCGGCTACATGGCGCCCGAGCAGATCCTCGACTCCCCGGTGACCTCGGCGGCGGACATCTTCGCCTGGGGCGCCATCACGATCTTCGCCGCGACCGCCCGCCCGCCGTTCGGCGAGGGCCGGATCGAGGCGCTGCTGTACCGGATCCTGTACGAGCCCGCGAACATCGACGGCGTGCCTCCCGAGCTGGCGCCGCTCGTCGACGCCGCTCTGCAGAAGGAGCCGGAACGGCGGCCGACGGCCGAGGCGCTGCGAGCCGCCCTGATGAGCGGCGGCGCCCTCGCCCCCGAGGCCTCCGCGCCGATGGCGACGGGCCAGGACGACCGCGAGGCGAAGGACGGCGCCCGGCGCCGCCGTGGCCTGCTGTTCAGCCGTGGCGGCCGCGGCCTCGGCGGCGAGGACGCACCGGTCACCGTCACCCCCGCGGCGACGTCGCGCCCGGGCACGACGACCAGTGCGGCGACCAGTCTGCTCACGCCGCCACCGCCGACGGCACCGCTGCCGCCGCCCGTGACGCCCGCCTCGCCCTTGCCCGCGCCGCCGAGCGGGAACCGGCCCGGCGCCTGGCCAGCCGGTCCGGGGGCCACGCCGCCGCGCGGCCCGGCCATCCCGCCGCCGCCGCCCGTCCGGCCCGTGTCGCCTTCGCCGGCAGGCGCACCGCCCGTCGGCCCGGGGCCCCTCTCGCCGGTGCCGCCGGGCCAGGGCGGCCCCGACGAGCGCGCCGCCGCCGAAAGGCGGTCCGGGCGGCGCAAGGCCGTCCTCGTCATCGCCGGCGTCGGGGCGGTCGCGGTCGCCGCCGCCGTGGCGATCCCGCTGGCGCTCGGCGGCTCCGGCGACGGCGGCCGGGACTCCGCCGCCGACCGGGCCACGCTGTCCGCCGGCCTCGCCCAGCAGGCGGCCGACGTGCGCGCCAGCGACCCCGCCAGGGCGGCCCGGCTCAGCCTCGCCGCCTACCGGATCTCGCCGACCGAGGCCGCCTCGGCCGCGCTGGTCGGCTCGTTCACCGCCGGCTCGTGGACCACGCTGCCGAACTCCGCGGCGAGCTACACCGGCGCGGCGCTGTCCGCCGACGGCAGGCTCGCCGCGACCACGGACACCGGCGACCACCTGCGGCTGTGGGACCTGTCGAACCCGGACAGCCCCAGGCAGACCGCCGACGTCCCGGCAGCAGGCGACGGGCCGCCCGTCGGCCCGCGGTTCCTGGACACCGCCGGCCTGGTCACCGGCGGCTCGGCCGGCCATGCCTGGTCGCTGGCGGACCCACGCGCCCCCCGGTCGGTCGCCGCGATCACCCCGGCGGCGGGCCAGGTGTCCCGGCTCGCGCTCTCGGGCGACGGCAAGCTGCTGGCGACGACGGACCTCGCCCGCAACATCGAGCTGTGGGACGTCAGCGACCCGGCGAAGCCGCGCTCCCTGCGGGCGCTGCGGAGCCCGGGGCTGACCACCGACATCGCGCTCAGCCCCAACGGGCACGCGCTGGCCGCCGCCGGCGTCGGCGGCGCGGTCGCGCTGTGGGACATCACCGACCCGACGAAGCCCGTCGGCGGGGACGACGGCAGCCACCAGGCCGTCGGGCACCAGGGCCCGGTGAACGCGGTCGCGTTCCTGCCCGACGGCGCCCGCATGGTCACCGGCGGCGACGACGCGACCGTGCGGCTGTGGGACATCACCGACCTGGCCAAGCCGAAGCAGATCGGCCAGCAGTGGCAAGGCCACCAGGCCGCTGTCGTGGACGTCGTGCCGGTCGGCAGGACGCTGGTCGCCAGCGTCGACATGACCGGAAAACTGCTCGGCTGGGACTCGGGCGCCGCGGCACCCGCGCCCCTGCCGCTCGACGCCAAGGCGACGCCCCGCGGCGTGGCCGCGGACGCCGCCGGACGCTGGCTGCTCAGCGCGCCGACCGACGCGTCGGCGGGCGGCCTCGCCCTCGGCTCGTCCGACCCTGCCCGGCTGGTAACGCTCGCCTGCCGTACCCCGGCGAACAGGATGAGCCCGGCCGAATGGACGAGTCTCATCTCCGGTCTCGCCTACGAGGATCCGTGCGCCGGCTGACGGCGTGACGAGAGGAAGCACGGTAAAACGCCATGGGCTACCAGCTCGGCATCGACATCGGCACAGCGAACACCGTCGTCGCGATCGCGGACGGTGACTGGCCGCAGGTCCTCACGGTGGCGGGCGGCCCGTCGATACCGACGGTGCTCTACTTCCCGCCGACCGGCCCGCTCTCCTTCGGCCGCGCCGCGGCGCGTCGGGCGCTGGCCGACCCGTCCCGGGCCACCGACGGCTTCATCCGCGGCATCGGCGACTCCTCCCCCATCATGATCGGCGGCGGAGCCTACGCGCCAGAAGGGCTGGTCACCAGGTTCCTGGAGCGGGTCATCACGGCGGCCGCCGCGACCCGCGGCTCGAACCCCGACCAGGTCGTCGTCACCTACCCGACGAGCTGGAACACCCGCCGCCGGGAGCTGCTCACCGACGCGCTGGACCGGCTCGACGTCCACGACATCCCGGTGTCCGCCTCGCCCGCGGCCGACGCGCTCGGCGCGGTGCTGGCCCGCCGGGCCACCAGCCGGACCCCCGGCCGGCGCAACGACCTCGTCGGCGTCTACGACTTCGGCGCCGGCACGTGCGAGGCCGCCGTGCTGTCCGTCACCGACTACGGCGCAGAGGTCGTCGGCACGCCGACCGGGCTCGCGCACACCGGCGGCGTCGACCTGGACACGCTGTTGCTGGCGCACGTGCTCGCCACCGCCGGCCAGGCCCTCGACGGGCTGGACCGGTCCGACCCGGCGACGGCCACCGCGCTCGGCCGGCTGCGCCAGGAGGTCGTCGCCGCCAAGGAGACGCTCGCCGCCGACGACGAGGCGTCCGTCCCGGTGACCCTGCCGGGCGTGTTCACCTGGGTCACGCTGCAGCGCGACGAGGTGGAGCAGCTAATCAGGCCGGCGATCGAGGACAGCGTGCGGGTGCTGGTCCGCGCGGTGCGTTCGGTGCCGACGACGGCCGAGTCGCTGTCGGCCGTGCTGCTGTACGGCGGCGTCGCGCGGATGCCGCTGGTCACCCGGCTCGTCCGCGCCGCGCTGCCCGGGGCCGCCCGCTTCGAGAACCGGCCGGCGGAGGACCTTGCCGTCGGGGCCGCGCTGCTCGCCGCCGGGCTCGCCGAGCAGGCGGAGCCGGTCGCCGGCGGCGCGACGGCGCTGATCGGCCCGTCGATGATGGAACCACCCGAGCTCTCGTCGTTCCCCGGGGTGTCGGTGCCACCGCCGGCCACGACCTACTCGACCGCCGCCACGAACTACCCGACCGCCGCCGCTGCGAGCGCGGGCGTCGCCGCTGCCGGCGCGGCCGCCGCCGCGCCGGCGGTAGCGGCCCAGTCCCCGTGGCAGGACTCCGAGTCGACTGCGCGCATCACCGCTTACGGCTCGCCCGCGGCGGCCGGCTCGGCCGCCGGCACGGGTTACGCCGCCGGTGCAGGCTACGCCGCCGGAGCCGGCGCGGCGGGCGGCGGCATGGCGGCCGGCGCCGAGCAGGCGTCCGACCAGGGCCTGGTCTCCTGGGGCACCGGCCCAGAGTCCGGCACCGGCCCGCGCACGGTCGTCCACCCCGGGCCGAGCCGGGCCGCCGGCGCGCACAGCGCCGGGCGCCCGGGCGGGCCGCCCGCGCGCCGCGCCGGCGTCCTCGGCTCGCTGCGGACCAAGGCCGGCATCGCGGCGATCATCGCGGCGGTCGTGTTCATCGCCGGTGGCACCGCGCTCGGGTTGACGCTGACGAAGTCCGACGACTCGGGCCCGTCGATCACCGCGCAGTCCACCGGCGGGCCGTCGGCCGCGCCGGTCGCCGGTCCCGCGACGACGCCGCCCCCGGTGACCCGCAACCTGGTCCGGATCGCCGACTCGAACGAGGTCGCGCCGATCTCCGAGCGGGCGTTCCAGGAGTTCCGCCAGGGCGAGCCCAACGTCACGGTCGCCTTCGACCCGGCGGTGACCGACACGACCCAGGCCTTCGACAAGCTGTGCAAGGGCCAGGTCGCGATCGCGGGCACGTCCTACGAACTGGATCCGAAGTTCGCCCCGGACCCGGCCTGCAAGGACAAGGTCGTCGGCTTCGAGATCGCGCACCACACGCTGCCGATCGTGGTGAACCCGGCGAACACCTGGCTGGGCTGCCTCGACCTGGCGAAACTCAAGCAGCTGTGGGGCGCCGGCTCCCAGATCACCCGGTGGAACCAGCTGAACCCGAAGTACCCGGACGAGCCGATCAACTTCGTCGGGCCGAAGTCGGACAGCGTGCAGGCGCAGGTGTTCAACGCCAGCATCAGCGGGGACAGCACCAAGGCACGGTCCTACACGCAGACCGACCTCGCCGGCGTGGCCCAGACCGTCCAGAGCGACCGGGACGCCATCGGCTACCTCGACTTCCCGACGTACACCCAGCTCGGCTCGAAGCTGCGCGGCGTGCTCGTCGACGGCGAGGAGGGCGGCGGCTGCCAGCCGCCGAACGCCATCACCGCGGGTAGCGGCGCCTACGTCCCGCTGTGCAAGCCGCTGTTCGTCTACGCCCGCGTCGACGCGCTGAAGGACCCGGCCACCGTCGCCTACCTGCGCTACTATCTGGAGCACGCGCAGACCATCACGACGGAGACCGGCTACGTCGGCCGTTCCAACGCCACCACCAAGTCCAACATCGACCGCCTCGGCACGCTCTCGCAGGGAGTCGGCCCGGTACCGGCCTAGCGTGCGTCCCAGGCCCCGAGCGGCAGCGCCCGGGGCCCGGGGCGGCGCCTGGGGCTGGGGATTTGGGTCGGGCGCGTCCCGCTGGGCACGTCCGCCTTGAGGCGCCGGGTCCGAGACGCCGGGCCGCCGGGCGGACGCAGGAGCGAAGGCCAGTGCTGATCCGTGTCGAGGGGTCGAACCTGCCGGGTCGCGCGTGTGCCGGCGGCCCCGGGTTCCCCGGATACGCCGACATCCACGTCGCCGTCCAGCGACGTGGCCGCCCGACCGACCTGCTCGGCCTCGTCCCCGGCGACGCCCCGTCGGCGGTGTGGACACTCGAATGCACTGCTGCCGGCGGGTCTGGCGGGATCGACCTTCGGGGCCAGTGCGTCCAGGGCCGGCCGGGCGAACGGTTCATCTACCTGTCCTGGGGCGTGGTCGACCCGGCCGACGGCGGCTTCGCGATGTTCCGCCGGGCCAAACTCTGGCTGAACGCCGTGCCCGCCGACGTCCTGGCCGCCGCGGTCGCGTCGGGCCTGCTCATCGGCCGCCTCGGCCTCACCGACCCGAAGGGCCACCCCCGCTGCGCCTCGGTCCGCCCACCCACCATCACCTGGACCGCCGAGCACCCCTGACCGGCACCCCGACGGCCAGCGGCACCGCGACGGCCGCCGGCACCCCGACGGCCAGCGGCACCGCGACGGCCGCCGGCACCCCGACGGCCAGCGGCACCGCGACGGCCGCCGGCACCCCGACGGCCAGCGGCACCGCGACGGCCGCCGGCACCCCGACGGCCAGCGGCACCGCGACGGCCGCCGGCACCCCGACGGCCAGCGGCACCGCGACGGCCGCCGGCACCCCGACGGCCAGCGGCACCCCGCTCGGCCCTGTCTTCCGCGACCGCCGTCGCCAGAACGCCCTGGTCGGACTCGGCTGGCGGGTGCTTCGGTTTACCTGGCGTGACGTCGTCGGGCAGCCGGCCGCCGTAGTCGCCGAGGTCCGCCGCGCACTCGGCGCGGCGCCCCGTCGAGGCAGGTGAAATCGGGGTCAACCAGCCGGTCTGAACCCCAATTTCACCTGCCAGGACGACGGTATCGCCGGCCGACGGGCTGAAGCGTCCGCCCGAGCGGCTAGCGAAGGGGGTCGGTGGCGGTGATGACGGCCATGGAGGGGGCCCACCAGTAGGTGCAGTCGGCGGGTGGGGTGAGGCCGTCGACGATCCGGACGCCGAAGGCGGCGAAGTGGCGCAGCAGGGCGCGCTGGTGGCGGCGGGACACCGAGTCGATCTCGTTCGAGTAGTAGGTGAACGTGCCGCCGTCGGCGACGTGCGCGGCGGCCGTGCCGAAGAAGTGCTCGGCGAACGTCGCGCCGCGGACGTAGTAGGCGTCGACCTCGTCCTCGGTCAGCGGGTACGTGTCGAACAGGACGCCGTCGTAGCGGCCCAGGCCGTCGACGACGTCCTGCCAGCGGCCCTCGACGATCTCGGCGCCGGGGTGCTCGGCGGCCCAGGCCCGGGCCGCGTCGGCGACCTCGGGGTTCGCCTCGATGACCGTGTGCCGGGCCACGCCGGCGTCCTGGACGTAGCCGGCGGAGATCGCCATGCCGAACCCGACCTCCAGCACCGACCCGCCCGGCCGGGCGACGGCCCGGGCGAGCGCCCGCATCAGCGGCCGTTCCCAGGACTGCATCACCTCCTGGCCGGAGACGACCAGCTCGTCGGCCGAGAGCCGAGGGCCGGCGACGTCGACGGGAGCGTCGATCACCGGCCGGGCGCTGCCCGGCACCATCACGCCGGACGCCGCGTCGAGCGCGCTGACGTCGGCGACGAACTCGTCGAGCGCCCGGCGCAGCAGCAGGTCCCGCGGCTCGGCCGACATGGGCCGCAGCAGGCCGGCGGCGGGGTCGAAGGTGACGTCGAACGTGTCGGCGTGCCGGTGCAGCAACGGGACCTCCAGGTCGCTAGGCCAGCGGAGTCCCGGGGCCGGGACCGGCGGGACCGGCGGGATCGGCGGGATCGGCGGGATCGGCGGCGGCCGGAACGGCGGGCTTCGCGTAGGCGGCGAGGATCGCGTCGGCGGCGAGGCTGGGGGTGAGCGCGCCGTCGCGGACCCGGCGCTCGAGGTCGGGGCCGAGCGCCCGGACGGCGGGGTGCGCGCGCAGGTCGGCGAGCAGCCGGTCCTGGACCATCGCCCACGTCCACTCGACCTGCTGGCGGCGGCGACGGGCGGCCAGCAGCCCGGAGGCGTCGAGCAGGTCCTGGTGGGCGACGACCTGCCCCCACACCTCGGTGAGGCCCGTGCGCTCCATCGCCGAGCAGGTCAGCACCGGGGCGCGCCAGCCGTCGTCGGGGGCACGCAGCATCCGCAGCGCCCCGGCGAGCTCACGGGCGGCCCGCTGGGCGTCGATCTCGTGCGGCCCGTCGGCCTTGTTCACGGCGATGACGTCGGCCAGCTCCAGGACGCCCTTCTTGATGCCCTGCAGCTGGTCGCCGGTGCGGGCCAGGGTGAGGAACAGGAACGTGTCGACCATGTCGGCGACCGTCGTCTCGGACTGGCCGACGCCGACGGTCTCGACGAGGACGACGTCGTAGCCGGCGGCCTCCATGACGACGATCGCCTCGCGGGTGGCCTTCGCGACGCCGCCGAGGGTGCCCGCCGTCGGGGAGGGTCGGATGAAGGCGTTCGGGTCGGTGGCCAGCGTCGCCATCCGGGTCTTGTCGCCGAGGATGCTGCCGCCGGTGCGGGTCGACGACGGGTCGACGGCGAGCACGGCGATCCGGTGGCCGTTGCCGGTCAGCATCGAGCCGAGGGCGTCGATGAAGGTCGACTTGCCCACGCCGGGAACGCCGGTGACGCCGACGCGGCGAGCCTTTCCGGCGTGCGGCAGCAGCTTCACCAGGAGCCGTTGCGCGGCCTCGCGGTGATCGGGCCGGCTGGACTCGACCAGGGTGATCGCCCGCGCGACCATGGTCCGGTTGTTCGCCAGCACCCCGTCGGCGTAGGCGTCGACGTCGACGGGGCGGCGGGCTGAACCAGCCGTGGGGCCGGCCTCGGGCCGGGGCACGCGGGCGAGTACCTCCGTCACCGGGTCAGGCGGCGTCGGCCGGGTCGCCGAGGTCGTGGCCAAGCTGGGCGGCGAGGATGCCGAGGACCTCGACGGCCGACGCGGCGATGCTCGTCCCGGGCGGGAAGATCGCGGCGGCGCCGGCTGCGCGCAGCGCGTCGTAGTCCTGCGGCGGGATGACGCCGCCGCAGGTCACCAGGATGTCGGACCGGTCGAGCGCCGCCAGCTGCGCGCGCAGCTCGGGCACCAGCGTCAGGTGGCCGGCGGCCAGCGACGACACGCCGACGATCTGCACGTCCGCCTCGACGGCCTGGCGGGCGACCTCGGCCGGCGTCTGGAACAGCGGGCCGACGTCCACGTCGAAGCCGAGGTCGGCGTAGCCGGAGGCGACGACCTTCTGGCCGCGGTCGTGCCCGTCCTGGCCCATCTTCGCGATCAGGATGCGGGGGCGGCGGCCCTCGGCCTGCTCGAAGGCGGCGGCGAGCGCGCGCGCGTGGCCGATCTCGGGCGACGGCCCGGCCTCGTCGCGATACACGCCCGAGATGGTACGGATCTGCGCGGCGTGCCGCCCGTAGACCTTCTCCAGCGCGTCGGAGATCTCGCCGACGGTCGCCTGCGCGCGGGCGGCGTCGACGCCGAGCTTGAGCAGGTTGCCGTCCAGGCCCGCGGCCCTGGTGCCGGCCTGGGCCTGTTCGGCGGCGCGGGTGAGGGCGGCGAGGGCGGCCTCGACGGCGCGCGGGTCGCGGTCGGCCCGCAGCTGGCGCAGCTTGGCGAGCTGCTCGGCGCGGACCGCCGAGTTGTCGATCTTGAGGACGTCGATGTCCTCCCCGCCGGTGAGCCGGTACTTGTTGACGCCGACGAGGGGCTGCCGCCCCGAGTCGATCCGCGCCTGGGTGCGGGCCGCGACCTCCTCGATCCGCAGTTTCGGGATGCCTGCGTCGATCGCGGCCGCCATGCCGCCGCGCTCCTCGACCTCGGCGATGTGCGCCCAGGCCTTGCGGGCGAGGTCGTAGGTCAGCCGCTCGACGTAGTAGGAGCCGCCCCACGGGTCGATAACCTGGGTCGTACCGGACTCCTGCTGGAGCAGCAGCTGGGTGTTGCGGGCGATGCGGGCGGAGAAGTCGGTCGGCAGCGCCAGCGCCTCGTCGAGGGCGTTGGTGTGCAGCGACTGGGTGTGGCCCTGGGTGGCGGCCATCGCCTCGACGCAGGTGCGGGCGACGTTGTTGAAGACGTCCTGGGCGGTGAGCGACCAGCCGGAGGTCTGCGAGTGCGTCCGCAGCGACAGCGACTTGCTGCTCTTCGGGTCGAACTGCTGCACCAGCCGCGCCCAGAGCAGGCGCGCGGCCCGCATCTTCGCGACCTCCATGAAGAAGTTCATGCCGATCGCCCAGAAGAACGACAGCCGGGGCGCGAAGGCGTCGATGTCGAGGCCGGCGGCGAGGCCGGCGCGGATGTACTCGACGCCGTCGGCGAGGGTGTAGGCGAGTTCCAGGTCGGCGCTCGCCCCCGCCTCCTGCATGTGGTACCCGGAGATGGAGATCGAGTTGAACTTCGGCATCTTCTGCGACGAGTAGGCGAAGATGTCCGAGATGATCTGCATCGACGGCTTCGGCGGGTAGATGTACGTGTTGCGGACCATGAACTCTTTGAGGATGTCGTTCTGGATCGTCCCCGCGAGCTGCTCCGGGGCGACGCCCTGCTCCTCGGCCGCGACGATGTAGAGCGCCAGGATCGGCAGCACCGCACCGTTCATGGTCATCGACACACTCATCTTGTCCAGCGGGATGCCGTCGAAGAGCTGACGCATGTCGTAGATCGAGTCGATCGCCACGCCGGCCATGCCGACGTCGCCGGTGACCCGCGGGTGATCGGAGTCGTAGCCCCGGTGCGTCGGCAGGTCGAAGGCGACCGACAGGCCCTTCTGGCCGGCCGCCAGGTTGCGCCGGTAGAAGGCGTTCGAGTCGGCGGCCGTGGAGAAGCCGGCGTACTGGCGGATCGTCCACGGCTGGGTGACGTACATCGGCGCGTACGGCCCGCGCAGGAACGGCGCGATCCCGGGGTACGTGTCGAGGAAGTCGAGGCCGGCCCTGTCCGCTGCGGTGTAGAGCGGTTTGACCTCGATGCCCTCCGGGGTGTCCCACGTCAGCGCGTCGGCGTCCTTGCCCGTCGCCGCCTCGAGGGCCGCCCGCCACTGCGTCTCCTGGCGTGCCAGCGCCGCGCTGTCGAGGCCGGCGGCGGGCGACGTCGCCGCGAGGCCGAGCTCGACGCCGGCGAAGTCGGGGATCAGGTCCTTGCTCGTCATCAGGCGACCTCGCCCTTCCCTACAGCGGCCTGCACGACAGCGGCCTTCGCCTGGGCGGTGCGCAGCACGTCGACCGCGTCGCAGCCGGTGAAGACGTAGCCACCGATCCCGGCGGCCTCGTCGGCGGCGGCCCGCTCCCCCGGCTTCCCGGCGAGCCAGACGTATGCGGCGCCGGCGGCCCTCAGCGCGGCGGCGACGGGCGCGGCGCTGGCCGCGTAGACCTTGTCCGCCGCGCACAGGCAGGCGATCTTCGCGCCGGACGCGGTGAACGCCGCGGCGATCGCGGCCGGGTCGTCGCCCGGGCCCGCGTTCGGGGTCTCGAACCCGCCAGCCTGGAACAGGTTCGCGGCGAACGTCGCCCGGGGCGTGAAGCTCGCGACGGACCCGATCGTGGCGAGGAACGCCACCGGCCGGCTGCCCGTGGCCGCGAGGCTCGCGTCCGCGTGGGCGCGCAGGGCCTCGTAGTCCTCGTCGTAGTGCCGGACCGGCAGGCCGCCGGTCAGCGTCCGCACCGGCGCGGGGGCGCGGGCGGGCAGCGTCTCGGCGACGTTCGGGAACTCGCTGACCCCCGTCAGCGGCGCGCTGCGCACCGCCAGGTCCGCGCGGCGACGGGCCCAGACGGCGTCGATCCGCTCGCCCACGAGACCGCCGGCGAGCGCGGCCGCCATCCCGCCCGTCCGCTCGATCTCGATGAAGAACGCCCAGGCCGCCTGGGCGAGCTCGACGGTCAGCGCCTCGACGTACCAGGCGCCGCCGGCCGGGTCGATCACCCTGGTCAGGCTCGACTCGTCCTGCAGCAGCGCCTGGATGTTGCGGGCGAGCCGGCGGGACGTCTCGTCCGGCAGGCCCAGCCGGTCGTCGAACGGCAGCACGGTGATCGCGTCGGCGCCGCCGACGCCGGCGGCGAACGCGGCGATCGTGGTGCGCAGCAGGTTCACGTACGGGTCGCGGCGGGTCATCATCGGCGCCGACGTGACGGCGTGCTGGCGCTGCGCCCGGTCGGCCGCGGCGGCACCGCTGACCTCGGCGACCCGCGCCCACAGCAGCCGGGCCGCCCGCAGCTTCGCGATCGTCGCGAACTGGCCGGCCGTCGCGGCGTAGCGGAACTCCAGCTGGCCGAGCGCGGCGGCGACGTCGAAGCCGGCGCCCGTCAGGGTCCGCAGGTAGGCGACACCCGTGGCCAGCGACGCGCCCAGCTCCTGCGCGTCGCTGCCGCCCGCGTCGTGGTACGGCGTCGCGTCGACGACGAACGTCCGGACACCCGGGTAGCTCGCCGCGACCCGCCCGGCGAGCCGGGACGCCTCGTCCAGGTGCGCGGTGAGCGCCTCACCGGCGAGACCGGTACGGGCCGCGAGGCCGATCGGGTCTGCGCCGAGCGTGGCGGTCAGCGCCGACGGCGCGACGCCGCGGGCGACGGCGAGCGCGAGCAGCGCGTCGGCGGCGGCGGTCGTCCTGACCGCGTCGCCACCGCTGTCGAGCACGACCGGCGCGAGGTCCAGGTAGACGTCGCGCAGCACGTCCGGCAACGACTCGACCGCGAGCCCGCCGGCCGGCGGGAGCCGCAGCCACAGCGACGTCGCGCCGCCTTCCAGATCGGCGAGCACCGCCTCGGCGGTCGTCTTCGCGTCCGGGTGGCCGTGCGCCGCGCGGACGTCCCAGCCGCCGTGCGCGCCCTGCGCCCGCCGGCCGCGCACGAACGGCGCGAGCCCCGGAACGCCGACGTCGCCGGCCACGCCGTCACTGGCCGTGTACAGCGGCTTGATCGGGAAACCGTCGTAGCCGGCGGTCGCCAGCAGCGCCTCCGCGTCCGCCGGGACGGCCTGCTCGCCCGCCACGCCGGACTTGCGCAGCACGCCGAGTACCAGCTTCTGCCACGCCTCACGCGACGCACGCGGGAACAGCGCGGCCAGCTCCAACTCGGCCGGGGGAACGCTCATGACCGGATCGTAGAGTCCCTCGCCCCGGGGAGCCTGGAATGTACTCCCAGTCACATCCACTTGCGAGAGTCGTGATCCGAGCCAGCCGGCGGGCGCGCCCGCTAGCCGGTCACCAGGGCCAGGGTGAAGCCGTCGTAGCCCTTGGCGCCGACCGTCTGGATGGCGGTGGCACTGACGCGGGGCTCGGCGGCGATCAGCTCGTGCACGCGGCGGGTCCCGGTGACCGCCGGCGAGGTGTTGTCCGGATCGGCGACGGCGCCGCCGCGGACGACGTTGTCGATGATGATCAGACCGCCGGTGCGGGTGAGCTTCACCGCCCACTCGAAGTAGCCGGGGTTGTTCGGCTTGTCCGCATCGATGAACACCAGGTCGAACGGGTCACCGCCCTCGGCGGCGATCTTCGGCAGCGTCTCCAGCGCCGCGCCGACCCGCACCTCCACCACGCCGGCGAGGCCGGCCCGCTCGGCGTTCGCGCGGGCGACGGCGGCGTGCGCCGGGTCGACCTCCAGCGTGACCAGCCGGCCGCCCGCCGGCAGCGCCCGCGCCAGCCAGATCGCGCTGTACCCGCCCAGCGTCCCGACCTCGAGGATCGACCGCGCGCCGACGGTCCTGGCCAGCAGGTGCAGCAGCTTGCCCTGCGTCGCCGAGACCTGGATCTCCGGCAGCCCCGCGTCCCGGCTCGCGCGCACCGCCTCGTCGAGCACCGGGTCCGCCGGTACCAGCAGCCCCTCGAAGTAGTCGTCGACGGCGTCCCACCACTCCTGTGACATCCGGCCTCCTCGCCAGCGCCCGCCCTGCGTTCCCTCCCACTGTCCCCCGCCGTCGGTGCATCTCCAACGTGAATGCGGCGAAGGCCCCCTCGGGGCACGGCCGCGACCCGTTCGGGCGCGGTCCGGCGCTACCCGGCGTCGCGGCCGGTGGGGCCGGTGGGGCCGGTGGGGCCGAAGCGTTCCGTGCGCACGCGGGACGGGTCGTGGCCCTGGTCGACCAGCAGGTCCGCGACTGTCTCGACGAAGCCGGTAGGTCCGCAGACGTAGCAGGCGGGCGCGAAGTCGGCCGGCCAGCCCGCGGTGGCCAGGTCCGCGCCGGTGATCCGCCGTGGTGGCCGGCCCCACCCTGCCGGAATGTCCCTGCTGTAGACGTAGGCCACGTCGAGGCCGCCGTCGCCGGGGCCCCGGGCACGCAGCTCGGCCGCGTAGTACGTCTCGCCGGGGCCGCGCAGCGCGTAGACCAGCCGGAACGGAACCCGGCTGCCCGCCGCGCGCCGGGCCCGGACCATCGCCATCAGCGGGACGATCCCGGATCCGCCGGCGACGAGGAGCACCGGATCGGGCGGACCGTCCGGCCGCCACACGAACCAGCCGCCGATCGGCCCCCGCAGCTCGACGGGGTCCCCGACGGCGAACACCTCGGTCAGGTAGGGCGAGACCTCGCCGCCCGGCACCCGCTGGACCGTCACCGCGACGCGGTCGCCGTTCGCGGGCGCGGCGAGCGAGTAGGCGCGCGAGGCGCGATACCCGTCCGCGGCGGTCAGCCGGATGTCGACCCGCTGGCCGGCGAGGTGTCCCGGCCACCCGGGCACGTCGAGCACCAGCGTCCGGGCGCTCGGCGTCTCGTCGACGACGGCGGCGAGCCGCCCAACTCGCCACGCCATCCGCGTCACCACTAGTCGCCCTGGTAGCGCTCTTCGCGCCACGGGTCGCCACGCTCGTGGTAGCCGGCGGCCTCCCAGAACCCCGGCGCGTCCTCGACCATCAGCTGGATGCCGCGGACCCACTTCGCCGACTTCCAGAAGTACAGGTGCGGAACGAGCAGCCGGGCCGGGCCGCCGTGTTCCGGGTCCAGGTCCTCGCCGTCGTAGCTGTGGGCGATCCATGCCTGGCCGTCGAGCAGGTCCGCCAGCGGCAGGTTCGTGGTGTAGCCGCCGTAGGAGTGAATCATCGTGTAGTCCGCGGCCGTCTCGACGTCGGCGAACAGGACGTCGAGCGAGACGCCCCGCCACGCGGTGCCGAGCTTCGACCAGCTGGTGACGCAGTGGATGTCGACGGTCGGCGTCTCCTGCGGGAGGGCCATCAGCTCGTCCCAGGTCCAGGAGTATTTCTCGCCGACCTCGGTGGTGATCGTGAACTGCCACCGGTCCGTGGGTACGCGCGGCGTCGGCCCGGCCGACAGGACCGGGAAGTCCTCCTCCAGGTACTGGCCGGGCGGCAGCGGTGGCGCGGACCGGCGCCGGCCCTCGAAGCCAGGTGAGATGATGCCCATGCGCCTACAAGTACCACGGGGTCAGTGGGCGGCGAGGTCGCGGTCGAGCAGGGTGAGGCGCGCCTCGGCACGGTCGCGGTCGGGGCCGGGCGGGAGCAGCAGGTGGCAGGCCTGCCAGAGCGCGACGTCGTCCTCGCCGGCGGGGCCCTGCGCCAGTGCAGCAGCAGCGCCGGGTCGCGGCGGCGCAGCAGGCCGGCGCGGACCTCGGCGCGCAGCCGGTCGCGCCAGCACCGACCAGCTGGAGAAGATCCTCTCCTCCATCGACACGGCAAGCAGGAGGGCGCCCAGGGAGACAGGCTCGCGGACGTCTACGACAGTTGGTACGACGGGTTCGAGACGGAGCTGCCGACGGCCGTCGACGTGCTCGCCGGGCGTTCGTCCCCGACCCGGTGCGCTTCCCGGACACAACCCGACTCGACGTCGAGAAGATCGTCGGCGACGAGTCCAGGCTGGTCGCCGGGGAGCACGACCGCAATGCCCAGACGGTGCGCGCCAACCACATCGTCATCAGCCCGCGCGGCGTCGAGGCCTATCCCGTCAACCTCCGCTACGCGTGGCCCGCCGAGCTGGACCTGATGGCGACCCTCGCGGGCCTGCGTCTGACGTCCCGCGTCGCCGACTGGACCGGCTCCCCCTTCATCAACACCAGCCCCGCCCACGTCTCCACCTGGCACAAGGCCGCCTGACCGCCCGTCTGTCAGCAGATCTGGGCAGGGGTTGTGGGGCCAGCTCGGACGGCTCGGTCCCCACACCCGCTGCCTCGATGGACGCCTCGCGTGGGCCGCGACAGACCGGGAGGCGCGGAGGCCTAGATGTCGCGGATGAGGAGCACGACCGCGACGGTGACGCCGAGCGTGATCACGCCGGCGCGCAGGGCCTTCGCGGGTAGCCGGCGCGCGACCCGGGCGCCCAGGACGCCGCCGATGGCCGAGGCCACGACGAGAATCCCGGCGTAGGCCCACGCCACCTGCGCGCTCGCCAGGAAGATCACCACGCCGACGGCGTTGACGATGAAGGACAGCAGCGTCTTGAGGGCGTTGGTCCGCTGCAGGTCGTCGACGAGCAGGACCCCGAGCACGCCGAGCAGCAGCACGCCCAGCCCGGCGCCGAAGTACGAGCCGTAGACGCCGGCCAGGAACACCCCGGCCCGCGTCGGCCACGTCACCGGCTGCGCCGCCACGGGCGCGCCGTCCCCCGGGTCGGCCCGGGCACTTCCCGCCGCCGCGGCAGGCGCCTGGACGACGGCGTGGGCTGCGACCCGCGCGTCCTCGACAGACGAAGCAGCGACGGCAGCTCCGGCGGCGGCAGGCGCGGCGATGGGATTCGTCGCCAGGGACGCGGCCCGGGCGGCGCGGCGGCGGGCGACGAACGCGCCCAGCTTCGTCTGGCTCGCGAGCAGGGCGCAGGAGAGCAGGACGAGGAACGGGACGGCGGCCTTGAACGCGCCGCCGGGCGTGACCAGCAGGATCACCGCTCCGACGACGCCACCGGCGACCGCAGGCGGCCCGAGCGCGCGCAGCCGGGCGGCCTGGCCGGCGAGCTCCCGCCGGTAGCCGAGCGCTCCCCCGGCGTACCCGGTGACGAGCCCGGTCGACGAGGTGATGTTCGCCGTCACGGCCGGCAGCCCGGCGGCCAGCAACGCCGGAAACGCGATCAGCGTCCCGCCACCGGCGATGGCATTGACCCCGCCGGCCAGCAGCCCCGCCCCGGCCGTCAGCGCCGCGTCCCACCCGTTCACGTGTACACCTTCCGGTCCCGCCCCGGATCCCGGCTCGTGGCCGGCCTGGACAGCCGCTTCGGATCTGGTGGGTCAGATCAGGCGGGTGCGGATCAGGACGCCGCAGACGGCGGCGGACGGGGCCAGCGGGAGCCAGGCGGTGAGCAGGCGGTAGCCGAGGACCGCGGCGAGCGCGGTCGTGGTCGGCACGCCCGCGCCGGTGAGCAGCGCGGTGAGCGCGGCGTCGAGGCCGCCGAAACCGCCCGGCGACGGGATGATCGCCGACAGCGCGCTCGCCACCAGGTAGACGACGATGATCTTCCCCGGGCCGAGCGGGGCGTGCAGCGCGGCGGCGATCGCGCACAGCGTCGCGGCGTGCAGCATCGGGATCGCGATCGATCCGCCCCACAGCAGCGCGGCCCGCCGGGTGCTGCCGGCGCCGGCCAGCAGGCTGCGCTGTTCGGCCAGCCCGCGGGCGACCGAGCCGACCGCGCGGCGAACCTTGGGCACGCAGAAGGCGACGATCACGGCCGCCACGCCGGCGATCAGCAGGTACCGGGTACCGCCGCCGATCACGACATGCGGCAGCGGGACGGCCCCGGCGAAGAGCAGCACGACGAGCACCACGGCGTGCGGGATCGCACCGGCCGTCGCGTTCGCGGCGGTCGAGGCGACGGCCTCGGCCATGGTCAGGCCGCGCCGCAGCAGGTAGCGGGTCTGCAGCGCGGCGACGCCCATGCCGGCGGGGACGAGCACGTTCGGCAGGATCCCGGCGATCTGGATGGCCAGCAGCTGGCCGAACGGGAGCTTGCGCGTCACTGCGCCCTTCATGCTCGCCGCCGCGGCGAAGTAGGTCGCGCAGGCGGCGATCACCGCGACGAGCAGCCACTCGCCGTCCGCGGCCTTGCAGGCGTCGAACGCGGCCCGCAGCTCCTCGTGGTGCGTGCCCAGCCAGACGGCCCCGATCGCGGGTGCGACGATGCTCAGCACGGCCATGATCCGCCGGGACCGGCGCGACCTGGGGGTGGGCTCCTCGGGCAGCGCGAGCGCGGTAGCCGGCAGCTCGGCCGCGGGCAGTACCAGCTCGGCGGCGGCCAGCGCGGTCGCGGCCGGCTCGGTCCTGGTCGACGTGATCGGGGTCGAGGTCAGCGCGGCCGCGTGCAGCGCGGTCACGCTCGCGGGCAGCGCTGTTTGCGTCGACACGTCCATACACAGCGCCTCGTCACCCGGGGATATTTCGGGCCGGGAAGTCGCGGCCGAGAATTTCTGCCGCGCCGCCTGCTCGACCGGTTCGCACGTCATCGGGGGCCGCCCGTCGGCGCCGCGGCGGGGGTGGGGGCCGGGCCGGACAGCAGCCCCGCGAGCCGGCCGCCGAGGTGCTCCCAGGTCCAGGAGGACGTCATGAACTGCCGCCCGGCCGCGCCCATCCGGCGGGCCCGGTCCGGGTCGGCGAGCAGCTCGCCGACCGCGCCGGCGACCGCGGACACGTTGGTGCCGTCGACGACGAGCCCGGTCTCACCGGGGATCACGACCTCGGGCGCGCCCCCGTGGGCACCGGTGATCACCGGTTTCCCGGCGGCGGCAGCTTCGAGCGACGACAGTCCGAGTCCCTCCAGGTCCAGGCCGAGCTTGCGAGGCCGGGATGGCATCGCGAACACGTCGGCCGCGTCCAGGTAGGCGGGCAGCTCCCCCTCGGGCACCGCGCCCGTGAGGACCACATGTTCCCGCACACCGGCCCCAGCCGCCAGTCGTCGCAGCCGGTTTGCGTCGATGCCCTGGCCGATGACGACCAGCAGCGTGTCCGGATGGTCACGCAGCACCGACGGCAGTCCCCTGATCAGGACGTCCTGGCCCTTGCGTGGCACCAGCCGGGCGACGCAGGTCACGACGGGCCGGTCCCCCCAGCCGTGCCGGCGGCGGATGTCCTCGCCGCCGGCGCCCGGCTGGAACCGGTCGACGTCGACGCCGCCGGTGAGCCGTTCGAAGCGGGTGCCCTTGGGTGCGACCCGGCGTAGCCGGCGCAGGGTGACGTCGGTGAGGTGGGTGACGACGTCCGCCCGCGCGGCGACGGACCGGACGAGCGACCAGCCGTACGGAAGCTGCGACCACCCGTATTCATGGCCGTGGGTGGACGACACCACCCATTCGACGCCGGCCCGGCGCAGTGCGGGGGCGATCATGCCGCGGGGGGTCGCGGCGGGAAACCAGGCCGCGGTGCAGCCCTCGGCGCGGGCGATCCGGGCGATCGTCGGGCCGACCCCGGGCACCCGCAGCCGGGCGGCCGGATGCCGGATGATCTCGAAGGGCGCGTCGGCGTCGAGCTTGGGCGCGTCGGGGTGCGGCGGGGCGACGACGATCACCCTGTCGGCCGGCAGGGTCGCGGCGAAGGCGTAGGCGAAGGTCTGGATGCCGCCCAGCACCGGCGGGAACTTGTCCGCCACGATCACCGTGCGTGGCATCGACCGGTGCGTTGACATCGGTGGACGGCCGCCTTTCGGGCGGACGACGCGACCTGTCCGCGTTGGTCTGGTGGACGACCGGCGGACAGGTCCAGGTTGCCGCCAGATCGGGCATACCGGAAGATACCCCGCACCTCAAGCCCCACCGCGTGGCCTGTCCCACGTCGGACCGGCCGCCGAGCGGACCGGGGCAACCCGGCGTGAACCGCGGGAACGTGGTGGAGCCCGGAGACTACCCTTCTCCGGGCCCCTTGGCTGGCCATCATGCGCACGCCGGTCCGTCTGGTTGGCGACCGGTCAGCGTCACACGGGTCGCGCTCTGCCTATTGAGCTAGCGGCGCAGGTGGAGCACCGCGCGGGGCTCGAACCCGCAACCTCGACCTTAATTGTCCGGACGTCGGCCGGGCCGGCGATATGGCCCTTCTTCAGTTGTGGAGCGAGAGACTAAGAATCATGGCCGGCTGCCTCTGCCGTTGGGCTACCGCGGCGGATGGAGCCGCGGAAGGGACTCGAACCCCTACTGACGCCGCCGTCATCATCTTGAGTATGAGTCTCAGCTTTCGCGCCCGTCAGACGAGCGCGCCCCGCCGCTCCAGGCGGGAGTCTGTGATCGACCCGGAACCGGGCCGATCGGGGTGTTACTGGGCGAACAGGTAGTCGAACACCTGTCGGCCGACGGCCAGGTCGGTGACGTCGTACTGGTTCGCCGACTCCCGGGCGACCTTCACCGCCTCGGCGAGCGCGACGACCCGGTCGACGAGCTGCCTGCGCCGGTCCGCGGGCAGGGCGCCGGAGAACTTCACCGTCGACCAGTCGCCGACCGGCTCGTCCACCGTGAAGACCTCGGTCTGCGCCGGGTGATGCTCCGTCGCCTCGTACTTGACGAGCACCTTCGGCACCTTGCGGGAGCGCACGGTCCGCGTCGTCGGCGTGCGGTAGGCGCCCGCGGCCGGGTCCCAGGTCCAGTCCTCGGCGGGGTCGAGCACCGGCAGCCTGCCGAGGAAGGCCTGCAGCTCGGCGAGCTGCTTCTCCAGGAACAGCAGATAGGCGACCGGGATGTCACGGATCAGCGTCACGCCGTCCACGACGACGTCGGCCGTCGCCGCGCGGTTCGCCACGTCCTTGGTGGCGACGACGTCGAAAAGCCGGCCGAATACCGCCGAGAGCTGCGCGAGCACGTCCTCGACGCGCAGCTGAACCTTCGTGCCCTCAGCCGGCAGCTGGTCGCCTTCCTCGTCCCGTGGCTGATAGGTCCGGGAGATACCGGCGAGCAGGGCGTCCTTCTGCGTCGAGCCCTGCAGGTCGGCGAACTCGCGCGCGGCGCGCGCCTTGACGCCCTTCTCGATCGCGATGATCTGGCTCAGCTTGGTCACGGCACCTCCCGGAATCTTTCAACATCGCCAGGCTACCGAAAACGGCGGAATTGTCCGAACGGTTTTCCTCGGCGCCGCGCGTCGGCAACACGACAGCCACCGGGCCTACCGGCGTATCCCCGGGCATCTCGCCGCGCCCCGGTCGGAGCTGTCCGGATCTCGGTAGGTTGGGCCTGTGCGGCTCGGTGTGCGGAACGGCGCGACGGCGCCACGGCCGGCGACCCCGGATGCGCCGGCGAGACCGACGGCGCGCGGGCGGGGCCGCCTCGCCCTGGCCACGCGGCTGAGCCGACGGGATCCGGATGCCGGGCTGACGCGGACGGACACCGGCCGGCGCCGGCTCGCGCAGGCCGCACTGACCGCGCTGGTGGCGCTCAGCTGGCTGCCGCTCGTCGTCATCCTCACGGCCCGGTCCACCGTTCTGAGCCCCAACTTCTACACCGACGGCCTGAGCCACGTGCACGCCTACGACCGGGTGTACACCGAGGTCCTGCCGGACCCGGCCGTCGACGACCTGCTCGGCGGCCTGCCCGTCGACCGGACGCTGGTCACCGCGAACCTGCGCACGGTGCTGCCGCCGTCGACGGTCGAGGGGATGACGGACGAGCAGATCCGCCGGGTCGTCGCCTACCTGCGCGGCGATGCCGACGACATCACGCTGACCGTCGACATGCGCCCGCTGTTCACGAACATCTCCGGCCTGGCCAACCGCTACCTCGCCGGCGAGCTCGGCGCCGGCACGACCTACCAGGTGTCGAACGTCTCCGCGTTCACCGACGGCGTGATCGCCACGCTGAACGACGTCGCCGCGGGGAAGGCCCCCACGTCGCTGCCGACGATGAAGCTGCGCCCGCAGGACGCCGACCTGGTGCTCGGCACCGTCCTCGCCCGGTTCGACCCGATCACCCGGGCCAGGCTGCAGGAGCCGGCGCGGGCGATGCTGCTGTCCGGCGACATCGCCGGCGCGCTGGCCCTGCTCGGCCCGCCGCTGTTCCAGGGTGACGACCAGGCGATCCAGCAGCTGCGCGGCCGGCTCGTCGACGGCACCGTGCTGAACCTCGGCGTCTCGCTGTCCGACGTCCAGGACCGGCCGACGATCCGGGCGATCGACCGGCTGCACGACATTGCCGGGCTGCTGCTGCCGGTCGGCGCGGCCTGCGTGCTGGCGATCTTCGGTGGGCTCGTCGGCGTCGCCGCCGTGGCGACGTCCCGGGGCCGCTCACCGGTGCGGGCGCTGGGTTATGCGGGGCTCGCCGCGGGTGCGGGGTCGCTGCTGCTGGGGGTCGTGATGCGGCTGACGTTGCCGAATCCGCTGACCTCCCTGGACGAGCCCGGCTCGGGGCTGCCGACGGGCGCGGCCGACGTGGTCACCGACTTCGGCGCCACTGCCTACCGGGGCATCGAGAGCGCCTTCCTGCGCCTGACGATCTGGATGCTGGTGATCGGCGGCGTCCTCGCCGGGGTGTCGCTGCTCGCCGCCGCGTCGGCCCGCCTCGAGCGGCACACCCGGCGGCGGCGGCTGGTGGCGAGCACGGCCGTCGTCATCCCGGTGATCCTCGCCGTCACCTGGGCGGCGTTCCCCGGCGCGGCGGCCGATACCCGGGTGGTGTGCGAGGGGGCCGCCCGGCTGTGCGACAAGCACTACGACGAGGTCAGCTACGCGGCCAGCCACAACGCGATGGCGAACAGCGAGGACCAGTTCCTCGGCGCGGCGCAGGACCCGTCGATCGTCCACCAGCTCGACCTCGGCGTCCGCGGCCTGCTGCTCGACGTCCACCACTGGACGACGCCCGAGGAGGTGAGCGCGGCGCTCGGCGCGCTCGACCCGACGACGAGGGCGGCGCTGGAGCCGCTGACCCGCGGCGCGCTGTCGTCCCGGCCCGGGCTGTGGCTCTGCCACGACATGTGCCAGCTCGGCGCGCTCGACTTCACCGCGCAGCTGCGCGCGATCGGCGACTGGATGGACCGCAACCCGACCGAGGTCGTCACGCTGATCCTCCAGGACCAGGCCCCCGCGAACGAGATCATCGGCGCGGTCGAGCAGGCCGGACTGGGCAAGAAGGTGTTCACCCCGCCGGCCGACCCGGACGGCGCCTGGCCGACGCTGCGCCAGATGACGACCTCCGGGCGCCGCCTGGTGGTCTTCACCGAGAGCCAGGACACCCCGGGCAGCTTCCTGCGCTCCTTCTACCGGTACGGCTCCGACACCCCGTTCGACGCCCGGGTGCCGGCCGACCTCGCGACCTGCACCGTCAAGCGCGGCTCGGCCGACGCGCGGCTCCTGCTGGTGAACCACTGGCTGACCGCCGCCGCGCCCAGCCGCCGCGCCGCGCTGGCCGACAACGGCACCGGCCCGCTGCTCGACCGGGCCGGCGTCTGCGAAAAGGAGCGGGACCGCCGGCCGACCTTCATCGCCGTCGACTTCGCCAACATCGGCGCGCTGCCGCAGGCCGTCGCCAGCCTCAACGGCCTGTCCTCAGACGCCGGCTGACCGCGCCGCGACGGGCCGGTCGACCCCGCGGGCCCGCCGACGCGCCGCGAGCGTCCGCGCGATCCGCACGGCCTGGCGGCCGACCCGGAACAGCACGTAGACCATCCCGGCGGCCGGCAGCGCGACCAGCACCATTCCGACGAGCCCGGCGAGCGCCGTGAGCGGATCCCCGGTGGCCAGCGCCGCGCTCGCCCGGTCGAGCTGGTCGCGGACCGCGAGACCCGTCCGGGGCAGCACGAAGGGCGCGTAGACCGCGAGCATGACGAGATTGACGGCGATCATCGGCGCGGCGCACAGGGCCCAGGCGGTCACCAGGAGCCGGGCCCGCCGGGTCAGGCCGGCGAGACCCGGATCGGCCGCCGTGCCCGTCAGCGCCCGGGCCCGCCGCCGGGACGGAAGCACGAGCGTCGCCGTCCGCCAGGCCGACCGCATGGCCGGGCCCATCCGGTTGAACAGGTCCGGCACCCCGACGAGATCGCTGACGATGTAGTAGCCGTCGAGCCGGACGAACGGCGCGAGCTGCCGCAGCGCGTCCATGTGGACGATCAGGACGACCGTCACCAGCACCTCGGCCCGGCTCAGGGCGAACGTCCCGGTCAGCAGCACGGCGAACAGGCCGTTGAAGTAGATCCCGCCCAGGTCGGTGCGCAGCCGTCCCCATCGGCTCAACCGGTAGGAGTCGGTGACGTCGGTGAAGAAGGCCGGCCAGACGAGGTACATGCCGACGCCGATCACCCCCGGACGCGCGCCGCCGTACCGGCAGGCCGCCGCGTGGCCGCACTCGTGGAACAGCGCGCAGGCCAGCGTGCCGCCGAGCAGGATGAGGATCATCGACGGGGTGGCCAGCACCATCGCGGCGCTGTCGCGCACGCTGTGCCGGCCGAACAGCCAGACATCGGCGGCCAGCAGCAGGGCCAGCGACACGGCCACGACCGCGGGCCGAAACAGGGTCGCGAGCACCCGGCTGATCCGGCGCACGGCGGGCGCGGGCAGCAGGGTGCGCCGGGCGGTCAGTGTCAGCAGCGCCCGCGCCCGCGGCGCCGGCGTCTCGCCGCTCGGGGCCGCTATCAGGCCGAGCGGCATGAGCTGGCGCGCCAGCAGGTAGGCGACGTCGTCGCCCGTCACCACCCGGGCACAGCGCCGCCCCGCGTGGGCGGCGATCGCGGCCAGGTCGCGGCTGCCGTCCGACGCCTCGACGATCCGCGCGAGCAGCGGGGTGAGCGTGACGACCTGGCCGTCGGCGCGGCGCGCCAGGTAGACCGGACGGGCGAGGCCGGAGCCGGCGAACTCGCCCAGCAGCGCCAGCCCCTCGGCCCGCCTGGGCCGGTCGGGCGGCTCGAGCTCGGCGTCGTGGCTGGTGACGTGGCTGGCGTCGTGGCTGGCGTCGTGCGGCTCGACGAGGGTCGGCACCTCGGTCGGCACCTCCTCCGATGCCTCCGCGCGGCGCCCTGCCGGCCGGACAGCGTTTCCGCTATCCGCCGAGCAACCGCCGCCAGAAGTCCATCCATCCAAAGCCGCTCGAATACGGGTTGTTCACCTGGCTGTAGCTGACGGGGGCCTGGTCGGCGTATCCGTCGCCGCCGTGGTGCCCGGCGTCGACGGTGTCCATGTCCGAATTCTGGACCACGATGTTGATGCTTGGCATCAGCGTGATCACGACCGGCATGAATCCGCCGCTGATCTCCGGCGCCGAGGCGTTCGCGACGATCGCGTTGTTCGACGCGGGCGAGCCGACCGGAATGTTGTTGGACGTTGGGTTCTCGACCGCGACATTGGAAGGATAGAGCTGCTTCCGACCGATCTCGACCGCGGCTAGCGTGGTCCTTTCCGGGAGCAGCTCCGCCCGCTCCTCGGCCAGCTCCACCCGCTCTTCCCAGTTCCTAGCGCCGGCCTCACTCATTTTCCATCTCCCGATCCGATGCCTCCACGAGTTCCCTCTGCGTGGAGGCTAACCGGGTCGAGATCCTGCTCAAAACATTCCCCTGGGCGTGTCGCCGCCGGCGGGAAAAAGATTTACGCCGGCCGGTGCCTCACCACTGGTCGATGAAGGTGTCGCCAGCGGCGACGGACTCGATGAACGGGCTCACACTGCCAACGGTCTGCACCATCGAGCTGTTTCCGGAAACGACACTGTTACTGCCCGGCGAGCTGATCGGAGAGTTGTTTCCGGTGCCGACCGACTGACCGTTCTCGATTATCATCAGCGTCGTGCGCTCGGGCAGGAGATCGGCCTGCTCCGCCGCCAGCTCGACGATATCCATTCCCGGCCGAGACGTTCCCATCGGGCCTGTTCCCACGCCGTCCCCCATGACTCGGATGTTCGTCACCCGTTGTATCCGGCTGGCACATCCGAACCCTAGGACCATCCCCAGCCGGCCGCAAAGCGATGTTGGGCGGGGGGCGAGGTCGAGCTAGAGCCCCTGCCAGCCGGGCTTGCCGGCGTAGACCTCCCGGTAGTACGCACCGCGGGCGAGCCCGGCCGCGGCCGGCTCGTCGAGCAGGACGGTGGCGTGCGGGTGCAGCTGCAGCACCGACGCCGGGCAGGACGCCGAGACCGGTCCCTCCACGGCGGCCGCGACGGCCGCCGCCTTGCCGGCGCCGGTGGCGAGCAGCAGCAGGTGGCGGGCCCGCAGGATCGTGCCGAGCCCCTGGGTGAGGACGTGTCGGGGCACCTCAGCCGGCGAGCCGAAAAAACGGGCGTTGTCCGCCCGGGTCCGGGCCGTGAGGGTCTTCAGCCGGGTTCGGCTGGCCAGCGACGAACCGGGCTCGTTGAACGCGAGGTGCCCGTCGGTGCCGATCCCGAGGATCTGGAGGTCGACCCCGCCTGCCGCCTCGATCAGCCGCTCGTACCGCTCCCCCGCCGCTGCGAGGCCGCCCTGCCCCGGGTCGGGAGCGTGCTCTGTCGGATCGGGACCGCGCTCCACCGGGTCAGGACCGTGCACCCGGGCGGGGTCGATGCCGAGCCCGTCGGTCAGCTCGCGGGCGATCGTGGCCCGGTAGCTCTGCGGATGGCCGGCGGGCAGGCCGACGTACTCGTCGAGCGTGAGGCAGGTTACCCGCTGGTACGACGGACCGGTGCCGGCGCGGTGCCGGCCGATCAGCTCCCGGTAGGCCGGCAGCGGGCTCGAGCCGGTGGCGAGCCCCAGCACGGCCCCCGGCGCCCGCCGCACCAGCGCCTCGACGACGTCGGCCGCCAGCGCCGCGACGTCCGCGGCCGACGACAACGGCACGACCTCCATCAGGACCTTCCACTCCTTCTCTCCGGGTCGTGGACGACGCGACCGCCGGGGTCGTGGGCCGCGCGGCCGGCCGGGTCGTGGACCACGCGGCCGGCCACGATCGTGGCGACGACGCCGAGATCCGGGTCGAGGACCGTCACGTCCCCGCGCCCGCCGGGCCGAAGGTGCCCCCGCGTCCCATCGCCGACGAGCGCCGCCGGCGTCGCCGTCCCGCAGGCGACCGCGGCCGCGAGCCCGCAGCCGGTCGTCGCCATCAGCGTCCGCAGGCACTGCGGCAGCGAGGCGGCCGAGCCGGCGAGCCGGCCGTCGGCGAGGCGGACGGTACCAGCCGAGACGATCACGTCCTGGTCACCGAGCCGCGCCGGGCCGTCGGGCATGCCGAGCGCGGCGGTCGTGTCGGTGACCGCCAGGAACCGGCCGGGCGCGAGCGCCCGCCAGGCGAGCCGCAGCGTGAGCGGGTCCAGGTGGTGGCCGTCCGCGATCACTCCGGCGACCAGCTCCGACCCGCCGAGCGCGGCCCCGACCGGTCCCGGCCCGCGGGCGGACAGCGGCGGCATCGCGTTGCCGAGGTGGGTCAGCGCCCGCGCCCCGGCCGCCACCGCGGCCGCGACCTGCTCGGCTGTCGCCTCGGTGTGGCCGAGCGCGACGAGCACCCCGCGGGCGGCCAGCTCGCGGATCACGTCCAGTGCGCCGGGCAGCTCCGGTGCCAGGGTTGCCATCAGGACACCGGCCGGGCGTGACCAGCCGTCGATCACGGCCGGCGACGGCGCGACCAGCCGGTGCTCGGGGTGCGCGCCCCGCCGGCCCGGGGCGATCATCGGGCCCTCGAAGTGCAGCCCGAGTGGCACCGCGCCCGCCCAGTCGGCGGGCGGCCCGGCGCGCAGCGCGGCGAGCGCCGCCGCGCGGGCCGCCGGCGACGAGCTGATCACGGTCGGCGCGAACGCGGTCACGCCGTACCGGGCGAGCGCCGCCGCGACGTCCCAGAGCCGGTCCGGCCGGTCGGTGAGATCGAGCCCGGCCGCTCCGTTGACCTGCAGGTCGATGAGGCCCGGCAGCACATGGCAGCCGGTCGCGTCGAACGCCGGCGGCCCGGCCGGCAGCCCGGGCTCGACCGGTGCGCCGGCGACCCGGCCGCCCGTGATCACTACCTCGACCGGCCGGCCCGCGGCGTCCCGGCCGCCCGCGATCCGCAGCTCGCCGCTCACCCGGGCCCTCGGGTCACCGGGCATCGCCGATCGTCGCGGCGCCGAGCGCGCCCACGGGCACGTCCCGCGGCACGACGCCGAGCCGGTTCGCCAGGTCGAGCGACGCGAGGAACGGCGACGTGACCGCCTGCGCGCGCAGCGTCGCGGCGACGGCGTCCCGCAGCGGCGCGCCGAGGTTGCCGACGCCGCCGCCCAGGATGATCACAGCCGGGTCGACGGTCAGGCCGAGCATCCGGACCACGTCGGCGACGCCGTGCACGAACCGGTCGCGGACCGCGACGGCCGCCGGGTCGCCGGCCGAGGCGGCGGCGAACAGCGCCTGGGCGGCGGGCAGGTCCGGCGACGGCCACGCCGCCGCCACCGCCGAGCCGGACGCGACCAGCTCCAGGCAGCCCTTCTGCCCGCACGAGCACAGCTCGCCGGCCGGGTCCACGGGCACGTGCCCGATCTCCCCGGCCGCGCCGTGCGCCCCGCGCCGCAGCACCCCGTCGAGGACGAATCCGGCGGCGAGCCCGGTGCCGAGGCTGACATAGGCGAGGTCGTCGGCGCCGCTGAGCACGTGCGCACCCCAGGTCGCCGCGTTGAGGTCGTTCTCCACCGTCACCCGGGCAGGACCCGCGCCTGGACGTCCCAGGTCGACGGCCCGGTCCCCCAGCCGTTCGGCGAGCGGGAACCAGTCGCCGCCCAGGCCGAGGTTCACCGCGTGCTTCACGGCCCCGGCGGCGCGGTCGACGATGCCCGGGATGCCGACGCCGACGACCGCCGGCAGCACGCCGCCGACGGCCGCCGCGAGCCGGGTGAGCACGACCTCGGCCGAGGCCAGCACGCCGTCGGGACCGGCGACCGTCGTCTCCCTGGCCTGGGCGAACACGGTCCCGTCGCCGGAGACGACGACCCCGAGGATCTTGGTCGCGCCGATGTCGAGCCCGACCCGCGCGCCTGCTCCCACGCTCGCCGAACCCGCGCTCACGAGACCGGCGCTCACGAAACCCCCAGCTCTCCGGACAGCACCAGCACCGCGGCGCCGGCCAGGACGACGTCGTCGCCCAGCGGGGAGGTGCGTACCACGAAATCCGCCGTGGTCACCGACATCGTCCGCTCCCGGACGGTCCGGTCGACCGCGGCCCGCAGCGCGCCGTCGAGCAGGTCGCGCGGGCCGGCGAGCACGAGTTGGTGCAGGTTGAGCAGGCCGACGACGGGGGCGAGCGCCTCGCCGAGCACCTCGCCGACCTCGCCGAGGGCGGCCGGGTCCCGCTCCCGCAGCCGGGGCACGGCGAGCACGGTCTCCAGGCAGCCGACGCGTCCGCAGGCGCACGGCTTGCCGGCCGGGTCGACGATGACGTGCCCGATCTCGCCGGCCGCCGAGCCGTGGCCCGCGACGAGGACGCCGCCGATGACCAGGCCGGCGCCGACGCCGGTCGCGACCCGGACCAGCAGGAAGTCGCCGTCGCCGGCCTCCCCGAACGTGTGCTCGCCGAGCACGGCGGTGTTCGCGTCGTTCGCGACGTGCACGGGCAGGCCGAACTCGCGGTGCAGCGTGCCGGCGAGGTCGACGTCGCGCCAGCCCAGGTTGGGTGCGTCGAGCACGACGCCGCGGCCGTCGACGATGCCGGGGCTGCCGACGCCGATGCCGAGGACCGCGCGGTCGGTCGAGCGCAGCAGCTCGCCGGCCAGCCGGACCGCCAGCCGGACCGCCTCGGCGCCGGACCGGCCGTCGCGGGGCAGCTCGACGCGCGCCTTCACCGCGCCGAGCAGGTCCTGGACGGTGCCGACCATCCGGTCGTCGGGCGACAGGTCGAGCGCGACGATGTGCCGGGCGTCGGCGACGATCCCGACCAGCGTCGGCGGCTTGCCGACCCGGGTCTCGACCGGCGCGCCGAGCTCGGCGATCAGCCCGTCGTCGATGAGGCCGCCGACCAGGTCGGACACGGTGACCCGGGTGAGCCCGGTGGCGCGGGCGAGGTCGGCGCGGCTGACCGGGCCCGCGCTGAACAGGCGCTGCAGGATCATGGCGCGGTGGTGGCGCCGGGCGTCCTCGGCGAGCAGCTTGCCGGTCGGCCGCAGCGGCCGGCGGCGCGGGGCCGCGGGCCGCTCGCCACCCGCGCCGGCCGCTGCGCTCATTTGACGGCTCCGGCCGTCAGCCCGGTGACGACGCGTCTCTCGATCAGCGCGAACAGGATGATCACCGGAATCGTGGCGACCAGACCGCCGGCGAACAGGTGGCCCCAGTCCGTCGAGTACTGCCCGACGTAGCCGTCGATCGCGACGGTCAGCGGCCGGTCCGCCGGCGCCGAGCCGAGGCTCAGGGTGAGGGCGACCAGGAACTCGTTCCACGCGGTGATGAACGTGAAGATCAGCGCGGTGACGATCCCGGGCGCGGCCAGCGGCAGGGTGATCCGCACCAGGGCGCCGATCCGGCTCAGGCCGTCGACCTGCGCGGCCTCCTCCAGCTCGACCGGGATGGACGAGAAGAACGCGTTGAGGATCCAGACGGCGAAGGCCAGGTTGAACCCGGCGTTCACGATGATCAGGGAGATCGTCGGCGAGGGCAGGCCGAAGTTGGTGAACTCGCGTTGCAGGCCGACGAGCATCGCGGCCGGCTGGAACATCTGGGTGGCCAGCACGACGAGCAGGAACGCGGTGCGGCCGCGGAACCGGTACCGGGCGGTGTAGTAGCCGGCGGGAATGGCGACGATCAGGGCGAGCAGCGTCGCGCCCCCGGCCACCTGGAGGCTGACCCAGATGTTGCCGCCGAGCCCGCCGGCCGACCACAGCGACGTGAAGTTCGAGACGGTGAAGTGCTTCGGCAGGTAGTTCGCGTCCAGCAGCTCGTTCTTCGCCCGGCCGGCCGTGATGATCATCTCGACGTAGGGCAGCAGGAACACGAGCGCGACGAGGTACGCCCCCGCGGCGACCGCCGCGGTGCGGGCACGGGAGGTCCTCACCGGTCCACCTGCTCCTTCCAGCGCGTCGTCGACAGGTAGACGACGACGACCACGATCACCAGCGCGAAGTTGATGACCGACATCGCGGCCGCCTCGCCGACGTTGCCCTGCTTGAGGTCGACCATGAAGATCGTCGACGTGCTGGTCTCGTAGCCCGGGCCGCCGCGGGTCATCTCCCAGATGATCGGAAACGAGTTGAAGACGTTGATGACGTTGATGAGCGTCGCCACCACGATCGCCGGTCTCAGCAGCGGCAGCGTGATGTCCCGGTACGCCCGCAGCCCGTGCGCGCCGTCGAGCGACGCCGCCTCGTAGACGTCGTCCGGAATGCCCTGCAGCCCCGAGAGGATCGCGTACGTCGTGAACGGCAGCGAGACGAAGACCGCGACGGCCATCATCCAGGGCAGCGCCCGGTGCGGGTCGCCCAGCCAGTGCGCCTGGTTCGAGCCGAGCTTGTCGACGACGCCGATCTGGTGCAGGAACAGGTTGATGACGCCGCTGTTCGGGTCCAGCGCCCAGCGGAAGATCAGCGCCGTCATCATCACCGACGCCGCCCACGGGACGATCAGCGCCCAGCGCGCCACCCGACGGCCGGGAAAGCGCTGGTGGAACAGCTGCGCGAGACCGAGCGCCAGCACGATCGTCACGACCACCACGACGACCACCCACAGCAGCGTTCTGAGCAGCACCGCGGCGAAGTCCGGCTCGTCGAACAGCCGGCGGTAGTTGTCGGCGCCGTTGTAGCCGGCGACGAAGCCCTCACCGCCGATGTGCTGGAACGACGACTGCGCCATCACCACGACCGGCCACAGCACGACGACGCCGATGAGCACGAGCGCCGGGCCGAGCCACGCCAGGGGCGTCAGGCGACGCAGGGTGGTCATCTGGTCCTCACGTTCTGGACGTTCCGCGACGAGTTACTGGGATGAGCGTGCCTTGGGCCGGGTCCGGCCCGGGACCGGACCCGGCCCAAGGGGCTTCGGGGTTCCCTAGCTGCCGGCCTCGGCGGCCTTCTGCAGGTCGCCGAGCACGGACGCCGGGTCTCCGGTCACCGCGGTCCCGATGGTCTGCTGGATCTTCGTCTTCAGGTTCGCCCAGGACGTGTCGCTCGGGTACTGGATCGACTTGGGCAGGGCCGTGAGGAACGGCGCGAACACCGGGTCGGAGGCGAGCGCCGCGGTCGCCGAGGTGGTGGCGGGCAGCAGCTTGTACTCCTTGTCGAACTCCAGCTGGTACTTGTCCTGGTAGGCGAAGTCCAGGAACTGCTTGATCTGCGTCTGGTGGCCGTTCGGCTTGAACGCGGCGACGTTGTCGCAGACGCCGAGCGTCGTGGGCAGCGGGCCGGACTTGCCGGCGATCGGGACCGAGGTCCAGTCGCTGTTCTGAAGCTTGCCGGCCTCCTCGATGATCGGGATGAGCGCCGGCGAACCGTTGATCATGCCGACCTGGCCCTGGGCGAACTTCTGCCACAGGTCGGTGCGGTTCACCGTGCCCGGGTTCGGCTGGGTGTCACCCGCCGCCACCAGGCCCTTGAGGAAGGTGAACGCCTCGACGTTGGCCGTGCTGTCGATGGTGTACTTGCCGTCCGCCTGGTAGCCGCCGCCGGCGCCCAGCATCCACAGCAGCGACTCGGCCTGCGCCTCCTCGGCGCCGAGCGGCAGCCCGAAGCCGATCTGGCCGAGACCCTTGATCTTCTCGGCGTCGGCCTGGACGTCCGCCCAGGTCTTCGGCGCGGCCGTGACGCCGGCCTGGCTGAAGAGCTTCTTGTTGTAGAACAGCGTGCGGCTCGACGTGGTGAACGGCAGGCCGTACTGCTGGCCGTCGAACGTGCCCTGGTCCTTGAACGCCGGCAGCAGGTTGCCCGGGTTGGAGAGCACCTCGGACGCGGAGTAGAGCAGGCCGTCGTCGGCGTAGTTCGAGAAGTAGTCGCCCTCGGTGATGTCCGGGTACTGCTTGTTCTGGATCATCGTCTGGACCTGCTGGTCGAACTGGGTCCACGCGATCGACGTGATCTTGACGGTGATGTCGGGGTGCTCCGTGTGGAAGGCGTCGGCGATGCCCTGCCAGTACTTGGAGCTGGCGTTGTCGGGTCCGGTGCCGTAGTCGGCGACGACGAGCTTGAGGGTGGTCGAGCCGTCGTCGGACGAGCCGCCGCCACCACACGCGGCGAGGGCGAGCATGGCCGCCGCCGCGAGCGCGACGCCGCCCGCGACCCGACCGCTGAGCTTCTTCTTCATCGGACTCCCGTCCCTGGTGTCCCGGAGGTGGCCTGGGCGTGGCGTCCGGCCGAACGGCCACCCGGCGATGGTTTGTTAGTTGACCAGCCTTACTAATCCCGGTCAAGTCCTGATCTTCCGGTTTCACGAGAAAGTAACGACGCTGCGCGACCGTCCGGCCGGCGGCTCGTCCCGCAGGGGGCGCCGCCGCGGGACGAGCCGCCGGCGGCTCAGGTGTCCAGGCGCAGGCCCGTCGCGGTGTCGAAGAGGTGGATGTCGCCGCCGTCCACCGCCACCTGAAGCTGGTCACCCTTGGCGACCTCGCGGCGGGACGGGACCCGGACGACGACGTTGCTGGCGCCGAGGCTCGGCCGGTCGCCGTCGTGGTCGTTCGCCCCGAGCGCCACCTTGCCGTGCGCGTACGAGTCAGATCCGAGGTGCTCGACGACGACGACCTCCACCGGCAGGCCGCCCGCGGGCACGATCTGGAAGTCCTCCGGCCGCAGGCCGACGGTCAGCTGCGGCGGCAGCTTCGCCAGCGTCGAGGCGGTGAGCGGCAACACATAGTCGCCGAGCCGGACCGCGCCGCCGTCGACGGTGGCCGGCAGCAGGTTCATCTGCGGGCTGCCCACGAATCCGGCGACGAACAGGTTCGCCGGCCGGCGGTAGAGCGCCATCGGCGCGTCGACCTGCTGCAGCTCACCCTCGTTCATCACCGCGACCCGGTCGCCCAGCGTCATCGCCTCGACCTGGTCGTGCGTGACGTAGACCGTCGTCGCGCCGAGCTCGTACTGCAGCTTCGCGATGTCGGTCCTGGTCTGCACCCGCATCTTGGCGTCCAGGTTCGACAGCGGCTCGTCCATGCAGAAGACCTGAGGCTGCCGGACGATCGCCCGGCCCATCGCCACCCGCTGGCGCTGCCCGCCCGACAGCGCCTTCGGCTTGCGGTCGAGGTACTCCGTCAGCCCGAGCGTCGCCGCCGCCTCCCGGACGCGGCGCTCACGGTCCTCCTTCGCCATCTTGGCGATCTTGAGGGAGTACTCCATGTTCTCGAACACGGACATGTGCGGGTAGAGCGCGTAGCTCTGGAACACCATCGCGATGTCCCGGTCCTTCGGCGGCAGGTTGGTGACGTCCCTGCCGTCGATGAGGATCCGGCCGGAGGTCACCTCCTCCAGCCCGGCGAGCATGCGCAGCGTCGTCGACTTGCCGCATCCGGAGGGCCCGACGAGCACCATGAACTCGCCGTCCTCGATCGTCAGATCGATGCCCCGGACCGCCGCCGTGGGCGCGCCCGGATACCGCCGTTCGGCCTTCTCGAAGACCACGGTCGCCATCTTTTTCCCCTCCACCGGCAGGTACGTGCCGGACGATCCGAAGTGAAGAGACCCCGCCGCCTTGTCTCCGGCACGCGGAAGGGCGACCGTACACCCCCGCTTCGGGCGGTATGCCGCGGGCGCACGCTCACCTCGGCGGGCGGCCGGGAGCGCGCCGCGATCGTCGGACGTTCTCTGGGCAACATCGGCGACGCCGACGACGGCGCGGCCCGGCAGCGTGCCCGGCCGGCCGCGGGCAGACCAGCCGCGAGCAGAGGAGCATCGGGTGGCAATCTGGAATCAGTTGCGGCAGTCCGCGCAGGGCATGCAGAACCAGCTGGTCGCGAAGAAGAACGACCTGAAGAGCGGGGCCTTCCGGGACGCGAGCATGGCGATGTGCGCGCTGGTCGCGGCCGCGGACGGCAGCGTCGACCCGGCGGAGCGCCAGCGGGTCGCCGGCCTGATCGCGACCAACGAGGTCCTGAACAACTTCCCCGCCGACGACCTGCAGCGGCGCTTCAACGAGTACCTGAACAAGCTCATGGCCGACTTCGCGTTCGGCAAGGTCTCGGTGCTGCAGGAGATCGGCAAGACCAAGAAGAAGCCGGCCGAGGCCCGCGCCGTGATCCAGATCGGCATCATCATCGGCGGCGCGGACGGCACGTTCGACAAGACCGAGCAGGCCGTCGTCCGCGAGGCCTGCTTCGCCGTCGGCCTCTCCCCCGACGAGTTCGACCTGTAGACGAGTTCGACCTGTAACCGCGCACGGCCGCCGTACCGGCCGGACCGGCCGCCTATTGCGGACAGGTTACGGCCGGTATCGCGGCTAGCGTCGGTCCCGTCATCGCGACGCATACCGGGATGGCAGCCAGGCTTCTGGCCGCCATTCCGGTAACCGAATCCGCTACGCTGCCGCCGAATCCCCGTTAGGGGCAGCACAAGGCTGCCAGATTCCGGCGTACAGGTGGTCGAGGCTACGATGCAGTGGATTCCGGCGGTGCCGCTGCCGAGCGTCCACGGAATAGGGCGGGACGAAATAAGGGTGGCCGTCCGGAGCCAATGCCGTGAAGCTTATTTCGATCTTGTCGGTGACTGATCATGCTGCTGGTGGGATGAGTGGGTGGAGGCGGATCGTCGGAGGGCCTGGATGGCGGGTCGAG
>Ga0207711_10000133_pt1 | contig 78217 bp, 93 predicted proteins | sample KBSS34metaG_FD_184401 | JGI IMG/M metagenome (GOLD analysis project Ga0207711, IMG submission 184401) | Switchgrass rhizosphere microbial communities from Kellogg Biological Station, Michigan, USA - KBS S3-4 metaG (SPAdes) (version 2) | ecosystem: Host-associated > Plants > Roots > Rhizosphere... | reverse complement strand
CTTTGTTTAATCCTGGGAGCAACTCTCTTAGTGTGTAAGCAAATTGTGGATCTTCCATAATTACGATTCCTCTTTGTCTATGCGTGCGATGATCGCACGGCGCTTCAGGCGTGCATCGTCAAAAAGTGGAAAGCATGCCTCGCAGAGTTCAGGCACGCCCTCTCCGTTGCATTCTTGACAGTTCGCATTCGCCGTCTCGGCTTCTTCGAGAGCCTGGAGAGCTTCATACAGTTCTGGCGCCGCGAGAATGAGTGCGCGATTCTCCAGTGTGACGAACTCACAAATACAATGACCGCCGTACCATTTTTGATCTTGTTGTCTGTGCTCCTCTGACTGCGATGGGATCTCCGTGTCGCAGACGATGGTATCCGGTTGTTTTTCGCTTTGCCGCCATGGCGGCGGACTATGTTTCATCGTTCGTTTCCTCTCTCTTGCAACCGCCGCTCTGTTTGGTATAGTGAGCGGGTTCTCGATAACTCCTATATCCTTACCCGTCAGTTGGCCCCGCTCTCATCCCGCGGGGCCAATCAAATCTCACGATCGGACCTTCACACCTTCTCCTTTCTGTGTTGGATTTTTGACATTCCGCTTCCGACAGCACCGCACCGCGTCGTCCTGTTGGACATGATGCGTCTTGCAGCGTGGACAGGCGTAGCCGTCCGGTATCAAGAGGCACCGGAGATTCGGCGCTCCGAGTTTTTGTTCCGTACTCAGGGCTCCACATTCGGAGCACTTGTAGGCGAGCAACGCGCGCATTATCCGTTGTCCTTGTGATAGATTTTCGGAATGCGCCCCACGCCGAGAAAGATCACCGTGCGCCCCAACGTGAGAGTTTTCTTTGTGCTCTTTGAGACCGGCCACACATTCTCTGACCGGCACTCGTCGCAGACCCCACATCGTGCGTTGATCTGGTAGTTGTGGCAGTCCCGGCACTGATACCACCATTCCCCGAGTTCTGGGCGATCAACATGTTGTTCTTCCATGACTTCCTCCTTTATTTTCTGTGGGGTCCGCCGCGTCTCAAAATACAGGCATCGCAGAACGGCACCCATAGTGTTCCCACCAGCACCCGCCACCGTGCGGCAGTGGGGCAGTCTGTGACTGAGCATTTTTTGTCATCCGTCACGACGCTCTCCAGACCAGCGCCCAGAACACGCCGAGTGCAAACCCGCAGGCTACACTTACGAGCACTGCCACTAACCTACGAGACTTGAGTTGTTTGATCTCGGCTTCAAGTTCAACGACATATTCAGTCAACGAAGCCATACGGTCTCCCTTGTTTTAAGAACACACTGGGTCGGGCTGATTGATGAAAATGCAGCGCCACCCCCAGCACGACGAGCTGCCAATCTCTCTCGCCGTACCAGCGCCAGCGAAAGAGCACCGGTCGCAAGGCAATCGAGAACCTGGTGGTGACGCGCGGCGTTCCTTCCGCTCCGCTTCTCCACGTCCACCTCGCAATGCGTAGCTTGTGGCGCCGCTGACTCCATTGAAAAATCTGCGTACAGGTCATAGAAACCTCGTGAGCGCTGCGCAGGGGGGAGAAGAGTCTCCTGCGCAGCGACTGCCAGAGCGGTAGGCAAAGGAGGAGAGCCTCCGCTCTGGACAAGGAATGACGCCGGCAGCATTGCGCTGCCGCTGCGAAGGAGGGGTGATCCGCAGGAGCGTGAACTCGCGTCATGGGTAAACATTAGGCCGCCCCTTCCGTTCTGAATTGTTTGCCGAACCATTCTATGACATTGACAGTGACGGCATTCCCTAACGCCCGGTATTGTGGCCCATCAGGGCAGACACACGGAATCTGTTGACAGAGACAGAGCCAATCATCGGGAAACCCCTGCAATCTGGCGCATTCGATAGGAGTCAGGCGGCGGACTCCATTTTGAGGAATCAACTTGCCTATTTCTTGATCGTTGACGCCTGCTCTTCCATGTCCCTTTGTTGTAAAGCCGGAGGTCAGTGTTCCTGCAACAAGATGACTTCCTTGCGCGTCGTTATCGTCTGGGCCTCCCGTGTAGCCGTTGAAACAGTTAACAATTAAATTCATATCGTCTTCTCCCCCTCGGCCTGCCATGTGTCCGCTAGGCGGGACAGTGCGGCTTCTAAGGGTGGCGGCAACTCTCTTCCCCGTTTCTCCGCTCGGCGCAAAATCCCCGCTGCTGCTCGCGGACTCAAAAAGTATTTCGCGGACACCTGACTCTGTAGGACCGCAGACAAAGAACACGCGGCGCCGTCGCTGGGCGACTCCGAAATACTGACTGTCGAGAACCCGGTAGCCGACAATAGGCCAGCACTCCCGTAGCCCGTTGAGGACGGTCCACATATCGCGTCCATGATGGGAAGAAAGGAGCCCTGGGACATTCTCGAAAAGCCCCCACTGCGGCTTGACTTCTTTGGCAATCCTGACGATTTCCCAGAAGAGACCGGAGCGTTCCCCGCTAAGTCCTGCCCGCTTTCCGGCGACACTGAGGTCTTGGCAGGGGAATCCACCGCAGAGGAGATCAACACTGCCGGTGGGTGGTCTTGAGCAAGACTGTCCGTCACTCCGTAACTGTGTATCGGCCCTTGCGCTCCTGTCTGATTCGTTCGGAAAGAAAGAAGAATATTCATCCCCGTTGCTTTTCCACTCCCGCACGTCAGGCCAGCGGGGAATATGTGACCAGTGTCGTTCAAGGACTCGTCGGCAAAAAGGGTCAATTTCGATTTGTCCCGCACATCGGTGTCCTTGTCGCTCAAGTCCAAGTTCAAACCCTCCAATTCCGGCGAATAGGGACAGAAATCTCATTAGGGTTGCTCCTCCGGCAATTCGCTCGCGGCACTCTCACAATTATCGGCTACACACCAGCCGTTACACTCGGCCTCATCAAAAATGATTACCCCTTCAGGGCAATGTTCCCGGATATAGGCAGCGGCTACGCGCAGCATGTAGTGTGCTCGCGATTCCCCTGGCTCAAGGATGATCGTCCTCACAACAATTCCCCCGTCTCTTCCACATTTTTCTTCTTGATCGGCTTTGCCTTCTGCACCGCCACCGCCTGTACAGTTCCTCGCAACACTGCCGTTACTTCATCCACCACATCCATCCCATGCTCAACGCAGTAGGTACGCTGTCCGGTCAGCCACACACCGCCCACCCGATGTTTCCCCACACAGCACATCGGTCGCATCGTCGCGAAGCAGTCTTCCTTCACCACTTCCCCACCAAAGACGTCGAAGAGAATATCGTTATCAAGCGCCACGACCGCCTCCTTTTTTACGCAGCCGCTTGCGTACGGCTGCGTACATACGCTATTTTAGGGGGGCAAGACATTCAGACGCAGAGGATGACTGTGTATGAAGAGGGATAGGAATGAAACCAAGTTGTTTTGCGCGCGCCAGTGCTACACTGGTACACTCCTCCAGGGAAAGCCCTGGTTTTTCTGTTCTGACAATCTTCAGCAACGCCGGCAGCAAGCCCACGTCCGCCATTTCTGGCGTAAGCGTGTAGAGATCCTTGCCCCACTCCGCATGTCCCTCAACGACCGTGCCCTCGCCCTCAATGTCCAGCCAGTACGACGTGTCTTGGGCGCTATCCGCCCCATCCAAGGCATAGCCCAAATGTTGAAACCCATCCCGTTTCAACTCCGAATCTGCCATTAAGAAACTGGAAAAATGTGACATGAGACAACTCCTTTACCCTATCGATAAAATACGAGAGTTAGGCCGCAGTATCCGTCAGTTGCGGCGCCGTCAGTTTGGCAAAGTCGTCACGATGCATGCGCCATCCCGCCCCAATTTTTTGGCCCGGCAAATGCCCCTTTTCCAGCAACCGCCGCACTGTCCGCGCCGAATAACCCAGCGCCGCCGCGATCGCGCCCACCGTGACAAACACCGCCCCTTCCGCCTGTTCCAGACTGTCCGTCTTTGACTCTTTTGTCCGACTTTGCATAATATGACCGTACAAGGAATTACAAGAAATGTCAAGTAACCTCTTGCCGTCCGCTAACTTATGAATATCGTTGACAAAAAAGCGCTGTTACGCAAACTGCTTGCGGAAAGTAAACGAGGGTTTCATTTGGAGCTCGTGCGCCTGCTGTCTATTTCGCTCAAGACTTTATGGAATTGGGAGAAAGGGAAGCAGTGGCCGAACCTCGAACAAGAAAAGGAATTGTGGGAGCAGTTAGGATATAAGCTGCGTGAGGATGGAAGTGTGAAGAAACGGCAGCGGCCAGGGCCCACACCCCTTCCCGCGGCGCCGGTTTCGCCTGATGTGGGGGCATTGTTAGCGTTGTTTGGTGAACTACTCACGCACCATCGTGCGCTCGCGCCACTGTACGCCTCGCTCGAGGAGCTCTTAATTCAGGGTGTGAACTTGCCCGCGGTAACGCCAGGAGAAGAAGCCACAGCGGCCACGGTGCGGCATTTGCAGCAAGTGGAGAACGAAACGAGGCATGCTCTTTCTCAACTTCAACCACCTGTCCCCACCCTTCCCCCGTTGTTGCCTGTACCAAAAACCCTCTCTCCCATAGAGGATAGCGAGTATGACAGCTGACCCAAAAGCATTACTACAGTATTTGTTGAATGACGAGACGAGATCCGCCCACGTTACGGCGGCGCTAGTCAAGATGATGGAAGGCGTGTTGGACGCGTTGCGCTACGAGCAGCAAGCGCATGCGAGAAGGCAGGCGATGATTGAAGCCGAACTCCAGCAAGGCCGGAGTCCGACCGATGGGCATGAAGAGAGTTAGCGAGGGTATCCTTACTGTACGTTACGCACCCACGTTGTCACTGGTCCGACATACATAACATCGTCCCAGCGGTACGTTCTTTTCACTTCTTGCATATCTGGGGTATCGTACACCGCAGTTGTTATGACTTCCCGACCATCGGGTGTCTTCCATATGCTATATAGTGGGGGGCGTGACCCGTCTGCCATTTGCCCTTGTATTCGATCAGCTGCATGTTGACTATAATATCCATAATGCACGGTTTCTGCTCCTTGTAGAGGTGTATGGTTTAACAAGATTCCCAACATCACTGCTGTGATTCGTAGTACTTTGATCATTGTTTTCTCCTTTACGATTCTCCTCTGCGTTTCCCAAGCTGGGCGTTGATCGTTTCAGTAAGCAGCAAGGTGTCATCCCAGGTTTCGCAGTCTACGTGCAGAATTGCCCCCGGCTGTTGCTCCGTTCCTTTGCACGTAATCTGCACGTAGGGGAGTTGCAACGTCCCGTCTGCAAGGGGATACCCGCCTAGTCGGCGCTGTATAACGGCTACCACTGCCGCCCGCACGGATTGCCCATCAGGGAGGAAAATCATGGGGTCGCTTTCCGTCTCTTCGGGCGCGTCGACTTGGGGAATCGGCGCCATCTGAATCCACTTGCTGTCTCCGATCTCGCCGGCGAAGACTTGACCATCGCTTCTCAGCGCATAGACGATAGTGCCCGCTGCCGTAATGTGGAGTATTTTGGTCATGGTGTTTTTCCTTTCTAAGAGGTCAAAAATTCAACCGCGCGTCCTAGGGTCAGGCAGGTAAGCCCCATGGCAAGGGCAGAGAGTTGCTCTTCGCAATCTGAGGCTATAAAAGCCCACCCAAAAAAGAATAAAGCGAAGAGTATACATGCAAAAAAGGCTATGAAAGTCTTCATGGCCTCGCCCTTTCTAATTCGACTCGCGTGTGCGCATTCGTACATGCCGGCCTACGCCCCAGAGCAGGCCAATCCACGCTAATAAACTCGGAGACGCATCGTACCGTGCCTACTCGTGATGAAATGCCTCGAAGCTGCACTTTCTCGCCACAGGTAAAGGTCTCTGGGGCTGCGGGGGTAGTTGTGCCGAGGATGGTATAGCAGACCGCCGCTGCGTGTTTGCAGGGTTTTTGGCGGTGCTCATAGTCTTTGCAGGTGCATGACGCAATAAGCTCGCACAGATACACGCCATACTCTTCCCCGTTGTTTGTGACAGTTGCGTCCACTCCGGTGGTGCCGTGAAAACCGACAATCGCCACCCGCAATGTATCGTCGTCCAGTCCACATCGCGCCTTCAGCTTCCGTTCCTTGTCAATCCGCTCCAGGATTTGTCTCGCAATCGTTTCAATGCTATTCTCCATGTTGTGTCTCCTGTCTCGTTTGGTCTACGCCCGTGCCTAGTTTGCAGCTACGCACGGGTTGCTTCGTTTCAGTTATCGCACCTGCTACTTTGTTGAGACTTGTTGATATGGCTAGCAAGCCCAAAAATAACAATCCCCCAATAATACAGAAAATCATATAGTCGGCTATTGATAGCATTGTCCTTTTCTCCTTTACTTTTCCACGGCGTGACACCAACACGCGCAGGTGAGTACGCAGCTCGGACCACGAGCCGCGCCGGTGTGTCCGCAATTATCCGTGTGGCAGCGCACGACAAAAAAGGGTACGCCCCAATGGCGAATTTCCCACTCTGCCCCGAGTTCCTGCTGTTTCCGTAGTGCCTGTGTTCGGTTCGTATAGTGCAACGCGTAGGGTTGTCCCTTGTACATCTTCGCGGCAACCCTTGCGCCGTTGTTGAGCTTGACTGTGAGTTGGGTCATGCTATGCTTCTCCTTGTCTGTTCATCCTTCAATTGTCTGTGCCCTGAGCAGAGCCAAGCTACGCGAAAGCTTGGCTTTTGCGCGTTTACAGACCTTACGCCGTTCTCTTTGATAAAGCCTGCTTATCACGGATACCGTGCTATCCCTGATGAGCGCCTCCTCGTAGCCGTTGGCTTGGGGTTCAAAGTGGGGCATTTAGTCCTCCTTTTCTGCGTCCTTCATAATTTGACGAGCAACTACTTCCCAGTTGGTATTGTCTGCGACCTCTTCAAAAGTGGTAGGATCAATTTGCGACGCTCGCACCTGGAGCCATTCAGAGAAGTCACTCAAGCCTTGCGCTCCTGGCCGTTCCGATTGCCAATCGCTTACGATCTCCGCTGCACTTGTGGAGGCGTCTGCGAGCTGTGTCCAGTGGGTGATTCTGTTTTCCATCGTCTCATCTCCTTCTCTCTGCCCCCTCTCTCCGAAGGGGCGTAGCGAAAGAGGCTCCCGAAGGAGCCGGGGTGGTTAGTTAGAGATCCTTGATTATTTCCTTGAGCAGTTCCGCCATGACGCTGAGGTGGTCTTTTTCACGGAACGTAGAGCCAAGTTCATAGTCTCCTGTGTCTAAGCGGTTCTGTATTGTGGTCCACTTTTCAAGATATTTATTCTCAAGTTCTGCTCGTGTTTTCTTTGTTTTCATATTATTTTCTCCTTCTCTTTTTTGTTCCATCCCCGTAAAGGCTGGACTAGGGGGCTAGCTCGTGGACCAGTACGCCATCTTCTTTCCGTCTTTTTCGCTGTAGCCAGGACAGCCTCGCTCGTCGCTATAGCGAGGACAGAAAAAACGATACCGATCGAGCTTTGTTGCTGTCCAGTTTCTCCCGTCCCCCCTTGAGACCTCGGTTAAGAGCTCTTGAGGATCTTCTCCAGCATCTTCGAGCGCTAACTGGATGTTCTCCTCACTCAGAGCTTGTCCGCAATTACTACAGTGTTCTTTCATGATGTTTTCTCCTTCGTGTGAGGCCCCCGGAGGGGCTGCTGCTGGTTAGCATTCACAACACCCGTCAAATTGACATGGATACCCCTCATGGGGGCACCCGCTGTCAGGGTGGAGAGGTCCCCCTGATACGAGGGGCAGCTCACGTATTTCTGCTCGCGTCAGCACCCGCCCAAAATGGGAATTCTCAGGATAGGGTTCCTCCCCTGCGTATTGGGAGGAAACATTCCCCCCCTGCTCTGCGATCTCTTTCACTCCACACTCACAAACCACATACAGATAGTATGCAGTCCCACATGCCCCGTGTGGGAATCCGCAGACGGCGGTGTGTGTAATTTCTTCTTCTGCCTTTACTGGTTTATGCTCCATTACGCTCCTCCTTCGTGTGAGGCAGGCCGGAGCCTGCCCTGGGTGGTTAGTCTTCAGCGAGATACTGCTTTGATTGTTGCTGCTGTTCACTGAGGTAGGTTTCTAGCACCTCTTTCGTTTCACGAATGAGGTGAAACCCGTAAAGCCTGGACAAAGGAAAGTACGGGGTCCGCAAGGGCGGCACGTCGGTAAATTCGACCCAGACCCCCCATCGTCCGTCTTCGAGCTGATGGACTGACTCAGTGGGATGGAACGCTTCTACTCCGTTCCCGTGCGCGCGTAAGATCATGTCGTCGTTCATGATGTTCCTCCCTGTGTTGTGGCCCCCAGCACAGCCGGGGGCGCGTTGTGGGTTAGGCTGCTTGCTGTTCTTCCGCTTTCTCTTCCTGCATTTTTTCCAATGCCCCCTTACTCCAGAGCCATTGTTGATACCCCTCAATCAGGCCAGAGACGACCATGAAGACACGCTCGAATTTGTACTTGTTATTGTACGCGCGTTTTTCCATTTCTTGGGGAAAAATGAAGTAGTAGGGGTCAACATAATACTTTTCCAGGATTTTGAGGGTCTCTCCTATCTGTGAGTAGAGGCGATAGCTCTCAAAGAGTGAGGGCAGGAGTTGCCCGTCTCGCCCGAACATCAGCCCGAAGATAGATTCTGCGGAACCGTCTGCCCGGCTGGGGACCAGCAACCATCTCTTATCGTATTGCTTGCTGGACGCCGTCGTCACTTTTAAGTCGCTGGGGTGATAGTATTGGTCTTTCTTCTCGTTGTGCTTGAGCCCTGCATAGAAGAGCACATCCTTTGGATATGCCTGTTCATACATGCGCCAGCAGTCAGCGACAAAGGCTTTCTCGTCTTCACTTGCTGACAGAAAGAACACGCCGAGGCTCTCCAGAAAGTCAACGAGTCGTTCCTCTGGAATGTTGTATTCGTGCGAGTGTTGCACATCCCGATCACCATAGGTGTCGTATGTCCTGGCCCACGGAACCACTGTCCGGCAATTTCTACCGACCGACGCCAAGTCGTAGGACTTCGCAATAAGGTACGCGTTGGTTTCGCCGTATGCCACAGAGGGGAATCGTAACATCGTCATTTCGTAACTCCTTTACCCACTAAACATAGCCCAACCAGTAAGACGCTGGCTGGACTCCATCGAGCGGTTAGTCTTCCTTACGAGACAGACATTCCTTGAGCGCATTGATTGCGCGGCTTGCTTCGTTCATGGACAAAATATCAAGGTGATTCCGGTCAAGGTAATGAAATCCTGTTTTCGGCCAGCGGTGCTTTGCAAAGCATTGGTCAATGAGTCGTTTTAGATACGATTCCTGCGGTCCAGTAATCGACGCTCTCTTTTCACTCAACACGATGCTCCCTCCTTGTGGTGTGGCCCCCGCACAGCCGGGGGCGCGTTGTGGGTTAGGCTGCGTATCGTTCCCATGCGTAGTCTCGCGCCTCTTGGTCCGTCGCTCCGTCAGCCCGCCTCTGCCGGTAGGCATTCTGAAATCTCACCCAGCTGGCAAATTCCGCCTTGTAGCTCTCAGGGAGGAACTCACACTCTGCGGATTCTCCCGGCACCCATCCCACTTGCACGAGGTGATATTTACAGCCATCAACAACCTCTGTCAGACTGCGATCCGCTCCGTACATGGTCGCACACGCAACCGGACTCGTGCCATCGAGTAACAGACTTGAGCAGTAGCCTTGTGGTGTTGTCCAGATAATCAAGCTATTCCCTCGCCAGCTCAGAAGGATGGGCGTGAAATTCTGCTCTAGGAAATTTCCCGCCTGCTCAAGCGCATCAGCCTGTGCTGCCCGCTTGTTTTCCCCTTTGCCTAGAAATCCGTGAAAATTGTATGTGCCTTTCATCCTCGATACTCCTTTACCACTAAACATAGCCCGCCCCGCGACCCGCACGGGGTGGACTCTGGCTAGCGGTTAGTCTGTTTGCGTCGAACTCCAGAATTGCGCAGCCAGCGTGAGGCTCCAGTAGATGTCAAACAGCGGATCGTAGGCGGTGATAAGTATTCGTGTGTAGTCCATATCGCTCAAGGCATTTTCTAGCGTGTAGAGTTTCATCCTCGTTGCTCCTTTCCTTCGTCAGTGTGTTGCTGTTAGCAGAGCCCCGTAGGGCTCTGTGGGGTGTAGACTTAGGACCGATAGGCAATTGCGAGTTCGCGGACGTTGCGCCATGAGCAGTCATCTAGCTTCACCTTGAGTAAGTCGTCCGGCGTTAGCTCTCTATAGCCTCCGTTTTTTATCTGCTCCTGCCCCACATATAGCCACAAGTCGTTTCCGTCCTCGTCTTCTGCCTCATTACCGTCCCAGGCCGCAAAATTGTTATTCGTTTGCGCCTCTTTTATGTCAGCGGATATCACGCCAGGACTGTCGTAATAGTGCTGGTAGCGGTTGTTGTCATCATCTATCAATTGTAAGGTCAACCCGCCGCCATTGTCCGCAATAATGTTGATTTCTCGCATCCTCATAACTCCTGTACCACTAAACATAGCCCAACCCGTGCGACGCGGGCTGGACTCTGGCTAGCGTTCGACGACTTCCCAGAAGTGGTCAGCTTCCCATTTGTCGAGGATTCGATTTCGACGTGGTGCGCAAATATCGAAGTATCCACCATGGTCTTCCGTCACTCCCCAGGTTCCCCACTCAGGATGATCTTTGCAGATAATCTGACACGCCCGTACTTTGATTTTTTGACTTGTGGTTTGTTCTGCCATGCTCGTTTCTCCTTCTTTCTGCCCCCTCGTCAGAGGAAGCATAAAGAAAAAGCTGAGTCTCAAAAGCATGACCGCTCTCGGTACTGTCAGTGTCCACCCGGTTCGACCTCGTCTTCTACCGCGTCGTGTTCCGGTGAGTGACTGTTTTCTTTTGATATGTTCAATATACACAATATACTAAGCAATGTCAAGTATATTGTGTAAATAATTATTTAGGGTTGATTTTGTTGGAGAATTTTCTTCGGCCTGCCAACCCCTGGCCGATGTTGTTTATAATGTAAAGCGTCTTCTTCCGAAACAAGCGGGTAGGGACCATGTCGGTCGGCCTTGAGAGCGCCCCGCTTCACTGCGTCATGCACACCGCCCCGCGTCATACCAATAATTCTTCCGGCTTGCGCTAAATTGAGTAGTTTCTTTTCCATAAAATATACTATATATTAAATGATAATTTATGTCCAGCGTTTTTAAGTATGGTTGTTTTTCTTAAAAAAAAAAAAAAACAAAAGAACCCTGAGCAAAAAAAAAGAGCAGGTCTTCTTCTGGTGGTTCCCAGAAATAGCGCCGTGAGCGGGCGAAAGCCCGATAGGCGCAACGACAGGACGATCGAGGACCGACTTGTGGCTCAGGAGTGAGGGAACTAGTCTATTCCACCGTGAGACACTCAGGAGGATATTATGGTGCTATTTAACGAAGACGACGCCCGCCACTTGCTGATTATTACGCTTCTACCCATAGAAGAGTACGTCTTTGCGTATCGCTACGGACTGGGCGATCCAGCTCTGTCCATTAAGGATATTGGCAAGCGCCTGAATCTAACAAGAGCGCAGGTTGACTACCGCCTCAAAAAGGCCAACACAAAGCTGCTCTCATGGAATGGAGGAGGGCGCTACCGCCAGCAGGAAGCAGCGCAGGCTGCCCGAGAAGAACAAGCCCGTCGAGAGAAGGAAGATCCGCGATGTATCCTGCTTGATCTCTACCCGCCGGCTTTCTTGCCTATCTATGGGTGGGGCCTCATGAGGGAATTCCCTCATCTCAAAACAATGGGAGACCTGGCCGATCTCTCACCCTCGCAATTACTTCAGGCAGGGCTCAGTCAGAAATGCGTGTTGGCTGTTGCTCGCCTGCTCTCGGAGCGTGGCGTCGCTTATCCGTTTGACATGCCTTGTATGCCTATCAAGCGTGAGAGTATTCTTGACGCTTGGCAAAACGCCTTCCTTTAAAGTGAGTCTCACTCACTTTATTCACTTTTCCACTCACTCTCTTGCAATCTCCTTTTATTGTGGCAGGGTTAGCGATGTTAGAGACCCCGTGATGAGAGCCGGAAGTGAATGACGTTTCTCCCCAGGCGCGTTCACTTCTGGCAAAAGTGAATGGCTAGTACACTTTAAAGTGAATGGAGAGTGAATGCTTTTTTAGCAGCGGTGAAAATATGTGATCTATGCCGGCACTCTGGGAACAACAAGAAAACGAACCAGACTCTGCTTACGCCGCTTTTATGATTTTTCGCGGCATTATGGCGCCGCGGCAGGTAACGATGGCGTTTCGCGTGTGGCGCAACGATCCAAAAGCCCGCACCTCAGGAACATGGCAGAACTGGCAAAAGCTTTATGATTGGGAAGCACGCGCCACGGCTTACGATAAATATGTTGATAAGCTACGCCTCGACGTAACTGAGCGCGTTGTCACTGAGATCCAAGAGCGTCATGTTCGCCTCATCGAAGCTTCTGCGCTGAACACAATCAAAGCCGCGGCCACCCTGGCGCATAGCGACATTGCCGATGTGATTTCGTGGGGGCCGGATGGTATCAAAGTCAAAGAGTCCAGCGAGTTACCCGAGCATGTCACCGCGGCTATTCAGAAAGTGACTGTGACTCATGATCGCAACGGCAATCCCAATGTGTCAGTCGAAATGCACCCCAAGGTGACGCCGATCGACTTACTTGGTCGCCACTTCCGCTTGTGGGAAGAAGAGAAGAAGCAAGCTGCTACTGCGCAGACCAATGCGTTCCTTGAATTTCTTAATTTTGTGAAATCTGGCGCAATCGACTCAATGGAAAAGCCGTGGTCCGGAGAAGCCTCGTTGCTGAATCCACCGCCCGGTGTGATCATTGATGGCGAGGTGGTGAAGTGAGCCTCGAGCATGCAGACTGCAAAGAGTGTGGCGGTGAAGGTCAGCTCTTTTGTTGGGGTAGTGAATTTCCTGAAATTGGCCCTGAAACTTACGCTATACATTGTGAAGATTGTGAGAATGAGGGGCCAATTCGACCCAGCCAAGCCGAGGCTAGTCGAGAGTGGGCTATGCTAGGAAAGCGGAGTAAGACCATGACCATGTCCGGTGCTCTCGAGCAAGGGTACATGGCCTTTCAGCAATGGGTTTGTGGGGCGATGGAAGATAAAGGCCGCGAACTGAACAAACTGGCAAAGGTCGTGTGTCCCCGTAAACATGAGAAATGGGTCAACTGGGACTCTCGACGGGATAGCTACTGTTATGTCGACAGCTGTGGGTTACACATGGCCTACTCAGGTGAAATGCGATTGGAGTAATATGGCAAGTAGCGACACAGTCAAGGCGTTCATCGAAGAGACCAAGCAGCTCCAGGACAGGCGCAAGGCCCGCCATCTCTGTGAATCTCGTCGCCATGCTGGCCCGTGCCTCGGTGATATCTTCGTCTACACCGTTACCGACATCGGCTATCAGGGACTCTGTCAAACTGATGCCGTGTTGGTACGCAACGAAAAACTGCTTGAAGTAGACTTTGTCGCCACAGAAGAAGAGGCGATTGCAAGACTGAAAGAGCGAAAGGCTGACTGATGCCGGATATTCCTACCTATATTTTTGCGAGAGTCGATTTGCCGGCAGTTGAACGTGTGGCTGAGATCTGGTGGCAGATATGGACAACGGAACAGGGAAAAGCTGCGCCCCCTGCTTATGTGGGTCTTCCTGAAAAATCAAAAGAGGAATTACGTAAAACAGTTCGGGGGATTTACGCCGCCCTTGAGGAAGCATGGGAAGAATCCTGATGGATGCCGACTCGCAAAAGAAAATTGACAAGATGATTGCGGACATGTACCGCGCGCACGAGGCCTTCGATGAACTACCGAAACCTGCGCCTGAACCAGAGTCGGGAAAATCGCCCGCTCGCTGGTTGGTCCCAGAAGACAAGCGAGTGAAGTGTAAAGCCTGTGGGGCGGAGATGGACGAGCATAAACTGCGCTCTCACTGGAAGGAACGTCACTGGTACGCCTACCGCGCGCTGCAAGGACGCTTAAATAATACGCAGCGGCAACGTGAGCAGGAGTTCAGGATTTCGTCTCGCCCGCAGAAAGAAACCTGGGTAGATATGAGCGGACTAGGAAGGATTGAACGATGATCCCAGTGAACCGATACTTTTTTTCTGCCCCGATTTTCCCGACTCCAGAAGAGCGGAAGGCATATTGGGCAAAGGTCTACGCCGAAGCTCAGCACTACCGTGAGTGTGTAATGGCGCCGCAGGCTTCTGTAGCGCTGACCACCAAAGAAGAAGAAGACGCGGATGTCGCGCTCGTCGAGTCGTGGAACGATCGGCGCCGCGCCTCGATCTATATGCTGCTCTATCATCAGGGAATGCGCGAGTCGACGGCGCGAGAGATATTGAGAAAGGCGAAATAAAATGCCCGAACGTAGCTGGTTTGAAAGCGAAGAGACCTACAACCGAGTAGCCGCATTGGAGCACAGGCTTCAGCAGGTGATTACCTTGCTTGGCCTTGCGCCTGCGCTTGCGACACTTGAGGTTATTGAGGAAAACGCCCGCAAAGGCATTCGCGAGATTCCGATTCGGTTTAGCGAGCCTGCCCCCATGAAGCCTATTCCCGTGCCGCAGAAAGCTCCGGCCCCAGAGAAGAAGGTGAACCGGGTGCGGGATAGGCATAGGAAGTCGTAGTATGCTGTGTCGATTCTGCAAACAAGATGTGCACCCCATTAACCTGCGGCGCCACATCAACGGCGCGCATCGGGAGGCGTATCAACAGGTGCAATCCATGCTGCAACAGTATGATGATGAACACGGGCTCGAAGACGTGACAGAACAGCTCCATGCTGAAAAGGTCGTTGCCAAGTATGACGAAGGGCGCACCTCTCTGTATGTTGCGCGCTTGCTCTGGCCTGCTGATAAGAAGCCGTAGTCTTTTTTTTTTGTTTTTCATTTTCGCCTTTTGTTTGCCTTATGGTTGCTGTTGCCTATCCCCGACAAATGCCGCTGGACTCCTCGCAGACACAAGCTTGGTGGTCCGCGGTGATTACTGGCTGGCTGCGCAATCCTGTCTCGTTTGTCACACAAGCCTGTTGGACCGAAGATCCAACAAACGTACAAGACCCCATGAACCCCAATGGGCCGATGATCGTCAAGAACCCGATTCGACGTATTCCTCGCGAAGATTTCATCGTCATTTTTGTCCATAAGTATCTGTCGCCTCGGCGTGTGCTGGCTATTCCGAAGAGTCGACGAATGATTGTGACCTGGACAGCCTGCGCCCTCGATCTCCATACTGCGATGTGGACGCCCTCGGCTCAAGTCTACATCGCGAGCAAGGATCAAACAGACTCGGACAAACTCGTCCAGCGTTGTCTCTTCATCTATCAGCACCTCCCGCGCGAGATGCCCAAGCCGCATATCTACGTGAGGCATGGGAAGGAAGGCAATGCGACGGTGTTGGAGTTCGAGGAGACCAACAGCAAGATTATCGCGTTGAACCAGAAGCCGGACGATCTCCGGCAGGAAGGGGCGACATTACTGCATGTCGAAGAGTTCGGCTTTTGGGAATGGCAAGAAAGGTCGTACACGGCGATGTTGCCCACGACGATGGGTGGCGGCAAGGTCAGGGTCATTTGCAGCGCAATCAATGGAACGTTCTGGAGTGACGTGGTGAACGACAAGACTGTGAGTCATACGAGGGAGGCGTTTTGATGCCTAACCGTATCGCCAACATGGGCAAGCTCAAGGTGCCCCATTACGCTGACCTTCCCATGCAGGGTGTCGCCAACTGGGTCAATCCATTCAATGGCGTCGAGGTGCTTGCTCTCCATTACACTGCCCATTCTGAGCATCGAAGTCTGACGTGGATGCACGAGACCATGAAGGATTTCACGGATCAGGCGTGGGAGCAGGAAATGGAGCTCAACTTTGAGAGCTTCGGCGGTCGTCCTGTGTATTCCAGCTTCGATAGCACCTGGCATGTTGCCCGCATGCCGCAGAATAATCCGCCAGGGAAAATTTCGTTGACCTATTACAAAGGGCTTGAAATGTGGTGTGGCTGGGACATTGGCATCCATGCCGCAGTGATCGGCCAGTGTTGGGACCGACATTTGTACATCTATGCAGCCCGGCAAATGGCCGGCGCCTTTTTGACGAACTCTTCCTCGAGGAGTCCGTACCAAGACCAAGAGTACAATGTCTCCGGACTTGGGCAATTCATTCAGCTCGTCAAGGAGTTTCGTAATGTCGAGTTTCCTGGGGTGACGTGGCGCGACGTCGGTGATCCGACGATCGCCAACGAAACCGTACAGCGCCAGGGCACAGCTGAACAGATCTTTAGGCAAAATGGCATTCGCTTGCAGCTGGCGCCGAGTAATAAGATTCTGAACCGGACCAACATTGTGAACGATTGGCTGGATTGGTCGCCTCCCTCAAGGGAAGGGCCAAGAACCGCAGGCTTTTTGATTGATCCGACCTGTACGCTCGTTATTGATGGGATGCAGGGCGGTTATGCGTTCTCGAAGCATGGGGCCGGCGAAGAACCGGAAAAGGGCGCATTCTCGCATACGCAAGACTGTATTCAGTATATGGCGTTGTGTTTGCCGTTTACTCCATATGGGAAGAATCGTCAGCCGCGCGAAGTGCAGCCAGTGAATGTTGACGCCGCGCTCCTGCGCAAAGAGTTAGAACGTGTGCGGCAGAATCGTTTTGAGGAATCGGATACGGAGAGCTGGAGAGAGTGATATTCGTCCCTTGCCTTTTGCTTAATGTGGCATACGGTAACACCCGATGAAAAAGCGAAAGCTCCGACATCCACCAGCAATAAAGGAAAAAGTTATGGCGGTTGCTCGACAACAAGAAACAGATAAAGCGTTAGCCCTGATGCAGACTGCGGATCTCTTAGCGCCTCCGAGTGCTCGTTCGGACGCGCAGGAGCCAGTAGCTGCGACGACTGCGGAGTCGTCAGCGCCGTACAACGCCGGCGATGACCCGCAATCGGTGAAGGAGGGGGCGGCATCCGTGCACGGAGACGCTCCCAATCTTCATACCTTACATATCATCAACGATACAAAAGATGACCCCAATGTCATTCCTTTTATGTCTACTCGCCCTTCTCACATGATTGAAATGACCGAACTGGAGCAGGAATTCTGGCAAAATTCCTTACTTGATGATCCGCAAGTCTCGAATGAGATGCTCGCTCTGAATACCATCCTTGCTGCTATGCCTGCCGCTGAGCGTGGCCGATTCGTGACCTGGTGCGATATTACTAAGGTCAACAAGTTTCCTGCGCTGCTCGCGATTATTCAGCAAGCGATTTATCGACCCGAAGCGATGCAACGGGTCAAGAGCGTTCTGTTTAGTAGTGGTCAGACAATGGGACGTAATGCCGGGACTGTTTTGGCAGCGCCGTCAGGCGGATTGATTTGCAAAGGTTGTCAGAAGCCAATTATCAACGGTCGCGATGGTCAGGCATATCATGCTGAATGTGGCAAGCGCGCGGTCGGGAAGCCGCTCGCTGAGTCCTTGCCGCAGTTTGAGGAAGAGGTGTTTACCGTACCTTACGAAGCCTTGCCGCCGCTTGAAATGCCAGAAGGAATGTGTGGTTACTGTACCCGTCGCATTGAAGATGCGCACGAAGGGCAGCGCTATCATGAGCTATGGTGTGGCGCTTTGGCGACCGGGAAACGAGTCAGCGGCGCCGCAGAGTTTGTCAGTCTCGTGAAGCAGATTCGCGCGCAATACTTTGCGCGCCAGGCGGCATAAGTGACCGAATCCTTGGTGATGCTCTGTTATCTCCTCCTTGCCTTGGTCTTGGGCCTTGGCATAGGCGGTACGTTGTGGTTAGCGGCGACAGCGCTCACAACGGCGCGAGCACTCCGGGAAGCCGTCGAGGCGCTGTATAAGGCCAACATGGATATGCAGGATCTGCTGCGTGTCTCGAAGGACAGTATCAAGGTTTTCTTGACTGAGATCCAGTCGGCAAACACCACGGCGCTGAAAGCCTTGGTTGACGAGACGCAGCTTGCGCATGAGACGCTGGGTGTAGTGACAGAGCAATCGACGCGACTCTGGAGCAAAGTCAATGCGCAGGTGAAGGAACCGCGGATATTCCACCCGAAAGAGTTTGTGAATGGAGCAGGACAACAAGAAGAGCAACCACCTGAAGAAGTCTTGAAGTATGAACAAGACTGGAGGAACGGGTAATTATATGTTTGGCCTTACCTGGGAAGATTTATTTTCATTTGGTAGTCAAGTTGGCATGATTGTGTATGCCATTATGCAAAGACAGCCACACATGGTTGCTCTGGGTTTTGGTGCACTGGTGAAACACATCTTGCTTCTTGCTGGCGCTGATCCTGCCAATAAGTTTGATAAGTATCCAAGGATTATGGATGAATTGGCGACAGCAATTATGGCTGACATCGCTGACGCTCCTGCTCTTATCAAGCAATAAGGAGAGGTGTCACTATGCGCAAACGCCATCCAAAACCCCAACCGCCGAAGGAGGAGCCCATGGATAATTTTGATGTTGCTGCGTTTATGCAAGGGGCAGAAGCTGAGCAGGCCATGATTGAAGCAGATTTGCAGAAACTGATTGCCTTGCTTGAGAGTACGCCGTCCGAAGAGGAGTATGCCTCCGTACTAGACCGCATGGCAGGCTTACGAGACCGAAAACATGCGTTAGGGACACTGATAGCTCGCGCGCACACCTTCCAAAAGCTGGGGCCGTATCCTACCCTGAATGCTTTCCCGGATACGCAAGAACCGGCCTCGCCCATATACGTGATGACTACGCCAGAGGAGTCTGAAGAATAATGTTACTCCTCATCATTCTGATCCTTCTTCTTTTTGGCGGCCTACCGACCTGGGGGTACCATCAATACGGATACTTCCCGAGCGGCATTGTTGGTGTGCTGCTGATAGTGGCCTTGGTGTTGTTATTGACAGGCAGATTGTGAAAAAGCCCATACAGTATCTTTACATTGGCGTCTTTGGCGTAGGGTTATTAGAGATGCTGTTAGCATTGACGTACCCTTTTAATCGTCCTGCTTTGCAACACCAGGAAATTTCGTACTAAGATGCCGCAGTATTCCAATAATCTTTCCTTGCTTGTCCTCATCCTTGCTCTGTCTTTTATAATTGGTTTCTTGCTCTATGGCGGCTCACCCAATGCCTTTTTTGCCTTCTACTTTCGCTTTTTCTTCGCTTCATAAAGTAAAACATGGAATCTCTCGAATCCGTTCTCGACGAACTCACACCGGTCCAGGTCGATCCGATTCAGGTAACAACTGACCATCGGAAGGTCATCAAGTTTTGTGACCGACTTGTTGATGAGTCCCGCGCGTGGCGGGGCGAACTCGGGTTAGCAGAACGGACGCAGAGGGCTTTTGATTTCTTGTCTTCGAATCACTTCTTGTCACGCGGCGAAGCCAATTATCGGGCGCGAGTCGTGGTCAATCTCTTCCGCTCGAATCTTGAACGCAAAATTGCGATGCTCACAGACTCCGTTCCTCAGCTCGACGTCGTGAGCCGCTCAAATCAATTTTCGGCCACTGCGAGCATGTTGAAGGATGTGTCTCTTGCCTTGTGGGAAGAGAACAATATGCAGAGGCTTTTCAAAAATATGGTGGCGATGGGAAGCCTCGACGGTAGTGCTCCCGTCACCTGTATGTGGGACCATCGCGTGCGCAATGTCCGCTTCGACGTCATGAAGCAAAAAGACGTGCTCTTAGATCGCGGCTTGCTGCATCCTGAGAATCTCCAGACCGATGCGCTCTATGGGATCATTCGCAAGGTGCGCCCGCTCTCAGATTTCCGTCAACTCTATGGAGAGGCGGGCTATCGGGTGCGCCCTGACGTGGGACTCTCCCAGTATGAACTGCCGGGCGATGAGGAGGATGACGATCTAGGCTCGATCGGCGCCCGCCCGTTTGTGCGCCCTGGCCGCCGTGGGCATCATCGGCATTTTCGCAATTCCGCCATCCCCTACGCGGAAGAGTTCCGCTGCTATTTTCGTGATCCGTCGGTGCATCCCATTGAGCCGACGATGCCGAATAGTTCTCAACCAAACTTCTTGTTTCCTCGGAAGCGGGTGATTGTCTGGTCGCGCGATGTCATTCTCTACGATGGTCCCAACGTCAACTGGGATGGCGGATTTCCTTTCGAAGTCTTCGATTGGGGCCTCCAGATGGGGCATCCGTATGGCGATTCCGAGATTGACACCGTTGAAACGATGCAAGTTGCGCTCAATGTGTTGATTAGTGGTGTTGTTCACAATGCAAAACTTGCGAATGACCCACCGTGGATTATGGAACAGGATGCTCTCGAACCCCCTGAACTGGATAAGTTTCGGAAGTGGAGAGACAGACCTGGGTGGGCGTGGGTAGTTCCGAAGAACATGCGCTTTGAACAGGTGAATCCGGCGCAAATGAGCACCGTCGTCTTCTCGACGATTGAACTACTGCAAAAGCTCCTCGAACAAATTACAGGTGTTACGCCCGTCACGCAGGGCCAACGGCCAGAAGGTGTTACTTCCGGTGTTGCCCTCGACTCGCTGCTCTTAGCCTCGCAGTACACGATTCGCCTGCAAGCCCGTGTCGCGGAAGACATGCTGAACCGGCTTGGTCAGCTCATGATTAGCCGGGTTCTCCAGTATTTCAGCGACGACCGGGTGCTCTTGCTCTCGAACGAGAAAGAAATACAGCGGGTGCTGTGGCAGCGGGGGGAACTGGTTCGTGAGCTAGCGATGGCTGGGTCTGAAGAAGAGCAGACTCGGATGCTCCAGCATCTGTTCGATGACTTTACGTTCCGGATTAAACCCTTCAGCGCCTTAGCCGTTGCGCAACTGCCCAAGATTTCCATGTACGAACGGTTCGCAGATAAAGGCTGGATGCACCCAATAACGGTGATGGAAGTGGCGCAAGTGCCCAATGCAGAAGAGGAATTTGAGAAAGCTGCCCAAATGCAAGCCGATCAACAAGCGCGCGTCCAGCTGGCGATGATGCAGCAACAGCAGCAAGCGGAAATGCAAAAAGCTCAGCAACAGAACGGGGGACCGCCTGCCGGGGGTATCCCTGTTGGTGCGCCCGTCAATCCTCCGGTGGCAGGCCCCCCGTCAATGGGAACTATTCACTCCGCGCAACCGTTACCTCCGGCTCTCCAAAGGATTCCTCCCGGACTGATGGGTGGTCCGGGCCTCGAAAGCGGCGGGACACTCTGAGGTTTCTATGAACATTACCCAAGTATTTTATATTGTTGCTGCTGTCTTATTTGGATGCGCAGGCGTAGGAGTCCCATATGGGAATCTCGTAGCGTGGGGATTGTTCTTTTTTATGCTCGGTGTCCTGATTGGCGGTCTTAAATTGTAGAAAAAGGAGAGTGCTATGCCTCTACGCAAAGGTCATGAAGTTGAAGACGAGATGCGAAAATTCAAAGCTGGTGAGTTGCATTCTGGCAGTAAGAATGGGCCGATTGTGAAGAGTCGAAAGCAGGCCATCAAGATTGGCCTCGATGAAGCGCGGCGCGGCAAAGGGAAATAACCGTCCGTATTGCTATTTGGTTGTATTGTACTAGCGTGCCTGTATATTTTACTTTCGCTTTATCTTCGCCCCGAATATCGTATAAGGAGACCTTTATGGCTGCAGTTGTCAAAAACGGAGTTCCAGGAACCGAACTTGAACAAACCTCTGGCGGCGCCGGGATGCCTCCGGGTCCGATCAATCGCGGGTGGTGGGGCAAAGGTCACATTGCCGCCGAACATCTTGGCAATGGCAAGCAACCCTCCCCGAATCCTTCCGGTGGGAACAGTGGTGGCATGAAGAAAAGTAAAAAGGGCTATTAAGTGCCCTCGCCCATACTCTCACCATTAGATGTGCCGGGTCCTCTAGACGGCTATCCGCCTCCCAATGGTCCTTCAGGGAGCATGACCGGCGTGGGTCAGATGATGGCCCCGCCGATCATTCCCGACGTCACGCAACTCGGACCAGAACGCATGCGCTCTGTTATGCAAGAGACGATGGCGCAGCCATCGCCCGATGATGAGATGATGGAAGGGGAGCTTGGCGCTGAACCCCCGCCCGTAGATCCCAAAGACATCATCAATCAAGTCGGCTCTCTCGCGTATGACGCCGCAAAAATCCCCGGTCTTCCTGACGCCCTGATTAAAATTATCCGTACCGTCGCTTCTGTCGTGGCTGGTCCTACCATGCCCATGTCCGGCGACGGCATCTCTGCCCCCTCGTCCGGTAACCTTGCCCCTCCTCGGCCCATGATGAGCACCCCAGGAATGGCAGGCGAATAACAGCCTGACCTGTTCCGCCTCCAGGTGCCGCTCGTCGAGCCGAGTCACACCACCTAGGGCGAACAAAAGGCGAAAGTTCAGATATCGTATGGCAAAACGAGTAGTCGGTAAAGAATTTACGAGTTGGATCGACGATCTTCCTATGACTGATGAGCAAAAGCGAGAGATCGAGAAGAAATTCACGAGCTCGACTGCAGTAGACAAATTTTTCCATTTACAAGCCGATCACACGCGGGCGACCCAGCAGGCGAGTGAGTATAAGCAACGCTACGAGCAAGTAGAGCCTCTTCAACGCTGGGCGAACGACAATCAGGATTGGCTGCGGGATGAGCGACTTCCGCAGATTGTCCAGAACGTGCGGGCAGGGCGCGGGCGACCCCAGCCACAGAATGGAACTGAACGGTCTGCTCCTGATGTGGCATCTCGTTTTGCACAGGGTCGTCAAAGTCTGCAATCCATCAAGGCGATGCAGCAACGCGGCGAGATCACCTTTGAAGAGTCGATCGACGCGCAGGGTCGCATTGTGGACGCGATGGAAAACATGATGACGGAAATGGAGCACCTCCCGCAGCGCTATCAGCAATTAGAGCAGCAAGTTGAGCAGCTCCGTAACTCGATTCCCACGATGATGAGCGCAGCAGAAGAACGCGCCAAACAGCTTGACCAAAAGCTCGGGATGGGCCTCCGAGAAATGGGCCACTTCAACCATGAAGAAGTGCTGTATGCCCGAGAGCATCCTGACCGAGTCGACCGCATTTTTGAAGAATACAAGACTGGCAACTATCGAACCTGGGGCGAGGCCGCCAACGCGCTCTATGCAGATGAGGACCGGGAAGCCAGCGACCAGAAGCGCCTTGAGGAGAAGTGGGCTGCGTACCGTGCGGAAAAAGAAGCGGCGCTGCCAAGCAACGGCGAAGGGGCAATGGGGTCATTACCCGTCAGTCCGTTTCATCGGCCTGGCCGTGAAGTCCCGCGCACAGCAGAGGCTGCCCCGACTGAGGGGAAATCGCGAGTGTGGCACGCGCGCAATCGCGAAGCGAATGTATCAACAAATTTGCGGCGCGTGCTCGCCAATCCTGACGCTGAATTAGTCAATTAACTGTCGGTGGACACACTACTAAAGACCACCGCGCATAGAAGGAGTAGCGGAAATGCCTGTCACCATTACCAACGGGTTAGATAACGTGGGGTCTGCGGTCGGTCGTGTGATCCAACCATATTTGGTCGATGTTGCCTTTACCTCGTCTGCGTTGTTTTCGTACCTCGATTCTCATAACAAGCTGATGGAGTGCGACCCGAACTTTGACCTTACCTGGGCGGTGATGGTGGATAAGGCTAACGGCGGCATGTACTCGGGCTTGGGTCGTTTTGCGAATTCGGAGAAACAACTCTTTCGCCCCGCAACGGTCACATGGAAACAAGCCTACTCCGAAGTGGTCGTTACCCGGATTGATGCTCTACGTGCTCGTGGTCCCGCCTCCAGTTTCACGCTGAGTGAAGCGCTGAAGCAAGCCGCCAAGATGAAAATCGTCGATATTATGGGCGAGCAGATTTTTAGCGATGGCACTGGCGTTAATATGGACGGCTCCGCTGTCGCGATTGATGACGGCACGTTTTATCCCACGTATGCCACGATCCCGCGTGCCTCTGTTGATGGGTGGCAATCCTTTGTAGATGTGACCGGCGGTTCCTTTAATTTTGCGGCGATGACGCACGGCCAGACGAGAGCCCGGCGCGGCAACGATTCCCCCGATCTCGCGATTACTACTCCTACGATCTGGGAAACCGCGGCCAATCGTATCAGCACGCAACAAATTTTTGACAAGAACAGCGGCAATAATGAGATTGCGGAACTTGGCTACCGAGTCATTAGTAATCTCGGATGTAACCTTGTAGACGACGCAAAGTGCCCTGCAGGGCAGATGAACGGCTACAACACTGAATATATGCAATTTTGCATCATGCAGGATGGGGCCTGGAACTGGACCGGGTGGGACCGTATCCCCGGCACCGATGGCTACGCCGCGCAATTCTTGCTGATTGGCAATTTTGAGTTTTTGGCGCCGTGGGCCTTCTTTAGTTTGTACAATTTAACTTAAATATCGCGACCTTACGGTACGCTGTGGTAGGAACGTGCTAATAAAATTAGCACAGAATTACCAAACAGGTAGCGAGCCCATTACTGATAGGAAACTTCACCTATGCCTGCGAATGCCGGTCATGTCCTGTTACCGATAGACCCTCTTGATCGTGTAGGAGGGGACTATCGAGAAAACCAGAAGCTCAAGCGCGTCTTCAAGCAAGCGTGGCGGAAGCCGGATCAGTTACCGGGCCGGGTTCGTATTATCGAAAACCTTCCATTTGTCTCAGAAGGCAAATCGCAGAGCTGGAGCCCCGTACAGGTGGCAGTGATGGCGTGTCGTAAAGGCTTCTGTGACAACTATGACGTGCTCCGGGTCCATACTCCGGGCCACAGTGAAGAGAAAGGCGAGCGCGCTTTGGAATGGATCGACTTTGCAGTGTCTGCACTCAAGGACTTTCTCCTCAAGAACCCTGACGATTTCCCGGCCACTGAGCAGGGAAAGAAACTCTCTCCCGAAGCCGAAGCCAGTGCGGAGCTGAAGGTCGAAACAGAGTTCGAGAGCTGGTCGAAGATGCCCAACAGATGGAAGCTCCATGAATCCGGGCTTTTCGTGCCTGGGAGTTAAGGAAAACAGATGGCAAACAGATTGATGCAATTTTTTGGTTATGAACATCTACCTATGCCTTTGCAGGAAGTGTCAAAACTGTGTGGCGAATTCGCGCAAAAGATGGATGAGTTGCTAGAGGAAGGAGCGGAAAAGACGGTAGGGCTTAGAAAACTCCTTGAAGCAAAAGACTGCTTTGTGAGGGCGCTTCTCGAAAAGAAATAGGAGTTCGTGATGAATAAAGAATGTCCTTGGCTGGATTACGATGGGTACGGAGAAGATCCTCCGGACCACATGATTCCCTATGATCCTGAAGAATACCCCAAGTATCGCAGGAACCAGCAAATGATTCGTCAGGGCGACGGGTATTACCGGAACGAGCACGGCAGAGCAGAGAAAGTGCGGAATCCTCCGCGTGTGGTTGGTCGTCGTTGGGGTCAGCTGTTGGAAAAGTACGGAGAGGAATCGTAGCGCCATGGACTTTTGGGTGGAATCAGCACACGGCGCCGCAGGCGCTGTGCCCCACCTCTGGCTGTGTATTGCAGCGCTGCGTGAGGCGCAACGATGTGGGGCGGATGCCTTCCTCGTTAAAGAAGAGGGGCAGCGCGCAACCCGCTACTCGGTGTCTTCAGTGGTCGCGGCGTTAGTCAAAGACCCATCGCTCAATGCGTACCGTAACTTGAGTATGAAAATGGTCGACGCACCCCAACCTCAACCAATGCGGGTGCAGAAAATGAAAACAACTCGCGGGGGCCTCCTCGTCCCTGTCTAACCGTTCCCTTTCCGGCCTTGAAACCGGGGGAAGGAGTCCGTCATGTCCCTTGCAATCAATTATTCCATGATCGGCAACCTGTTGGTTGTCGGTGGTACGGAAGTCAATAAAGTCTATCAAAACAAGGATTTCCCGACCAATATCCAAGCGCTGATGTTGGATAAGTTGGGTCACCGCTTCTTCAGCTTTGTCCATAACCGCGATACCGTTGATTTTCTCCAGGGAGAACTTGTTTCCAAAGTGGGTGACGCCAACGGCCTCACCGCAGTCAATAATATCCTCAGTGGATCGACCGTGCTTGCGGTGACCACGGGACTGACTGCCGGCGCGCATGATGGCGCTATTATGTTTGTCCTCGATAATGCCGATGCCGCAGGTGCGGCTCCAGAAGGTGAATACTGCCCCATCAAGCGCAACACCGCAACACGTATTGAACTCGACACCTCTGAGAATGCCGGACTCACGACTGCCCTTGCTGTCAACGACGATCTTCAGCTCCTTGCAACCTACGGCATTGAAGCCGCTGCTGCTGGCGACTTTGCCAATACCGTCATGGGTATTGTCATTGCTCCTGATGGACTCCCGATTGGCAAATATGGGTTTACTCAAAATAAAGGTCACTGTCGCGGGCTGATGCTTGCTTCAACAGCTCTTGGCGTTGGCGTACAAATCATTGCTGCAACGAAACGCTTTACCATTACTGGCGCGGCTTCTGCGCATCGCCTGATGATTGGCGCAGCGCTCGTCACCATCTCCTCGGATATCGTGTCCGACTTTACGCTCGTTGACGTGCGGTGTGGACCGTGGGCGAACTCCTACTCTGACGTAGACGCCTTAGCGTAAGCCTTCCTTTCTCACAGTAACACGGGGCGCGGTTAGCGCCCCCACATGGAGTATCTACATGGCAGTTTCCTTAACGACAGAAGAACGCCATGCCGGGAATGGCTACTTGATCCGCTCCGGCTACGGCAACCTTGGCGCCTACGTGACCAGCGGTGTGGCAGTGATCCCAAATGATTGCGGCGGACTTGGCATCATTGATTATCTCGACGTGGGCAATGTTGGCGCCTATCGGTTTGAAGTGACAAAAACCGACGCCACTCATTGGCTCGTACTTGCCTATACTGATGATGGCACCACGGGCATTTCAGCGGAAGTGGGCAATGCTGTGGATCTCGCTGCGGTTGTGTTTCGCTGGCAGGCGCGCGGGTCATACTAATGAGCATCCTTCCTTATGTCCAACAGTTCGTCGGCACGGCAGGCGTGGTCAAGGTGTCGTGGCTTGGGCTGAAGAACGGCGATACCGGTGCTCCGTTTACTGGAGTGGCCGGGTCTCGCGTAACTGTGCAGGTCACCGGGACGTATGGCGCCGGCGGGACAGCACTCATTGAAGGTTCAAACAACGGGCTCGCTGATGTGAGTCCCACCTGGTTTACCTTGAGCGCGGAACCCACCGGCGTACCGATCAACACGGGCGGCGATATCTTCGCCAAAATTCTAGAGAATCCCCACATGGTGCGCCCCAATATCACAGCGGGAGATGCCGCCACCACCATTGATGTTCGTATGACTATTGCCGCTCTTATGTAAAAGGAGATCGTCCTATGCGCTGGATTCGCGCCTTCTTCTTCATCTTGACCCTGGCCTGTGTGCCGGTCTCGGTATTGGCGCAATCCAATGTCGGAACGATTACTCGCCTCGGGTCTACCCTACAAATTGTCGGGTCCGTCGCCGCACTCAACGGTATCGCCATTCAGGTGGATACTTCTGGCTATCGTTGGGTCTCTATCCAAGTTGGCAATACTTTTGTTGGAACACTGGCTATTGAAACGTCAAATACGGGCGTCGATTGGGAAACGACGACGGTGGCAGCTATTGGCGCCTTATCCCCGACTCCAGGCGTGGTCTCAGCTACTGCCCCGGGCATGTGGCAAGGACCAGTGAATGCTCGTTACTTTCGGGTGAAAGCCACGGACTACGTGAGCGGGACTGCGGATGTGACTACGCTGTTGTTTCCTACTCCCTCAGCGTGGCAGTTGGGAAGCGCGAGTGGGGATGGGGGTTCCTGCTCTCCTATTACCGGCTTTCAGTTGACGACTGCTGGCAACCCTGTCATGGGCACCACTGCTTTTGATCAGTCGCTTGCGCCGCTCTGTGTGGTCGCGGGCGCCGATGCGTTAGCGAGCGCCGGAGGGGAGCTGTCCTCTGTGGCGATTGGCGACCATACGCTGACTGCCGATTCAAGCGGCACGCTTAACACAGCCGTAGGCTTTCAGGCGGGCACCGGCGTTACCACCGGCGGCCACAACACGATTCTCGGTGCGGAAGTAGGCCAAGCGCTTACCACAGGCAGCGGTAACATTTATCTCGGAAATAGCACGGCAACGAATGCGGGCTCAGGAGCAGAAAGCGATACGTTGCGTATCGGAACTTTGCTCGTTGGAGATCTGAGTGGGACGCATTTAGGTATTGGCGGAACGCCCAGCGCAAATGCGGCCCTTGATGCTTCCTCACAGACCAGTGCGCTTAAACTCCCAAGCGGCACCACGGCCCAGCGTCCCACTGCTGAAAATTCTATGATTCGCTACAACTCAGACATCCCTGGTGTCGAGGCGCGGGTCAATGGTTCCTGGACGACATTAGGGGCAGCTGGCGTTCCGACAGGAACGGTAAACACAGGGACGGCGGGCCAATTGGCCTACTACGGCGGGACGGGGACTGCGGTTGACGGGAATGTCAACGCCAACATCTCGAATGGCTCTCTGACGCTCGGTGTTGCGAATACAACGATTGGGAAGGTGCTGCTCAAGGGTAATACCTCTGGAACAGTAACGCTTGCGCCCCAAGCAGCGGCAGGCACGCCAGTGGTTACGTGGGGTACGAATACTGGCACTCCTGTGGTGACGGGGTCTTCTCCGTTGGTGGTGACGTCGGCCACGGGTGACGCGAGCTGCCCGACATGCGCGACCACTACGAACGGAGGGGATCTTACAGGCACTGCCCCTGTTGCAGTTTCTGCTGCCGGTGCGATTTCTCTCTCCGGTACTGCGGGCCAAGTGCCAAATGGTTTGACCGGCGCCTTTACCGCGACTCCGACACTCGGTATCGCAGGCGCCTCGATTGGCACCCTCACTTTTGCCGGAAATAGTAGCGGGTCCGTACTACTCAAGCCCCAAGCGGCTGCAGGTACGCCTACCGTTACTTTCGGTACGGCCAGCGGTACGCCTGCTGTGACTGCATCCTCCCCCCTCGCGATTACCAGCGCCACCGGCAATATGACCTGCGCGACCTGTGTTACGAGTTCAGGGGGGGGCGCCATCACAGGTACTGCCCCTGTGGCCGTCAGCGCTGCCGGCGCCGTCTCGCTTTCTGGTGGTGCTGGACAAGTGCCCAATGGGGCAACCGGCGCTTTTACTGCAACCCCGACTCTCGGTGCTTCTGGAACACTTGGCTCTCTCACCATGGGCAATGCCACTTCCGGGACCGTAACCGTTGCTCCGGTGGCTGGCGCTCTTGGGACGGTGACCTGGAGCCTCCCCGCTGCAACGGATACCGCAGTGGGTAAAGCAACCACTGATGTTTTTACCAATAAGACCTTCGATACTGCTGATACCGGCAACGTATTGAAGATTAACACTACCGCCGTGACCGATAAAACGGGAACGGGAAAAGTGGTGTTGGATACGACGCCGACGCTAGTAACGCCTGTACTTGGGGCAGCGACCGGCACAACACTGGCCTTGGGCGCGAATGGCGGGTCCATTGGACAGTTGACGATGAACGGCAATACGAGCGGGACCGTCACAGTCAAGCCGCAAGCCGCGGCTGGGACACCCACGGTGACATGGGGCACGTCTTCAGGGACGCCCGCCGTAACCGTATCTGCGCCGCTCGCGTTGAGTACCGCAACGGGAAATCTCACGGTGACCGGGGCCGCAGGCCAAGTCTTAGCTGGGGCTACTCCTGCATTTACAGCGACACCAACCCTAGGAGCTTCTGGGACGTTAGGCTCTCTCACAATGGGGAATGCGACCTCTGGAACCATTACCGTTGCTCCCGTGACTGGCGCTCTTGGGACTCCTACTCTTAGTCTGCCTGCCGCAACTGATACGCTCGTGGGCAAAGCAACCACCGATACTCTCACGAACAAAACCTTTGACACGGCGGGCAGTGGGAATGTTTTTAAGATCAACACCGTGACCGTGTCCGACAAGACCGGCACTGGCAAAATGGTGTTAGATACTTCCCCTACGCTTGTAACTCCGGTGTTGGGTGTTGCCTCTGGAACATCGCTTGCGCTTGGTGCGAGCGGGACACTTGGCTCAATGAGTATGGGCAACGCTACCTCTGGAGTCGTGACCGTACAACCTGTAGCAGGAGCCCTAGGAACCGTCACTTGGAGTATTCCTGCCGCTACGGATACCGCCGTAGGCAAGGCCACGACTGATACTCTCACGAATAAAACCTATGACACTGCGGGGTCCGGGAACGTTTTCAAGATTAACGGGACCGCGATTAGTGACATTACTGGTACGGGGAAAGCCGTGCTGGATACGACTCCTATCCTGACAACCCCCGTCCTCGGTGTTGCCGCCGCCACCTCGATCAATAAGGTCGCGATTACACCGCCTGCTACTTCGGCAACTCTTACGATAGCAGACGGTAAGACACTGACCGCCAGCAATACGTTGACCTTTACAGGGACTGATACTTCGACTGTGGCGTTTGGTGCGGGCGGTACGGTTGCGTATACCGGGAATAAGCTCAGCGTCTTTGCTGCAACCACATCTGCGGAACTGGCTGGGGTGCTCTCTGATGAGACGGGCAGTGGCACGGCAGTGTTTAATACCTCACCGACGTTGGTGACGCCGACATTAGGCGTTGCGAGTGCAACAACGGTAAATACGACGGGTACTGGCACGACCTGCCAATATCAACTCGGCGGCGTGTGCGCGCTCTGGGAAGATGGCGCCACCAATCAGAATACAGTGGTAGGCAACTCGGGCGCCCCTGCAACAATTAGTGGCGGCACTGGCAATACCTATATTGGATACCATGCAGGGAACGCCACCATTGGCGGCGGCTCAAATGTTGCCATTGGAACCAATGCCGATGCCTTAGTGACAAGTGGCGGCGATAATGTGGCAATGGGCAATGGCGCCCTACATACGGTTGTGAGCGGGAATGACAATACGGCTATTGGCGATGGAGTGCTTGGCTTACATACTGGGTCGAACGCTACGGGTTTAGGATCTGCGGCGCTCCAGGTTGCTACCGGCGCCGGCAACACCGCATTGGGGCGAAAGGCCGGTCTTATCGTGACGACCGGCGCCAATAATCTGCTTATCGGTCCCAATGTCGCGTCGACGGTACTGACGACCGGTTCCAATAATATCGAAATGGGGGTCAGCGCCGCTATCACGACCGCATCGTTAAGCACGTCGGACACAATCAATATCGGCGGCACTGGCGGGAGTTGGGTGCTCGTAACGGGGACTGGAACAAACACCACTGCCAATACGATTATGCACGGTATTCTACAGCTGCCCGATTTGTCCACGAATACCGGCGCGACGACTGGCACGGTGTGTTGGACAACGTCAACAGGGAATCTTCGAGTCAACAACTCGACTGCCTGTACGGCGTCTCTTGAAGAATGGAAAAATATCAAGTGGTCCCATGCCATGAATGGCCTTGATATTGTCATGAAACTCAAACCCTTCTGGTTTACTTGGAAAAAGAAGGAAATTGCTGCCGGTGATAAGTATGAACAGCCAGGGCTCGGCGCTCACCATACCGAGAGCGTAGATAAGCGGCTCGTGGGTTATGGTACCGACGGCAAACTTCAAGGCGTGCGATACCAGGAACTTACAGCGGTCTTAGTCAAAGCCATTCAGGAACAACAGGCGCAGATTGACGAACTCAAACGTCAACTCGCGAGACGATCATAATTCATGCGTAAACTCTATGTACTGCTCTTTCTTTTTCTCCTCTTTTTGCCCGCGCCTCTCCAGGCCGCCACCTATTATGTGTCCTCCACAGGCGATGATACCTGTGGCGATGGCCTGACCCCAGAGACGGCGTGGCATACGGTGCTGCGGGTCAATCTGCAATCCTTCCATCCTGGTGATCTTATCCTCTTCCGTGGCGGCGATTCTTTCGCCGGCCCTATTCGTTTCTCCTCCAGCGATAGTGGCTCTTCCGTTAATCCCGTGCTTGTGTCCTCCTATGGCGCGGGTCGCGCCACGATTACCGGCAATCAAGGCATCGTCGCGAACAATCTCAGTTGGATGACCGTTACTGGATTGAATTTTGTGGGCAACGGAACGCCTGCGACTTCACTGGGTGACGGGCTTGTCTTTACACAAAATAATGGCAGCGGTAGTGCGGGTATTTCTCTCTCTGATCTTTCCGTGAGTGAGTATGGGCGGTACGGTATTTTGTTGTATGCGTTTACTTCGTATCGCACGATTCGGTTGACGACCCTTGCGGTGCATAACAACGGCAACACGGGGGTGGTGATCGGCGCCGGCGCTCAGAATGTCAATCAGGATATTATTCTCGATGGCGTGATTTCACATGATAACGCTGGCGGCTCTGGCATTAGCCTAGGAGGGACGCTGAGCGGTGAAATTGTAAACTCAGAAGCCTACGCCAATGGGGCCACAAATTCGAGCACTCCAGGCCCGGCAGGTATTGCCGTGTATGACTCTAGTGCGATGAACATGCACGCTAATAACTCGCATGGGAATCTGACAGGCAGCGTCGATGGCGAGGGGTTTGTTCTTGGTCCCAATGTTCAGAATTCGACAGTGCATGACAATATATCCTCTGCGAATGATGGGGCTGGATATCTTCTTCGACAAGATATCGCTGGACTTTCGCAACATACCAATACGCAGGTTACAAACAATATATCTACGGATGATGCCATTTTGAGCATGGGTAGCCTCACTGTGCGGGGCGCAGTGACGAACTCGGTCTTGAACTCCAATACGTTGACGCTCACTTCCGGGGCGCACCCGCGTGCGACCATCTTGATTGACAATCCCGTCTCTGCGTCCGCGTGTGTCCAAGATGTGGGACTCGGGGGCAATCCTCTGACGACTACCGGCCCGGATCTTATCATCGCGACAGTGGGGCAACTTGCCTGTCAAACCGGTCTCTTCTTTTCGGGCAATATCTTTGTGGCGACGCCGTTTGTGGTTCTCTGGGGGGTAGATACCTACGCTACCTGCTCAGATTGGCGGATTGCGACTGGGCAAGAGACCTGTCCTATTACACCCCCGAACCCTCCCGTTGTGTCGAGCGTCTCGCCGGCGACCGGAGCGCAGAGCGCAAGCAATCTCAGTGTTACTATTACCGGCACGGATTTTCGCACAGGTGGAACATGCGATTTCGGCGTTGGCATTACCAGCACCTGCTCCTTTGTTTCTTCGACAACCCTTACTGGGCTGCTGACGATTGCCTCCGATGCGCCCCAGGGTGGACATACTGTCACGGTGACCAACCCAGATTTTCAATTAAGCACTTTGTCGAATGGATTCACCGTGACACAGGGGCCACGCCCGCCGCCAGTGATTACCTCTGTTGTCCCTAATATCGCGGCGCGTGGCGACACCGTTGCGGTCGTCATTACTGGCACGGGCTTTCAGAACGGCGCGACTTGTGGTTTTGGCGCCGGGATCAACACACTGAGCTGTCCATTCACGTCGAGTACGCAACTGACTGCGAATATCACGATTGATGTAGGGGCGGATCTTGGCACCTATACCCTGACAATCACCAATCCCGATGCGCAAATTACTACACTGGCCCCTGCCTTTACTGTTACGCAGCCCACTCCTCCACCCCCAACGATTACCTCACTGACCCCAAACATTGCGGCGCAAGGCGCGACCGTCGCCGTAGCGATCGCTGGTGCGAATTTTCAGAACGGAGCCACCTGTGATTTTGGGGCAGGGATCACCACAAATTCTTGTTCCTTTACTTCCTCCTCGTCATTGACGGCGAATATCACCATTGCTGGAGGCGCCACGCTAGGTACGCGCTCACTGACTGTCACGAATCCCGATTCTCAGAGCGCTGCCCTTGCAGCGGGCTTTACGGTTTCGCAACCTCCGCCTCCTCCTCCAGTCGTATCATCTGTTACGCCCAATACTGGCGCCCAAGGCGATAGCATTGCGAGTGATGTTATTGCTGGAACCGGCTTTCAGAGTGGTGCGACCTGCAGTTATGGGGCCAATATCACGGTCAATAGCTGTACGTTTAACTCTGCTACGCAGCTTACCGCGAATATCACGATTGGTGGGGGTGCAGCGGTGGGAAATCGGACAGTCACGGTGACCAATCCTGACTCCCAAGTGGGTAGTCTGGTGAGCGCCTTTACCGTGACAGGGGCAGTGATTCCCGCGCCTACTGTGACCTCGGCCTCTCCCAACACCGGGGCGCAAGGCGCCACACTTTCTAGTGTTGTCATTACCGGCACCAATTTCCAATCTGGCGCTACCTGTAATTTCGGTGCGAGTATCACGATCAACTCCTGTATCTTCAATTCCGCTACGCAAATCACAGCGAATATTACCCTTGCTGTAGGTACGACGCTTGGACTACGAAACATTGCTATTACCAATCCCGACTTGCAAACCGGGACTGGAGTAAGCGTCTTTACCGTGACGGCCTTTGTGAATCCTGCTCCGACGGTCACCGGGGTGAATCCTAATGCTGGAGTACAAGGAGACAGTGGCAGTAGTATTGTGATCACTGGCACCGGGTTTCTTGCCTCTCCGACCTGCAATTTCGGCACTGGCATCACCATTAATAGCTGTACCCGTAACTCCGCCACACAGATCACGGCGAGTATTACCATTGGCGCGAGCGCCTCGGTGGGGGTACGCACAGTGACGGTGACGAACACTGACGCGCAAAGTGGCAGTCTTGTCAGTGGGTTTAACGTTCAATCGGCGGCGCTCCCTCCCCCAGTGGTGACTTCCGTGACGCCCCCGAACGGCGCACAAGATGCGGTGCTGACTGGAGTTCTGATTGCCGGCTCTGCTTTTCAGAGCGGCGCAACCTGTTCCTTCGGCGCCGGCATTGCCGTCAATTCTTGTGTCTTCAATTCTCCTACACAACTCACGGCAGCACTGACGATTGCTCAAGCGGCGACTACAGGGGTGCGCAACGTAACAGTGACCAATCCCGATACGCAAGCTGGGACATTAACTGATGGTTTTACGGTCACACCATTTATTAACGACCCGCCCACGATTACCAGTGTCACGCCCAATGTGGGGACACAAGGGACAGTGGCTAGTGTGACAATTGTAGGAACAGGGTTTCTCAATCTGCCGACGTGCAATTTCGGCGCGGGCATTGCCAATACGTGCACTTTTAATTCCAGCACGTCGATCACGGCGAGTGTGACGATCAATGGCGCTGCTGCTGTTGGCCCACGGACAGTCACAGTGACGAACCAGGATGCGCAGAGCGGCAGTCTCGTGAGTGGGTTTTCTGTGCAAGCAGCGCCGCTCCCTCCTCCGGCGCCGACCTCCGCTTCACCCAACTCAGGCGCGCAAGGCGCCACCTTGACTGCTGTGGTGATTACCGGGTCTGCCTTTCAGAGTGGCGCTACCTGCAATTTTGGCGCGAGTATTACCATCAATAGCTGTATCTTCAATTCCGTCACGCAGATCACTGCGAACATCACGCTCGCCGCCAATACCACCCTTGGGCTGCGCAATATCGCTATCATGAACCCTGATGGACAAACCGGGACTGCCGTGTCCTCTTTTACAGTTACGCCTTTTGTGAATCCTGTTCCTACGGTGACCTCGATTTCCCCGACGTTTGCACAGCAAGGCGCAACGACAAGTATTACGATTACTGGCACGGGGTTTCTGACCGGGCCAACCTGTTCCTTCGGTACAGGAGTCATCGTCAACACCTGCGCGCTGAACTCCGCGACTTCGATTACTTCCAGTATCACCGTTGGCGCTGCTGCTTCCCCTGGAGCACGGCCGGTCATGGTGACGAATACCGATCAGCAAAGTGGGAGTCTGACCAACGGTTTTACCGTGACTGCGGCGCCGCCGCCCGCGCCTACTATTAGTGCGGTGTCTCCGGTCTCGGGCGCGCAAGACGCGGTGCTGAGCATAGTGATTACCGGCGCTGATTTTCAGAGTGGCGCCACCTGTAGCTTCGGTGCTGGAATCACGATCAATAGCTGTGTCTTTAACTCAGCCACGCAAATCACGGCAGGCATTACGATTGCTGGGGGTGCGACGATTGCGACTCGTAATGTTGTCGTTACCAATCCCGACACCTTGACCGGCACCCTGACGAACGGGTTTGCCGTAACCGCCGCTCCTCCCCCTCCTGCTCCGACTATCACGTCTATTGCCCCTACGAGCGGCACGCGCGGAGCATCCGCGTTTAACGTGATTATTACCGGAACGAACTATGTCACCGGACCATCCTGTAGCTTCGGCGCCGGAGTAACGGTCAATTCCTGCACCCGCAACTCGGCCACGCAGATTACGGCGAATATCACGGTTGCTGCGCAAACGGCGCTAGGAACCCGCACGGTCATTGTCACGAATGCGGACGGGCAAAGTAGCAGTCTCGTTGCGGGCTTCACTGTTGCTGGTCCTGCTTTTGCCACGATTACCTGGACCGATAATTCCTCTCTTGAAACGGGCGATCATGTGTACCGCTCGTGTAGTGACGCTGGGGATACGCTGATTGCCACGACGGCAGCAAATGCAGTGATGTATGATGACACAAACATGCCGCAAACGACGAGCTGCTGCTACAAAGTAGCCTCGTTTAATGCAACCGGCGAATCCGCAAGGATCGGTGGAACCGGCGCGGCCTGTTTTCTCCCCTTTCAGCCGCAACCCCCGATCCTTGCATTCGGGGCAAATGAAGCGTCGGGAACGGTCGTTACGGATTCCGCCGATTCTCTCCCTGGTACATTTACGAATGGGGCGCGTGCAGCCCATGCCAGCTTTGGGAATGCGCTTAACTTCAATGCAACCAATTCAATTTTGACCATTGCGGGCCTGACTGCAGACTCTACGCAACGCACTTGGGAAGCCTGGATCTTTATTCGTTCGACAGGGGGAGGCGGCGTAGGCAGAATCTTCGATAAGGGAATAGAACTCGCCCTCATCAGTGGCAACGGCACTGCCTTAGAATTTCAGCGGTTCTACTCGGGCGGCATCGCCAAGTGGAGCGTCCCCATTCCGACACTCAACGCCTGGCATCATGTGGCGATTAGTCACGATGGGCTCCCCGCCTCTCTTCCCCGCTGGTGGCTGGATGGCGTCGAACAGACAGTGACTGCCGTTGCTGTCGTGACGGGAACACTCCAGACCAACGCGCAAGCGGAAACATGGGGGAACCGCCCTGCTCTTGATAGAGCGTGGGATGGCAACCTTGACGAAATACGAACGTATAACCGCCTACTGTCTACCTATGAGGTCCAGCAGGATATGGGAACTGCTCTCCCCTAATATGAACACATTGCTTTGTCTTCTCTTTCTGATATTCACGCTTGCGCCCGCGCATGCTGCGATTCTCAACAAATTCCCCGTTGACTACAACGACAACACATATGGGCAAGCGGATAGGTGCGCGCAATCGGTAATCAATGCTGGCAGTTGCCCCACTCCGAATTTTCAGTCTACGCCGAATCCTGGCGCCATTACCATTACCACGGCGCCTTCCTTACCCGTCAGTGAAGGAACGCACGCGATCCAGCATATCGCGAAACCTGGGCAAATTGCTGGATTCTGGAATCCATGTTGGCTCTTTGGAAGTAACTTAACGGGGCTCCCCTCGTGTGACCGCAGTGAGTCTGAAATTGCTATTCCCTACACCCCCGAGGCCGACGAATGGTACGGGTTTTCCGTGCGGATTGATTCCGCGACGCAGTATACGCACAATGCGTCGTTTAATGATTTTAATGGGCAAGTGATTTTCCAAGCCCACCAGCTTGGCGGCTCCTGCGGATCTGGCTTTGGGCCACGCTTTGTTATTTGGTTCTCAAATCATACGGGCTCCTTAGTCTGGAATGCTCATGTGGATGCACAGAATAATACGGGGACAAGTTGTCCAAACGTGAACTTAGCTACCCGCACCGATCTTCCTCTTGGCGCCGCCGTGCTGGATCAGTGGGAGAACTTCGTGATTCATGCGCGCTGGAGTACATCGAATGGACTCTTGCAAATCTGGCGGAATGGGACAGGGACAACCGGCGGCACTCCTACGGTGATATTTACTGGCATTAACTCTTTTAATAATTTCAACCAAACAGATGTCAAATGGGGCGTGTATCAAAGTTGGTGGATTGCAAACACGGCTGGTCATATTCCACCAGCAGGAGAAAAAAGTATTGTCTATCACGATAACATCAAGGTTGGTAATGCAGCATCGAATTTTGCGGAAGTAAACCCGGCTCCCAGTGCGGCGCCGCTGCCAAATCCGCCGTCTAACGTTGCGGTCCAGGTGCATTAGTAAGGAGTTATCTATGGGAACGTGGGTCAATTGGCAAACGGGCCTTCCGGGCCTCTTTAATATCTTGATGGGTGTGTATTTTCTGTATCAAGGCCATAATTCGGAAGCCATGCTCGCCTTCTCCGCAGGAATGGCTGGCTTGCGTGCTCGTCAAGTCAATGTCACGAGTGAACAAGCGGGGTTGAAAGGGCCAGCAGCTCAGGCGGAGGCCATTGTCGACGCTGTAAAGTAATAGACTATGGCAGTCACGGTCACCAGTATTACTCCGAATTTTGGCGCGCAAGGCGGCCATCTGTTCCATGTCGTGATCCATGGAACCGGCTTTGTTGCGGGTGCGGTGGTGACCTTTAGCGGCGCGAATGTGGCCCCCGAGGCCGCAACCACTGTTATTGATTCGGCCACGCAGATTCATCTTAACGTCGTCATCAATGGCGGCGCGGCGCTTGGCCGGCGCACAGTGACGGTTACAAACCTCGATGCCTCCACCGGAAGTCTTGTCGTTGCGTTTACCGTGACTCTTCTCTCGTTTACGGCGTATCAACCCTACAATCATCTACCAGGGCTCGCCCGCAACTGCTTACTCTATGATCCTCGTGGCGATGTGGCGCCCTATCTCTACTCGATCGGCGGCGCTCCCAACAATGCAGGTGCGTCTTCTCACGTCTGGGCGCTCAATCGTCGCACGGGCGTCATTACCGATCACACCGGACAATTTCACAACTGGCCGAGTTTTGGGCCACCTGATATGGACGAGTTTGGGGTGCTGTGGTGGATTGGGATTGAAGTGGGGAACCTCACGCAGAGTAAAGAAGCACAGACGGCCTTTGCTGCAGACACGTTGACGAAGATCGGCAGCGTCACCACGAACGGCGTCACTATTCTGTATCCTTCAGCCGGCCAAGTCCGCGTCGATCGCCATAGCCCGAATCATTTTGTTTGGGCGCTCGACCAAGCTGACGATCATTCAATCCACGGCAATCTTCACTGTTGGGACCGAGAGACGCGCGTTCGTGTGTACAACAAGACTGCCGCGAGCTGGGATGGGGTACCGGTGGGCGGCACGCGCAATCGAGTCTGGGATATTGACTCGGATTCCGCGGGCAATTTGTGGTGCGTCAGTCTCGACGATAATGCAGTCTATACCTTGCTCTGGAAAGTGGCGCCCGATGGGACACAGACGCTGATGGAAGACTTGAGCGCTAATTTTACGATGGGCCATCGAGCAGAACCCATGGTGCGGTGGGTTGCGGCTGATAATTCCTTGTTCATCGGCGCCGCGGACAAACTTGTAAAGTGTCGTCTTACTGATGGCGTCGTAACGGATACTGCTGATGCGCCCATTACTATTCAGTACGACCATAATTATCAATCGTTCCATCACACGATTGACGATACGTCGATGTTTTTGGTCGATGGCGGTGTAACTGGTCCGATCTTTTACGAAATTGATTTACTCACATTAGATATCATTCGGAGTATAGACTTCGCTGGAGTGACCGGGTGCGTCGGTGTCTTTTTTAATGGATTCAACCAAACGAATGATGCTTCTCGCGTATTTAACCCTACAACTGCGCTCTACGATCCGGTGTTAGGTGGATGTTGGTGTGAAGACTTCTCTCAGGGTGTGGTGGGCGCCTTCGTCTTTGGCGATGTGATCCCTACTCCGCCTTCCCCTGTCGAACTCACCTTTCAAAAGACGCTCTGTCTGCCCCGCGTCATTACGCTCAAGACGTTTCATTATGGCGTGATCAGCTTGGCCGAAGGAGAAACGCCCGTGCCGATTCTGAATAGTACGATTGATGACTTGGTGCTTGGCAGCGCCGATCAGTTAATACGCCAAGTGCAGGCAATTCCCCCGGGGCTGACTCTGACAAAAGCGTGGTTCACGATCAAGGAAAATCTTCAGCAAACTGACGACGAAGCCCCCTTCCAGAAGGTGATTACTCCCATACTCGGGATGAATGGGCAGATTACAGATGACGGCACGACGGATGGGGTTGGACGCCTCGTCTTTGCGATTTATGCTTCTGAGATGTCTCGTGTAATTTTCTCCACCCGGAAACTTTATTTTTACGATATCAAGGTCTTAACCAGTGACGGCAACCCGTATGCTCGCGAACTCGGGCGCGTGCGGTTTGTCCAGGGTGTCACGGAGGCGGTTGCCTAATGCTGAAACCCTACTACGAAGAAGACGGCATCGTGCTCTACCACGGGGATTGTCGAGAGATTTTGCCGGAGGTGGGGCCGGTGGATGCCGTCATTACTGACCCGCCTTACGGAATCCGTAAACTTATGCAAGGTGGCACTTGGGCAAAGAAAAACCTGTACATCAGCGATGGTGCTATATGGGACAGTGCCCCTCCCGCGAAAGAAGTTTTTGACTTACTCCTGACAAAAGGCCAAAAGATTATTATCTGGGGCGGAAATTATTTCCCATTGCCTCCGGCTCGGTGCTGGTTGATTTGGAATAAGCCGGAAAGGAATTTCACGTTAGCTGATGCTGAACTTGCCTGGACAAATTTAGACAAACCAGTCCGCACATTTGATTTGCCACGACTAGGGCGAAGGCCATTACACCCTACAGAAAAGCCCCTTCTCCTTATGTCTTGGTGCTGCTCCTTTGTCGAAGGGGACACCCTCGACCCCTTCGCCGGTTCCGGCACCACGCTAGTAGCCGCAAAGCAACTCGGCAGAAAAGCTATCGGCATCGAGATTGAGGAATCGTATTGTGAAATCGCTGCGAACCGCCTAAGAAACACGACGCCGAGCCTGTTCACACCGAAGCGGCCCCAAGCGGAACAACTCAAGCTGGAGGCAGTAGCGTAATGCACCTCCTCTTCCATCGCTACGAGAAGTTGCGGGTGTGGAGTCCATGGCGCAACAATGCGCTCTCCGGACCTGTGGTTCTTGACCGTGGCCGTGCGCAGTGGTCACCCCGCATTCAACCATACGAACGCTTCGCAGAAGCTGATGGAAATCTTATTCCTGCTGTTTCGGGTGGCATCGGATTGCATGGTGGGTTCAGCCACATGCGTCCGGTGATCGGCTTTGACCTTGGAGATACGGGCGCTAACTTTTCGACCCAGGATATTAACACTGCTTATACGGCAGGGTCCGCAGGGATTGCCATCGGTGCAGGCGGCGCCATCCCCTTAGCGAAGACGCTCAGTGCCCTCTACTTTAATATCAATGCCTACCATGGCACTGCCGCCAACGTCACCTCAATCAATGCTGAAGTACGAGCGCATACCGCCTACAAGCCAAATACTGGGATTGCGGCGTTAGCGACGGCTACGGTCAATCCGTTGTCACAAGCAGGGTGGATCAAGAGTGGAACGCTCACAGTGTCCATCGCCGCTAATACTCTCTATTGGTTCATTGTCGCGAATGCGGCAGCCAGTGGAACCGATTACATTACCGTCCTGCACCGGGATTTTAATACCTTGAGTGTGGGCTCCACGATCTTGTGGAATGCCGCGAGTACGGCCAACGGCTGGTCGACACTGACGATTCGGAATCAGACCCAAGGGATTGTGGCAATTTTTACCGATGGCACAGCGGCGGGCGATCCGTTTACTGCTTTTACCGCCAGCGCGTTAGATACGAACCAGCGCGGGCTTTATATTGATGGCGTGACCGAAAAGCTCGAAGTGTATGGTGTCGTCAATTATATTGGCAGTAACGTTGTCAATGCGACCGGCGTGAGATTGTGGGAAGGGAATGGTGGGGGACCTGCTGGTTCGCCTGCCCGATTTGGTACCGAGCGTCTCTCTACCGACGGTACAGTCTATATTGGCTGTCTCTTCTCTGCCCCGTATACGTTGATCAAAAACACGCCCTACCGGTTTGTCTACTATGGGTCCACCAACTGGAATGCTCCCCATCGCCGGCAGATTGGAACCGTCGCCACGACCGTAAATAGTGGTTCCGCAGCGGAGCTGGCAAAAGCCTTTCCTGGAGGCGGCTCGTGGTACTACACGAAGGAAACCGCAGGGGCGTGGGTCGATACCACAACTGAGTTCCCGATGATGGACTTTTATGTGTTGGATCAAGTAGCGTCGGGTGGAGGTGGTGGAGGTGTGGCCGGTGGGGGCGGGGGAGCAATCATCTTAGGATAATCTTATGGGCTATCGTGGCGATTATAATCCTGGCGCGGTTCTCTATTTCAACTTCACTTCGTTAGACATTAGCGTCTCGCCTGCTGTCCCGTTTACGCTGTCAGGGGGTACGGTTAGCATCTACAAGGACGATAGCCTCTCGCAGACGACCACGGGGGTTACGCTTTTAGCAGATCACGACGGCCTGACGGGGCTGAACAACGTGAAGATTGATACCGGCGCTGATGGAACTTTCTATGCTGCCGGGCATCACTTTCAGGCGGTACTGACTGCGGGCACGGTGAATGGTGTAACTGTCGTTAGTTATGTGCTCGAAAGTTTCTCGCTGCAAGCTGGGGTGGCAGCAACCCTTGCAACGCTTGCCACAAATATGGCGACTGTGCTTGCCCGGTTTGGCTCGATTACCGGTACGGGTGTAAATACTTTGCTGGGGTTCTTCAAAGCGTTGCTCTCAAAAACAGCCTCGACGCCTTCTGATATCGGCGGCACGTTTAATCCCGCTACGGATTCTACCGAGGCGCTTGCTGATAATGTGAGCGGCGGCAGTCTGACTCAAGCAGATATTCGAGATGCGCTTGGCCTCGCTATCCCGAACCTCGATACGCAGCTCGTGTCTCTCCAAGCGGACACGAATGATATCCAGATTCGTCTTCCGTCCGCATTGGTGGCTGGCCGGATGGATTCGAGTACCGGAGCCATGGCAGCAAATACGCTGACCGCTTCCGCTCTTGCAACCGATGCTGTTACTGAAATTCAGTCGGGACTCTCAACCTTAAATGCTGCCGCTATTCGCGCAGCCATCGGGTTAGCCATCGCGAATCTCGATACCCAACTTGTGGCATTAGCCGCTCAAATTACGACAGTGCAGAACGCAACGACGAATTTTGCTGACGTAACCAGTGTGTCCGCGGCAAAGGCGAATCTCGCCCAAGGTGTCCGTGCTTTGGTTGACCGTTTCTTTGATGAACATGCACAGTCTGCTGGTGCGCAGACAATCAAAAATGATGCTGGCACCGTGATTGCCACGTTGCCTGTTAGTAACGTGGGCGGCACAATTACTTACTCGCAGGCAACGTAATGCACCTTGATGAGTGGTCAGCCGATGGACACGCGGGGATTACTCTCAGCGACCAAGTTGCGGGCTTGTCCCTCGATTTTGATAATGCCCCCGCGTTCATCCTTCCGTTTAGCTTATTTCGGGCGGCAGCGGAAGCCGAGGAGTATGATCTCTACCAAGGCGCCGAAGCCTGCGCCCTCTGGCAAGCCCCCGATGATGAGGAGTTGCCCACTATGACCGCCACCCTTTCTATTGTTCCCAATCAGCCAGTTGTGATTCTGCTCCGGGAATGTGATCTCACGGGTGCATACATTACGCAAGCCTCACTCTCGTCTATTACTTACGCTGTGTTCGATACAAGCGGCGAAGATCCAGAAACGGCGATTGATACCGGGACGCTCACGATTGTGAGCACCGTGTTTGATCGCCCGAAGATCGACAAGCGCTGGACCGCTGACAGCGTTGGCTACAATTTTTTGCATGTGCTCGATGCCTTTCCTGATGCCGGACATTTCTATTCGGTGTATTATCAGTTTATTCCTACATCGGGCGCTGATGCCCGATTTGCCCGGATTGTTCCGGTCAAAACAGCAAACTTTCATGGGACCTTGCCCTAGGAGTTTAGTATGGCGTTTCTCAATTTTGATGATATCAACGGTCGGGTCCGGCTCCGTGTCAAGCCGCTCGATATAGAAGAAGCCCGGACTGTGGTAGATGATGAGTGGCGTGGCCTCATGAATGAGTACGCATGGTCGTTTGCCCGGCAAAATCTTGTCTTGACTACAATTGCTCCGAAGACGGATGGAACGATTGCCGTTGTTGCAGGTGGTGCGACCGTTACCGGGACTGGTACGTCATTTGCCGATCCTGGGGATGTCGGGAAATTTATTCGTCTTCCGGACTCCAATTTTTACGAAGTCTCTGCTGTGACGGCGCAAGTGCTGACGTTGACTGCGCCCTTTACTGGAACGACTGTTACTGGCGCGTCCTATACTCTCTTTCAACATCGCTACGCTCTTCCTGTTGGCATTGAACGCATTCTCACGATGGCCGGTGCTTATCCCGTGCGCGAGGGCACACAGTGGAATCTTGATGCCGTAGATCCGCAACGCCTTGTGACCGGGCAACAGTGGGGGTATATGCCAATCGGAGAAAATAGTCTTGGTCAGTCCATGATTGAACTTTCGCCTGTCCCTGATGCTGTGTATCATTTGACCTATGTGGGCTTGATTGCGGGGTCAATTACTTCTGGAGACCAGATTCTTACGCTCCTGGCACAGGTCTTACTTGAGAAAGCGATTGCAAACGGATGTCTAACGGTTGCGGGAAATGGGAATGTACAAGAAGGTCCGTATTGGATGCGTTTGGCCGCCGAATGGGAGAAAAAACAGATTGATCGTATGCCGCGTGTCCGCCGTGCCGATCGCTACCGCTTCGGCTATGCCGAACGCAAACCGGGTGATTTTTATGATGCGTGGGGCACCGATACACATTATGGATTCCCCGCCTTTGAGTATTAACGATGTCTACCTTCGCTGATATTATTCTCGACGTGCAGTCTACTCTGGATGATGAGGATGGTACGTTCCATACCGATGCCAATGTCCAGACGTACCTGGAGCACGGTGAATTGTTTCTCTCACTCTCTCGGTTTCTTGTCGAGAAGACCGTTACGTTTCCATTGCTCGCGAATGTTCCTGAGTACAATATGCTCGATACCTATCCTGATTGGTGCTGGCCCCTGCGTATCACCATTGCGAATTTTCCTGTGACAGAAATCAAGCTCGATACTGTGGCGCGGGTGCGTCCTGCCTGGCGCACGCAACGCGGCACGCCTGAGAATTACATTCGCTTGGGGCATACTATGTCAGCCTTCGTGAAACCGCCTAGCGCAAATATGAATGTTGACATTACTTATCTTGCGTGCCCGCCTACGACTTTGAGTGATCCTCCTGCCGGAGTGAGTCCTGTGATTCAAGATATGTGGCATGAAGCCCTGATGACTTACGCAACAATGTTAGGTGCTGCCAAAGAAGGGCAAATGGCTCGTACTCAGGATCTTTTGAAAATGGTGGCAGAACATGCGGGGAATAAGAGAGATGTGCGCTTCCTTCGTGATTCGACGCAACGCGATGCACCCTCACGTTTCGAGGCTCCCTTAACAAAGAGTGATGAGAGACCGTAATGGGCAATTTTTGGGTTATCTTTATTGGCATCGCAATTGGGACACTCCTTGCCGAAGTGTTTCTCTACGTTGTGAGGAAAACGAAACGCCGCCATGACCATCCCAAGTGACATTCTGTACACCTGTAAGGATTTGCTCCGGCTTCCCGTTAACAATACGGAGTGGGATATCAAGCTCCAAGATGTCTACTCTGACGAATTGCGGGTGTTATTGCAAACAACCGACTGGTTTATGGAGACTGAATTCCCGAACACGGTAGCGAATCAGCGCCGCTATGTTGCGCAACCGCGCATGCGCCGCATTGTGTCCGTGATGTACGGCAGTCGTCATCTTGGGAAGGTTACGGGCGCTTCGCTTGATTTGTTGCGTCGTAAGTGGCAAGCGCAAGCGACGGATACCGTCGATGAACCGGGAACCCCCCAGGTGTGGTGGCACGATGAGACCCCGGACCCTACAGTTACACCACAAGTCTTTTTTATTCATCCCGCTCCGGCCACATCGACAGCCAATGGACTCACAATCTATGAGATTTGTTCTCCTGAAGATGAGAACCCGTCAATGCAGTGGATAAGACCTTTACTTGTGTATCTGACATGCGCTGGATTTAGAGAAGGTGCCCATACCGCTAGGGATGCGCAACAGGGTGCTTTCTTTCGAGCGCTCAGCCAGCTCTGGCGCGACGTAATTGATAAGAGGAGCCCCCGATGACGACTATGCGTGACGTATTGCGGACCATCGCTGAGAGAACGTATTTTGGCACGCTGGGCGCCGCCCAGCTTTCTCGACGCGCTCATACGCAACTTGTTCAACAGGTAGATCCCGAGGACGATGCGTGTTACGTCCGGGCGCTGCTCGACTGTGTACGGGCCTTTGTTGCGCACGGTTCCTATCTCCATGAAGGTCAGAATCTGTGTTGGTTTTGCGACAGAGGCATTGCGGAGTGGCCGCTCCCCGGCGCCAGCCATCCTATCAATGAGGAGGAAAATGGGCACGACTCCTCGTGTCTTTATCTCCAAGCATGGAGAATGGTGAATAAGGAATAACCATGCCCGTATCCGCTCAAACGCAAGACTATCTCCTCTCTGATTTCCATGAGGGTCTCGTGATTCAGCGGGGTACGGCTGCGGGTAGAAATAGCCTCATTGAATTATCCAATGCCCACGTTGAACCGGATGGTATTCTCCGTGGCCGACAAGGAACCGCAAAGATCAATCTTCAGCAGTTGACCGACGGCACGGCCAATGCCAACGCTACAGAAGTCCACAGCCATATTGTCCACGGCTCCGTGCGCTACATTGGCGTCGGCTCAAAAGTGAAACGTGGCTACGACACCGGGACCGATCTCTTGACCGGCATGTCCGGTCGTCGCTTTACTTTTGCTTCCATGGCCCCCTCCACTGCCGTCTCAGAGCAGTGGACCTATATGGCAAACGGTGACGGCACCGCGACGAGTCACGGCGCCGCGACAGGTGATAGTCGGAAGAAAGACAATGGAACCCTGACTCGTAATTGGGGCATTGACGGGCCTGCCGCTGCACCTACCGTGGCGCTCAATGCCAGCCAACCGGCGATTACTGCCATTGATGATTTTGCGACTGCCTATACTGCGGTGGACGGGACGGGGACGGAAGGCTCAGATGCAAACTTCTACGCTACGTCTGCCCGAAAATTTACTGTGCCCCAGAAGAAAACCGAGCGCTTCCGGCGCATGTTTTCGATTGGCAGTCTTGCGGTGTATACCGATCAAGCGTGGGTGCGGATTATGCTCAAGTGTAACCACACCCAGTTTCTTGACCACGTTGAAGTAGGCGTCAATGTCTCCGGATCTACCAATTTTCAGGATGACTATTACTGGATTCGGATTCCTGCATCCTCATTTCAGCAAGATAACAATTGGCAGGAATTCAAATTCCACCAGACTGACTTCCAGCGTGTTCGCCCGACGGGCGGTTCAACTCAAGGGTGGGCAAATGCCAACGGGACACAGATTACCGTGGCCGGCAGCGCTGAAGCCGCGGTAGGCAGCGATGTGATTGTCTCTGCTGACGATATGCGCCTCGAGGCCTTTACGCACCCGGAAGGCACGTTCGAGTACAAGGTGACGTGGTGGGCTGAAGGTATAAACATTCCATCCAATTCTCGCCAATTGGCGGACATCTACAATGGCATCGAACGGATCTCTGCTCAGATTCTAGCCCACCGCCAAGGCATTGACATTACCCGTGTCTCAACGACATCGGATGCGCAAGTGACACATTGGAGACTATGGCGCCGTAATCGTGATGGCGCGGGCCTCTTCCAATTGGTAGCCACGATTCCCTATGCGACTACGACGTATCTGGACATTAAGGATGATCTGGAGCTGGGAGAAATTCTCGGGAAACTTAATGCAGCAGGAACACAAGTCGAGATTAACCACATTCCTCCCACAGGCCGCTTTGCCATTTCGTTTGACAACCGAATGTTTGTGATGGGGATGAGCAATAAGGCGTTTGTGGGACCGATTGCCTATACCGGCGCCGGACTCAATGATTTCACCACAGGGGTAGTCTATACGGGCCAAACACAACGCACGTATGAGATTGTGATTGATGCAACCGGCACCCCTGATACGTTTAAGTGGCGCGATACGATCGGCGGTACATTTACTACAGGCGTCGTCATCACAGGTGGGTTTCAGACACTCAGCTTTGGCATGACTATTAAGTTTGCCGCGACTACAGGCCATACGGCTACAAACTCGTGGATCTTTACGGTCGTCGGGACTGGAGACGAGGAATCACCCTATGCGTTGCGGTGGTCAGAGAAATTTTATCCAGATTCCTTCCCCCTGACAAATTACGAATTAGCAGGCTCGCCGGTTGATCCCATTCGCGCAGTCGTCGTCTGGGAAGGGCGCATGTGGATTGCGACGAAAGCGCATATTTGGCGAGTCACTCCATTTAATAATACCTATGAAGTGGAAAAAACCGAAGCCCCGATTGGCACAGATTCCCCGTATGCTTTTGTTTCCTCGCCGTATGGCATCTTCTATTACGGGTCCACTGATGGACCGTATCTATTCAATGGCTCGACCTCGCGCAGCATCGCGTCTACTCAGCTCGAGCCATTTATCCACGGAGAAACAGTCAATCAAGATGGTCTGGAAATCTTTGGGGTCTTGCCGGAGACCGCAACCGAATATGAGAACATTGTTGGGGCGTATTATAATAGAACCTATCGGGTCTTCCTTGACGATTTAGACAAGACATGCCGTGTTCTTATTTATCAAATAGAGCGTAATCCGCCTGCTTGGTATAAAGCGCACGGCGTGGGCTGGGAAATGCGCCGCTTTCGCTGGGAGAAAGGCGAGTCCGTTGCTACCGATGTGATTGATGATCTCGAAGGAGGTACGCGCGATGGGTGGCTCATCAAGTATGAACCAAACGGCGACCTCGCTACCGACTTCGGCCAAGAGTCCGTACTGATCAATGCCCAACATACCTTTGATGCGGAGTTGAAACCGTCCGACCGTGAGGTTGATGTAAAGGGCGTACTCGTCGATGTAGACACGGGCGGTGACAATACGCAAGTCATGGCGGAAATCTCCGTCGACGATGGACAGCTGATTCCCCTAGGAATGCAAGGCGCCTGGGGCCGATCAAAACTCTTCTTTCCCGTTGTCGATGGGGATGGAATGCCGAGCGGCATTATTGGCTACAAAGCCAGCCTTCGTCTTTCGATCTGGCAAAAGAAAGTGCGGGTGACGCTCTTTGGCATGGGGCCATCCTACCAAGTAGAGCCTCGTAAAGATTCCATCCATGTTGGGCGCTACACGTTTACTCGGTCTCAAGGTTGGTGCCGTCGCGGAAATTTATTGCTTCGTAGCACCGATGCTGTTTTGCTAACGTTTTACGCGGACAACAAAAAGGTTCATCAAACAACGCTTCCCTCTTCACAGAACACCCGGCAATTCTATCGTGTGAGTTGTCCCATCGGTGTTGCTGGGAAGCAACTGGAGTATCGACTTGAGAGCGTAGAAGGGTTCGTGGTCTACCCAGAATCATACTGGGAAGTAGCCGAACTAGACAATGACCGACAGTTACAGCCTTGGCAATTAGCAGCCTGATTCTTTTTTTTTCGTATTGTGTTCCAATACGTGGGGAGAGAGGTGACCTATGGCCGATCAGTCAGTCACGCACATTCTTCCCGTATTTGCCGCACCACTCCCTGGTATGCAACCGCATGAGCATCTTGCTGCCTATGACCGGGAAGTAAAGCGAACATTCACGAAAATCTGGCAAGACCTCCAAGACACCAAGGCGCAACTTGCCGCGTTGCAAGAACAGATGAAAGGAACCACCTCATGATTGAAATGTTAGCGGCCTTTCTACCGCAGATTATGAGCGCCCTCGGTATTGGTGGCGCTGGGGCTGCTGGAGGCGGTGGCATTCTCTCTTCTCTGCTTGGTGGCTTAGGTGGCGCCGCTGCTCCTATGGCTGCACTACCTGCTGCCACGGCAGGAACTGGCATTGCGAGCGCGAGCCCAGAGTTATTGAATGCGGTTGGATTACCTGATTTGGCAGGAGGTGCTGGAGCTGCGGCTCCTGAAGCCGGTGGGTTTAATTTGGGAGACATCCTCAAAACAGGCGGCCAAGCTCTCGACGTGGCAGGCAAAGCAAAACAATTGACCGCACCGTCGGTAGCGCCTCCACAACCAACAGCAGCGCCGGCTTCAGCAGGAGCAGGAGGCGCCGGTGCGGCTCCAGCTGTGAACTTTGGAGGTGGCAGTCCTGATGATCAATACGCCTCGCAACTTCAGAAGATTCTGAAACAGCATACGAGTAACGGTATGGGTGGGGGGTACTAATGCCCCAACCTGATCCTCAAGGATTGCTGCAGCGGGCGCTGGCAAATCAATGGGTAAAAGACCCTACCGCTACGACGTTTCAAACAACTCTTCCTCCTCAGTTAGAGCAGATTTTTATGAAGGCTGCCCAGTCACGATTTGGTAACAAGATAGAGTTTCAACCTGATTTAAGTCCGACATCTGATTACGATTACCGGGGATGGTGGCAAGCAGCACAGGCGGGTGATCCGCGGGCTGTAACAAAAGAAAATCTTAACGATAAACAACTGCATTTTTCAGACGTGTGGAAAACTCCGTATCATCACAGTTTCTCAAAAGATTCACAGTATGCGTCTCCTACCGCGCCAGGGTGGACAAAGACGCAACCTTTTCGTTTACTCGCGCAACAGGATAGCCCGGTAGGGACGTATAAAAAGGGAGACATTGCCTTTGATGAAGGACCTTATTCCCACAATGATTTTCCGTCTGAAGTGCAAGCGGCCATGAAACTCGGATGGCCAGAAGATGCAACAGCAGGGCTGATGCCTGCCCCTGTAGGAAGTTCACCACTTTCTCCACCCCCAGGAAGCCCGTTCCCTCCTGGTTTATTGACGCCTGGCAACATTGATGTGTTACACCGTCCGTTTGTGAAGCATCCTGACGGTTCCATTAGCACTGTGCATTCGATGTCATTCGGCACCCCAGAAGGGGAAGCCCTTGTCCCTACCGTCAGTGAAGATGCGCGCATGTTGTATGAACCGAGTGAGATTGAAAAATGGCAACCGTCCTCGTCTGATGTCCCAGGCGTTAGTCAGGCGTTGATAGAACCCAACTATACTGCACTCGGAGAAGCCCGGCGCAACTACCGACAGACCGGGAAGCATCTCGGGATTTTTCAGACTCCAGATCAAGCTACCGCAGCGTCGCTTGCGCTTCATGATGACCAAGCCAAAATGTTTTCCGATCTGTATCAGCGCTTTGCACGCGAAGGGAATCAGGCAGGTATGTGGCGCGGGAATACCCTTGTGAATCCTCAGACTGGGAAGGTACTCTATGAAGATAAGACTGGGAATACATCTACTGTCCCCCAAGCCTCACAAGTCCCTGCATTCTTTCCAGTGCCGCACGGGGTCAACATCGCTGCCCTGCTTCATGCTCTTAGTCAAATAAGGTAACACTATGGCACGCAAAGCGAATACTAACTTTTTTGCTTCCTCGATGAAGAAGGTCCAGCCAGGTATGGGATACGGCAATGACGCTGTGGCTCCAACGACACCGTTTCCAACATCCATGTCTGCCGCTCCGTCTACGCCGAAAACGCCGAAGCCTCCTTCGTCACCGAATATGAGCGGCTACGGCGCCGCAGGGTCGTCTCCTGCCCCCACTGCTGCTCCAAGCTATACGCCTCCCCCTCTGCCTTCTGGGGGCGCTGCTGGACCGGGCTTAGCTTTCGGTGCTCCGACCGCAGGCGCAGGACAGTTTTCCCCATACTCGGATTCCTCAGTGCAGGGAGGGGGCGGGATTAACGATCTCTCGAAGATTCATCCCGGCGATTATCTGAGTCTTGGCGACATGGTGAACTACTCCGGGAATCTCGGTAACAATTACTGGCAAGATTTTGGACCGCTGCAGTCCATGACGGCCAATCTCTACAAGATGGCGCTCAGCGGTCAATTGCCGGATGCCGCACGGATACTCGCTGCGCCGGAACTTGCGCAGATTCAATCCGGCGTGAAGAATGCGCAGGGTCAAGTGCGCGACACAATGCAGGGTGGAAACCTACAAGAGGGGCTCAGTAACGCCGCGCAGTCAGGGATTCAAGCAGGGGCGAATGCAATTCACCAGTATGAAGGACCGTTAGTCAGTGGCGCTACGGAACGTGGCTCGAATACCCTCATGTCTGTATTGCAATCCATTCTTGGTCCTGCGGCGATTCGTGAATTCCAGAAGTCCTTTAATGCCTCACAAAACAGTGGGAGTCTCTTCTAATGCCAAGTCTTACTCCTACGGATTATGCTGGTCAATCGTTTCGCAACCTTTTTAATAGTGGTGGAGTCTCACTGCCTGATATGGTTTCTGGAAGAATGCCGCCAATTGTTGCCCAGCCGCCTCCGACCATTGTTGATCCTGGGATGATTGTCGAAGGACCTACCCACACACTACCAGATGGACGAACAGCAATGGGGCCAGGCTCTGTTTTCGATGCCCCCGCTCCCCTTCCTAATAGGAGTGGTCCAGGTGTCTTTGATGCGCCCGCGCCTCTTCCAGGCGCAGGGGGAGGGGCTAGTGGTGGAGTATTGGGGTCAATCTTAGATACCGTACTCGGGCGTTCTTCAGCTCCGCCACTCCCGACTTCAGGTACGCCCCCTTTTCTTGATACGAGTGGCGGCGGTAACCATGATATGCGTAACTTGGCTATTGCCGTGGCGCTCCGTGCACTGGGACCGGCCATCTTTGGGAAACGCACGCGCATGGGCTGGGGAAACCTGACCGGGCCGCTGATTGCGGGGAATCTTGGCAATATGCTGGGTGGCCGCGATGAACAAGAGCGAGTACAACGGCAAGCCCTTGCGCAAGCCATGATACAGAGCGGGCAGTACACGATTACCCCGCCGACTCCTGGGGCTCCTCCCATTGGGAACTTTGGCGGCATGCCGATCTATAAACAAGGCACTTTGGCAGACAAGTTCCCGAAGATTTTTCAACCGCATGCGGACGTACCATCAAGCACAACGTGGACTCCTACGAGTGGCTCCTTACCTGAAGGAGCTGGAGTGAAACCTCCTCCTACCATTCCCATGTCAACGCCGTCCGATGCGATGCAAATTTATGGTGGGTTGCCTGCGACACAAGCTGGAGTAGGAGGCGTGGCAAAGATGCTTGCTGATCAAGAAGCACTGAAGCGACAAGCGGCTACTACCGCAGCTATCCTACAAGGAGGAGTTGGGGGAGGTGCCGGCGCTGCGGGTGATATGGAAAGTTCTTTAACATTAGGAGTGGGGGATAAAGGAACACTGAAAGCAAGTCGTACTTTTAAGCCGAAACATCAGAAACCCCCTTCGGTCTCTCAGCAGAAATGGGACATGATGAATGATGCCCAAAAGCAAGCCTCACTAGAGGGGAAGCAATCAGAGCTCGCGCAAGATGTCATACTAGAAAATCGGCGCCGCGAAAATCTCAATCCTCCCCTTCCTGCCATGAATCCGGCAGAGACATTAGATTTTCGCGCATCTCGTCACGCCAGTGGTGCGAATCTCGTTGCTGCTTCTCAGTCTACCGGAGGGATTCAGCAAGATATCAATAAGGGATCGCAAACCTTACAAAAACTTGCTGCCGTGCTTCCGCCACAGTATGTCAGTACGGCAATGGACCCGAGTAACAAATGGGACCAACTTCTCCAAGATCCAACAGTGAAGCAAGCAATTGATAAGGCTGGTGTGCGGCTCATGGACCCGAAGTTGGTCCCATTTGGTCAAAAACTCTCGGATGTCATTAGCGCGCAGCGGCAAATTCTCCAACGCAATAAGGCGGAATGGCAACAAGCGTGGGGTACTATCAAGACAGGACGTCCCCCAACGCCGAACGCTGCTCCTGCTGCTGCTCCTGTCAACACGATACCGGGCGCCTTGCAGCAGATGTATCGCTAAGGTGAGTCATGGCTGAACAGACACCACTGGCTCCCCCATCTCTTGCAGAGATCATGCGCTCGCCTGAATTTCAGGCGCTCACTCCCCAGCAACAAAAAGAGGCCCCCCAGAGGTATGTCGATACTTTTGGTAAGTCTGTTGCTGCTCGCGCTGCGGAACACTATGGACTCGACCCTGATGTTTTTGCCCGTCAAATTCAACAAGAAAGTAACTGGAAGAATGCTGCTCGTTCGCCTGCGGGCGCGCAGGGTGTCAGTCAGTTCGTCCCCGCGACCGCGCTAGAACAGGGTGTTGACCCTTCCGACCCTGACCTGAGTATGTATGGGCAGGCAAAGTACATGCGGTCGCTGATTGACCAATTGGGGTCAAAGCGCAAAGCGCTGGCTGCCTACAATGCGGGGATTGGTACGGTCAAGGCCGCAATTAACAAGTATGGTGAGTTTGATTGGGAACGTGGTATTCCTCCGGAAACCCGCGATTATCTGGCGCGGATTACCAGCGCGGGGCAGTCTGCACCGTCCGCGCCGGTCTCGACCACTCCTCCTCCTTTTTCCGAGATTATCAAGTCGCCGGAGTTTGCGGCGTTATCTCCTCAAGAACAAGCCGAAGCCCCCTATCGCTACGCGAAAACCTTTGGGGGTGTTGTTCCGAAAGAGTTTATGCCGCCTGCCCCGGCCCCCGACCTCTTTCCTCAACAGTTACCTACTGGAGAGACCGGCGCGTTGCTTGGCGCCTTTGGTGCGCCTCTCCCCGTTCTTTCCCAACCTACAGCTCCTCCCGTTGTCCCCCCAGTCACAGGAGCGAGTCTCCCGCCTGCCACCCCTGCTCCTGTGACTTCTCCTCCTCTTGTTTCTCCTGATACACAGTGGCGGATTCCTGGACAGATTCCTGAAATAAAGAAATCAGCGCCTGAAGGAATGGGGATTCCTCTGCTTTCCCAGCTCGAACGCGCCTATGAAAAAACATTTGGTGGTCCTCCTTCGCCTCTGGGTATGGAACCTTTGCCGCCAATGGGAACACAACCTGGAGAAACGCCACCACCGTCGGAACCAAATCCTGGAGTTGGCGATATTCTTGCACTTTCCATGATTCCTGCCTTAGCTACTCACCCGATGGGTATTGTGGGTGGCATGGCGGCAGCGAAAGCGCTCACCCCACTTACTGAAGTTGCTGGGACAATGACAGGAGGTGCACTTGGTGGACCTGCGGGCGCTGCGCGCGGGAAAGCGATCGGTGAACAGGCGGGGCAACTCGGTGGCTTTGCTCTTGGTGTAAAAGCTGTTGGTGAACCACTCTCGGCTTCGTCTATTCTTGGTCGTCCGTTGTCATTAGGTGAACGGGAATATCTTGGCCTTAAAAAGGATTTGGGATTACCTAACGATGCGCCAGTTGATGCGGTTGCTAGTAATCTTCGTTCTACGCTCAAAAATATACGGAAGAATGCCCCGGCAAATGACCCACAAAATCAAGCACTGACCCGCTGGACTGACGGGCAAGAACTCACCCCACAAGACATTGCCGCTCTTGGTCCCGAAGCCCAAGAACTCTACTCAAAGTGGTTGGAAGTCAAGAATCTGACGCCGCAAGAGACGTCAGCGATTGATAAGGCTTATCGTAAGCTCCGTCCAGCTGGCCCGCAGCCGCCTACACTCCCCCCACCCGCAAAGGGCGCCCCTCTTGAACAGCCGGCTCCTCAAACTGAACAGGCAGCGCCAAAAACTGAACAGCCCCCTGTTCAACCTGAACAAGCGCCATCCCCAGCGCCAAAATATGGTGAAGGGCGTATTCCTCCAGGGATGGCGCGTTTGTATGAGTCCGATTTTCCTAATCTCGCCGCGAGTCTTCCGAAGAAATACTCGCTCACAACTGTGACGGTCAACGGAAAGAAAATCCGTTATGTAGATGTTCCTGAAGACTCTCCATTTCTCCGAGATGTCAATGCAGCGCAGTCCACTTCCCCAGTATCGACCCAGTCGCCACCCCCGATTGTTGCACAGCCGCCCCAAGTAAAACTTGCTGCTCCTCCCGCCGGCAGTCTCGAAGAACGCGCACTCCAGTATGCGCAGGGGCTTGGTCGAGTTCCAACTATATCCGAAATTCGTAAAGAACTTGGCATCTCTATCAAGCAGGCGAGTCCGTTGCGGAAGATGATTGAAGAGGTCGGGATACAGCCGAAGGCGAAGCAGGAAGCTCCGGTAACGCCACCAGTTACTCCACCGACAGCGCCGGAACCCATATTGTCTCCAGCGACAAAAGAAGAGGCTCCAACTGAGGCACATCCTAATCTTAATAAGACTATTGAGCCGGGCAATGAATACACTTTACGTCCAACAGATATCCATACGATTGCACAGCGTCATGGGATAGAATCCGATGCGGAGAAGAATCCAGCGTTTGGTGAGTGGACAAAGCAACTCACGGGGGAATCCCATTTGGATAAGATGCAGCCTGCCCAGCTGCGCACGGTTGCGGAAGCGTTAGCACGCGGAAAGAAGCCGCCTATCCAAGTCCCGACTGCTCCTGAGAAACCCATAGCCCCTCTCGAAACTGAGGCTCCGAAATTCGAATCTCCTAAAGTGGACGAACCTCCGAAAGTCGTAGAAGCTGGACCTGCTCCACAAGAAGCACCTGCTCCTACGCCGGAACAACAGACAGAAGAGCCTGCGCCAAGTCAAGAGCAACTGCCACACCAAACCGCGCTTTCCAGCGCAAAAGAAGAGTCATCGTTACCGCAAAGCACGAAAAAGATAACTGAGGGAGAAACCCAACTCCCTAGCAATGCGCCGGAAGGTCCATCCTTGCTCCCGCAAGGCGCGGGCAGCCTCAATTTTCCTGTTCATCCCGTCCTTCCTCAGCCTATTCACGGAAATGTTGCGCCTTTTCAAGGCATGCGCGATAGCACTCTCACTGACGCCGATCGTCTGCGCGAGTTCTCGAACAGTCCGGCCTTTCGTGAGCATGGCCTTGGCGGCTTCGATATCCCAAGTCAACGGATGATGATGAGCGTTGTGATCAGAGCGCTGCATGACCCTCAAATTTTCAATAGCGTTGTTCAGTCCGTTCCCGTCAATGTGATGAATGTCCTCCGTGGGATCAAGTCGTCGTCCCAAGTGTCGCTCCATGACCAAGCGGTGCTCGGAGATCCGCTTGTCTTTGATCCGAAAAACTCGATATCCCTTCGCAGTGATATTGCCGACACGACGATACGCAAAATGGCAGGGCAGACCACAGAAAGTATGGTCCCTTCCCCGAGTGATTTGGGAAGGCCGCCGCAAAAATTGAGTCCCACAGAAAAAACAGACACAAGTGATCAAGGGCATGTTGCTCCTCCTACGAGTAACGTGTCTGGTGCTCCTAGTTCAGAACTGGGAGCACCCCTTACTATACCACAATCCTCTTCACAAAGTCAAGAACCGCCTCCACAAGAAACCCCTTCCGGCTTCCTGATGGGCCACCCCCATCCTGTGACCACCGAAGCAGGGACAAAATTTGATACCCGGTTAGCTGTTGCGGAAGCGCCTGACTTGGTGACCTCGCACGATGACAATTACCGCGCAAATCCTGATTACCCGCAGGAACTGCAACCACGTAACCGTGATCAACAATCACTTCGTCTTCAAGTGGAAGAGATTGGGAATAAGCCTGATACTGCCCGGCTAGGCGATACACCTACCCCATCTCCCGGTGCTCCGATTGTTGGCCCTGACAAGACCGTAGAAAGCGGCAATGGCCGCACCATGGGGCTGCGTAAAGCCTACGCCCGCGGCACGGCGGGCGACTACAAACAGTGGCTCGTAGACAATGCGCCCCGCTGGGGTCTCGACCCGCAGGCTATCCAGAACATGAAAGCACCTGTCTTGGTGCGGGTTCGACAGACCGAAGTTCCGAACCGGGTCAAGTTTGCGCAGGAGGCCAACAATCCTGGCGTGGCCGGTATGTCGCCCAAAGAAATTGCGTTCATGGACGCAAAGAACATGAGTCCTGAACTCGTGCGGCAGTTTGTTCCAGCCGAAGACGGCAACCTGAACAGCGCCCAAAATGCCGGTTTCATTAACCAGTTCTTTACGGACCTCGTCCCTAAGAATGAGTGGCCGAACTATTACATGGAGGACGGCAGCGGTCTTAATACCACCGGCATTCAGCGAGTACGGAACGCGATCATTGCGAAAGCCTACGGCAATCCTGAGATGGTGACTCGGATCGGGGAAGACCCTGACGCAAATGTCAAAGCCATCATGAATGCGCTGGTGGTCACCGCGCCCCGGTTTGTGAAGCTCCAAGAGCGCATTGACGCAGGCGCTCGCTATCCGTTGAACATCGCCTCCGACCTTGCCACTGCCGCAAATACGCTGTCGAGTCTGCGGGCGAAGGGCATTAATGTCAATAATTACTTGAACAATCCACAAGGCGCTTTGTTTGGTGCTCCGAAGGCGACCCCATTTGAAAAAGACGTGCTGGATACCCTAGAGAAGTATGCACGCAGTGGAAAGAAACTCGGTTCACTCATTACCCGGTATCTCGATGCCGTTGAAACAACAGGCGATCCCCGGCAACATGAATTGTTTGGACCCAAAGGGCCGACTCCCAGCAAGGCCGACTTGTGGAGTGCGGCCTTAACTTATGAAGGAGAAACAGGCGGTGGTCAAACTTCGCTTTTCTCAGACGAACCCGCTAGTACAACAGAAGGTACTCCAGGCGCTGTACCAACGGCTCCAGAACCAACACCCCCATCTAGTCCCAGCACACAGGGTGAGCCTCCCAGCCCCGAAACTGGCCCCGAGGGTGAAGTTCCCGAACCCACCACCCCCGGTGAGTCCCCTGCTGAAGAACCGCCCGCTCCAGTAGCGGCGCCCGCGTCCTCTCGGGCCGCGGTCACTGATTTGTCCGACGATGATTTCGAGAACGCCCTTCAAGAAGCACAGCCACCAGCTCCTCCTGCGACTCCTCGTCCTCCTCGCGCGTCCCGACCACAAGGCGCGTCTGTCCCTCCTCGCGCCCCCCGTGCTCCGCGTACTCCGAAAGTGCAAGCCACCCCTGAAGAGCAAGCTCGGCAATCCTTGGTCAATAAAGGGATTGATCCTACCCCCGCCCGCGTTGCGCGCGAACTGCAATTATTGCAAGAGTTCGGCTCCCTTAAAGAGGAGAACGCGCCGTATGGTGCGCCTGCGCCTCCTCCCGTCCCGGATGAGGCTCGCTACGAGCGCGTGAAGCCGCTGCTACTGGAGACGCTTGATGATTTTGCGCAAATGGGTCGCCCCTTAACCGATTTCTTTCGTGACGCGATTACAACGTATGGACAAAATGCCGTCCCTTATCTGCGGCGCCTTCGTCACGACTTACAGCAGGAGAAACAGAATGTACCACATCGCGGCCCCAGTCCTGAACCGGATCGCCCGAACGGTCCACCTGAAACACCCGGCGCTCCATCGCCTGTTCTCAATGAACCAGGAGGAACTCAACCAAACATTACAGGAACAGGCCAAGGCGCTACGGGCACAGGGCCTCTCGTCGCCGGTGATCGTGGCGTACCAGACACTAGCCCCGCTGCTGGCGGAACATCAGGCAATCAGCGAGTATATACACCAGACGGCCAACTTGACCTTGAGAAATCCGCTACCGGAGATAACGAGCCCAGCGGAAGCAGTGGCGGCGGCGAAGCGGGATCACCCACTGACGAACAGCGAACAGCAGACATTGTTGACGATGTTCAAGAACTTGGTACAGCCACAGAAGGAGAGCGTCTTGCCCGACAACAGGACTTCAACGCCCTCCCCGATGCTGACAAACGCCCCACCTTCGGAGACGCCCGAGACATAGCCCGCACCGTTCCTTACCTCCTGCCTGAACAGCAAAACGACGTGCTCAAAGCTGAGCAACGGTTCTTTGATGCGGACGGAAAAGTCAAAGAGCACGGCATGCTGTTCACCAATGGACCTGGGACCGGCAAAACGTTTACGGGGCTTGGCATTGCCTACCGTCAATTCTTGGCAGGCAAAAAGAACATTCTCGTGCTTGCTCCGACGCAAGAACTCGTGGAAACGTGGGCGACTCGGGCAGCGTTGGTCGGGCTCCCCCTTCGCCCTCTGACAAGTACAACAGAGAATGGCGGCAGTGGCCCGGTGGTGACGACCTACGCCAACATGCACCAAAACATTTCGCTCGTGGCGCCCCGGACCTGGGATCTCATTATTCTTGACGAATCCCATAGTATGTCGAGCGAGAAAACGGGCGCGGTCAATGAAACACTCCGCATGTTTCGCGCACTGACAGGGCACCATGTAGCGTTTCTTGATTGGGCGCGCACGGCGTATCCGAGAGAATACGAACGCTATGATCGTGTTGCACAGGCCATGCGTCATGTCTCTCAGGATGCCACAGACCAAGAAATCATGGCGATGGAACGGGAAATCCAAGAAGCAGGCGATGCCGTTCATGCGATTGAAAAGCGCGAGCGCCCGCTCTATCAAAAACGTTGGCAGGAAGGTGATCGCCCGCTGGTGACGTTCCTGTCCGCGACCCCATTTGCGTGGGCGCCAAACGTCGATGCCGCAGAAGGATTCCTGTTCCATTATGTTCCGCCATCCCGCATCTTTCAGGAAGGACTTCGGGGTGGTAGCGGTTACAATGCACCTGACAAACAACAAGCCTTCATGATCCAGCATTTCGGCTATCGAATGCGGACTGGCAAACTCACACAGCCGACTGCCGATGTCAACTCAGAAATCATGGAGCAGAACTTTAATCAATGGCTCCAGGACCAAGGCGCGCTTGTTGGCCGTCAACTCGATGTCCCCTTTGATTATGATCGGCGCTTCGTTCTCACCCCTTCCGCGATTGGTCAGGACATTGACCGCGGACTTGACATTCTCCGCAATGGTAGCGGCGGTGTCTTTGACCCGCTCTATAGAGTCGCAGAACAGAACTTCGATTTTCACAAACGGCAATTCTTGCTTGAGGCGATCAAAGCAAAAGAGGCGATTCCCCAGATTCAGGCGCATCTGGATCTTGGCCGAAAAGTCGTTGTGTTCCACGACTTCAACAAAGGCGGTGGATTTCATCCATTCAAGTTTGAGAAGAAAGATTACGTCAACGAAGCACAGACTATTCCCGTCAAACAGTCGAACGGAACCTATAAGACGGAAACTTGGTATACCCATGACCTGATTGACAAATTCAACCGAGAGCATACCGATCTTGCGAATCTGGATTTTAGTGACCTTGAAGCGCCCATTGATACGTTGAAAAAAGCCTTCCCTGAAGCGGTCTTTTTCAACGGAACCGTCCCAAAGAAAAAACGCAGCCAAGCTATTGATCAATTCAACTCAGAACAGCCCGGTGCTGACCCCCATCGTATTATTGTGGTGCAGTCCGATGCGGGCCGCGAAGGGATTAGCCTGCATGATACGACTGGCAAATATCAGCGTGTCAATATCAATCTCGGCATGCCATCCCGGCCTGTCGCGACTATTCAAATAGAAGGGCGAATTTATCGTATCGGGCAAGCCTCGAATGCGATCCAGCGCTACATGACCACCGGTACGTCCTGGGAAACCCGCGCTTTTGCTACGTCCATTGCGCAGCGGGCTTCTACTGCCGAGAACCTCGGTATGGGCGTGCTTGCTCGTGGCCTCCGGCAGTCGTTCATTGACGCCTATGGCGGAGCTGAGCATTTCACGCCTTACGAAGGAGAAGGAACAGGCGGCAAAGAGTACGACAAGTCCGTGGCCGCGCAACAAACGCTGACAGGATTCGCCAAAGCAAAAACGTATTACTGGGCGCAACAAAAACTCAACGCCCGCCGCGACCAACGGGCAGGCCAAGACTACTTCCCGACGCCGGAACCTATCGGCTTCAAAATGGTCGAGTTTGCCGATATTCGTAAAGGTAATCATGTGTTAGAGCCGTCTGCCGGCCATGGCGCCATCGGACGCTTTATCCCGGAAGATACGACCACGAAACTGATTGAACCATCCGCTGAACTCGCGAACCGTGCGCGACTTGCCAATAATAAGGCGACCGTCATTGAAGATACGTTCGAGAATCACCATGTAAGCAATAAGTATCAAGCGATTCTTATGAACCCGCCGTACGGGTCCGGAGGCAAGACAGCATTTGAGCATCTGATTAAAGCCGCCGGGCATCTTGCAGAAGGGGGCCGCATTGTCGCGATACTGCCCCGTGGTGGGATGGCAGATAGGCGCTGGGAACAATTTCAAGAGCTGGATAGCAAAGAACCCGGCGGGAATGTCTATCCCATAGCAACGATCAATCTTCCCTCTGTCACCTTCGAGCGGGCTGGGACAGGGGTGAATACGCGGCTTGTGGTGTTGCAGAAAGCCAGCACTCCAGAGGCAGTCAGGCAGATCCCCGACGGGCCGCATCTTGATCTCTCCGACGCCAAAACGATCAACGAGCTGTTTGATCGTATTGAGCATATAAATATGCCGTCTCGACAGGAAAATCTTGCGGACCAGCTCACAAGTCGCGGTGCCACCTTGCCCCCGCAAGGCGAACCGGCAGGCCCGAAGCCGCTCACTACTCAAACAGAACATCTCGATACTCGTATCAATAAAACTGTTCAGAAGGTGAATATCCGCCCGACATTGTCTTCAGACCAGTATGCGAAGGTTGCAGGCTTCGCAAAAGCGAACAGTGGAGGTTGGAGTCGGTTTGCTAAAGGATTTCTGTTCCCCACTGCTGAAAAAGCAATGGCGTTTCGCGTAGCGACTGAAAATCATTTGAAGATAGAAGGCGTGTCTGAACCGACGGCAGAGTATGGGCCGGATCAGGTACAGTCAAGTTATGAACAAATTGCACTCTTCCCAGAACCCAAAACCAGAGCCGACGCCAAAGTCCACGCCGAGCAGCTCACCCAGCAGCTTATCCCGTCAGCCGAAGACCTATCCACTGCAGGAGGAACGCTTGGGCGGGACCGAGGAACTCCAGACGTTATTACGACAGCACAAGCGATCCGCACGGACCTCGAAGAGAAAGGGTTCATAACGCTGCACGGTCAAGAGTTACGCACCGCCCAAGACCTTGCCACCATTGCCCGTGTCTACCGGAACAAGCAGTATGAAACCTTCCATATCGTCTACGCCCAAGAAGGGAAGGTCGTGGATCATGAAGCGTTTACCTCGCGGCTTCCTGGAACCGTGCAGGTCATTCCCAAAGGACAAGAATCTGCCTTTATCCAAAACATCAAAGATCGAATTCTGAAGATAGAAGACAATGGCAACGGAAACGTCAAATGGTGGTTGTCTCATAATCACCCGGGAGGCAATCCTGCCCCTTCTGGTGATGATCGCCGTTTTTCTTCCGTTGTCCCTGCACTCTTGGATAGGGAAGGAGGTGGTGGCCGCTACGCCGGTCATGTCATTATTAACTTTGACACCTATGCCTATATTGATCCCAAAGGCAAATCTACTCACTATGCGCTTGATCGTTCCGTGACTGGCACGGAAGACCCCCTTGAGCCCAATCAAGCGCCAATTCCACATGAGGTGTTAGGGAAAATGGTTCTAGGTAGTGGAAGTGTCGCACTCGTCGGAAAAGAACTCCAAGCTCCTACGGGCTGGGTCGCTATCGTGTACCGTGATGCAACGGGGCGTGTCCGTGCCGCCCAATCTATCCATGAACAGACCTTCCTCGACACAGAGAAAGCAAAAGCCCATCTCAAAGCAGGATTGCTGCGCTTTGGTGCGGCAGAGGCGTTTGCGTATGTGGAACAACCGAGCGTAGCTACCGGGACTGATAAAATGTATGCCGCCGCCACGAAGTTGATTCGCTCCGGCGCCCTCATGGATTACGTGACTCCCGAGATTTCATTTAATCCAAGCCAGCAAGTGAAGCGTGCGGACATCTTCGCTGACGAGAACGGAGAGATCCCCACCTTCCGTGTTGCTGCCCCAAAAGCCTCCTATCTTCCCGGTATGGCTCCCCCTGTCCCTCCTTCTCCTAGTAAACTGGGAAGATGGCTGACCTTCAAGAAACATTCGGCACGCGACGGCAGGAACTTGCGGGATATCTCGGAAACAAACGAGGGCCAGAAGCCTTTGCCGTTGAGCAACTCGGCCACGCGCGGATGCAGGTCGAGGCGCACGACGTTGCCACGTCCATCGAACAGCGGATGCATGACCTCTCGGACCACCAGATTGCTAACCGTATCGCCAAGATTCCTATTCTCTCTAAGTATCTAGGTAACCGCGGCGCTGCCGGTCTTACTCATTTCGCGCGCCGCCTTGGCCTTTCTCGTGATCAACTCACCGATGCTGACCAACAGCGTATGTTTCATGCGGTTGAGTCAATCCGTGAACTCGACACGAACGGCAATCCCGTGTTTGGCACGAGCATCTATCGCACGGACCCCAAGACCGGCGCCCGCATTAAGGATGCCAATGGGAACGATATCGTTGATCGGCCACGTTATACCGCAGCACAAGGACAGCAGTTCTGGAATGACATGACGCCCAATCAACAAAAGGTTGTGAAATGGCTGATTGAAGAACAGAAGGTGCTCGCGCAGCAGGCCGGCATTGACCAAACGGTTGAAGGCTATATTCACCATTACTTTGATAAGGGATTTAACGGATTTCTTCGATCACTGACGAGTAAAAAGTATCGGCTGGCGCGCCGCACTGCGAGTGCGCGGTTCCATCGGACGGAAAAGCCCGGATTCGTCGAACACTTTGAGAAAGCCGCGCAAAAAAGCTGGACAGAGCTAGCACAGGAAAAAGTCTGGAACGACATGATGAGTGATCTCGTTCCGCTCGTTACCGACCCTATTCCCAAAACGGGCGAGCTGCATCCCGGTTGGGTGGAGATTCCAAAAACACAGCTCACGCGACGCGGGAAATTTATCGGGAACCTTGCAGGCGGCAGACAAATCCCCGCTCCGCTCTACAGGGAATGGAAACAGTTTATTGAGCCTGTAGAAGAGCTACACGCCACCCGAGATGCTATCCGTTCATTTTTGCGGTTTACCTCCGGCACCCTGCTGGCTTACCCTGGTACGATATTCAAGAACTTTATCGGTTCCTCGGTTCAATGGGCAACCTTTGTAACAGATTCCCTTGCGCACGGCATCATGGCAGGAGGAAACTTTAAGCCCTTCATGTACGCCGTCTATGGCCCGCTCGATGCCTTGATGCCTGACACCATACATGCGCTCAGTGATCCGCTCATCGGTGGACGCTCCAACTTGGTAGGCCAGAACATGGAAGATAATCCGGGCCTTGGCGACCGTATCAATAGCGTCATGCTGTTACCGATTGGAGCCATTGATAACTGGGTAAAGCGCGCTATTGCCGTTGCGCATCTCCGCGCGCAAGGCATCAAGATTGACCGAGATACTATCCTTGCCGAAAAGAAAGCGTTTGCCGCCATGCGTCAAGCCGTGGATACTTGGGGATTGGATTATGACAATCTCTCGACCACGCTCAAGAAGATGAAGGCAAACCCCATCGCGCCCTTGCTCTCATTGTTTCCTACCTATCCGTACAAAGCCGCGCAGATGTTAGGGCACTACTTTGCGGCGCCGTTTGCGCAAATAGAACCCGACCCTCGCTTTCCAGGAATGGGCAACTTCCGCGAACGTGCGGCTCGCCTGCTTACTGCCGGCATGATTATGGGGCTGCTCTCCTATATGTTCTGGCCTCGTCCGGATGACGAAGACCGCTCTCCTTTACCTGGCGGTCCACCCTCTGTCTCGACGAGTGGCCGCCTCAAGTTTGGTTCCACTAAAGAAGGGAAGGAACGCTGGGCTTCTGTTGCCGACATTCCGTGGTTCAACCTTCAGCTCCTACTCAATGCCGGAACGCACTGGAAACGCACGGGCGTGATGCCGACTGCTGATATGCTCTCGACCATTGGTTCGAATGTTCCTCATACTGGCCCGCTGTTCAAAGCAATTGAACTTGCGTCTGTTGCCTCGTCTGAAAAGCAAGCAAGTCCTGTCGGTGTGACCGCAGCCCGGCTACTCAAGCCGTTTATTCCTTACGGTCGGTTAATTGAAGGAATAAAGGAGCGAACCGCGTTAGATTGGCATCCTCCCTTTGTCCATGTCACACAACCACCCGCACCGCTTCTGCGTTCACAAACTTTTATGCAGGAGTTCAGTAAAATTATCCCAGGACTCCCTACCCGCACCGCAGAAAATTTATTTGGCCTGGGCAAACTCGTGATTGATCCAGTGAGTAAACAGCCTGTCATCAAAGATCCTTCACTAGAATCATTCAAGTTCTGGACAGGCATGAATATCACGGAGATTGATCCGGCACACTATGACATCACAAAAATGCGACTGCTGCGCTCCGCGTCCGTGCAGCTCAAAAAAGCAAAAACCTGGGCGGATGCAAAATCCGCGTTTTCAACGATCAAGCAGCTTGATCCGGAGCTTGCCGATGATCTCAAAGACATGATTCCAGAAAAAAAGATTGGTCTCACTGAACAGCAACGCGAACTCTATGACACCGTGAAAGAAGCCGCGGCACCATAGCGAATCCGAATGGACCCTGAATTGACAGTTGACCTCAAAGAATATCTCTTAGCTCTATTAAATGAACGTGAGCAACGAGTACGGCGGGAGTTTCTTCATATTGAAGAAAGACTACGGGAGGCGCAGCAGTCCGTCAAAGAAGCACTTCTTCTTGCTAATCAGAATATGAAGGACGCGCTCACGCTTGCCAATCAGAATACGAAGGAAGCCTTGGAGACGGCCAACAGTAACATCGTTGCTTTCTCGCAGTCCATTGACGCTCGATTTACCAGTATCAATGATTTTCGGGGACAGATCACGGACCAGCTTACCCTCTTAGCGCGCAAAGACGATATTGCCTTACAAATCCAATACTCAAAAGAGGCAGTTGATAAAGCAGAGCGCGCCACAGAGAAGCGTTTTGATTCGGTCAATGAATTCAGAGAACAAATGGCGGATATGCAAACGACGCTCATCCGTAAATCGGAAGTGGATATTCGCTTTGACGCCTTCACTACCCAGCTCAAAGATGCAGATCATCGCACGGACCTCCGTTTTGACTCCCTAGAAAAGAAACTGGACAATGCAGTGGCGCAGCAGCAGATCGCGGAAGGAAGACGGTTAGGCATTATGATTGCGTGGGGCGCGTTTCTCGCCATTATAGGTCTTGCTATCACCTTTTTGTTTCATCATTAGTGCCGTGTAAGGAACTTCTCTCGTTTGCGCTGCGCTTTTCGTAACGCTGCTTGTGGTGGCCGGCGCGGCCCTTCTCCCTCACTCTTCGCTAACTTTTTGTGGAGATCAATCAGGTGAGAGATCACCTTGAGTTTTTCAGCAATTTCCGCGCGATCTTCAAGGGAGAGTAAGGAAAAATTCTCGCCGGGAAATCGCACGAAGGTGTTATTTTTACGGGCAATGATCAAATCAACACAGCAAAGACATATGGCAACGACTCCTCGCCTCGGATGCTCAGGGAATGCGGAAATGGGCGAAACAAGCACCTTGAGCCCATGTTGACAAACCGGGCAGATGCGACGTAACGTACTCATGAAAAACTCCCTATAGTTTTCTTCGCGCCGCGCATGGTATTCACTCCCACACATCGGTAAATGGGTTACAGCCAGGAACTCCGCAAAATATATCCCACATTCCAGTTGCCCAGAAAAACACGAATGCAATAGCAAGTGACACAGCAATGCAAAGAAGTGTCTCCTTCCCCGTGAGACCTCCTCCTCCTCCTCCGATACGGTGGAGTCCGGTGCGGTCAATGAAAAAAAATGGTGGTAATAAGGGAGGTATCATTATGCGGCTCTCCTTTCCTCCGTTACTGCCTGTTGTTGATGCTCCATCCTCCATTTCCACCCAGCACGAACGATCAAAGCGCCGTACCAGGGGAAGAGTCCCACAGGAAGAAATGCCATGACGATCAAGTTGATAAGCAGAGTTCCTATCCACAGCCTTCTCCACCATGCCCGTTGTTGATCTTCTTTCTCCATGCGTACCAACAGCGTATGGCACTCACTACAGATGTCCGCCCTAATGTAGGTATGTGCCCTGTCGTGATATCCAACGGTCACCGAGTTGAGTGCTTGATGTTGATAGAAGTCCTCATGCGGAGAAATTAACCTTCGACACTGATGACATCGCAATGCTTCTACCGTTACCACAACCTGCTGCATACGCAGTCCTCCTCATAAAAAAGAACAGTTCCCCTGCCTTCACAAAAACCAGGCAGGGGAACAAAACCGGAATTATCGTTGCATCTCGCCCGCTCGCTCAGTGCCACGTGTGGCGCGAGGCGAGCAGAAGGGCAACGGTTTCCTTATCCCCTTTTTCTTCCCGCAAATCGGGGATCGTTAATGAATCGTATGGGGTCTGCTTCAAAGAGCATCTCGTCCCGTGCGGTGACGATACTATACGGCTTCCAGCCGTAGGGGATACCGGATTTCTGTTCGAGCTTTTTTGGTTTTTGTGTTGATCGGCCCGAGGAGGTTGGCGCTTTCCTCCCGTGCTGTTGCAATAATGAAGATCCTGTTTTTGTGAGCATTAGGGTCTCGCTTTCAATTCTTGGTGTTGTTTACTCAAGTTACTCATACCTTGACTGACTCGCGGCGCCCCGAAAGACATCATCTGTTGCCCCCCTGCTTTCCCCATGGCTTTCAGCCCTTGCCATCCCCCGCTGATTCCTCCTCCGCTTAACCGTGCAGTTTGATAGCCGATACCGCCCAGTGCGTGCGCCGCGCTCGCCACAGCTGCGGGGCCGCTGACGGCAGAGACTGCAAGCCGTGAGACTTCTACGGTGGTCTGAATCGACTCCATGAGGCCACTGCCCACAGCTCCGGTCAGTAGACTTGATGTCAGCGAGGGGATTCTCCAGACGGATAATCCATAAGCCATGGTCCCGAAGAGAATAGCGAACGGAGTGCCGAAATTGAGAATATCGACATCATTGACCATCCTTGCCCAGAGCTGCACAAGCACGTCCCCTGCCCCAATTAAGAGATACGTCATGAAGAGCTTGACGCCTACGCCCACCACATAGCTCAGATACCGATGCGTGATGCCTGCTGTCCCGTTCCAGCCGCCAAAACCCAATAGGAACACGCCTGCGCCGGTGACAATGTACATCTCAACCATTGCCAGTGTGAGCGTGAAGGCCATCGCGAAGAAGGCCAGGGCTACCCCGATTGCGCAGAATACGCCGGTGAGAACGGAAACTGGGTGCGCTAGCATGTCCCAGGACCCCATTTTGTAACACATCTTCACCATCAGAGCTAACCCTTGAACGAAGACAGCTTGTGGCTGTAGTGCTTCTACGCCGCCCGCTCTGCTGCCCATTTCAATGAACCCGTTAATCGCAGCAGGGATAAGCCAGCCTGCGTTTATCAGGATCAACTTAAACATGAGAATGCGGAATACCCGGTCAATGAGCAGATTCCAGAACAACGCCGTTGACGCACTACGGGCAATAATAAACGTTACGACCTCGGCAATGAGGAGTGTATTAAAGACCCAATTTGCTGCAGCCCACAGTGTGGGGAACCATTGCTGGGCTGCGGCCATGAAGTGTAGGTGAATCGGAGAGAGAGCGTCTACCGTCGGCATTAAGACGTCCATTAGTAGCCCCCATCTACAGGCACGCCTTGGTAGTTACCAATATAGGTGACACCGCCCGCACCTCGATTATAGAGCGGCACGTAGTCGTCCCGATCCCCACCAGCAAGATGGAGATTGTAGCTCAGTGTCGCTTCCCCCCAGGCTTCTTTCTGTAGAAAGTACGCATTATTGACTGCTTGGAGATTGGCAATCTCTGCGGTCCCTTTCTCTACTCGATGCACAGCATCCGCGGCGAAGAGGGTTGCTGCGGTGTTGGCTTGCAGTGCTTGTAGGTTTCCTTCTGCTGCCGCTGATTGATTCGCAATCCCGTCCCGTGTCCCATGATGGCGAAACTCGGCTTCAGGCCCAGCGTTGACATGCAGTCGACCAAGCGTAGCGGAAATGGTGTTGAGCGCCGTATCTGAGTTAATGGACGCCCGCGCCCAATAGTGGTCGCTATTGCGGAAGCCTGGATACATATCGGTTGCCATCGGTTGCAAGTCTCCATGGTAGTAATCAAGCGTGCGTGCTGACCCTGGCCGCGCTGCAAACTTTCCTTCTTCGGCTTGCAGAAGTGCATAGTATTCATCCAGTTGATAGAGTCGTTGTGGTCCCCCTTGAAGTAGGTTCAGTAACATCATCTCTACTTCATGGTTGCTATTCTTGACCTGTAGAATCATCTGTTTGACTTGCTGGATCATCTGCAGCGACGTGATCGTATTCTTGAGAAAGTTGGCGTGGTCAAAGACCTCCCACTGGGCTTGCGCCTTATTGGGTAAGGACAGGGTGCACGCCATTGCCGTAAGCAGTAGCAGGAACCGTAAAGCACGTTTCATAGGGTTTTTCCTTTCCTTGTCGTCGTTCGTAGTCCGCCATCCACCACGCCGCTTCTTCCGAGCAGCCTTGCGCAAGCAAATGATGATAGGGCCACACTGGTCCGTACTTGTCTGCGATGGCGCGAATCTTCGGCACGTTCTCCACACCGCTCATGCCAACGAAGGCAAGTACTGCCCGCCCCAAGTTCATCGTGTACTCGGCAGTGCCTAGCGGCGAGGTAATGAGATAGTCACTCTTGGGGAGTCCATGTCTGACCGCAGCAATTTGTTTGTCGTTCAGTCCTACGCCCTCGTAGTATTTTTTGATGTCTGTCTCTGCGACTGGATCTGGCGCAAATATCTTTGTGGGACACGCGCCGACCATGTGTGCGTAAATAGGCGAGCGTGCAACGTCTGCTAGGAATTGTGTGGCAAACACGAGCACCGCATTCTTATCCCGGAACGTGCGCTCCCACTCTTCCACCTTCTCACCAAGTGTTGAGTCTAATAGCGGCTTCCATCCTTCATCCATGGGAATCAGCGTTGGTGTACCATTGAGTTCTCGCTCGACCTCGTGAAAGAAGTACAGCACTGCCGGCAGCAGGTCTGCCTGTCCACGGCTAAAGAGATGCATCAGCTCAAAGACGATGAACCGACTGTTGAGCGGCGGAGCCGTTTGTTGGTCAAACAGATCACCGCCAGCCCCCTGCTTCGTATAGTAGCGCATCCCCTGCCGGAGTTGCTGGTCCTGTAGCGTATGCACGAAGTCTGTCATGCTTCGACCTTCCGCCTTTGACCCCATCAATGTTAGCGTATCCCAAATCTCATTGCTCTGTTTCTCGGACACGGGGCAGTGTTGCAGCCGCAAACATTCGAGCGTGAACCGATGCGCCCAGATACGTTCGCGCTCATTCTCCACCCGCGCATACGGCATGACGCCTACGCGATCCACGCCGCCAATGTCATGGTGCGTGCCGCCAACCGCACGGCAGAGTGCGTACATCCCGTACTTGGCGTCAAAGGCCCGCACCCGAGAATGAGGATACCGCAACCAGGAAGCTGCCATCATGTTGAGGTTCGTCGTCTTGCCGCTACCTGGTGGTCCGACCATGAGCGTATTCCCCAGGTCGCTATAGTAGGGAGAAAGATAGAATGGGGCTTTTCCGTAAGTTGTACCCATCATGAGGACAGGTGCACCTTCAGGGAAGAAGGGGCTCGTCACCGTCTTTTGCCCGGTCCAAATGGATGTCACCGGCAGAAAGTCTGCCAGGTTTAATGCATGGATGGGGAACTGTCGGATATTCTCGGCCACTTGTCCCGGACATCCGCCGAGCCATGCTTCGACAGCATTCATACGCTCTAGCCGTGTCTGGAACTGTCGAAAGTGCAAGAGCTGCTGTACCATGCCCGCCCTGCGTTCGACCTCTTCTTGGTCTTCGTGAAACAGCGTGATTCCTCCCGTGTAGATACCATACGCTGCTTCTCCGAGTTCATTCTCAGCTTGCGCCATCTGTGCGTCGTCCGCCTGCACGGTCGCGGCAATGTTCTGTTTATGGCCCGAGTCTCCTGTTGCTACTCGCGCAAAGAATCCTTTTGCGCCCACTCGTTTATTCGCGTGCTTCTTCCGCTTCGCGTCGAGTGTCATGTCTGCTGTTACTTTATCCATAAAAATAAATCGGTGATGGGCGTGGTACGGAAAATCCAGCTCCGCGTAAAACTCCAACATCTGCGGCTCGCTCTGTGCTGGGAATCCTTCGATAGTCACCGTTCGTACATGCAACGGCCCCACCTTGGGTTGCTCTCCGGTCCATACTTCTTGATCCATCATGGCGTGACTCCATGGGACTTGGCCCTGTGGCGCCCGTACTCGATACCCTTGTCCGGTTACACAAGTGCGCAGGTAGGTGTAAAGTCCATCTCGGTCCATGGGGTCGAGCTGTACGACCGTTCCTAAAATTGCCGTCATCTCTTCTGAGACGCGAATGAACTCTTTGAGCATTCCCTGCTTCCCTTCCTTCCCCCGGTCCATGCCTTCGTAAAAAAGCGGGCTGTATCGCTCTGCCCACTCATGCTGTGGTTTCCAGGTGAGACAGAGTGCATAGGCATGTTCGTAGTGTGCCCCCTGTTGTGTGTATCGCCTCCGCGACTCCTCGTCGATCAATGCGGAGGTTGGGTCAGGAAACTCCGTTCGCGGTAAATAGCCGGTTTGCTCATCACAGAGTCGATGCGACTGGAGCACCCAGCCGTTGTCAGAGACGAGGCGGAATGCCTGTCCTTGAATCGCAGAAAGTCGCGCCCGCTCCTCTTCTGAGGCGTATCGTAAGTCTGGTCCAAACATGTCCCAGGCGCGGAAAAACTCCCCACCCTTGAATCCCAAAACGGTTGGATTGTCACAAAGCGGTAGCCAGTAGTTTAGATGTTCCTCGAATCCCTTGTCCCGCTTTTTCATAGTGTTCCTGCTGCTTGCAATATGCACCGTATGAGTTTTGGTGGAAGTTCCGTAATCCCTTTGTCGCGTATAACCTGTTGGGTTAAAAGCTGGATAAATTCACCTGTGAGTTTTTGTTTTTCTTCAAGTTGAAATACCCTTGCAGCGAGTTCCTCAAGAGAGACTTCTTCCTTTTCTTTTTCCATCAGCGGCCCCCTCGTCTCGTGTGTGCTGGATAGTAGGATTGATAGCGTCTTGTTCTCCAAAAGACCTTGGACCAGAAGGGGTCATTCTTCGCGAGCTTCTGTAGTCCCTTCTGACCCAAGAGCCCGACAATAAGCGCGACCACAGCAAGTTTCGGTTTGGTTATTGCAGTGACCCATAATGCCCCACCGATGATCGTCCACCACGGACCAACGAGGAACCATTCACCACCCCAAAGTAGAATAGGGTCGGTGAGTGACTTGTGTATCGGATATTGTCGGGGTGTTCCCATGATGATACTCCCTTAGGAGAGGGCGCCTGCGATACCGAACTGCGTGAGTGCGGGGCCTGCGTTGGCGGCAAGCCACGTGCCGCCAACACCACATGCCGCACTGTACATGCCGGTGCCAATTTCTCCCATGCAGATGCGGATACCACTGCCGACCATCATCATGCTTCCACAGGCGAAGGCAGGCGTGCCGCTTGCACTCTCCGCAATGGTCCCCATCGGTCCCCACGCGCCGATTGCACCGCCGCCGCCTGCCGCGTGCGCTGCCGTTGCTAACCCAACAATCCCCATGGTCATTAGCATCATTGAAATATGTTCCCACTTAATTGATTGTAGCCAGCTTTTCATATTGTTATTCCTTCACTCAAAGGTTATTCCGTGAACGCTTCTTGCCGCATATTCAACGACTTAGCTTATAGGCATTCCTCCTTCCGTTGGCGCAATCAGATACTCCCCATCCTTCCATCCCATCACGCGCGCCATCTCTTTGACTCTCCACTTGTCCGATGCTGCGCGCTCCATCACCACTACGAGGTGCACCACTGAGGCAATACGCTGGGCATAATTCATCAGCCCCCCTTCCATCGCTAGCATTTCCATACGGCCTAGGGCTTCGCGAACGCTACCGCCGTGTACCGTACACATACTGCCGCCGTGTCCCGACGACAAAATCTTGACCAACTCAATGACTTCCGCACCCCGTACTTCACCTAAGATCACAACGTCAGGACTCTCACGCCATGTATCTCGCGCTAGCTCCTGCACGCCCCATTGCGCCGACGCTTCTTTCATCACTATATTGTCTACCGCGCCAATCAGCTCCCGTGTGTCTTCAATCGTGACGACCCGGACTGAGGGGCCAAAGAGCGTTAGGTATTCAGGCAAAATTGAATCGACCATAACTGTCTTGCCAGAGAGCGTCATGCCCGCAAAGATAACATTCTGACGGGCTTTGAGTACCGAGAAGATTACATTCGCTTGCGCCTGCGTAAGTGTCTCCTGCTGTACGAGTTCGGATACGGGAATTACCTTCTGTAGATGTTTCCGAATCGTGAAATGTGGGGAAGCAATCGGTGGTCGTCCACCCTGAAACCGCTCTCCCCCTAATGGGAAGACTGCCCGGAGTGATGGGAAGTCTTCGTTACACACCCGCCCGTGATACGACGCCACATGCCGGATGATTAGCTCTATCCGTTCGGGAGTGAGCGCCACGTCTGTAGGCTTTCGCCCTTTCAGCGTATCAATCCAGACGCGCCCATCGGGGTTCGCGTGAATGTCGATTACGTCAGGGTGAGTCAATAGCGCACTGAAGGCAGTGCCGATATCCTCACGGAGCGTGCGCTTGAGATCCTCTTTCTGCTCGTTCATCATCAGCATGGCTTCTTCCTCCCTTCCGTGACAGTCCGTTCCCATCGGCTAAATTGCTCCGGGCTCATCGCGATCTCCGCGAACGCGGCGACCATTGCCTGCACAACCGTGATATCTCTCATGGCCCCGTCAACCGTGCGCCCCACTTTCTGCCCGAACTGCTCCAATAACACCTGATACACAGGCGTCTGCTGTTCGCTGTCTACGCTTGTGAGTCCGGAGAGCTGCTGTCTGAGGTCGTGTTGCTTCTTGAGTTCTCGATTGACAACTTCACTAAAGGAAAGTCCGCCTGCGACTTGTTCTCGACTAATCCATCTCTCAAGTTCCGGATCAAAGCTCACACAGTGTTGAACTCGCTTATGTCCACCCCACCCTATGGCGTGAGGTTCCAGACTAGCTTGCCGCCGCCCGTTCCCGTTGCTCCCCATGTCTTGCTCCTCTTAAATAAAGAATCACTTACTGTTGGTGCTGGTATCGCTGCTCGTTGACTCAGTACGATGTCTTCGGTGTATGGAATCTTGAGCGCTAAATAGGGCACGCCCTTATGGATAACAAGCGCCATCAAATCTTCAAGCCGCAATACTTCATCCTCTTCGAGCACGCCGCGCTTTTCTCGGTTGATACCCGCTATTACATGCGGCAAGAACACACTCCACCGATGGCCGGTGTAGGTCAGTGTCTCAGTGGAGACCGTCATGGTCCCACACAGGCGCGAGATGTCCGCTGCTGTCTTGGTTCCTTCTGGCCGGAAGAAGATCTTAATGGTGCAGTTGTCGAGGATAGCCTCACTGCCGTTCTGTCCGTGAATCGCTCGCATCTGCGCCGGCGTCTGCACAATCAAGGCGACTTTTACTCCGAGTGAGGCGAGGTTCGGAAGAATCGCCTCAAAGGTCTCCATCCTACCAAGCACCGGATACTCGTCCATCGGCAGAAAGAGTTGCCGTGGTCCTTTGCGTGACAGACTCCATCCCACACTACGGTCTACCTGCCTCTGACTAACAACCCGCCACAGTTGAAAGAAGAATAGCCGCAGGAAAGGTCGCACCCGCTCTTGATCAAAGATTGGCGTGGTCAAATAAATGGTGATGGGAGGAAGAGTCTCATCAAGAAGATCGCCAACATGGAACCCGCTTTCTCGCGTGTTCTGTTTAATGATGGGATCACGGAACAATCCAAAGTAGGCTTGGGCTGTCGTGACGACTGACGCTTGGTGCCCTAAGCTGCTGTTCTGCATAGCCCCAACCGCCAGCTGTACGTTGGGGTGTGTTTTCGTCGGCTTACCCGTTGTGTCTTTCCATCCATGCTTACTTGTGGGATCGTGCTCTGCGGTACTGAGATACTCAAGGAGCTGCGCAATGTCACGATTTGGGTTCACCATCACTTCCCAACATCGCCCCATGCCCTTCTCTGGTTCTGCGTAGAAGACATGGAGCATCACTGCAACAATGAATTCATCTGCTGTGAGTTCCCAGTGCGGGTCGCCTTTTGTTTGGTGCTCACTCAATGGTGGCCGAAACGCGAGTGCTAAGTTCTGCGCAAACGCGACATCATGCGGGTACTCCGGCATCTCCAAGAGCGCATTCCAGGGAGTAGCCTCGTCGTTTGTCGGGTCTACCTTCATCACTAGATGTCCTTGTGATTTGAGATAGCCTGCTGTCTTGTCCCAGTTCTCGCCCTTGGGATCAAATACGACACTACTCATGCCCACACTCATGAGGAGATTAGGAATCACAAAACAGAGTCCTTTACCCGAACGGTTCGGCCCCACAAGGAGCAACGGCGCGGTGCCTGTATCCCAGAGGGGGAAGAGTTGGCCCTTGTGCTCGAAGTTTCCAAGCAGGATACCTTTGTGTACTAAGAGTCCTATCAATCCGTGCTCGTGAGCCTGTGCTAACGTTCCCAGGTGTCCACTTCCTTTAATGTCCGATTGCTCTTCGTACTGCTTCGCTTTGGTAAATGCAGCGCCAAACACGACAAGCGCACCCACCGTGAGCCAGACGAAGAACGCTTTCAGCCCTGACCATAACGCCGCCGCGACAATGGGGTCTTGGTACGGTCGAATAGACCACAACACGAGACTCCAGGGCGGATAAATGTGGCCGAACCATGAGGGGCCTAGCACTGGCGCGTACCCCGTTTTCCCTGCGGCCACTTGTGTCCCAATCCAGCACGCGATCACTAGGGAAAAGATCCCGCCCACGATAACCTGCGGGTACAAGCCGGTGACACGGCTCAATCCTGGTTGGGGAAGTCGGTAAGGAAGACGGGGCATTAGCGACCTCGCTCCCTGCTCTGCTCGCGTTCCATTTCATCAATCGTTCGCACGAGCCGTGTTCGTTGTTGCTCTGGCGTGTTCTTCGTCAACTCCTCTTTAGACCGTTCACGTTCCTGCTCTCGCGCGTGTTCTTGCTCCAACTCCCGTTCTTGCTTCCGTTGTTCTCGATCGTTCGTTTCCGCCATGGTCATCTTTCCTTTCCATTGATAGGCCACTTCCCATACTTCATCGTGTTTCCAAGCAAGACGCCGCTCTTCTAAAATAAGCAATCGCCGCCGTTCAATATCGGTAAGATCGCGCTCCTGTACCTGCTGTCGATCATCGAGCTTCATGAGGATTGATCGGTCGTGCTCGCCAAAGAGCAGACGTTCCAATGCTCGCTCTCGCGCCTGCTCTAGCTCCGGTTCTAGCCTCCACCCTAACTCTCGCGTCAGCAGGTCCGAGGCGCGGGCAGCAATGCCCCGATAGAGATAATCTTGCGCAATGCGTAGCTCGTGCCCCTCGCGGTCCACGCCCCGCATGCAGACATGAACATGGTCATGCGCGGTGTTGTGATGGTCAATGGCAACCCACTCCAGCGGCTTCCCGAGATCCTTCTCAACGCTGCGCATCGTTGCCTGCGTAAACGTTTGCAGGTCTATCCGGTCCCCATGCTCTGGACTCAACATAATCCGAAAGAGGCATCGGTCACCTTCGCGTTGCCACCGGGCTACTGTGGTGGGAATGCGTACCGCATTTCCTTCCGCGTCAAAGCCTAATCCACGTCCGTCTTGCTGTGCTCCCTCACGTTGGAGATACGCGCCATGCTTATACCAAGATTTTCCTGTCCCGTTCATGGAGATAGGAGCCCGTGTAATAACCCGTTGGTTGCGCGGATTCGTGAAGTATTGTTTCCCGTACCCCAATGTAGCCCTGTACTTTCCCCCACCATTGCGCCGCGCTTCTTTCTGTCCATACCTCAGTCGATGTACGCCCCGCCTAGCATGGATACGAGGGGCACGGTCAGGCTGAACGCCAAAGGTCCAGTTATCTCGCTGTGCTGGAGGGTTCGGCATTACCATGTCCAGGCCGGCTTCATCGTTTCCACAATGCTGTCCTGAGAAAGTAGGCCCCAGTACCGAGAATCGAAGCTGCGTTCGTTGTACGGCGCGAGACAGAAAACTAGCCCACGCGGCACTGTGATTACACCGAGGAACCGAGCAGGGTAGGGCCGCCCCTTTGAGTCTTGTTCAAAAACCTTCGTGTTGGAAACAGATTCCCCATTGATGCTTACTCCTTCTGGAGCCTCGACCACGAC
>Ga0207711_10000131_pt1 | contig 78961 bp, 102 predicted proteins | sample KBSS34metaG_FD_184401 | JGI IMG/M metagenome (GOLD analysis project Ga0207711, IMG submission 184401) | Switchgrass rhizosphere microbial communities from Kellogg Biological Station, Michigan, USA - KBS S3-4 metaG (SPAdes) (version 2) | ecosystem: Host-associated > Plants > Roots > Rhizosphere... | reverse complement strand
TAATCGGCCAACCTTTGGGGGAGCTACGTAACCGCAGCAACAGAGTCTCATTGGGGAAAGTGTCCCTCCCGGTTCAGGCGCATGATGATCTCGTCAGCCTGGCCGATTACAAGGGCAGTGAAAGCCGCCTTGTCTCCCGTGCGGAGGGTTTGAGAGGCTGCACCGTTCGCAATCTGTCCTATCAACCACTGGCGGTATGTCATGCCTGGGCATTGGGCTTCGGGAATTGGAAAGGCAGGGGTATCTCCGACTGATCGTTTACTTAGCGCGCTCATAGGTTGCTGCCGTGGTTTTTACCCGCCGGAGTTTCTCCTGGCAAGCGCTTTTCCACTTTTTCGAGCCGTGCATCGATTTCTTTTAGCGCCATAACAACCGCCAGCAAGTGCGAAAGCATTTCGAACCGATCAGAGTTGACCCGCTGGCGTAGTGGAAATTCCTCCATTGGCCGGCGGATCTGGTCCTCAATCTGGTTAAGTTTGGCGTTCATGGCGAGCGGTCGATGAATAGCAGGGACGTCCCGCGGACCCACGCGCTCCCGTTGCCTACCTGGGGGCCTACCAGAAACTCCTCGCGGCCATACGCACGGCGTGTTGCCTTCACCAAGACACCGACGCGAAACGGGACCCGACCGATACCGCTAACCTCTGCGGGCTGGAACAGCGCCACCAAGGGCGGTTTGTATTCCAACAGCGGTTTAGCGACTGCCTGCTTTTTCTTCTTTTTTCTTTTCATATTTGAGTGCTGCTTGTGCTTTTGCTACCCGGCGGGCGTTCCGTTCCTCGGCTTTCATCGCCACAACGAACGGATACCACTCGCCAAAAATGTCCTGCTCCCGTTGCTCCTGGCTCCTTCGGTCCGTGTCCAACCAGTTGCGGAGCTTATACTCGTCCTTCGCCCTTCGCTCCTTGTGATTCATCCGCCTCGGATGCTCGTTATAACTGAAGTTCGGGTCCGGCTTGCGGAGGAGCTCCTCGATGCTGTTCCGTGACTGGATGAGCTCAGGGACCGGCGGGTGTTTGTAATGGCCCCGCCTCATATCTTCACTGGGTCCTTGTCCACAAAACCCTCCTTAATGAGCAGCCGGATCCGCTCGCTCATCAATCGCTCAGCAACCTCGGCGCGCGAATTCCCAAAAAGGCCGGCAGTGACAAGCGCATCGAGCTGACCCGCCAGTTGCTGCGTTGTGGTGAATTCGATTCTGACCCGGTTGTTTTTACTTACTGGTCTAGCCATACAGCTCCGCCCCCGACGCGCACAGTCAAGCCGACGCCAGGGGCGGACCCGAAGGGCTCAGATCAGGCCGCAGGCACGCGCCATGTTATCCTCGACTCGCATGTCGAACCGATCCGGGGACGGGGACGTCTCCGGTACGGGACCCGCTTCGGGTATGCCCACCAAGGCATGGGCTGACCTCCACGCCTCAGGGGTATATTTTTTGTACCAAACCTTGCCACGCATAGACCAGCGAAAGCCCGCCCCTTTCACCCTAGCCAATACATCCGGTGCCGGTTTGCTCGGGAATGAGATCTCAACCCCGTCGTGTTCCGGGTTGCGGCGTATCGTAATACCGCCGGCTGTCGAGCTGGGGCACGGAGTTGCAGTTGGCGCCACTTGCTCAAAGACAATCCGCCACTCCGTCGAGCGTGGCCCGCCCTGATAGTCGGGGTTAAACTCGACCTTGATAGGCTTGCCACCCTCCGGCCAATCGGTGTTGTAGGTCAGCCGGTGAACATGATCCCCAAGGTCCGCATGGTCCCCATCGACAAATCCGGGTTGCCTTATGCCCGTGTACTCGATGCCTTTCATCGCGCACATGAGTTTTGCAACCTCCTCAGTAACCTCGTAGGGGATCTCCCGGTGCGGAAAGCAAAAGCGGTAACCGCCCACGATTCGGAGGATTGCCTCGTGCTCGGCGCGCTTCTTTCGCAATTCTTCGCTGTCGGTCCCCTCGTGCTCCCATCGCTCATACTTCTGCAACAACTCCCTTATCCGGTGTTCGGTTGGGCCCAGGGACCAATAGACGTCAACTGAGTTGTAATCCGTCTTGACCCGAAACGTAACGCCAGGGAAAGCCAGGGCGAGCTCAGCCCGGATCGTCCGGCCCGTCCAAGCGTGGGTGCTTTCGCCAGGTCGTTGCTTTTGGAGGAAAGCGTCGAAGTCGTGCAGGTGCTCCTGATAATGCGATTCAATCAGCGCTTTTCGGTCCTCGGCCGCCTTCTCGTAGGCCGCGCGCTGTTCATTGATTTCAACCTGCTCGGCTGCGTCCTCCTCCGCGGTCTGGCGCTTGTCGTGGACCGGGCGGGAGAGCTTCAGCTCTGCAATCCCATTGCCGGCCGCTTCGATGATCTTGCGGTAATTCTCCCGCGTGACTTTCCAGCCGAAGTCCCGCCCCAGTTTGGCGAGCAGGTCCGCAGCTTCCTGGCGGATCGGCCCCATGAGTTGGGTAAAGGTGAAGCTATCCCCGCCGGAGCCGTCGGCATTGCGCACACCGGTTTTCTCGGTGTAGGTGCGGCCCTCGGCTATAATAGCCCGGAATGCTTCGTTTACGTCCTTTGTCTGGCGCGGACCGGCTTCGCTTGACCATTTCTCTTTGGGGAGCTCAGCGTTTAACTTGTCGGGTCGGTCCCCGGTAATCCCCATGTGTGTAACTTCCATATTTTGTTTCTTTTGTTTTGGTTGAACTGACTTTGGATCGGCTTCAGCCGTCCGCTTAGCCCTCCGCGTAAAGGGCTAACCGGAATCACAAGCTGCGCGCCCACCGGGTAAATGAGATTTCATCATCGAAATGCAGGGTGTACCCCTCCCTGGTGTGCTCTACATGGATCCGCTTCCCCTCGCGTTTCACGGACATCTCACCGTATTCTGAGCCCCGTGGGTCGGTGATCATCGTTGGGAGCCCCGCCTCAGCGGCCAACTGCTTTTTGAGCTGCTCAAGCTGCCCGGTAAGCTGCGCATTCGCGCTTGCCAGGGTGTCAGCGATGCCCGTTTCTTTAGCAAGCGCAGCCTTGATCTTCTCGTTGTCCTCAATCTGGTTTGTGGCCATGGCTGTCAGCTTCTTATTTTCCTCCCGCAAGCGGGTGAGCTCCTGCTCCATTTGCTCTACAACGTGCTCGGGAAAACGGCCGGCAAGGTGTTCCGCCCTTGCCTCCTTAATCGCGTCATGCAAATCATTCCACGAGTTGAAGCTGACCTCATCCCTTTGCCAGGACGGCATTACCTCGATTTCCTTGACCAGGCGGTCCGCAGCCTCGATGAGAACGGGCAATGTGTTTGCGCAATGCGCCAGATATTCCCCGGCCGCGGTTATCTCTTGCAGCTTTAGATCCCCGCCTACGCTGGCGATTGTTGTCCCCTCATCCTTGCTGCAAATCGTCGCTTTCGACGGGTTGTAATACCAGGGGATCTGCGGGATGGCCGCTTGCCACTCCTTGAGCTCACTGTGTCTCTCTGTCGTTTGTTTCATAATGGTTTTGGTTGAACTTCGGCTTTGTGCCGGTGCGGCTCCCCCAGCTCCGGGCGGAAATGAGCAAACCCATCGCCAGGAGGGCCGCAACGGTACTAAGACTTTTCGTTTGGCACGTTGCAGATCCTCGCTTGCATCACGACCGGCTTGAACGGGTTTGGCCGCTTGAATCCTCCTATCCGGTTAAGGTGCACCCATATCGCAGCCCAATAGCCGAACATTTGGAACTTGTAGCGCGCGAGTGCGTCCCAGGCTTTGCGCTCCGCCTCAGCCAGCCCGCTAATCAGATCCCCGTAGACTGCCTCGTTGCGGATTGACGCCTGCTCGTCGGCTTCCTGCTGTGCGTGTAGCTTCTCGATTAGTGTGCTCATAGCGCACCCCCCGTCCGGTTCATGGCCGTACGTGCCCCCTCAAGGTTCACGTTGCCAGCAACCCAATAGCCCTCAGCGGAGCTGGTCTTGTCATGTATCCCTTCGAGCTGCTCTAGCAACCCGCCGAGCTGTTCGCGCAGCAACTCAATCTGCGTGGACAAGTCCAGGCTCGTATTAGGCTGTTGCGCCTGATCCTTTACCCACTCTCGAAGCTGCTGGTATTCCTCCAGGCTCAACACGTCGCACACGATCTGATTATGCTCTTGCTCGAACTCCTCCATGCAATCGTCACAAACCCACACGTCCGGACTAGCCTCGCCCATGTGCTCCGGCTGCACGGCTGGATCGGCCACGTTGAGCGCGTAAGCCTTGAAATGCTGCGGACCTACGTCTAGCCCGCATGCCTCACACGTCCGCAAATCTCTACTTTGCATGGAACTGCACCCCCTTCCCGTTCGTCTCCTCGTGGTAGCTCGCGGCTGCACCCTGCCAACACTCCCACAGATCAACCCCGTGCCGATCGCACCAATGGGCCAGATCGTTAATCAGGTCATTCACATTCGTCTCGCAAGTGTCCACGCCCACAGCCTGACCGAAGGCGCGCAACGCTTCATTCGCCCATCCGCTCCGCTGCTCATTGGTTGGAGTGTTCGGGTCCCTAAACTCCTCCTCGGGAGGTACGCTGGTAACCTCAGAACGGGCATTAGACTCTATCCTGTCCCACTCCTCGCCCCGTTCATCCCGGTACACGTTCTCTCTCGCCTTACGATTTTTAGCCCAATCGGGCATATCTCTGAATTTCTTAGGCATGGTGAAACTCCTCCTTTGTGGCTGTCATCCCCTCGGACACTAGCGCCTCATTGCTCAAATTGTTGAACCAAGTCTCTAGTTGCGTGAAAGGGCTATCCTTCCCTTGTTCGAGACAAATCGCATTCGCGTAGTTTTCGAACAGCACAAAAACCTCCCGCTTCTCCTGGCGGTCCCACAGCACAAGCTGACCTCCACTCGGCTCCGGCAAATCCGGGATCTGCTCACGGTTGCACGGTAAGAGGAAGATGAAACGCCGCGGCGATTGCACGTCCCAACAAAAGCCAAGACTGATATCCCACACCTTGACGTCTATGCCGTCCACGGTGATCCACTCCGGTATAATCGTTAAGTCCGGCTCATCACTGCAATTCGGGTCGTGCCAGATAATCGCGTCATTGAACACCTTCCCCGTGGCAACCGACTCATTGTCAGCCGAAAGCCGCCGTTGCTCCGCGAGGAAAAAATTCCTCCCCTTCTCATCAACCAGAGGCTTGGCCCATCCGTTCCAGTTGTCGAACGGGTTCACGTAACACGCAATCGCCCGATACTCCGGCCAATCTGCAAACCCCACAAACCTCCGCTCATACACCCTCGGGATCTGCGTGTCCCACTCCTTCACATGCGCTTTGGGGATGCGCTTGGCAAACCCGCCACTGATCGGGAATACCTTGATAAACTCCCCTTCCATGCCCTTCTGGTCGTCGGGATTGTAACTCCAATAATGCGTCCCGTACTCGGGATGCTCCGTTTTGATAGTGCTCATTTGATTTGTTTTTGGTTGAACTGCGGTTGCCCCTTTCCCTTTTCCGGACCAGGGGCGAACGCAATTCACTTCCGGAGTTTTGCCCGCTTGGCTAACGTGTCCTCAGCAATCCGCCGTTGCATATAGCTGCCATGCTCAGCGATATCCCTCAGTTGCCCATCGCTCGCTTCCTCCCACGTCTCGGGTAAATGCGGGTTAGGCTTGTAAGTCTTGGCTGGCTTCACCCTGAGGTTTAGCTTGCTAATGTTCCTGGCAATCCGATCAATCCGGCTCATCGCTTGTCCCTCCAAATTTCAAACATCCAAGCGGTTCCCTCGGTGAATTCCTTTGCTTCACCAATCCATTCCTTATGCTCACTCGCGTCGAGGACCTCCCCATCGGCATGCTCAATTATCGTTATCCCGCGGGACAACACGTCGTGCAACACCCTCGCATTCTCGACCAGCTTCACGAAAGCAGCCGCTTCGCAAACCGTGTCGAACTTCACTTTGACCTCAAACCGGCTCATATAACGCCCTCCACGCCAGTCCGAATAGCACAACGCGATGCAATCAACATGAACGGGATCCGCTCGCCCGCATCCGTCTTGTAATAGCCTTGCTGTCGGTAGCGCTCGCAGAACTCAAAGAGCGCTCCCCCCGCTTCCTCCTCGCTCTTAAATCCCTCCTGATTGAATGGCAGGTTATCCGGGCTGATAACAAACCATTGGCACGCACGCCGCGTGTAAACTCCCATCCCTTCAATCTTCGTCAGCCACGCCATGATCGCCTCCACAATCTGAGGCTCGTCTTTGACCTCCACAACGCTCAGACCCGTCTCCAGGCAATACTCGTCCGCCTCTTGCACGCCCGTCTCGCTCTCCACAATGCTCCCGCCCCATGTTGCCCCCCCATCACCAAACGCCAATGACCAGCGACTATCGTCAACCCCTTGCTTGTCCAATGGCACGTCCACATAACCCGGGTACTCGTAAAACGCCATCACCCCGCGCCGGTTCAACCCCGCCACAACCTTGATCATCGTGTTCTCGGGACTCATCATCATAATCCCCGACCCTGACACAACGCTCAGGTCCGGCTTTGGCTCAGACCATTTTTTGAACGCATCCCTGTCAGCCTCTAACCGCTCGGTGTTGGTAGCTTTGAGGCAATACTCCGCCAGCTTTTCGTCGGCCGCGTAGTTCCAGCCAAACGCCTCAGCTAACCGCATCGCCCGGTTTTCCGCGTCAATCATCTCATCGGTTTCTTCGGTGGGCTCAGCCTTGGCCATCTCTAACGCCTCACCGAATGCCGCTAAAACCTCGTCCCGCGTCGGCTTCTGGCAACTCGCGATCAGGTCCATCCCCAACTCCCCCCGGAAATCTTCCGGGCTCATCTCACCCGCATTTATCACCGCCCCACTGCGGAACATCTCACAATGGATTACTCCCGGTGACACATGCGCCACTTGCCTCACCCCGTCTGCGTACTCGATATCTAACTTCTTGATTTTGCTCATTTTCATTAGTCCTTTCACTTGTTACTAAACAGCCGTTTCTCCGCCCGCTCTTGTCTCGCCCGTGCAAGCCGAATCTGCTTACGCTCTTTCTTCTCCCTCGCCTTGGCTAAAACCTCCTGATTAACCCGACTCCGCAGAGCGAACCGATACACGTCTATCACCGCTATCGTCTCCGCCCTCCGTGTCCGCAATGGACGCAACTGCAACACATCCTTAATCCCGTTCGGCTTCCCATCCCCTGGAATGAATGTGAGCACTATCCGCCTATCTGAATCCGGACCGAAAGACCCATCGAGCGCGCCAGCCGTCACCCGCTTCACCTTACTTGTTGTCATTGCTTACCTCCCAAACGTAGGTCCCCGCCTCGCTAAACCTCGGGAAACTGACCAGCTTCACTGAATGATAAACCCGGTAGATGATGCTCCGATAAGCAACCGCAGACCGAAGCGTTTTGCAGTATTTGCTAACCCTCTTGACTCCCATAATCGCCCCCTTTTACTGGATGATGAACCGCATGAAACCCGGTTCGCGAATGACCTCGTTGAACACCTGCCTTGCCACCCATCCGCAGTTCACGCCACTCGGTGCATGCTGACTCCTCGACCATTTGCCCACAGACACCGCAAACAGGTTATCCGCCCCCATTGCCACCGTCCCGCCGCGTTTCAACTTCAGGATCGTCTCCGCAATCCCTTTCCTCATGTCGGCCTTGAATGCCGCGTCTCTCGCCTCTGCTCTTGTCGGTGTGCTCATTTTTCTCACTTTTTTTACAGGGTTAAACCAGCGTGCCCAATCGGCTCGCCAGCAGCACGAAAACGACCACGTCAAAAGCGAGAATACTCCAGAAAATACGGGGGTTTTCTTCCATCTCTCGAATGCGCTCGTAACTCATGCTGTGCCGACCTTACACCCTTACCCGGATAAGGGCAATAGAAATGTGGCGCTTGACCTCTCCGTAGTTATGCGGTAATGCCTTTCTCATATATGCGATTGCTGTCGCGGGTGGAACTGAGCTTCAGAATCTGGCGTAAAGCCGGAAGTTGGTTCCATCCAATTCATCACCGCCCCTCGTGCAGCAACACCAGGGGCATTTCCTTTCCCGTCCGTCCCATAGGCCAACAGCCTGGAAACTGCTTGGCTCTCGGATTACATAAACCGGCTCGTGTTCCCGAGGCACAAGCCGCGACCATGGGTTGACAGCGTGTCGGAGATTCTCACACGGGCTGCAACGGGTCGTTAAATATTGAACCGCTCGATTACAAGGCTCACCGGCCTTGACCTGTCAGGGCACTCCGCTTTGCCACCAGCGCAAGCACAGCCCGTCAGGCGCGCCAGTCCAAACCGCTGACCGATTGGCAACGCCCACCAAGGCGAAAAGCGCGCCCGATGCCCAAATTATTGGTGGTATTTCCCTGTCCACTTCCCTTGCTCGTTCGCCCAAATCTCTCCACGTCCCGACCAAACAAACTTTCACGCAAGAGCCGTCAATGCGGTTCGCGCGCTGAGGCAAGATCGCGCATTTTGGGTGTTTCCGTCCTGAAACGGGACACATTTGCTCAAGTTTGATACTTCGTCCGATTGTCCTCGGATCGATTTTCGACCCTGAAACCGGATCTGAGTCGCAACCAGAGGTTGAGCCTGGACCGAAACCTGGCGACTTTGCCGGCCGAAACCTGGCCAGCCGGCGAAGCCCCCTCGGGTGGAGAGCGGGGCGGCCCCCCGTCGCGACCCAAAACCGGGGATACCCTTCTGCAGGACTCTGAGTATTTTTTGGAGGGTTTTTTTGGGAGGTTGGAGGACCCAAATTTGGTGCGAAGGGACTCAAAATAACGGTATCGGGGGTTAGGGGGGTACGGGGGGAAGGGGTAAAAAGTGGGTTTTGACCTCACCCCAAAACGGGTGAGGTGGGAGCATTTTTGGGGGTGAAATTTGGGGCGGGATCTGCAGGAGCCGGGCTGGTGTTGGGAGCCGCGATTTACTGGGGAAAATGGATGATTTTTGGGGGAGTTGGAGCAAGCATTTTTGGGGGTGATTTTGGGGGTGAAATAGACCTCCCCCGTTTTTGGGTGAGGTGAGGGTGACCTCCCCCGTTTTTGGGGTAACCCGTTTTCGGGGGGGGGTTGTGGGGTGTTGGTTTCCTGGGTTGGTTTCCTGAGGGGTCAGGAAGGGAGCGGGGATGTTCCACGTGGAATCTGATTGGAATCTGATTGGAGTCTGAAGGGGGTGATTTCGAAAATGCGAAATTTCGCAAGTTGATGGGGTGAATCCCTTATTTGGGGGTGGGGAGGGAATGGCTAGGGTCGGGGATTATGATGACACTTGCGATAGCGATAGTTGGGATTTGTTTTGTGGTGGTGGGCGTGGCGCTGAAGGAGGCGAAGAAAGGTGGGGGAGGGGAGAAGTTTTAGTTGCGGGCGGTTTCCTGGCGGGTGAGTTCTTGGTCGATGAGTGTTGAGAGGGAGCCGTTGATCCAGCCTTGGACGAAGGCGGTGAGGCAGGAGTGGCGGTGTTTGGGCTGGCGGAGGAGATGGGGGTTGTTGTCGAGGAAACTGAACCAGCCGCGGTTAAGGACCATGCTTTCTTTGACGTCGCGGGCTCTGCATTCGGCGACGACTTCGTTGAGGGCGCGGAGAGATTGGGATTTGGTGATGGGCATGGGTTAGTGGGGGGTTGTGGCAGGGCGTGGGAATTCGAGGAAGGGTGTGAAGGGGACGAGTGGGGCGCGGAGCTCGCAGCAATCGGCGGAGACGGTAGGGCAATCGGGGGTGAGTCCGCCAGGCAGACCAGGGAAGGCAAAGAGTTGTTGGCAATGGAGGCAGCGGACGGAGAGCTCGAGGCGGAAGGCAATGACGGGGCCGTCCTCGGTTTCGACGATGCGTGCAACGCGGGCCTCGACGGAGAAGTCGGGATGTTCGCAGGTCGTCATCGGGGGTTAGGGTGGATATGGACTTCCTGAGCGACGATCTGGTTTGCGGGTTTGACTTGTTGGCCAGGGCGAAAGGATTGGACGACGTTATCGGCGATGCCGTCGGCTGTGATTTGTTGGGCGCCTCCCTCCATGACGACCATGAGCTCCTGAGCGGCGGTGAGTTTGCCGGCAAGAAAGCCGAGTTTTTCGGAGACGGCGAGCATGTTTTTCAGGCGGGACCGGGTTTTGCGGTCCTCTTTGGAGATGGCCTCGAGTTCCTCGTGGAGAATGCGCATGCCATCCTCGACCCGCTTTTGGGCGACTAACGCGCGACCGCGTTGGATGCGGATAGTGCCGAGCTGATGCATGTGGGCGCCGAGGTTTGCCAGGTCACGGAGGGCGGTATTGGAGATTTCGACGAATCCCTGGCGTTTCATCGCGGCCAAGGCTTCGTCATCGGTGATAGTGGGCTCCTCGATCGCTACGGGGACCGTGGGCGGTTTGGCGATAACGGGCATTTCACTCATAAAAGAATACTGATAGGGCGGAGGATTACGGGAGTCGAGTTGAGATGATCGGGCCAGCCTTGGGCTCCATCGGTGAAATTGTAGAGCCAGCAGTTACAGGGGATTCTGTTCTTGAGGGGGAGATAACACCAGCAACCCGCCCGGTGTGTGGTTGTCGGGAGGAGTTGGCCCGGTGTCCCGCAGGTCTTGAGGTGGGGATTGAAGAAGGGGCAACGGCGGCAATGGCTCATCCGTTCCAAGAAAATCCGGCGCGGGAGGCGCGATATCGGCAGGGATATCAATTTCAGCAGGGGTTTTAAGCCGTCGCTTAGGGCGCAGTTGATAGCGCGGTAGGTTGCCCAACATCCGGTAAGTGCCATGTAGCCCGCCCGAAACATCGGCGCCAGATGGGCGATGAGAGTCCTTGTACCATTGAACCAAGAGACGGCCGGCAGTGAGGATGAAGCGTTGAATTGAGCCCACGACGGATTGCGCATATTTGGGGGCGCCGTCGATCATGCGGCGGCGGTATTCTACTTTTTTGACTTGTTTGTACCAAGAATCCTTGAGCTCGACCTCGACGCGGCGGACAAGGGTGCCATCGGCCAGGGCGATGAGGTCCAGGGAGGCGAGATCTTCCCAGGCGCCAGACAGGAGGATGCGGCGGAACTCGGTGTAATCAGCCTCGCGTAGTTTGACGGCGAGATGCGGAAACTTGTGATGGAGGAGGTCTTGCCAGCCGGCGCGGTAAGGGGAGAGGTGCAGCTTGAAGAAGTAGCAATCGACGGGCTTCTCTTGGTTGATGAGCCAGTTGGCCATGTGCTCGCAGAACAGGCGCCAGGTGCGCTCGAGCTCGAAGCGTGAAACACAGCCGTGGCCCGGGGTTTGCCAAAGGGCATCGATGAACTCGTCGCGGTCCTCCCTGGCGGGGTCGGCATATTGCGGTTGTTGAGCGAGCTGGGGGCGTTCCCAGGAAAAGAGGATGGCGGGGTCCTGAGGATCGCATTTTTCGGCGTAGCGCTCGAGGTCGATTAATTTGACGGACCATTGGAGGTCAGGGAGGAGATCGGCGAACTGCCGGCAGGTATCGCGATAGGCGCGTTCCTGGAAGGAGGAGAGAGGGACAGCGTGAAAGAAGCGGCCCCGGATGGGGTGGGCTTCGATCCAATCGACGAAGATTGGGATCGTCCACAGGACGGGGTGTCGACCTTTCAATTTCCAGAGCTCGGACATACTACGGATAGTTCTGTAACTTTTCTTTTTGACTGTGTCCACAAGATTTGCCTACAGTCGGAGAGCATGACGACGATGAAATGCCCCCGCTGCGGCGGGACGGGCCAGGTGATGGATCCGGTGGCGATGGGGGAATCCCTGAGGAAACGGAGGTTGCTTGCGGGCATTTCAGTGAGGGAGATGGCCAGGAGGATGAATCTGTCGGTGTCGTATGTGAGCGACCTTGAGCTTGGGCGCAGGCGGTGGACGAGGGAGCTTATCGATTTCTTCGAGTTAAAAATCAACCAACCATTCAATGAGCACAAACGAGGAACCAAAATTCGAGATCAGGGAAGCGACCGCAACGGACCTGGTGCCGCTAGTCAGCTTCTTCGGGGAAAGCGCGACCGGAAAGACGTTAAGCGCGCTGTTGTACGCGCGGGGGATAGTCGGGCCAAAGGGTAAGATCGGGGGGGTAGACACCGAGAACAAGCGCATGTCGATCTTTGCAGATCGGGTGCCTGGCGGTTTTGTGGTGATCGATTTGCCTGAGCCGTTCAGCCCGATGCGTTATCAGGCGGCGATCGGTCAGCTCGAGGAGGTGGTGGATATCATCGTGGTAGATTCAATGTCGCACGAGTGGGAAGGGCCCGGGGGGATACTCGAGTGGCAGGAGGAGGAGCTGCACAAGCTGAGCGGGGGTGATTACGCGAAGGCAGAAAAGATGAAGCTGCTTTCGTGGCAAAAACCGAAGCGGGCGCACAAGGCGCTTTTGCAGTGGATGCTGCGGTCCACCAAACCGGTGATTCTGTGTTTCCGGGCGGAAAAGAAAACGCATTTCGCGACTGAGGAGGAGCAGCAGCAGGGGCAGCAGAGGAAGAAGGCGAGTGTTATAACCGATCAGTTTACTACGCCGATAGGGGCCAAGAATTTTGTTTGGGAGTGTTTGGTGACGTATGAAATGGTGCAACGGGAAGTAGACGGGCGGAACGAGGGGGGATTTAGCATTGCCAGGAAGTGGACGCATCCAGACGTGCGGGGGTTGTTGCCCCGGCCGGAGGAGCAGATCGGGATCAAACACGGTGAGGCATTAGCGGCGTGGTGCCGGCGGGCGAGCAGGAAAACCCCGGCCGCTTTAGTGCCGGCAAGCGGACCGGTGACGCAATCGGCGGGGGACGTGAGGGGGAACCTGTTGCTTGTGCTGCGGAATTCGACGCGGACGCAAAGCGGTTGGGACGGGAAGGCGGGCACCTGGGCGCTGGCAAAGCAGAGGCTTCAACAGTGGTTAATCGATGAGGCGATAATTTCAGACACGCAGGCGATCGACACTTTGACCGACGGTGAGCTCGAGGCGGTCGTCAACAAAATCAAAGCCAGACAACAAACCAATCCATGAAACCAATCCGACTCAAAATTAAAAACATCGGCCTGATCGAAGATACGGAGATCGAGATCAACAAGTCGCTGCTCCTGTTCTTCGGGGATATCCGGCAGGGTAAAACGACGATCCTCAACTGTGTGCGTTGGGTCCTGGGGGCGAGCTCCTGGCCCGAGGACATTATCCGGCACGGGGCGGATGAGGCGTCGATAGACTTTGAATTCGATACGGGCGTGGTGTCGCGCTCGTGGTACCGGAGCACGTCCGGCAAAAACAAGGGCAAGACTCAGGCCCGGGAAACGACGTTTATCCGGGACGGCAGGCCGGTAGATCGGCCGGCATCGGAGCTCGCGCGCCTGGTTAATCCGTTTGTGGTGGACCACGAGTATCTGAAAAAGATGACGGAGGCTCAGCGCAAACAGTATTTTGTGGACACGTTCCCCGTGGACACCAAGGACCTCGACACTGAGGCATTCAATGCGCAGCGCGAAGCCGAGCAGCTCCGGGCGGAGGTTAAAGCGTATGGGGTGATTGATTTGACACCTGTCCCTGAGAGCAACGCGCTCGAGCTCCGGGCGAAGTTGACCGAGGCTCAGGAAGCGCATGCCGACGGGCTGCGCAAGCTGCAGGCGTCACTCAAAGAGTATGAGTCGATCTACAACGACGAATGCAAAGAGGTGGATCTGGTAAATGAGCAGTCGCGTGAGCAGAACACCCGTCACAACTCGGCAAAGGCTGAGGTTGCGCGGATAAAGGCGCAGATAGCGGAGCTCTCGCGCAAGCTGGATGAGGAGGAGGGGGTCCTGCGCGCAAACCCGATGATCACATTCAAACCCAAGCCCCCGATACCCGAGGGTTTGGTAAAGACGCGCGAGGCTGTTATGTCGTGGGTCGGTACGACTCCGGAGATCCAGGCTTTGGAAAAACAGCTCATGGAGGCGTCAGGGAACGAGGTGCGCCGGCAGCGTTACGAGGAGAATAAGGTCAAGGCCGCGGACAAAGAGAAGAAGGACATGAAAGTCCGGATGCTCGAGGCCCGCCAGCGCGATATCAAAAAGGAGCGGGTTACCAGACTGGCAAAGTGCGCGAGCACGATCGACGGGCTCTCGTTCAACGAGGAGGGAGAATTCACCTTTGAAGGGACGAGCGCCGGCATGCTGAGCACGAGCCAGATCATGCGGTTGAGCGAGCGGCTGAGCGCGATGTATCCCGAGGGCTTCGGGATATCACTGATCGACCGGGCGGAGAGTATGGGTAAATCGATTTTCGAGTTTGTCGATCGGGCCAAGGAGGAGCACAAGACGATCCTGGCGACCATTGTAGGGGAGGCGCCGGCAAAAGCGCCGGCTGAGGTCGGGGTGTTTGTCGTGGAGCAAGGGAAGGTGAGCGCCAAACAAACCGAGCTGATATGAGACTGCGATACAAGTGCCGGCGGTGTGAGAAGATCTTTTACGAGGGCGAGGACATTGATCGGGGTGCAATGGTAAAAGCGCTGATAAAGCTCACGGTATTCGAAAACTCACCGAGGGCTGATGACTCGCTATTTACGACTCACTTTTGCGATGGTGGAACTTTCGAAACCGCAAAAACCATTGGGATTGCCGACCTGCAAGGAGCCTCATGATGGAGTCATACTTTCGCAGCCTCTCGGCCAATGCCCGCCCCCAAAAGGTCCCGCCGGAGCTCGCGGCGGAAATCGAGGCGGCATGGGTAGAATTCACAACGCATCCTGGGGACAGCCCTGAGATTGTGGCTGCTTTAAGGGATGAGATCCAAGACACGCATAGAGCGGCCTTTGCTGTTGGTTTCTGCGCCGGAACACTCAGAGCATACAAAGCACTCAAACAAATCCCATGAATGCCTCAGACTTTTTTGATCCGGTAAAACTCGAGGACGGTAAAATCATTGGGACCGACGTCCCGACCGAGATTTACCTCCGCCAGGACCCCGCCATAAAGCGGGGCGACCCAAACTTTGTGATGAGCCGGAGCGAGCTCATGCTGTTCGACTCAAATCCGCAACGGTGGTACCGCGGCTACGTGTTCAAAGATACCGACGCGACCGAATGGGGCACGCTGATGGACGCTCTCTTTACGTGCCCCTCGGGCCGGTTTGACGGAAACTTTGCGGTTCAGCCTGAGACGGTCACGGCGACAAAGACAATGTCGATCGTGAAAGAGGGCGAGGCCCGAGACGGCGACTTAGTCCCCTGGCAACCGCTGTGCAAAGAGGCGAAGGAGTGGACGAAGGAGGCCAGGAAAGCCGGCAAACAGATTGTCAGGCGGGCGGATTACGAGGACGCGCGCCAGGCCCTTAAAATCCTCAAGGAGGACGCCTGGATCGGCGCGCTCACAGCCGATGCGCAATATCAGGTCATGTGCATTGCGACCTACGTCGACCGCGAGACAAAGATAGCGGTCCCGCTCAAGTGCCTGATCGACATTGTCCCGTCGATAAAAGGCCAGTTTTCAAACAGCCTGGCCGACTTCAAGACGGCCCGCAACGCGAGCCCGGATGAGTGGCAGAAGGTGATCGACCGGCAGAACTACGACGCCCAGGCGGCAATGAGCATTGATATCTACACCGCATCCCGGCCGCAAGAGAGATGGGTTTTTCATCACGTCATTCAGGAAAATGAGTTTCCTTTCCAGCAGGCCCGCCGGACCGTAGGCGATAACTTCGTCGCGATCGGTCGGATCAAGTATGTGATGGCGCTCAAGCGCTATTGCCAATGCCTAAAGGAAAACGCTTGGCCAAGTTGGGACGATGCCGGCCCGGGGGTCGTCAACGGCTTTGGCACAACCTCTCCTACGGAGTGGACACTAACCAAATACGGGCTCATCCGATAACCTGAAAGGATCCAAATGGCTCAGCAGCGAAAATTAGGCGGCGAAATCACCGGCGAAGAAAACCCCGAGATCGAAAATGCGGGGCTGTCGCTCCGTCGCATCCAGAAGCAGATAAAGCAGCTCCGCGAGGCGGAAGAAAAAGCGATCGAGAAGCTCAATGCCGTGCTCAAAGGCAACGGGTACGGCCGCAAAAAATACATTTTCGAGACGATCGACGATGATACCGGCAAAGAGATCCAGCTTGATTGCTTTGTTGAGAAAGCGACCGTGGAGCGCGCCCGCTGCCGCGTCCACAAGGAGGAAAAGAAGAATGAGCAGGAACCGGCGACCGCCGAGAGTGAAGATGATAAGGCTTAGGTGACCTCTCGTCTCTTTGCGTAGCGCAGTGAGCGAGGCGTGTATCTAACCAGCCCGCCGACGCTCATACGTTTGCCCCCGCGGACTCTGTTCAGGCGGGGGTTTCTTTTTCTCGCAGCAGCTCCGGCTCGACGAGTGGCCGAGGCCAGTATTGCGCCAGCGCGTGCTTGAGAGATGCCTTGTCTCCTGGCGATACCCGCCTGGACCGATTTGAACCCTGGATGTGCTGATGACATGGGTGGGCTTCTACTGCTTTGTTAATAACCTGTCAATAACCCCGATTTTTTTCTTGGTAACTTTTCCTTCCACTTTGGCCGTGCGGCGGATACAAACCAGAGAGCAGTCTACGGGACTTCAGGCGTTGGAGAGAGCGCCCGTAAAAAGAACCTTTGAATTTTAGGCTCGGTGATCCGTTGTTTGGTTGGCTCCCGCCTTCCTTTTTCTCCCTTCGGGTCACTCGAGCCGATTTTGAACGATGAGCGACCGGGCGGATGCGACTCTTTGGGCGCTGAGCCAGAGAGTTGGGAGAGGCAGCGACAAGCTGATTCTGGCGATACTGGCCAGCTACACGGACGCTAAACACCAAGCCTGGCCGTCTCAAACCACGATCGCAGTAGCGGCTGAGCTAGATGTAAAAACGGTGGGGATCGGGTTGCGCCGGCTCGAGGCTTCGAAGTTCATAAAGCAGGTTGGGACCGTGGGCGGAGGATGCAGGGTGTGGCAGCTCCCAATCACAGACCCCCCTCCACCGGAAACGGGTGAGGAAGTACCTGATCCTGTAGTTAAGACTGAAAAGGAAGGGGGTAAGGGGGAAACCCAAGGGACGCTTATACCTGACCCTCCCAAGCCCGAGCCTCCACCAAAGCCGCGCAAAGACCGCGGGGACCTCACACAAATAAGGGATCTGTGTATAAGTCTGAAGCTGCCGCAGTCCGACGCGGATTGGTTTTATTGGAAGTGCGAGGGGAACGGCTGGAAAAATGGAGGGCAACCGATACTCGATTGGCGGGCGACAGTGAGGGCGTGGGAGAGGGGTAAATTTTTCCCGAGTCAGAGACAAAACGGCGCCGGGAATGGCGCAGCGGAGTCAAGGCGCCAGGAGGCGCTTACCCGCAGCACACAATCGCCGTTGACAGTCAGAGCAGTAGCAACCTATGGAGCAAGCGACAATGGACACCAAACAAACGGAACTATTAATAGAATCGAGACTGCCGCTCAGGTACCGCGAGCGGTTCAAGACGGCCCAGGGTGACGGACCCTGGCTGCAGGCAGGGCAGGATATCTACGACCGGCTCGGGCGCGGGAGCCTGATTGCGCTGATCGGAAAGAGCGGGGTGGGTAAAACTCAGATCGGGGCAAACCTGATTTACAGCGTTATCAAAAATCACCGTTGGCCGTGCCGATACGTTACAGCGATGGACTTCTTTCTCCTGATCAAGGCGAGCTACCACAGGGACAGCCCCGACACGGAGGAAATGGTGTTGTCGAATTTCGCCAAGCCGATACTGCTCATCATCGATGAGTATGAGAAGCGCGCCGAGACGCAGTGGGAGGACCGGCTGCTCGACCATTTAATTAACAAGCGCTATGGGCTGATGAAGGAAACGATCCTTATCAGCAACAGTAATCAGGAGTCGCTCGAGACGATGCTCGGGCCGGCCAATGTTTCGCGCATGAACGAGAGCGGCATGCTGGTGGTTTGCGACTGGAAAAGTTTCCGCGAGGGGGGTCAATGTGGTTAGTCCCGCGCCGACTTGCGTCTCGATATGCCGCGGCATCGGGATGCTCGATGAAGCCGTTAAGCTCGTTTTTCCCGGATTACAAACCTTATGTAGCGCGGAATGGGAAAGCTACGCCAACGCCGTGTACTTGGCGCGGATGGAAGAACAGAGCGTGGAGGAACACCCTATTTGGATCGGCGATATTGCCGGCCTCTCACTTCTTCAGATTCGCGGGCTGGTTCACATTTTTACAGCTTCGCTCCCTTGTACCCCCTTCAGTTGCGCCGGAAACAGAGAGGGAAATCGAGATGCTCGAGCATTTGGTGACGGAGAAGGACCTGCTAGGCATTGCCTTCGACTCATCGAGGAGTGTTGCCCCGCCCTGGTGCTCCTCGAAAACGTGCCAGCTTGGGTTAGAGGGCTTAGGGACAAGCGAACAGGAAAAATCAATTATCCATTCATGGCTTTTGGAGGAGAACTATCGCGACTGGATTACGAGATCGTCGAGCCTGTCTTTATCTTTGCGGACGACGTTAAAGCGTCACACGAGCGAGAGAGAGTCTTTGTGTTGGCCTACCGCAACGGCCCGGATGGACTCTGGTGGAAACAACAGGTATCAGCATGGATGCGGCAAGGCTGGACGCCAACTGCAGGAGGAGGCGGCGAATTGGCAAACCCCTCGATCGCACGAGGCGGGCGCATTCACTCGGGATCACGGGATAGAGGGAATGGAGCGGGACAGCTTGACCGGCCAGGCGGAGAAGTGGGCGACCCCGGATGCCCCGACAGGCGGGAGCAGGACGCGGAGCCAGGAGGCGGTCGAGAGAGCTCAACACGAAACGGGGAACAAAATGCAGGTCACGCTGCAGGACCAAGCCAGCCAATGGGCGACCCCGAAGGGATGGGACGGGGCGAGCGGTCCGGACTTTGCGAAGGAGGATCGGAGCAACACGGGGGCAGCGCTGCCGGCACAGGTAGCCAACTGGACGACGGTCACCACGATGGACGGCGAGCAGGCGGGCGGCCGCGGAAGGAAGGCAGCGCGCAACAAAACGACCCTCAGCCTGGAGACGGAGAATTGGCCGACGTGCCAAAGCAGGGATTACCGGAGCGGCGAGACGCTAAAAGATTACGGCAACTCCCGACCATTGACGGAAGCTGTTCTCTTATTTTCGCCCCAGGGCCAAAAGACCCCCGATGGCCCGAAATCCTCCAAGGCTCCGAAGGGCTCTCGCCCGCGGTTAAACCCGGCTTTCGCGTGTTGGCTGATGGGCATGCCATGGTTTTGGACGAGGGCAGAATCGATCAGCTCAGGTGCACCGGCAACGCAGTTGTGGCGGTCCAGGGCGCGACAGCTTTTATTGAGCTTCTTTTCCGGGCGCATTTCATTGAATGAGTGAACCGGATCTTAGGCGACAGCGCCGGCAAGCCCCCGCCGTCGATCGATTGCCCCCGCACAGCATTGAGGCTGAGCAATCAGCCCTCGGTTGCATTCTCATTGATGAAACCAGATCGGCGGAGGGCGTGAGTCTGGTGATCGAGAAATTGGGAAGGAACGCGACTGAGGCTTTCTTCGATATGCGGCACCGGTCGATCTGGATGGCTATGGAGGAACTCGTCAACGCGGGGGTAAAGCTCTACGTGGTTACCCTGGCGAATTACCTGAAAGACAAACAGCTCCTCGAGCAGGTCGGCGGGATGAGTTACATAGGGCAGCTTCCCGATCTGGCGCCAACTGCGGACGCATTGGAAACGTTTCTCGATGTGATGCTCGAGCACTACCGTCGGCGCAAAATGATCGTGGCTTGTACCGAGGCGGTATCGCGCCTCTACGACGAACCGGACACGTCCAATGCGTTGGATTTGGTCGAGCGCGATATCATGGACGTCCGCCAGATCGGGGCAGCACAGCAACTGAGGCCGATCCGGCAGGTTGTGCATGAATCAATGGACAGGATTGAGGAGTTTCTGACGCGCGCCGGAGCCTTAATCGGACTGGGGACCGGTTTTCAGGACTTGGACAAATTAACCGGCGGGCTTGTGCCAGGGGAGTACTACATTTTGGCCGCTCGCCCGAGCATGGGAAAGACCTCGCTCGCGATGAACATTGTCGAGCACGTTACGATCGATCAGCAGCTTCCGGTGGGAGTCTTTTCGCTCGAAATGACGGTAGATTCGCTGGTGTTGAGGATGCTTTGCTCTCGAGCGCGAGTCAGCCTAAGGAACATCCGCGATGGCTTCATGGCGCAGAACGATTTTCCCAAGCTCACCGGAGCTGCCGGCAAGATCGCAGCTTCTCATCTGTTTGTAGACGACGTCTCGGGGCTCAGCATTATGGAGTTGCGAGCTCGAGCGCGGAGAATGGTCATCCAGCACGATATTAAGCTGCTTGTTGTGGATTACATTCAGCTCCTGAGCGCCTCAATCAACGGGAAGCGACCTGATAACCGGGAGCGCGAAGTCTCGGAAATCTCCGCCGGTCTAAAGGCACTTTGTAAGGAGCTGCGCATCCCCGTGATCGCGCTTTCGCAACTCAAGCGTGGCATCGATGGCCGTAAGGGGATGCCCCAGCTCGCAGACCTCCGCGAAAGCGGCAGTCTTGAGCAGGACGCTGACACGGTAATGCTATTATCGCGCAAAGAGGGGAGCGAGGATCAAGTGGACGGCAATGTGGTGCCCATTGCGCTGGATGTGGCCAAGCAGAGGAACGGACCGACGGGGAAAATCGGGCTGACGTTCTGGAAGTCGGTAACGCGGTTTGAAGCCACGGCAAAAATCAGCGATGAGGACGTCCCCGAACAGGAACATCTTGACTACCGCCGGCACAACGACTAAAACCGCGGCCAGCAATGCACGAAAAACACCCGATAACGAAGGTTCTTATCTCCCTGTTCCGGTCTTACTCGTCGACTCCCGATAGGATCAACTTCAAAGAGCGTTTCGCGACGAACCTCCTCGAGGTCACAGTCGAGCCCGAAACCCAGGACCTGAGAATCATGATCGGTAAGCAGGGCAAAACCATCATGGCGATCCGCCAGGTAGCCGAGCGCATGGGCCGGCGAATTGGCATCGAGGTCAAGGTCGAGATTCGAGAGAGTTTCCGCGGCGAGGCAGAGCCAGAGCGAAAACCATTTCAGCCAAACCGGCAATGGGAAGGCGGCGGAGAGCTCACGACGATGATACGTGAATTCCTGAATCTCATTTACGACCGGCTTATCAAGGTCGTTTACGAGGACAAAGGCGATCACCTCTATGTAGTCCTCGACGTACCGCAAAACGATCTGACGCTGGTAAAGGCGTTGGGTGTGGCCTTCTATCCTTACGGTTACAGGAACGGGCGGAAACTCAGTTTTCGCATAACTAACTACCATCCCAATGAGCACGATCCAAACACCGACCGCCTATCCTCTAGCATGGCCTCCGGGCTGGCCAAAGACTGACCCGTTCCGCAGGGAATCGGGCAGCTTCAAGACGGACACTCAAGGCGCCCTCAATAACCTCAAGCGCGAGCTCGCACGCATGGGCGCGAAAAGCATCGTGCTCTCGAGCAATGCCGCGCTCGGCCAGGACAACCCGAAAGATCCGGGCGTTTGCGCCTACTTCGAGTGGGACAATACGCAAATGGCCATCCCTTGCGACCGCTGGAACAGAATCGCTCACAACATCCAGGCAATAGCGTTGACGGTCGAGGCAATGCGCGGGATGGAACGATGGGGAGCCAAGCACATGATCAAGGCGATGTTCACCGGGTTTAAGCAGTTGCCGGCCGGGGCGACTGCGCCGGAGGTGCGGGAGTGGTGGAAGGTGTTCGGCTTTCGGGACCCAAACGAGATCAACATCACGACACTGCAGGAGTCTTACCGGCAGCTCTCGAAAAGGCTTCACCCTGACGCTGGCGGGACGCACGAGGAATTCATTAAGCTCAAAACTGCCTATGAGTCCGGCTTGAGGGCCATGGGCGCAGGTTAAGCCATGCCCTATGACAAAGACACAAGCGGAATTGTTTGGATCGACGGAGTGCCCTATGCCCCCAATCATCCTCGAGCTAAAGGGCATCGGCCCGATCCCATCCTTCAAGACGGGCAAGCGGGCGTTTGCGTGGATCGACAGCAAGAGCGCCACAGTGATGGCCTACAAAGGGGAGATCTGGTATCGCAAGCGGGGCCTAAAAGCGATGGCCAGGCCGATCACGCTGCCGGAGCACATGGAGTGGATGAAAAAGGCTATATCCCTTATCGAGTCACAATTACGCTCCGTTTTTCAGACTATCGGCGTCGAGATCCGGATGGCTGCTTGTCCACGCTCGCGGATTGCTACGTTACTGCCGTGCGACGATTGTTGGACCTCCTTCCGGGAACTGGTAGTAAAAAGCGAGCTGTGCGCTCCCGGTCAAGAGGGGGCAACGATAACAATAGAGCGACTGTAACGGGGCCACCTCCGTTTTAATTATGGCAAACGAGAATAAACCCCCGAATAAAAACACTTTCGCCTGCCGTAACGGTGACACGTTGCAGGAACTTATTGCCCGAAAAAAAGACGCTGAAAAACGCCTAGAGACATGGCGCGTTGAATTGCGATCAGCGGAAAAAATTCTAGCCCCGTTGCGCGAGAGTATTGATATCACCAATGGAGAAGTGGGAAACCTGAGCTGCCGATTGAATACATGGTGGAACGAGTTTCATGCGGCTGGTGGAAAGGACTGACTGACCTATGGCAAACGAGAATCACCCCCTGAAATACGTCCTAATTGAACACGCCGAAGCGGGAGGCAGTCCCGTCATCCGAGTGTTCGACAATCTGGCGGACCGCGCTAAAGCAACGAGAGAGGCGATACTCGGCCCCGCCTGTGATGATAACAAGGACCTTCAGTGTCCTGAAATTGCCACGCTTTCCATAGATGGCCGGGTGAATTTTGAAGGCGATCCACCGCTCGAATGGCTGGACGCCTACGTTATTATCAACTGACTAAACCTATGGCAAACGAGAATCAACCCCCTCTAAGAAAGAATTGCTACTCATGAGTGAATCGGAACAATTCAACCAATTTTGCACGATCAAAGAGATGAAATCCAAAATCCCGATAGATGCTAAAGACTGGACGGTTGAGGACTGGCGAGACCTCTGGAATGGCATTGAGGAAATACGTCAGAAGATCGCAGGACGCCATGATCCCACAAAAGCACCACCAGTTGACAATGAGCATGTGGCGCAAGGCTGCGAACAATTTTCCTGTGTGTTCTGTGAGCGACTCGCTGAGGCTCTGAGGCAATGCGACCAACTCGGAAACGACGATGCAGCGTTTCGAGTGTTTGGTCTGGTTGATTTGCGAGCGAGATTAACGGAAGTTAGAAAGATAGCCTGCACCGCGCTCGCCACCTGACTGACCTATGGCAAACGAGAATCACTCCCCGTCGCTGGAAAGCGAGAAGGTCCTTGAATCTACAATACGCGCTGCCGCTCGCTTAATGTGCCAAACCGCGCTAGAACTGATAGAGGCCGACCCTCACCAATGGAGCGAGCGCCCGTGCAGCACCTGCCAAACCATTTCAACCCTGATCGGCAGACCGTTTGGCTGCTCCCGTAAATTCAACCCCTCCATAATTTACGGAGTGAACCCAACCGACTGATCGTCAACCGATGAACAAACTAATCATACTCCTCCTCACTGCCTCAACTGGCTGCGCTCATCGACCAATCAAGGAATGCAACCTGGAGCGCATCGCCAACGCGCACCGAGTCGAGTTGTCGCAAATGCTCAGTAATTATCCATGCACCACAATGGAGTTGATGCGAACGATTGCCACGCTCGAACAAGAGGCGGGAGGCTACCAATGAACACCAACCTTTTCCTGATCACCCTGATCGTAACCAACTGGGTTAACACGTCAGACTTCAAGCGTGAGAATGGCAGCAATTACTTTCGCATGCGGGCCGTCATCGAAACCAACACCTACGTTGCAGAAGTCATGCTGTGCACAAATCTGACCTTGATCAAACGCTCTGACAGCGGCACCAATGGGGTGTTGCAGTGGCGATTGCAGTCATCCCCGCCCGCCTTGCCAGGCGCTAGGGCCAGAGAATGAGAAAGTTTGATTGCATCCTCCTACTGTTGCTGTCTGCGTGTGCTGGACAAAAGCCAGCAGCAGTCGCGTCACGTCCAGCCGCACCTCCGCCGGTGCCTAAACTCCTGTTCAGCCCGCTCAACGCTGCCAACATCACAAACGGCCCGGTGCACAAAAACTTGCCAGAGCTGCGTTACCCAACTAACACCCCCGCTGTGTGGACCTTGCAATACAGCGACGACCTCATCCACTGGCATAACTTCGTGCACCTCGGTACCAGTCCAATGCAGATGCAGGGCACGGCGCCAGGATATGGCTCTCGATTCTTTCGGTATATCGGCACCTCATTTGCGCCTGAGGGTTTTCGCAAGCATCTGCCTGGAACGGACGACTAAATGACTCTAGCCCAAGTCAAAGAAGCCATGGTCGTCGCTCACAAGCGGAGGAACTGGAAGCTGTTCAAAGTCCTCAGCCAGATTAAGCAGAGGCTGAAGAAAAGGCCGATCTGTGTGGACTGCGGCCAACGATGCGCCCGTGGCGCGATCCGCTGTGCTACTGATTATCGGCGCCACAGGTTTTACAGCAGGTTACTGACGTAAAGCATCGTGATCATCCCTCAAAAAATTCAGGGCGATGCCAGGGCCGTCCTAAAGACGCTCCCCGAAAAGTCCTTTCACCTTTGCGTCACGAGCCCGCCCTACTGGGGTTTGCGCTCATACCTGCCGGCGGGGCACCCCGACAAGAGCAAGGAAATCGGAACTGAGAAAACCCTCGAGCTTTATATTCTCCACATTCGGGAAGTCTTTACCGAGGTGTGGCGGGTACTCCGTGACGATGGCGTTTTGTGGATCAACCTGGGCGACCGGTACACCGCCGGCACCAGACGCATGTATGATCCCGAGGGATCCCGCCTTGGCCGAGACGAGGATCACCCGTCAAATGGCGTGTTCCGGCCAGCCGACCCCCTTGGACTGAAGCCTAAGGAAATGCTCCTACTGCCGCAGAGGGTTGCCATGGATTTGCAGCAAGGCGGGTGGATCCTCCGCTCGATGTGCCCATGGATCAAACGAAATTGCATGCCGGAGAGCGTTAAGGACCGACCCGTCAACGCGCTCGAGTACTTTTTCATGTTCACAAAGGGCCGATACTACTACTACGACCGGGACGCGGTTACGGTCCGGGCGTCAGACAACACTCACCCACGCGCGGCAGTTTTCCCGACTCGACAGACTCACGACAATAACCGACGGAGGCGCCGGACCAATCCCAAGGCCGCCCTGGCTCAAATCGGGGTAAAGCAAAACCCTTCCTTCCAGGATGCAACAAGCGATTATCTGGTCACGCGCCGTAATTTCCGTAATACGGATTTGTTCATGCAGTCGTGGGAGGGGCTCCTCGGCGATGAGGACGGCGACCCGCTGGCCCTGGTAGTCAACCCGAAGGGGACTACGATCAACCATTTCGCGAGCTACCCAAAATCGATAGTACGGCCGCTAATCGAGGCGTGCACCTCCGAGGGAGGTTGCTGTATGGAGTGCGGAGCTCCTCGCCGGCGGATCGTCGAATTGGGAGAGCCCGACATTGAGCATCAACGCCAATGCGGCGGCGACATGCTCGGCAATTACGAGGGCCAGGCAAAGAAGGATTACGACGGCAACAAGGTCCAGAACGCGAGCGACGTGAAGCGGCGGATCCTGGCGGGCATGCGCGAGAGAAAAACGCTCAGGTGGGACCCTGGATGCACATGCGACCGGGAGTCAAAGCCTTGCTTGGTGCTGGATCCCTTTGGCGGCACAATGGTGACAGCCAGGGCATGCGTTGAGCTCGGACGAGGATGCACGTCCATCGATATCAGCGAAGATTACATTAAGGCGTCGGATGCAAACGATGCGCAGGGCGCTCTAACCATTTTGGCTCGATGAACAGAGATAACTCCTACCTCAAGGGAAACAAATTTGCCGCGGGAGCGGGTCCAAACAGCACGTCATTCGCGCCCGGTCAAGAGCCTTGGAACAAAGGAACACGTGGGTGGTCGAGGGCAAACAAAACCTCATTTCAAAGAGGGCACAGGCGAAAGGGAACATTAGCCGTAGGCGACACCACGTTTAGGCGGGACAAGAATGGCATACTTCGGCGATGGATAAAAGTTGCCAACGGTCCAGTCGCTCAATTCAACTGGCAGCCATACGCAACCTGGCTATGGGAGCAGGCAAACGGACCTATCCCAAAAGGCTGGATTGTTCACCATGCCGACGGTAACGCTCTGCATGACAGCTTATCAAATTTCGAGTTGGTAACTCGCGCCCGCCATATCGAACTGCATCGTCAGCAACTGCAAGGGGCCAAACTGAATAAACACCATGAGATTAAAGGCAATTCCAACGAAGTTATTCGGGCAGCGGGTGCTCGTGAAGCTCGACCCGATTGAGTCGACGCTCGAGCTACCCGACCAGCGTCAGTATGAACACCAGACCGGCCAGGTTGTGCTTGTCGGCGATGGCAAATCCGCGATGGCAATGCGCGAGCGGGATATCCCCGTAGGCGTCGGAGACAGAATCCTGATGCCGGACGTGGGCTTCGAGTCGCTCGAGCGGCTGTCGGACAAAGGGATCGAGTACTACAGGTTGTGCCATGTTGATGACATTTTGGGGGTGCTATGAGTGATTTAGTCAAAGAGCGATGCCCGGAGTGCGGCGATGAGTCGACGCCAAAAGAGGTAGTGAGGCCAGGGCATTTAGGATGCCCCAAGTGTAAAACCATGTGGGTTTGGCAGGTACCAGAAGGAAGCGCGCCAGAGCCTTCCGCTCCGCTCGACTTTTGGGCGCTGGTCGAAATCATGGGCCGTCAACAGATCGTCGGGCGAATTACCGAGCAGACCATAGCCGGCGGGGCGTTTCTGCGTGTTGACGTTCCTGCAGTGAACGGCCAGCAGCCATACACGCGATTTTACGGGGCATCCTCGATTTACTGTATTTCGCCCGTGACCGAGGTAGTAGCCAAGAAGCTGCTCGAGCAATCCCGTTTCAGGAACGAGCCGGTCGGGGTCTACGACCTGCCGATGATTTCCGACAAGGTCCAGGCCAATCAGGAGGAGGACGGCAGTGTTTAAGCGAACCCCAGGCGCGAAGTACACCGAGGACAAAAGCGGGTATCAACCGCCGGACCTGCTCAAGGCATTCGAGGAGGGGAAGATCAAGCCTCCGCCGAAGATCACCGAGCGACCGGTCCCCACGGTCTGGCGGTCGGAGTTTGCCTTCGAATGGTTCCGAGAATTCACCTTTTGGGAGCGCGTGAAAATTCTGTTTGGGTCCAACCTTGTCGTAATGATCGGGATAGCGACTCAGCACAGCCCTGGCAAGTATCAGCCATTGGTTATCGGGAACGTCAGCTACGACCGGAACGCGACCGAGCACATGAAGCACGTGTGCGGCAACATGCTTGCCGAAAAATCCTCAAAGAGCCCTGAGGCAGTGGCAGCGGAGCTCAACCTCAATGAAAATAAAAACCCGAAAGAAAAATGACCGTTACGCCTTTTTCAACAACACGCCAGACCAGTATCGCAACTGGCGGAGCAGCTACAGGGCGTTTGACCAGACGGCGCGGGAGCTCGCGGACCAGCACGTCAAAAACCAGATCATGGGCGAGCGGCGGGCGGAGATGCTAAGACAATGAGAGTCCCCATCAACATCCATCATAGCCAGGTGCCCGATCCGCCTGAGGACGTCATCAAAGTGGCCATGGACGATTTTGCGATGCCGGCTGAGCGGACAAAGATGGCGCTCAAGTGCTGGTTTGTAGCGGCATCACTCAACAGGTGGGACGCTGATAACTGTCCGGATTATCCATTCCGCTACGCGATGTTCATGGCCGGCTTCAACGCGGGGTATAATCTGCACCTTCAAGAGACTCGGGAGATTGCGCACGGCAACTGAGTTATGAACCGAAGAACTTTTATCCAGTGGTGTGACTACACGTACAATCCATGGATCGGCTGTACCAAAGTTTCCCCAGGGTGCGCCCACTGCTACGCCGCGGAGCGCGACAAGCGGCACATGCAGGACAAGGTCGAACACTGGGGCAAGGGAGCTCCGCGGTACCGGACGAGCGAGGCGACTCGCAACGCGCCTTACAAGTGGAACAAGCGGCCATGGATATGCGATGGGTGCGGTAAAGCGTTTGCGCTACCAAGTTCTGCCAAAAATTCAACTTCGTGCCCAGGTTGCAGGAGGATGGGATCCCTTCACCGCGCGCGCGTGTTCCTCGGTAGCCTGATGGACATTTTCGATCCAGAGGTCAAAATCGAGTGGCTTGCCGACGCGCTACAGGTCGTCAACGACTGCAAAGATCTGGACTTCCTGCTTGTGACCAAAAGGCCGGAATTTTTTAGTCAGCGAATTACCGATGTGTTTGCGTGGGAGCATGAGTATCGCGGGCGATCTGGCTTTGCCCATCACTGGCTCATGGGCAAGGCGCCGGCAAACGTGTGGATGATAACCAGCACGGAGAATCAGGAGATGGCCGACAAGCGGATCCCGCACCTGCTGAAAATCCCGGCCGCGGTCCACGGGCTGAGCTGCGAGCCGCTGCTTGGGCCGATTGAGTTGTTGAGATCGTTAAACGGTTACGATCGGCTCGGCTACCGGAAGCCTTTCGAAAAGTTGCTCAAGAGTGAGGGAGTTGACTGGGTAATTGCCGGCGGCGAGAGCGGAGCAAGCGCCCGCCCGATGGACGTCCAGTGGATGCACGAAATCCAGAAGCAGTGTCAGGCCGCTGGCGTGGCCTACTTCGCGAAGCAGCTCGGCAGCTTCCCAATCACCGAGAATGCAAACCTTCACGACTGGCCGGACAGTACCAGGCTAGTCAACGGCTGCACGGATGGCGCTGCCGCTGCGTGCGCAGAACTCAAGGACAAGAAGGGCGGCAAAATGGAAGAATGGCCCCCTGAGCTGTGCGTCAGACAATGGCCGTCAGTAAACCGATAGAAAACTATGAAAATCATCACACCGGGACACTGTTACGAACTCGCCAACTTTGAGCAGGATCTACCCGAGCTCAACCAGCGGCTTCAATTCATCCACAAGGAGCAACGACCCGAGGTTGACCCGCCTGTCTTTTTCACCGTCACAGACGGTACGACCAACGAGGAGGTCCTCAAGGTCCTGATCGACCGTTTGCAGTCGCTCAATGCCAAACTGCCCAACCGGCAAACATCGATTGCAGTAACGAAGTGCCAGGAGGCGCTAATGTGGCTCGAGAACCGGACGGCTGAGCGGAAGGCCCGCGGAGTGGAAGGGACTCCGAAGCCATGATCGTGCTAATGGTTGAAAAGCAGGATTGCATCGCGGCGGTGAATGTCGATGGCGCCAGGGCGGAACGGATTACAAAGACCTTCCAGATCAGTAACCCGGAGCTCGAGAAATTCCTCGTTAATAACAGCTCTTACCAGAACTCCCGCATAATCGGATTTGAGCTGTTGGATGATCCCCCAAAGCAATGAGCGGCTCAATTAATATCACGGTTGACGAGGTCCAGCGGTACGACTTTATCCACTGGGTCCCGCCGAGGTGCCCCAATGACAACTACGCCCAGGTTGTCGATATCGCCCCAAACGGCGATTTTGTCGTCATCGTCCTCGGTGTGCGTAGGTTTGTGAAGCGAGCGGAAGTCACTGCGGCCGTACGCAACGAGGTCATTCGCGACAACAGGGGGCCGATACTTCCGCTTGGACGTGGCCCATGGGGTAAGCCCATACTCGGCGCATGAACGTCGACCCGTCAGTAGACGTGCGGAAGCGCTGGTTTGCTCTCACACCACAGCAACGGCGCAATGTCTGGCGCCGGCTTTCGTCTCATCGCGCTAAAATCCCTCGATCGGTGTGGCTCCTGGCAATGCAGGAAACTATCACGCTCGAGCTGACGGCAGGCCGGCCCGACCCGGATCCATGCCGTTCACCGGTCCAGCCGGCAATAGGGCCGATGATTCAGGATAGCTACCACGCGGTGTGTGAGAACGCCCCGAGGATAAGACCATGACGATATTCCTACTCATGTTTTTGGCGCGCGGAGCGGACCTGTTCTCGACGTGGGTCAGGGATCCCGAGCTCAATCGCGAGACTAACCCACTTGTGAGGATGCTGAGATGGCGCCTAAACTTATGGCTTAACTTTGGCATTGTTATCGCATCGCCTTTTCTGCCGATTAAATTCGCGGTTTGCCTCATCGTCATGAGCTTCCTGGCGGCTGCGTGGAATTCAATCGGGATCGTTCGCGACAGCTATGAGCCTTAAACGCACACCCGAGCGCGAGGCGGTCTTGTTCTGCATTGGCGTGCTGTTCCTGGCCGTTTTCATCGTGATATGTCTGAAAGTTCTCTTGTAGGCATTGGCGGTTCGGCGCCGGCGGAGCCAAAACTCGAGCGGGCGATCGATGAACAGCGCTACCTTGCCATCGATTGTGAGTGCGGGAAGAAATGCGCGGCTTACCTCCGTCACTGGGAGAGGGTCCGCTGCTTCTGCGGTCGGGTTTACTGGGCGCTGAGGCCGAAGAAGGACGGACAGATGAAACTATTTCCATGGCCAGGCGATTACGTTACTCAGGGTCGACCGATATGAACTACCGAACAGCCCCACAACCAGACGGATATCCTTGTAATGATCCAGATTTTTCCAAGCCACTGCCCGGACAGGTCCTCTCCTGGCCCGGACTTACAAATTTTGTCCCTCGCAAACCGCCAGTCGGAATTTTGGCGGATTCATGGTCGAGAAAACTCCTCGCCCCATGCGAGCGGCGAAGAACGCTCCCCCCGATCGTTGTCTGCCAACCCCCAACACCCGTATTTTGAGTGATGAAACCCGAGATCCTCGCAACTCCGATGTGTCCGATGCACAACAAGGCCCTCGCGAGCTACAAAGACGTTCAAGGGCTCTGGATTGTGCTTTGCTATCACCCTGGCTGCACAAAAGCAGGCTACGGATGGGATGCGGCGGACGCTTACCTCGACTTTCACCGGGCGAACCAGATCAAAGTTGCGAATGAAACCCACGGTTGACGGTGAAACGCTAGTGCGGCAGCTAGACCGGTTCAAAGTTGATTTCTCGAAGGCGCACTCACGGAAGGACGTCCTTTTTCTCCTGTCTCAGGCAATGAAACCGCTTCCAATGGTTGCAGCGGCCTACGCTTGGGAGGAATTCGCCAAGCGCCTCGAGGAGATGGCCGACGAAGGGTCCCCAAACGTCCCGAAGTTTCGGAAAATGGTTATCGAGCTCTACGCGGCGTACTACCGCGGGGCCGCCTACTGGATAAAGCACGGAATGCCAGGGGCGGTTATCGACTGTTCAACCTTTTACGACGGGTCCAAAAACCTGCCAGCCGAGCAGGGCGAGCAAAACAAATTCGACGATGCTCATGCCCATACCCCAATAAGGGCCGCCGGTGTGGCCGTAGTACGTAGCGAACCCCAGGATCAACAGGATGATCATAATAACCCAAAATAGTAGTCCTCTGGTCATGTTATGAAGCGTAAAGCACGGGAGGCCCCTGTGAAGATTGGGGATTCACCCCATCCAACCCTCGAAGATATTTTAGGAGTCTCGAGCGGCGAGGAAACGGCATGCGATCGTTGCGGAGAGCTGTTTCTACCGACCGAGGGAGAGTATGACACGTCGCTTTGCTCGCGATGCCGGCAAGGCGAGGGGTCCGATTAAACTTGCCAATGCCGCAGCGTGGGCCATAAAAGCTCGCGCATGGCGACTCTAATAGACGCAAACGGGAACTACGTTCCTCTTGGGCATCATCCTGATCCTGCCGACTTTGGCGACGGCGTAAACAACGAGATCTCGTACGCAGGGCCGCCCACGTTCACGCCCCCCGACGGCCCGAGCATCATTGTCGACGTGAACGGGCAGCAATGGATGTACTGGGGCGGAGCCTGGCACTAATCAAACCTATGAAACTGAATCCCAAATTCTTCAGCCTGGGCTTACTGATCGGAGCCGGGTGTGTTGCCCTCATCGGGGCGGCGAGCCTTAACAAATACGTCGGTCAGTTTTACGGCGACGGCTCAAATCTGTCCAACATCACGGCAAGCGCGACCGTGAGCTCGGCGACCATGACAAATCCCGTGCTCAAGTTTCAGCTCGACGCGACCTTCGAGGACACTATCAAGAAGGAGGGTAGCCATGGCATGTTGCTCCAGTACGATCACATTGACGGCAGCGGAGCGACCATCCTCTTTCGAACGACCGATAGCAGCGTCCACTTTCCATCCTCGACGTTCATATTCGACGGGGTCAGCGGACCTACTGCTCTCGGGCTGGACTCAACCGGTCACCCCGTCGGTATCGAAGGCGCTACTAATAGCTCTTGGACGGCGAACACCGTGCTTAAGGCAAGCACCGACAAAGGTGCTGTCAGCATCGCAAACAGCGCGGGGCTTCTGAGCAACGATGGCTCGGGTCCGGCTTACACGCTAACGCCTGGGGTCAATGACCTTTATGTAACCAACAACTTTTACGCTTCAACTAATCCAGTTACGGGGGCCAATGTCGACGCCTCGCTTGGTGAGCAGATAACCAACTGCACCGCTAATCCGACCATTAGCGGAATCGCCAACGTCAAGACGGGCCTCGGCTTCCGTAACGTGCTCTATATCCTGGCCAACGGCGCTGACAGGACCGTCACCTACTCAGTGGCAAATGTGAAAAAGATCCCAACCGGGACATGGGTCGTGACCAATGGCTCGTTTGGCACCCTGGTGAGCGGCGGTGTTGGCGGCACGATAACGGGCGCAGTGTTCACACCTTTTGGACCATGAAGCTCATCTCCATAGTTCTTCTCTGCCTTTGCGCATGGACAGGCAACGCCCAATTCTTCAACGATTGGCGGGACATTTCCTCGGCAGTAGCTACGGCTGCCGGCGATCCGAACGCGGATCTTAACACTGGCGTCTACACGGCATTTCTGCTCGACGATGGCGGAGCTGTCGGTGGTTACCCCAACGACGTTACCGACACGGTACACGGTTTTCTCCTGAGTGTGTGCAACACGGCTGTCTCGCAAGCCGCCGGCTTCGGTAATATTCCCTACGTCGCTGATTTTCACACCGCGGCTCCGCTTGACCCGTCCAGCGCACGAGGCTTCGGCAATGCAGCCGGTTCCGGTCACACAGCCGCGACCCTATCCGCCAATCAGGTGTTCAGTGTTACAGCCTGGGTGAAGCTCTCGAACACGACCGCGAATAACCCCATCTTTGACGACTGGGATTCGACTGGATTTTACATGGGCCAATCTGGCGGCAACAAATGGACCTTTGGCCTTCACAAGGGCGACAACTCGACCGTGTTTGTCGACGATAACACGCTTAGCGGGGGATCTGGCTCAACAGATACAGGGACCTGGCACCTGATGGCCGGCGGGTGGGACGGTTCGCATATCTGGATATCGATGGACGGCGGAACAAAGAACACCTCCGCAGCAGCTAACACGCATGCCTTCACTGGCGACCTTGCGATAGGCAAATATGCTGATAGCTGCGGGACCTCGATCCCTACGGACGGATTTATCGGCGTCTGTATCTGTTGGACCAACCGCACTCTCTCGGTGACTGAGCTGGGGCGGATTTTCAATTCACGCAACGGTATCGCTCCGGTCCATGGTGGGCCTTTCTAATGAAACGCAACTGGCGAACAAGTCTCGGCGGAGCGATCGGAGTTTTCGGCACGGTTTTGGTCGGCGCGCCGGTTGTATGGATGGCTTCTCAGTCGTGCCCAAAATGGGTTGCTATGGTGGCAATGGGCGGCTTCTTCATGACGGCTCTTGGCAAAGCCGCGACTTCCTTTTTCGCCGCTGACGCCAAGGTAGTAGCGGATCTAAAGAGGGATTTTGACACTGACCATTTCTCGAAACGCTAAAAAAATGACTCAAAATAAAGACCAGCACGCAACCGAGACAGAGGTACAGCTCGGCGAAGTTTTTGCCCAATCCAGGCAGAACGCGGAGCAGCTCCAAAACCTCGGGACCAAGCTGGACGCTGTCATCGTAGAATTTCGGCGCGCCATCGAGCAGACCCAGGAACGGGCCGAGCGCATGTTTGACCAGGTGCGCAGGGCGGCAAGCCCCAACATGGGGAATATCTGGATGGGGATCGGTGTTGCTATTTCATTCGTTGCCCTCCTCGGCACGGCCTTTGGCTACGGTGTGAACCGAGAGATCAGCCGGCTCGACGTCTCGTTTGATAAGCTCGACTCGAAGCTGCAGCGCGAGCAATCGCTTGGCTCGGAGGTGAGCCAGCGCGACATTCGGGCTGTAACCGAGGATCTGAGGCTGGCGCGCGAACAGATCATTAAACTCGAGCAAAGACAATGGGACCGTGTCGTCGACGAGAATAGGGACCTCAAGGCAAGAAAAGTGCAGTAAGTGCCGATGGCCGCTCCGCAGGTGGAAGAAGGGAGAGGGGACCGCACTCTATTGCCCGAGGTGCAGGGGCGCTTACTACAGGAGGAGATACGTCTCCCGAAAAAAAACTCCCACGAAGGAGGGGCCGAGCAAAAGGCTCCGCGACAACTTAACCGATTGGTATGTCCGCCTGGTGCTGAGCCAGGGGCGATCTGACATTCCTACTAGCGCGTGGCCGGACGATCTGGTCAGACTGAAGCGCGCGCAACTCATACTAAAACGTGAACTCAGAAAGATTGAACGGGGGGCTATCCCAAGCACAGTATCAGATTCTCCAAGGGCTCGTCACCGGGCTCCCGCATAAGGAGATAGCGGACACGATCGGGATGAAACTCAAGACGATGGAGTTTCACATTTACGCGCCTAACCCAAACTCGATCGAAAGTCTGTTCAAGGTTAAGGGGCTGGCGGCGATTGTGAGGCGAGCACTCGAGATCGGCGTAAAGCCCATCAAAGGCGCTGTCGTCCACACCCCGCTCCCGCATCCAATCAAAACCACAAGCGACCTGGCGGACGCGCTAATGAGAGCCGCAACGGCCGCCGCGGAGGGAAAATGCGATCCGGTGCAGGTCGGGTGCCTCTGTCAGGCGACCAGCGCGATAATACTCCTGGCCAGGCTCCAGATGGAGGTACGCGAGAGACAGGCCGACGGCGGAGGTTGGCTGAAAGACGTATGATCTTGCTTCCGGGCTGGCTTGGGAGTAAACCCCGGCCGGAATGCGATTTCTGTTGGTAGCTCTTATCCTGATTTGTTCCACGGCGCGACCTGAGAATGTTACGCTGGGGTGGGACGCATTAAGCGGCGTTGCCGGCTACTTCGTCTATGATGGGGTAAAATCACGGACCTACACGAACCTCGTAAACGCGGGGAAGAATAATTTTGTTACGGTGAGCAACCTCGTCCCTGGGACCGTCTACTTTTTCGCGGCGACCTCCTACACGGCGTCAGGGCTGGAAAGCGATTTCTCCGCCGAGCTTTCGTACCTAGTGCCGACTAACAGCAGCAGCACAAATCTCCCGCTGGCGCGCCCCCCGCCAGTCACTGGGATCGTAATTAAGGGGAAAAAACACTAATTAATGCCGATTAAATGCAAACTATCATCAATCAATTCCGGAAATTAGCCCTAATTGGGCTGCTCGGTCTGCCATTGACCCTCGCCAGCGCTCAGGTCCCTTCGGGTCCTCCGTCGCAAATGATTATCGCATGGGATTATCCCTCAAACTTCTGGACTCAGGTTCAGCAGCAGATGAGTCAGACGCTCACCAATCCAGCAAACTGGCCGGCCCTGACAAATGTCACTTTCCGGATCTACTCGGCGACCAATCTCCTCGGCACAAATACCCAATGGTCTTTTGCCTTCTCGACCAATAACCCCGCGTCTGTGACAAACGGGGCAAAGGTGCAGCATTTCTCGGCAGCGCCGTATATCCCGACGGCAGCGAACTATTACTCGGTAACCGTCAGCAATCTCACGGGCCCTGGAATGCCGACGAAGGCGGCGGGGACCCCGCCGCCTTCGTCGGCATTCCAGGGGAGCGCCGTAATCCAGTCCAGCCGATGACCCTCCCGAAGCTGCCAGGGCAAAAATAACTTGCTAGTCCAGTGGGGTTAGGCGTAAAAGGCGGATCATGACAAACGTGATCAACTGGCTCAAAGGGAAGAAAACCTACATGGTCGGCTTCGCGGCAGCAATTTACGGGGCCGGCGTCGGCCTTGGAGTTTGGCCGCACATGACCTGGCTCGACCTGACCCTCGGCGGAGTGGCAACTGTCACAATGCGGGCCGGAATCCAAAAAAACCAACCAACCAATCCAGCATGAAAAATCTCAAGATTCAGCTACCAATCCTGGCCGCTTTGCTCCTCGTCAATGCGGGTTTCTATTTTACTGGAGGCTGCGGATCGCTCGATAAGACCGGAGTCTACCAGGGGGACAAGTTCCTATACTCCTCGGACCTCGCACTCGCGACCAGCTACGACGCCATTCACGGATTCGTAAGTTGGGAATACCAGCAGCGCCAGGCCGGCCTAGCGCTTCCGCCGGAGATCACCAAGGCCGCGGATGATATCCGAGCTCAGGCGCCAGCCGCGTTTGCGAGTGCTTTCAGCCTGCGAGATGCCTATACGGCCAATCCGACGGACGCCAATCGCACGGCTTTTCAGACCGGGCTCAATGTCATTCACGCGATGCTTGCTGTCGCGAACCGCTATTACGTGCTTTCGTCAGTCAAAACACTCTCAACCCCAGGAAAGTAAATGGACCCCATCCTTGCCCTTGAAGTTGCCGACGGTCTTGTTGGACTGATCGAGAAGTTAGCCCCCGATATCGAGCAGGCGGTCCAAAAGGGATTGATACCGGCGGAAATGCAGCAAAAGCTGTTCGACCGTGTCAAAGTCCTCCGCCCTGGCGGAACGGCCTTTACGGGTCCTGAGTGGAATAAGTCGACTGACCCGCAGCCAGTTGACACCCATCCGACGGGCCCGGGGACGCAGCCCCCAGGGTGACCCTCACACAATTCGTTAATCGATTTCCGCCCGCCCGATGCCGTCTCATGGCTCGGAGCGGGCGGCGTCCTTTATCCAACTCGGATATCGCGATGAGGTCGGGCCTTTCGCGCGCCACAGTCTGCAAAATCTCAAAGCTGAGGGTATGGGACAGCGTTAAGCTCAAAACGATTGAGGCTTTCGCTGCGGGATGCGGCGTCAACCTCATGGCCCCGCACAAAAGGCGGGACAATCGACTTGTGCACAACGGCAAAATGGAGTTTATGAAGCGCGGTTCGCCCGCCCAAAAGCGGATGTACCGCCGGCTCATACGTGATTTGTGGAGCGGCCCCCGTGGCGCTCACGGCTTGCCGGGATAGTTCTAGCCTAGCTCTTTGAGCAGGGTTGAGGGGTCGAATGACTTCTCCGGGCCGCTCTACACTATGCCATCCGGATACTCGTCGCGAAGGACGGTAAACGCTGCCCTTCGGTGATTGCCGGCGTCAGCTCGAGCTCCTCGGAGCATTCCATGAGCAAAGCGTAGGTGAGCGCGTCGAAAAGGTGCTTGTTCTCGTCCTGGCAAACGTATTCGAGACGGTCGGATCCCTTCTTAAGCTCTTTCATCATGCGGATTAGCCCCTTGCAGTGGGCGGAGATGAACAGGCGCTTATTGTGGAGCAATGTTTTGACAAGTTGGACCCTGGTCTTTACCGATCCCGCCGGCTTTGGGCATGCCCGAAGGTAAATCCGCTTGGCGCTGGCTGCGTAGACCTCGAGGTAAGGGAAAGTGTCGGCAGTGGCGGAGTATTTCTCAAGGCTCGAGCGGTCGGACCATGACCGGTCGAGGGAGTATTCCTTGCCGGCCGTATTTTCAAGCGCTTTGATGAGCTCCATGAATTCAACAGTGAAGTCTGCAACGCTTACCTCTCGCCCGAGGACCTCGAGCTCATCCACGGCGATGAAAACCGATCGCCCGCCGACAACGACCCGGTCGACCACAACCGCGGCGTGATTGGTTTCGCCAATGTCCCAACCGGTGATTAGCTCGAACGAGCTGGGGTGAGGATTAGCACAGATCCATTCTGATTCATTGCCTTCCGTGGAGCCGATGACGTGGACAGCGGGGTTGAATTTGCCCTTGAAGTGGATGGATGCGTCCCCTTCACCGTAGACCCACTTCCCCAAGACGTAACGGGCGTAGAGGCCCTCGTCATAGGCGTAAGTGGCTTTGAGCTCGTCGAGCTCGCGCGGATCCAAGTGCGGGTTTTCCTCGGGGTTGATTTCGATGAGCTGCAAACCTCTCTGGAAATTGTAAAAGATGGCTTCGGGCATCGTGGGCCGGCCCCGCTCGGTGTTGCGCTCGGTGTATTCCTTGTAGCTCTGGTTTCGTTCGATATACCAGACCTCATAAATCCAAGAGGAGTCCCCTTCCTCGCCAGGGTTTGTGTCGGCGATCCATTGCTGCTCCTCCATGGTGAGATGCGGCATGCGCAGGGATGGAAGGGCGACCGAGAGGACCATACGATCGCGGAATTTCGAGAGCTCCGAAAAGTAGATCATCGAGAAGCGCTGCTCTTTTATTTTCGACTCGATATCCGGGTCATGGTCCAGGCTGAAAAGCATCAACTCCGACTCACCCCCGTGCACGTTGCTGATCCGAAAGTAAGGGGTTCGGGTTTGGCCGTCAGTCTTTGGCCCCGGCCGGCCTTCCTGGCTTTTGGTTGTGTATTTGAGTCCTATCTTTGCCCGGATCCATTCGGGGAGCGTGATTGTGTGCAGGTCGGACCAAGTCCCGCCCTCCTTGGAGTTTTTCAAAGTGCGCGAGAACATCGCGACCCGAGCGCCTTTTGTCTCCCAAAGGTGCCTTACGATCTTGTGCAGGACGGCCCATGTTTTGCCGCTTTTACGCGGACCGCACACCAGCAGGGAGCGTGAGAAACTGTTGAAAACCTCGAGCTGTCGACCAAACAAATTCGGATACCAATGACCAGATGAGTCTAACGGCATTCGACAGATTTACGTTGCGTGCCCAAAAGCTCAAGAGTATAAGCCGCGCAATGATTGCTCGGCCAACACCTGTTCACCCATGAAGCCAATCCATCGAATATCCCTCCCTGCGCATCATCCAGCCGTAAACGACATGGACGAGGACGATAATGTGATCATCCACGCGCGCCCGGTGCCAGCTCCCAAGCCGATGAAGGCGGGGCCAAACATGAACGAGATGCCAAGTGAGTCGTTAGCTGCCGGCGAGCGACCGATGCCACTGACCAGGGAGTTCGACGTCATGCACATGGAGCGCGCTACCAAGGCCAAAGGTGGCCAGGCCGCAAGACCGAAACGCGGCGGGGCTCTCGAATATATGAAGGAGCGCCAGACCAAAGAAGCCTTTGAGGGTAAGACGAAACCGATCAACTAATGGTCGACCTCAAGATACTTGCAGCTAAAGGCGTCACCGAGGAGACGCTAAAGGCCAAACTCTCCGGCAATCCGCTTACTTGGAAAGCGGACGAGGGCCGCGTAGCGCTTTGGCAGCGCATCCGCTCGCGCATTCAGGAGGGGATGAACCGCAACTTTCAAGATTACCGGATTTATCACGCCCTGGACCTCGCGTGGGAAACCCCTTTCCGACAGATCAGTCCTACCCTCCTGGCCTATTTCATCGAACGCGGCGACACACTCGACGATGGCGAGGTGCAGCGAATGGTTTCGGACCTGGGGCTCACGCACCTGATTGATCAGGAGCTCGACTCGCGCACGGGGAAGCCGACCGGCAAAAAGACATTCAATTTGCCGATGTTCTTCAACATTTTCGTACCGCTGGTTCGCGCTTACGTGACCATTCGATGGGCGAAAATAATGAACGACCGCCGGCTGATCCCGTTCTTCAAGTTCGACCCGATCAAGGCCACTGCGGTAAACCGGCTGAAGTGCGGGGCAATTACGGACCGCATTCAGACGATGAGTAACCAGTACGGTTACTACGACGTGATGAAGCAGGCCGTGCTCAAGATGCTCCATTACGGCTGGTGCTTTCAGTTTCCAAAAGAGTCCTGGCACAACGAGCAGCAATGGAAGCATGCCGACGAGAAGGACGTCGCAGCCGAGGCCAAGACCCCAGGCGGAGAGAATTGCAAGCTCGGCGACCTGATAAAGGTCACGATTAAGGAGGGGCTCCGATATCATCACCCTCACCCGACCAGATTTTACCGCGACCTTAACCATGGCCCTTACACCTACAATTACGACACGGGCTGTGAGTTTGGCGGGTACTGGAGCATTCGACGCTACCGGGATATCGTAAACTCCAACTACTGGAACAAGGACCAAATCAGCGTAGGTCCCAACTCCCTGGTAGTGGATCACCGGACATTTTTTGCCACGGTTTACTCCGCGTGCACCCTCAACATTCCCGTGACGCCGACAAAGACCAATGACGGCAATACGCTCCTGGCTCAAACCGGCGCCGGCATTGGGGACATGGACCGGGAGAAGGCGCTTGCCTACCTTTATTACGGGACCGATCACCTCGACCAGGGTGTCCTTACCGTTGACCATTTTGAGAAGCTGATCCCTTCGCAGAACGGCTTAGGCGACTATGACGAGCCGGTTTGGTTCCGTTTCGTTGTCGGCGGCGATATCTCCACGTTTTTGTATGCCGAGCCGCTCCCTTACAGCCCGATCCTTTACCTGGGCTACGATGCTGACGAGTCGCGGACAAACAACGCCTCACTGAGCCTCGAAATTCTGCCCTTCCAAGACCAGTTTTCGAACATTCTCACGCAGATCGTGATGACGGCTAAGCAGAACCTGGCCAACCTGACCTTTGTCGACGAGGACCAGATCACGAGCGAGGGCAAGAGCATCATCAAAAACCTTGGTGAGAAGATTTTCCGCGCGCTTAACATCGTCCCCTTCAGCGGCAAACAGGCCATCCGGGCGCAGAACAAAATCCCCGAGGCGGTTCACTCAGCGACATTCCCGCGGGGCAACGTGGCCGAGCTTATCAATGTGCTCAAAACCATTCTGGACGTCCTCGAGCGGGTGCTGGTGATGAGCAGCCACGAGGTAGCACAGGCCGCCAGCCATGAGCAGACGCGCGAGGAGGTGCGCAACATCGCGGCGAGCACAAGCACGCGGCTGCTTTTCACGAGCACGCCCGTGGATATTTATCGGGACGCCTGGAAACGGCAGCTCTACAACGGGCTAATGGCTTTCGGCGATGATGACATGTACGTCCACGTCGCTACGGATATCCCACTTTCGAGCAAGGTCCTCGAGGACATGGGATTTACCTGGGCGGAGCATGACACGATGTTTCACGAGAGGGATCATCATCGGCGGGTCCGCGTCAAAAAGCAGAAAACGGCGATCGACCTTTGGGAAATTGCCGCGACCCGAGACGGGGACGACCGGATGAACGATGCCGGCACAGCTCAGGTGATGACTCAGCTCGTTCAACAGCTTCTCGCCAATCCGATGACTGCTCAGGCCATCGGATCACAGCAGGCGATTGACCTGGCCAACCAGATCGCGCAACTGGCCGGCTTGGACCGTGACTTCCAGCTCAGGGACGTCACTCCGGCGGGCGCAAGTCCGCAACAGCAGCAGGCGGCAGCTCAGCAGCAGTTACAAGGCGTCATGGCTGAAGTCCAAAAGATGATTAAGCCGCTCGCAGACGCTACGCAAAAGAACCAATCGGATATCGCTACCCTGGCACAGGTAATATCCGGAGCCCCACATCCAGCAGATGATTCACTTTCAACCGCTCCCCTTGCCGGAAGCCCAAGTTAAGGCTGTCCGCGAGTGGCTCACAAATCCAGCATTCGACACTTTTGTAAGTTGGCTGTCCAACAGGGCCGCTATGCTCACCGCGGAGGCCGGCAACCTTCTCGTAGAAGGGAGCGAGACAGCGAAGCTCGAGGCAGAGCAGAAGGCGGCGGAGGCCAGAAAATTTCAAGCAGCATGGGAGATAATGATCAAGTTTGCTGATCGTAGCTACACTCCGGAGCACGCTCAGCTTTTGCCAAAACCGGTAACAACCAGAGAGAAATAATCATGGAAGTAACATTCACCAAGAGCCCTCCCCCTCCCGCACTCGACTGGAAAACGGGAAAACCATTGCGCGCCGCCCCGGCCGGCGAGCCCGCCGAACCTGCCGAGGCACCGGCACAACCACAAGCCGATCAACCGGTGCCGGAAGCTGCGCCGGAGCCCGTGTTTGAGGACGCGCCGGAGCAAACCAAAGGACTTTACCGGGCGATGGGATGGGGCGAGGCCCCGAGGAAGCGTGTCGAGGATATGACCGCTGCCCCGGCCGCTCCGGAGGCGCCGGCTTCCGGTGCACCTGCGGCACCAGCGGAACCGCCGGCAGAGCCGGAGATCCCCGAGCCGGCGGAACTCACCCCTCAGGAGATTGCCTCTTTGACGGCGCGCGAAACTGCTCGAGAGGTAGCCAAGGTTTTGCAGCCGGCACAACCAGCAGCTCCGGCGGCTCCTCCGCCAGCGGCCGTACCGGACATGAACGACGACGACAAGCGCGACCTCGAAGTCATCAAATACCTCGAGCTGACCAACCCCCGTTACAAGGGAATGTCTCAGGCGTACACCGATTACGTTCAAAAACACTATGCGTACGTCAACGACTGGATGGAAAAGAACCCTGATAAGGAGTTTAACCCCGAGGATGACGAGCACGCCGCATGGTATGCCGCGAACCAGCCGAACATTGACCCCGCCGAGATCGAGCAGGGGCGTATCGACATGGCCGCGGAGGCAAAGGTCCAAGAGCGCTTAAAGCCGATCGAGGAGGAACGGCGCAAGGAACGCCAGGAAAAGGCGCTCGAGAAGGCCGGTAGCACGATCGTGCAGCAGATCGACCGGAAGATCCTGAGGTTCGTCGAGTCCGTAAGCCCGGAGCTGGCCGCGCACGTGAAAGACGCCAAAGGCAACCCGATATTGACCGCTGAAAACGTCGAGAAAATCGACGCGGCAAACCCCATTGCCAAGGAGGTCATGGATGACGTTGTGAAAAACCAGCTCGAGCCGCTGCTTTTTGAGCTCGAAAAGACGACCGTCCCGGAGCTCGGCTACCGGTTGAGCCCGAAAAACAATCCGGCGCACAACCTCATATTCGAGTTTCTCTCGAAAAAGGAACGCGACATGCAGAGCGCTCCGCCAGGCGCCAAGGTTGACGCCAAAGGGCGCCAGTGGATGAGCGTCTCGGAGTACACCGGGCAGTTAAACGCAATCCATTCTGACAGCCGCCTGAGCCAGTCGCAAAAGGAGGCTCATATTGAATCCCTCGATCGCACAGTTTGGGTAATCACGGCAGATATGCTCGAGGACCTCATGGTTGATTTCTACGGTAAGAAAGCTAAGGCCGAAGTCGAAAGACGGGAGGCTGTAGCCCGTCGGCGCTTCGGAGTGGCTGGTCCCGCTGCACCCAAGCCGGGAGCTCCGGCTGCGCCTCGACCCGCGCCATCGCCCGCGCCAGCCGCTGGAAAACCGAGATCTCCGGCCCTCGGAGGTCAGGCTGATGTTAGAACCAGTACGGGAGTGCCATCCGACAGGGCGAAAACCTTCGCTAAGCAGGCCACAGACACGATGTTTGGCTCATAATGCTTTCCGCGCAACGGGCGTGTAGCTAGACCGCCCCGAGCCGGAAAAGCATGAGTCCTAAGAAACTGTTCGGCTTGACCGCACTCCTCTGGTGTGCGGCTTTCCTACTGGCCCCCATGTGGGCTCTCAGCGCCCTTGCTGCTCTCCCGTTTCTGGCGGTGACGAGCACTTCGCGGCGTTTTCAGGACACTCCCTGTACGGTCGTTGTATCGAATAACTTCGATACGCACGGTACGATTACGCGGGCGAGTGTGGCACACCTAACTCCCACCGACCTTGAGAACCTGTTCCGCCCAAACGGGCTGTTTGCGGATATGGACTCGTGGTTTCGGACGGCCTTCGAGATGAAGGCATGCGGGATCAAGGTCAACGGCATGTATGACTGGGTAATGAGCTCCCAACGGAATATCGGCTCGCTTCTCTCTTACGAGAAAGTCGACAAAGGTCCGTCCCTGCTCAAGCCCTTCGTTCTTGGCCGGCAAGACTCCGTCATCAATAAGGAGTTTTGGGCGATCAGCCAGGGCCAGGCGCAGAGCGCCTATACCGCGCTGGTTACCGGACCGCTCACTGCAGGAGACTTGGCCCTTGGCGCAGCCTCAGACCGTGTTATCCGTGTGGTAAGCCGCTACGGCATCGATCTGGACCCGAAATGGTTCGTCGACAAAGACCGGTTGCACATTTTCGGTCGGAGCGGAGGCCAGACCCTGATCGGTCAATGGCGCGTGCTTGCGTCCGAAGTTGCTGCGGATTTCAGCTACGTCGACGTCCTGATCACGTCGGAAAATGCTGGCTCTGCTACCCCTTACGACACTGCTCCCACCGCGGGCGTTGTGCTCAAGGGCGGTAACAACGTCAACGACTTTGAAAGCTGGTGCCATAACCGGCCTACGCTGGACCCCAGGAAGCGCGTCCCTTACTGGTATCAGACGATGCGCCGAGGCCGTCGGGTAGACTCGGAATACAAGAAGGTTTTCGAGCGCCTGATGGAGTCAAACGAGTACTTCCGCCAATTCGGCGATCTGGACCTGGCCGAGCGTAACCGCCAGGACGAGGAAAACTTCCAACGCGATTGGCTTAACTCGTTCTTCTACGGTAAGAAGATCAGCGCCAATCAGAGCCTCGCCAACTGGCAGAACCTCGAACAGATCCTCACGGTAAGCGGCGGGTCGGTTGACCCCGGCACCGGCGGCAAAATCATCGCCTATCGCGCAAACATGGTCGGCGTGTTTGAGCAGCTCCTGGCTTGCGACCGCGTCCGCGACTTGCAGAACCAGAACCTGAATTTCTACGAGCTCCTCTCCGAAATTTACCGGATTATGCGTGCTCGCAAATCTCAGGGCAAACCTGTCGACACGATCGACATTTTCACGGACAACCAGACCGCGGCGGACTTCGAAACCGCTGTTATCTCCTACTACCGTCGGGAGTATGGGGACATTGTCCGTATCAACATCGAGGAAGGGACCAACGAGCTCGGGTTCTACTGGCGCAAGTACAAGGTGAAATACCCTGCCGGCTTGACGATCGCCATTGTGACTCACGAGTTCTTTGACGATATCCTCAACGCCTTCGCGACTGAGAATATCGACTCCGCGGGGCGCATGATGCTGATCCTCGATATCGGCAAGCCTGGACCGAAAGGCGGGACGATCTACCCTGGTATGATCGCCACTAACCGCAAGGTCCGCACCTTGGGTGAGATCGAGCAGTTGGCTCGAATTGACCCGACGTTTGCTTGTACGATGGAAAACATCACGGAGGAGATCACCCTGATCTCTGAAACCTGTACGGCTATCGTGGAATGCCCTGCAAACTCTGTTTGGATTATGGGCGTTGCGTCAGGTCCTCCGACGACTGTCGGGATGGTAGCGAACCCGACGTACACTAACCTCTACTGAGCGGGGTTAGTTTGCTGGATCCGCGGGGCTGGTTCTTGCCATAGGGCCGGCCCCGCATTATTTTTGCCTCCGGCGTTTCAGGATCTGCCGGCGGAGTTCCGCTGGCGCTGGTTTTTAGAACCAGTACGCGAAGGGCCGGTCAGCTCCAACCGGGTTGGCCGGCCCGTGTTTTTATCTTCCCATTCATCCCGGTCGGTTGTAAGAGTTCGCGGCATGGCTACTCGCTACTTCAAAAAATATAGTCCAGGCACACCGGCAATCATCACGCTTTCGGGGATCCCGACTCCCCTCACGTTCGACACTCTTGATCACGTCCTTGGTTGGTATGGGACGGAAAACGAGGCAGTCCAGAACGAGCTCGCACGGCTCATTCGAGAGCAGCGCGGCGGAGTTTCAGAGATAAGCGCCGAGGAGTATCACGAGCATTACGCTCAAAAAAAAATGACGGGGGAACAGTCTCCGCTGACTCCATGGAGGGAGGAACTATCAAGATCGGCGGGGCTCGGCTTAGTAAACCGCGAGGTCGTCGCGCGGGCTGGTTCCGAAACACTGGATGCCCTAGCTGTTAACGGCAAGAGCGATATCCGGAGGAGTGCCATGACCGTGGCCGATAGCCCGCCTGAGGCTCCAAAACCTGCTAACCCGGCCAAGGCTCCCGAGCTTCAGGAGTTCAAACCGACGTTAGGCAAACGAAACACCGCCAATGTCCCGAGAACGAACAAAAACCGTAGCGCAGCTTAAAACTGATATCCGCAATCAGATTTGGGCAAGTGGTGAGCCTGAAAACCTCATTTCCGCTCACGACAATCACTTCCAAGAGGCTTTTGCAGAGATCTCCAAGTGGGTGACGTGCGAGCGGGACGACAACGTCAACGTCATCCGTTTCGAAAAGACCTTCTACAAGAACGGCATGACGGTCCTCCCCGCGCCTCGGGGCATCGTCAATCGGGTTTTCACCATAGCCAACGAGAATTTCACGGACCCCGTTTTTGTCCGTCAACGGCAATGGCCCGAGCCGGAGTCGTGGGCCCGCAATCTTTATCTTTCCCCGGCGCCGGATTTTACCAAGGCCAGCCGACTTCCGGTTGGTTTTGGTGTGGCGGACGCGAACAATGACAGCCTTTACGGGCGCGCGCGAACGGCGATTTGGGCGGTTTACCAGAACAACATCTATATCGCCCCCTGGATCCAGAGTAACGAGCTGGTTGTGATTGAGTGGAAGGGCATCAAAACCGTTTGGGCGGACAACGACCTTATCAGCCCGGAGATCATGTACCGGAACGCGGTCAAGCTGTTCATGCAGTATGCCCACGAGCGCGACTACGGGAACATGCAAGACGCGATGGCGTTTCATAATGCCTCGCACCAGGGACTTTTTGACGAGGCTTTGGCGACCCTGATCCACGAATGCCGGGAGCGAATCCGGACCAGGGACGAATACCCGCAGACCAACGAGCGCAACCGGCTTTGCGCTGAGCTCTCGGATGACGCTTTCATCCCTGGCGTTACCGATCTTGTCCTGGCGCACGTCGGCAACCCATCGACGCTTGGGGAGGATTTGGACGACGTCGGGAAGCTGGTCCGCAACTGGGGACCGATGGCCGTCTTTGGTACCGGCTGGATCAACCATGTGCAGACCGATTATGACGCCACTGCCGGCGACCAGTTCCACGATTACCTTGACCCCTACTCGGGGAGCCAGGGTGATGGGTCGGACGACGGCAACGCGCTTTGGTCATGCCCGAGTCAATTCGATTGGGACCTCGATTCACTGACGACCTTTCAGGGCTTCTTTCCCCTCGGCGGAAACAAGCGGTATTACACGGTCACGATCGGTGATACTCAGCTTTTCATTCTCGACACGAGCGCGAGCGACCCGGACGGCATCACCGCCGGCAGCACTCAAGGGCTTTGGCTGCAGGGAGCTCTCGCGGCGTCGACCGCGATTTGGAAGATTGTCATTATGGAGCGCTGCCCGTACGGCTCCCTCTACAATGACTCTAACCTCCAATGGCCGTTCCAATCGTGGGGCGCAGACTTGGTGATTTGCAGCCAGGCACTCAACTACGAGCGGCTCGACATTTCCGGGCTACCGGTCATCAACGACGGGCTCGGGGGCCTCGGGCCGTTCCAGCCGGTCGGGATCTACGCGAGTGCGGACACCGTTAGCACGTATGCGGCGAAAGCCGGCGGGCTGCGGCTCGCGATTAAGGATACTGACCTCGTTGCCGAGTTCTGGACCAAAGACGGCGAATTGATTGATTCTCTCGAGCTAACCAAATCGTGATCAACCTCCCCATAATCGATGAAAAGCCAGAGCCCATTAACCTGCCCAACGTGCGGGAAGAACGGCAGATCGACGGCGGTACGCCATCACCTGCCCCCACCCATACATCCCTCATTGACGTTGCAGCCTACTGGAAGTTTGACGACGGCCCGAGCGCCTGGGTCGACAGCGTCGGCTCCAACGACTTCGCAGCAACCGGTACAATCCAACAAGAAACCGGAGCCCTAAACGGGGCAGCTCACTCCGATGGCCAGTTTGGGGCCGGTTATTTGCAGGCCGCGGACAGCGCGATCCTTGGGGCCGGTCCAGGCGTTTCATTCAGTTACTCACTTTGGGTCAAGGTCCTGCCGGCGGGAGGCGGGAGTCAGGATAACCTCAGCGGCGGGCGTCCAATCTTCTCCAAGATAACTACCGGTGTCGGCGGCTTGGGCGAGTACGGCCTAAGCCACGATAACGGCCTCGATGGGCTGACATTTCAGGCGCGCCAGGGCGATAACAGCTCCAACGCATTGGTAAATGCCGGCCCGTCGAGCACTCCTCCGGCTGCGGATCCGTTTTGGGATGCGATGACGGGAGGGGATGGAAACTGGCACCACGTTTGTTGCGGCTACGATGACGATGCGCAGGAGCTTTGGATCCAGATTGACGACGGGCACCGCTACACCTCGGCATGCGTCGGTGTCCACCGGGACGCCTCGAAGCTGCTCACTATTTTCCAGTTCTCAGACCTCGGCTTTGGGGGCTACTTCTGGATCGACGAAATGGGCTTGTGGAAACGCCTGCTAACAACCGGAGAGGTGACGCTCCTAAACAACGGCGGAACACCGAAACCTCTCTCAACATTCTAAAACTATGGGTGCACCAGTAACACCAGATGATTTCAAGGACTGTATCAGCGACCCCAGCTCAGGGCTGTGCGCGAACTTCACCAATACTCTGCTCAAGCTGCCGGTGTTGATTTGGAAGCTGGTCAATTACCTGTTCGACTCGAGCGGCAACCCGACAAAGGCTTTCGTAAACCAGGGCCTTCCGCCTGGCTCGCTTGTAATGTCGGCATGCCTTCAGACCGAGGACGGCTCACGGCTTCTTTGCGATGGCCGGTCCGTTGCCCAAGCGACGTATCCAGATCTCTACACCGCTATCGGCGCGACATATGGGGTAACGGGCGCCGGCAACTTCCTTCTACCTGACTTCCGCGCGCGCTTTCCGGTTGGCATCGGCACATTTGCAGCTTCCGGGGCGGCCGCTCTTGGTGTGGCCGGAGGCGAGGACAAACACCAGTTGACGAATGCTGAGCTTTCCGCGCATACGCACGGTGGCGGAGCTCCTTTCAAGACGAGTGTCCAGCGTGGAGCGGCTGATACTGAGGTCGTGGCCACAAGCAACCACGGGGACGGGACCTACACGCTACCGACTACGGCCTCAACCGGGCTGGATAACGCGCACAACAATCTCCCGCCGTACCTGCCCTGTTACATTTACATCGCGACCTAATGCCACTTCCGCCAGTCAGGCCAATTAGTCCGCTCACTGGGACCCTTGATCTCCGGTCGATACCGGATCTCCTGGCATCTAACGGGGTCCGGATGCGCCAAAACCTTCAGACCGTTGGAGCTGGGGCCGTCCGGCGCGGGAGCGGCTGGCAAAAGCTGCTATCGACGGCGAATTACAACAATGCCGACTTTCACGACCAGCTCATTGCGCTCTCTACGGCAGGCGGGCGCCAGCCGGTAACGATGCTTTTCAACGCGATCACCACAACCCAGGTGCGATCGCTGATCATCGCGACACAGCAAACGGTTGCTCAGCTCGACACTCACTCAGGAGGCTACAAGATTCTCGGGAAGAACCTCGGCGGGACGTTCTCAACGGACGCCCTGGCGCCTCGGTTCAAGTGTGCGCAGGTCGGGGATTTTATCGGGTTCACCAATGATTTCGATAAACCCATGTATCTCCGGCTCGACCAGGGGCCGGACCCGATCTCAGGGCTCTACCTTTCCACGTTCGACGACCTCGACACGATCGAGCTCTCGAAGGCTAAAGTGTGCTGGTCTTGGAAAAACGTCCTTTTCTTCGCCAACGTGACCATGGGGCAAGAGCGGGTGCCAAACCGTGTTGTCTGGTCTGACTACAACAACCCGACGCAGTTCGACCCGGCCAATCTCCAGAGCATAACCGGCTTTCAGGACCTCTTTACCTACGAGGAGATCCTGGCTGGCAAACCGGTTGGGAATTCGTTCTTTATCTACACGACTCACGGGATTTGGGAAATGATTGCCGTGGGTGGCGACCAGTCCTTCGATTTCCGACGGGTCTACAACGGTGAGGATGATGAGCTCAAGGGGTGCCTGGCTTATCCCAACACACTGACCAACATCCATGATCTCCATAGCTACGTCGGACGAGAGGGCATTTACTTCTTTGGTCAGTATTTCACTGCACCAGATCGACCTGAATGGTTGCATCGCGCGAGCGCTGATTTGTTTTCCAAGATCGACGTCAATGCCTGTGACGCGCACGTCTCCGGCAACTACGCTGACGAGGTCCTCTACTCTATCGCTACAACGGACGCGGACGAACACCGCCCGGATTACACCCTCCGGATCAACCGCAAATATGAGGTAGCCGACATTGTCGATCACGGGTTCACGATCATTGGCCAGTTCTCGCCCCAGGACACACCGACAATCCGCGATTTCATTGTCGAAAACGGGATTTGCACGATTGCGGGGCTTGCGGCTCAAGGTTACCCCTACGGCAACCAGCAGCTCCCCCGCGTTCTTCCTGACAGCACGGCACCATTCACGCCCGACAGCATTTATACGACTGTCCCGCTTGCGGTAACCGGTGCCGGCAAAGACGTCGAGGACTACACGCAGTCGAATCCGTCTGTCCACAGCCTTTGCTCGCTCCTGGGCGGGGAGCGCATTGACGAGATTTGCAAGCAATGCAAGCCGGCGCCTTTGCTGATAGCGGCTTCCTCGATTGATTGGTGTATTAAGGAGCTCGGCGGGGTGTTCTACCGGGAGCAGTGTCAGAACCCGACGGCAGTAGGGACAACCGACTCAAACGGGTATACGGCCGCCATTGGGACATACCTGCTCGACCCGATTACATCGATTTTGCGGTTTGCGCCGGCATTTGCTGAGGACGCGATGATCCAGCTCTCAAAGCTCGAGCTCAAATTCGTCCCGCAGCCGCAAGACAGCCCTCTGCAGGCGGTGCTCCGCATCGGGATATCCGGTCAGCCCGCGGACCCGAATTTTGATGATAACATCGTGTGGTACGTTCATTCGGGGAAGGATATCGCCTACGAGACGGCGTCGACTCCAGCTCAACACCGTTCCGCCAATACGCAGCCAACCGGGCGCGCGCTTTGGAATGTGTTCCGTGAGGGGCGCTTTCTCTATATCGAGATTACGATTGCCGGCGTGGGAGGGGATGCGCTTTTCTCAGCGCTCGAGGCTGTTTTGAAGCAGACGGCCAGGACAAAGAATTTCTGAGATGGCAACCAACCCCGATTTCGAAAAGCTGGTTGCAGCGCTTCCGGCCAGCTTTGCGGCGGACTTCAGGCTCCGGCCAATGCCCAAGCTCTCGGAGGCTGTTAAATCTGGCGGGAACCTGCACGCGATAGCCAGCGCGCACGACATGGCGATGCAGCAATGGGCTCAGGATGCGGAGCGCTCAATCAACGAGCGGATCACTCAGACAGCCAATAAGCCGCTTGGAAAAGCAGCCGCTGCGGCCCCGGCCGTTCCGACAACTCCCGTAACTCCAGTTGCGCCGACCGTAACGGGCGTTACGTCGGTGAACGGCGAGACTGGCGTAGTCGAGTTGGACACGGATGCCATACCGGACACGGTTACCAATCGCTACCTCAATGACGGATCGTTTCTGGACGAGTTTAACCACAACGGTTTCATGCGTAATTCGGTCCCACTTGGGGACCTGGTGATGATCCCGAGCGGCAAGTCCGCGGTTTTCGTCGGCCCCTTCACGGCCATTGGAACATTGACGGTTGACGGAATAGCGGTTTTCCTCCCTGTCCCATGAGCACAGTCATAAACGGCGACAACATAACGGTACCTGGGACAGCCTCGATCGGGGCGCTCGACGTAGACCAGTTGCTGTTACCGATTAGAGACTCAGGCATCGATACCACAGCCGACCCTCAGACAGACGAGGTAATAACGCTTTCGGTCACGGGCAAGACTGTCACGCTTCCCACGGCAGTTGGGAATGATGGAAAACGGTTTACGATCAAGCTGACGGTTGCAGGTACTGGCACAGTTGCGGCGGATGGGATCGAGACGATAGACGGAGCTGCGACTTACCCGCTTGCGGCTCAATGGAACGCAGTAACGGTAGTTTCGGATGGAGCGCAGTGGCTGATTGTTTCGGAGGTTTAATACCATGAAAAAACTTACGGCAGGGGTCCTTATCGGACTTTTCACCTTATTGCTTCTTGGAGCGGCGTCGGTCCGGATGGGCCTTTTGCGACCTTACCTCGAGAGCAACCTCGACGGGAACAACTACAGCGCGCTCAATCTGAACACGGTTTCAGCCAAGAATTTTATCGACTCAACGACGGGGATGCCGATTGGCGGATCGTTTGACCCGCTTGGCACGGCGCAGGCCGCGACCAACGGTCTGGTATTGGCCAATCTTTGGGATCCACTGGGGACGGCTCAGAGCGCTACGAATACTGCCAACCTAGCGATTAATCTTGCCGCGACCTTCGATCCATTCGGGGCAGCTCAGGCGGCGACCAATACCGCAAGTTTGGCCATAAATCTTGCCGGCACGTTCGATCCCCTGGGTGCAGCTCAGACTGCAACCAACCAACTCGCCATAGCGAACACGAACCTTTGGGATCCTTTGAATTCGGCGCGTGATGCTACCAACACGGCCCGTCTGGCAATTAACCTCGCCGGCTATTTTGACGCGCTTGGAGCTGCTCAGGCGGCTACTAATCAGTTGGCGATTGCAAATACGAATCTTTGGGACCAGCTCGGAGCTGCACAGAGCGCCACTAACACGGCACGCCTAGCGATAAATCTGGCGGGGACTTTCGACGCCCTGGGGGCCGCGCAAACTGCGACGAATCAGCTCGCAATAGCTAACACGAATCTCTGGGATCCGTTAGGGTCCGCTCAAGCTGCGACAAACGGACTGGCCATTGCTAACAGCAATCGATGGGACGCATTGGGGGCCGCACAGACGGCGACAAACCAACTGGCGATAGCCAATACCAATTTGTGGGATCCGCTTGGCTCGGCGCAAAACGCCACTAATACCGCGAGGCTTGCCATTCAACTGGCGGGCACCTTTGACGCAATCAACGCGGCTCTCAATGCGACCAACGGATTGTATCAACTTCAATGGCCCGGTTATACGTGGAGTTCCAACCTTTTGCTTACGGCGGGCACCCCGTCATCGCAAGTCACATACGGCGGCGGGCTCTACGTTTACCTCTGCGCGGCGACAAATTTCTATTCTCACGACGGGCTTCACTGGAAATCAGGCTCCATTTCGGTAAGTGGAATCTGGCGCAAGGCCGCTCTCTACGCGAACGGTCAATTTGTTTATCTTGGTCAGAACGCGGGCGACTGCATGACTTCCCCCGACGGCATCAACTGGACTGCCCGCACTCCTCAAACTGCGTCCTGGCAGGGGGTGACTTTTGGGAATGGTCTTTATGTGAGTGTGGGAACGTCAGGCAAGAGTTCGATCACAGCTACATCACGCGATGGAATCACTTGGTCCGCCGGGGCGAGCCTTTCCGGAGGTATCGGACAGGACGTAATTTTCGCAAATCAGCTCTTTGTGATTGCGGGTGACTCGGTAGTGTGGACCTCGCCCGACGGAGCGACGTGGGCCTCGGCGTCGATAGCCAATCCGATCAGCAAGCTCGCCTTCGGAAACGGGATCTTCGTGGCAGTGAGCGCCTCTGGCTCTGTGAGCACGACTGCGGCGACGTCAGTCAACGGCACTAATTGGGTCTATCAGACCACGCCTTTTGCCCAAGCTAACACGCTGGCCTTTGGCAAGGGGGTTTTCGTTGCAGCCAACAATAGCCAGACCATGACTTCGGTGGACGGGACCAACTGGGTGCAGGTGACGACTCCAACGACCGGGACCGGGATCCCGTATGCGACTTATGGTAATGGGCAGTTTGTTGTTATCGGTAGTTCGAACGCCATCACTTCGGGGCACGTCGAGCAGTTCGTTGCTGTCAATGGAAACACTTACGAAGGGGGCCAGATTTTCTACGGAGGGATGACCAACAAGGACCTCCTGAGCGCAGATGCAGTAGCGTCCGACTCCAACGGAAAATTCATTGCAGCCACAGCGATCTCGATGGGCCATATCGCCCAACCAGGGTTCATCGTGACCAACGGGGAAAGTCAGGCGATCACTGTGAGTAATGCTTTTCGCGTCGACGCTGCCCATGCCCTCTCTCTTAGCAACGCGACCGCATCCAGGGTGGCGATGTTCAGCGCGGCGAACCAAGTTACCAATGTCTCGGCCAGCGGAGCGGTTCCAATCAACGCAGACGGCACCGCTACAACGGCAGCTCAAGTGCCCGGGATCGGAGTCGACTGGACTACTGGTGGTTTCCTTCCCTTCACTGACACATGGAACGCTCTGGCTTATGGTAACGGGCGATTCATTGCCGTAGCTCAGAGCACTAACACGGCTTACTCCCAAGACGGAAACGTCTGGATCGCGAACACAACAGGCAGCAGCCAGGCGTGGAATGACATTACTTTCGGGGCAGGGCAATTTGTCGCCGTCGCTTCATCGACGGCCAGCACTACGAACATTGCTAGGACTGTTGACGGGGCAAACTGGACTGTTTCAACAATCCCTTACGGCAACAAATTGACTTCCGTGACCTACGGGAACGGCATTTACGTGGCGGTCGGCTCACAGGGCACCAATGAGGTATTCACCTCAAACGATGGCGCGACATGGAATTTCCAGACGGCGGCGGCGAGCAACCAATGGCAGAAAGTAGCTTTTGCCAACAACCTTTTCGTGGCGGTATCGCTCGACGGAACCAGCCGGGTTATGACCTCCGCAAACGGCACTAACTGGGCCTCTCAGAGCGCAGCCAACTCGGTCCAATGGACTTCCCTGACCTACGGAAATGGGCTTTGGGTTGCTGTCGCCAATAACGGGTCGGCGGCGCAGCAGGTGATGACCAGTCCGGACGGCACAAACTGGACTGCTAGGACCGGCGTCGGTGTCGCATCTGTCGCAGTCGCCTACGGGGATGGAATGTTTGCAGCCGTTGCGGGCAGCGGTGGGACAACGGCCATGTCATCTCCAGACGGAATAACGTGGACAGCCAGATCGACGTCTGGAACGGGACTCGCCTACGGAAATCACATGTTTATTGTCGAATCCACGCAAGCCACTAGGTACTCGATTAGAGCTTTTCGGAATGAAACCTTTTTTGGAAATCTCTATCAAGGTGGACTGACCTTGAACGGTGGACTGACCTTGAACGGTAGCTTTACGAACAAAGACACCCTATCTGCGGCTGTTGGTTCTACCGATGCCAACGGAAAATTCATTGCCTCGCCCCTTAGTTTCACGACCAACAATGCGACGTTAACCAGCGGTCGGGTTCAGGTTGGAAACGGTGCGAGAGGAGTCTCGGACGCAACAGCTTCAGGCGCAGTCCCGATTGATGCGGATGGAACGGCGACTACGGCAGCGCAGATCTCTGCACTCGTTACGATCAACTCCAGCGGCTTCACGAACAACGTCAACTCGCAGTCGGCAAACTACGTCCTGCTCTCGACTGATTGGCTGGTGCTGCTCACCGGAGCGCACACGGCGACCCTGCCGACTGCGGTCGGGATAGGTGGCAAATCCTACATCGTCAAGTGCAGCAGCGCGGGCACGAACGCAATTCTGACGACTTCCTCTCAGACGATTGACGGTGCGGCGAAATGGACCAACACCGCAATCAACAAGTTCACGTGGGTCGTTAGCGACAATGCTAACTGGCGGGTGATTGGCCAAAACTGAGCCATGAATATCCGGCGCGCGGTTCCGGAGGACGTCATCCAGATCGGTCAGATGCTGCGCAGGTTTTATACCCAACACGGCGAGGTCTACAGCATCAAGTACGATCACGCCTCCTGCCTTTCGTCCGTGCTCGAGACGATTATGCGCGGAATCTGCCTGATAGGTCCGAAAAGCTGCGCCGGGGCGCTCATCCTGCCATTCCCCTACAACCGCGAGGCACTCGTCGCTCAGGTGCTTTTCTGGTACGTCGAGAGAGGAAGGGAGATCGCAATTTTTGATGTGCTAATGGCCAACTGCCGGCGGGAAGGCGCTACCCACGTGAACGTAGCAACCGTCGCGCCCAAGCATGTGGGAAAGCGTTTCTATGCGGTCCGCGGGCTGAAACTTGCTGAAGCGCAATACCTGGGCCCCGTGTGATTTGGCTTGCACTAGGGATGGAAAGGATTAAAAGAGCCCGCATGAGCAAACGCAGACCGCAGAAGAAAGCCACGAGTCGGAAACCGGTTAAGCGCAAGGCCGTCAAAAGAAAGGGCCGTTAGTTTTGGGTGCCATTGGCGGAATCTTACGGGCGACAGGCGGTCCCGGGAAATACTCGACAGTCTCGAGTGTTAAAAACCCTGCCCTTGCCTCGTCGATAAACCGGTCGATTGGACAGCTTCCGGGCTATCAGTCGAACGTCAACAACGCCCTCGGGACCTTTACTTCGAATTGGAACGCGAACACCCCGATCACGCAGACGCAGACCAACCAGCAGGTCGGCGCCATGCAGCAGTTCTACAACGGGGCAATGTCCAATCAGCTCGCGCAGCTCCGGCAGCAGCAGCAGCAAGCGGTTAATTCGGCTGCGGACATTGGGGTCCAACAGGCTTTGCGGGCTTCGAATCAATCGAGGCTCACCGGCTCCGGAGGTTTGAGCAGCTACAATCAGCGCCAGTCCATGGCGGCCGTAGCGCCGATCCGGGCTCAGGCGGCTCTCGCTAATGCGCAGCAGGCGCGGAATGACCTCGGCTACGTTACCGGAAACCAGCTTGCATTAGCCGGCCAGCAGCAGGCGCTCGAGAACGCTCAGGCGCAAAGAGCGCTTGTCCCCGCTCAGACTCAGGGCCAGTTGCTCGGCCAGGAGAATCAGGTGATGAGCGGGCTCACGAACCTCGACCAGGCGAACACGTTTTACGGGCTGCAGAAGTCTCCCAATGAGTGGGCGGACATTGCCGACTCACTGGACCAGGGCATCCTCAACGCGGCATCGATCTACAGCAGCATGGGGACACCAGGTCTTGGCGGTCAGGGTCACAAAGAGGGCGGGCTCATCCGCGGTCCAGGGACGGGGACCTCCGACTCGATACCGGCCCGTCTTTCCAAAGGTGAATTTGTCGTACCGGCGGACGTTGTGCATATCCCTGGCGTGTTGCCCCTGCTCGAGAAGCTGCGCCACTTGCACAACATGCACCACGTTGGCAAGCATCAGGAAGCGCTCAAGATCCATATGGATCACATGAAACAGCGCGCCAAAGGCAAAGCCGGCGGAGGTCTTATCCGTGGCTATGCCGGCGGAGGTCTTGCCGGCTCGGCGCAGCAGCTCGGCGAGCGTGTTGATAAAGACCTGAGCACGGACTGGAGCGGTGCATCGTTCATCCCGACCGGCGGGGCTCAGGAGTATGCCGGTGCCAGCATGGGCGGAGGAATGTCTCCAGCTCAGCCTCCGAGCCGGTTCGGCGGAGCTCAAGGCGTCGGTGGTAACGCTGTTCAATCGCCATTCCTGAATATGAGCAACTGGGGAGCAATCCCGCAGCATTGGCAGGACTACGCTAACCAGATGGCCGACCGTTACAGCAACCCTAACAGCCCTCACTATATTCCAGAGGGGACGTACGAATAATGCCTTACCTGGTAGGAGACTCTTTCGGCGGGGTACAGGCGGCTCAGACTTCTGAGGACCAGCAACGCAGGCTCGCGTTTGCTTCCTCAATGTCCAATCTCCTCGGCTCTCTCAGGGAGCGGAACGAGATGAACTACCGAAACCGCGCCTTAGCGCTCGAGGAGGAACACCGGAACAAGGCTTTGCAGCTCCAACGGGACGAAGCGAATTGGCGAAACCAGCTCGGGCACGAGCACAACGCGATTTTGCAGAAGGGGACCGAGCAGTACGGGAAATTCATGGATTGGCAGATGGGCCAGCCGAATGCAGCGGCCCTCAAGGAGCAGGACTATCAAAACGCTTTGGCCGAGCGGCAAGCCAATGCTGGTTATTTCGAGGATGCCAACCACGTGCGGGCGGTTTACCCGAAGATGAGCGAGGCTCAGGCCGGTCTATTGGCCGATGCGTCCAACCGGGCGCGCCAGGCGATGACCTTCGATTTCCAGACGGCTCACGATGCAGCCAGCACGCTCAACCGTCAGGCCGAGCTCGAGAAAGCGATTGCCGAGGAGAAGAAGAATCCGCACCCGGAGATCCCGTGGTATAGCAACATCGCGGGCCGCGGAGTGGAGAAAGCGAGAACTTCGGCCCTTGGACCTTTGCTGTTGCAGAAGGGTGAGATCGACAGGCGCGTCAATCGCATCCAAACGGATAAGCGGCTCGCGGGGTTGGTAACTTTCGATCCGGATAGCGGCAAGTATGTGCCAGCGGTCCCGCCTCCGCAGTGGGGTGGATCCGCCAGGGGAGGCGCTCAACCGGCAGGTGTGACACCCGAGGACCAAGCCGGAGGGGCCGGACAAGCGTCATGGGCGACCCCAGGAGCCAACACCGGCACACCGTCTGCGGCGGTAACTCCCGAGGATCAGGCCGGCGGCGGGGTTACCAGTACGGCCGCTCCCAAACGGAAGTATGCCCCAATGGTTTACGACCGGGCGCAATACTGGACTCAGCAGGGATTACCGATGGCTAACGCTCTCGCGCGTGCGCTGCAGGAAAGCGAATCAGTTCAGGGAGCGCCGACTGCCAATCCGGAGGACCTTCCTTGATCGTCTTTAAGAGCCGAAACGACGTTTTGCTTCGGACTCGCGACGGTCGAAACATGGTTATCGAGGAGCCGATCGACCTCATCTCTGATAACGGCGATTTTTACCGTGTTCCAGCTGGGGCCGAAAGCGACGGGTGCAGCATCCCCGAGGCGCTTTGGTCGACCGGGTTATCCCCTTTCGGAGACTATTGGCTCGGGGCGGTCGTCCACGATGCGGCCTACCGGAACACGCTGCTTAAGAAGTCAGGCGCTGATTTCATTCCTGCCGGCCTCACAAAATCGGAGTGCGACATGCTTTTTCTCGATTGCATGATTGCCCTGGGCGTCCCGCTAAAGACGCGCACAGAGATCTATCAGGGGGTCAATCTTGGAGGTTGGAAAGCCTTCAAAGAGGACCGGTCGACGGTGAATTAGTTTGATTGAAGGAGTTCCCATGGTAAAAAGCGCGCATGGCGCTTTCGTTTGAGGACCAGATCGACGCAATAGAGTTTCCAAAGCAAACCCCGCCGGCCACACCTGATCGCAGCATGGCCGGAAAGTTCAGCCCCGACTCGTTCGCAGAACAGGTGGACAGGACGACTCCCGGAAATGTAGGGCCGGCTCCGGACTTCATGGACCAAGTAGACCGGTCCGCTCTCCCGCCGGTTCCATTCGCCAAAGTCGACACGAGTGTCCAGAGCACGACCGGCACAAATCCTCCGCCGGTAAGGTCGATGAGGCCGCAGTCGTTTCCCGCTCCTGCTCCTTCCAGGTCGGTCATGCCGCAAGAGATAGATCAGGCAAACAAGCAGGCGGGGGCTGAGCCTCGAGCTGACCAATACGAGAACCCGGAAACGATGGGGCAGATCCTCGGGGACACGTTCTGGAACAGACCGGAGTTTAAGGTATTCCCGAAGCTGAGCGAGGAGGCCAAGCGCGAGGCGGCTCGGCAGTTTGTCGGCTCGAGCATTCCAGGGTTACCGGTCGAGCAGGTTGCAGGGCCGCAGATTTCGACAGCACAGGTCCCGGCTACCAAAGGGGAGCAGCTCATCGGCGGCGGCATCGACTCGATCGGGAACACGCTCAACTTTTTCACGAGCGCAAAGGGTGTGCTGACGGCAGCGATACCAGCTTTGCCGGCATGGATGCAAAGGCTAGTGGCCGCGGGCTTTGCCTACACGCTTGGGAAGAACGTGAAGGATAAGGCCGCGGAGCTCGGGACGGAGCTCGGCAAAAACCCTGACGACCGGGACTACGAAAAGATCGGTGAGAACATCACCGACATTCTCACTGAGACAGGGTTTTCGGCGTTGAGCGGGGCGCACGCCGGCAAGCCAGGGCTGGCTCATGATATCCCTGGGTTGAAAGATGCGCTTACCGAGCACATCACAACGGAGTACAGCCCGCGGGAGATGCGCGAGATTTTCCAGAAGGTGCAGGAGGGAACGGCCAACCAGCACGAGCAGGATGTTTTCAGGTTCGTGTCAAATGCGCTGGTTCCGGCCAAAGAGGCATTCGGTGTGGCGCGCAACCCGACGACACGGATCACGACTCTCAGACCGACAATAGATAGCAAATTCTGGCAGAGCTACCTTGGCTTATCCCCGGAAACGCTGGTTGCGTTTTACGGATCGGAGCAGCCAAAGGCTTTGCTAACACAAGGAGATAACTATGCCAATCGTCAGCAAGGCCCAATGGGTGAAACTCCGGCTCAACAAACCGAAGGTGTTCCGCCGGTTCCAGAAGGAGGCCCCGGTGGAGTTCAAGGACCTGCCGGAGCGCGTCTCCTCCAAGCGCCACAAATCGAAACAGGTGCGGTCACTCCGACGGGGGGGACTGGTGCGCCAGGCGTCCCGCCCGCGGTCAATCCTCAGTTACCATCGGGGGCTCCTCCCGTACCTCCGCCACAAGCCCCGATCACTCCGCTAAAGTCCATCGACTGGGAGAAGCTGCCGGCAATCCCGGCCAACAACACACCGATTGCGATCCAGACCGCAGACGGGCAGATCGTTCCTGGCCTTTTCGGAGGGTATTGGGAGCAGTCCCCAGGCCAGCCACTGCCAGGTAATAAACCGGTCGTCGCTTATCTCACTCCTAGCGGAAAATGGAGTCACGGTACATTGCACGAAGGGGACACGATCATTGACGGCGAGGTCCCGCCCTACAGCGAGTGGCACCCTAAACAGCCAGTCAAGCTCAGTAGCGATGAGCGGATGGACCTCTCGGTCATTAGCAGTCTCTTGCGCCAAGCGGACGAGCTCAAGCTCAACGTGGCCGGAGTGAAGCAGGCTTATCAGACCTACCAAAAGCCAGGGGTCACGCGGTCGGAAATGGCGGAATGGCCTCCCATCCGGGAGACGCTGAAAACGCTCAACACGCTTATTGCCGACGCGAAGAAGAAACAGAAGCCCGGAGCTGTCCCGCCTCCTGGCGCGCCAATGTCCGACGAGATGCGCGAGCGACTCCTGGGCCCGCCAGCGGACGCCCCGCGGGAAAAGGTGATCAGTCTGCTACAAGACCGGTTGCGCGAAATGGCTGCCAATTTTAGTCCGCACGTCGGCGCGCACGTTACCGGTACGTGGTTTGAAGGAGGGGTCAATTATCCGGCTCCGGGGGATGCGTATATCAAGGGCCGCGGGATTACGATCTACGCCCGATTGAAGGATCTGCAGGGCGGGGCACCTGATTTCAAAATCGCCGGCGAGGAAACCGCTCCGCAGACCGACGATCATGAGATCCTTGGGATCCTCAACTCGAACGTGAGCTCGCAGCAAATGGCCGTCAATTTGAAGAAGCTCGCAGCTCAGCGCGGGATATCGGTGAAGCAGATGCAGGAACAGGTCGAGCTGCAGATCGTTCGATCCTCTCAGGCTCTGGCAATCCGGCCAGACCGTGGGGCATTGTTTAAGTTCCATCAGCTCGTTGAGGCTTACAACGAGCAGCCAAACTTGTCGGCCAGGACGAGCACGAGCATCGAAAATCAGGCTTACTCGACTCCTGCCCCGATGGCGTTTGCCCTGGGGCACATGACTGGCGTCACTCCGCAAACGGCGCTGTTCGACGATACGGCCGGCAACGGCATGCTCTTTATCGGCGGAAACTTTGCGCGCAGTGAGGGCAACGAGCTCAACGCGGAGCGGCGTGAGAACCTGAGGAAGCTCGGCATTGGCACGGTAACGGGAGAGAACGCGCTCAACTACAGCTCTCCGCGAAAGTTCGAGATCGTGCACCTCAACCCGCCCTTTGGTACGATCAAGCAACCGACGGCGGTCGACGGCTACGGGCTCAAGAAGATTGAGCACATCATCGCTGCTCGCGGGCTTACCTCGATGGAGGATACAGGGACGGCGGGTATTATCCTCGGTGCCGGCATGGAGCCCAACGCGGGGCGAGAGAACAGGGGAGCGCTTTGGGTTTTCGAGAATTGGCTCTACGCGCATTATAATGTCGTTGCCAATTTCGAGCTTAGCGGCGACCTCTACGCACGTCAGGGAGCCAAGTGGCCGGTTCAGATCATCGTGATTGCGGGGCGCAAAACAACGCCCATCCCGATCGGACAGTCCGGCGACCTGGGCCCAAAAAGTGTTGCGCGTTACGACACGTGGGAGCAGCTTTGGGACGAAGCGCAGAAAACCAGAGATGCAGTTACAGCCTACAGAGATAGCTTGGGCACCGGCGGAACAGCCGGAGTACCTAACCTATTACCTCCTGGCTCAAGGCCCCCCGCGGTCGGCGGAGGAGCTCCTGGCGCTCCAAGTGGGGATGTTACAACGACTGAGGAGGGAGGCGTCGGAGAAGGAGCTGGAGCAGGCCAATCGCCAACTGGACAACGACCTCCCGCAGGAGGCGCTCAACTTCCTTCCGGGGAAACTACTGGAGGATCCAAAGGCGCCGGCTTACCTGCTAAACAACCCGGCGGCGGAGGGGGGACCGCTCCACCAGTGGAAGGCGGGGCTAAAGGAGGCGGTAAAGGCGCGCCAGCTAATGCCCCAACCGGAGGCGGCGCAGCTCCTGGCGGAGGAAAGTCTGGAGAGCTTTCTGGCAAGGGTGCTTTAGACCGTCCTGCCGGCTCGGACATTACCGATCTCACCGACGCGGATCTCGACAATCTTCTCGACACGGCCAGCGAACAGGTCAAGAAGCCCACGAAGCCTAAGCAGCCCCGGCCGGCTGGAAAGAAACAGGGCAAAAGTGGAACGAAATCCACCAAGGGTGCAACGAAAGCGCCAGTTAGTGAAACGCTCGAAGGCACCCCGCCCCCGGCCGGTGGAGCTCCGGGCGCGACGACCAAAGCGGCAGCGGACATAATCAGTGACCTCGCCAAACAGGGGATCACTGGTATCGATAAGGCGGTCCAGGGACTTACCGATCTGTTCGGCGGCAGCAACCTCGGCGGTGTTTTCGGTGTCCCGCCCTTCAACGAAAAGACCTACGCGGAGGCGAAGAAACATTTTCAAGAGGCGTGGGAGCAGTTCAAAAAAGCGGGCAAGTCGCTACTCGATTTTGCGAAGTATTGGATCCAGAAGGTCGGCGACGTCATCAAGCCGTACCTCAAGCGGTTCATGCAGGACGTCCAGCAGGAGCAGGCTGAAGAAAAGCTCCCGCCGAAAGAGACGACCAGTCCGAAGCAACCCCCGAAGGTAAACGCGACCGAGTATCAGGTCCCTTACGAGCCTCGCTCAGATGGCTCCCCGTTCGGCACGCTCATCCCGAAGAACATCGCGCAAGGTGTTTTCGACGCGCTCGATGCCATCAAAAAGGCTCACGGGTCGATCGATGAATATGTAGCGGACCGGCTACACATGGACGTCATGGAGATACGGACGATCCTCGCGGCGGACCAAATCGACGGTGTTGCCCTTGGTATTTACCAGTTCGAAACCGGCGGGGCATTGGTGATCGGCGACGAGACTGGCATAGGCAAAGGGCGCCAGGCTGCGGCCTTTATCCGTTACGCTTTGCTCAATGGAATGATCCCGGTGTTCTTCACCAAAGACCCGAAGCTGTTTTCCGATATGTGGGGGGACCTGAAGGATATCCATACCATCGTTAAGCCGCTCATCTTCGGGGACCCGGCGAAAGCCTCGATCGTGGACGCTGCCGGCAATCGGCTTGTGTCGGCTCCTTCCTCGGAGATCCAACGGCGCATCATCAACGATATTCTCCAAAACGGATGGGACCCCGATAAGTTCAACGCCATTTTCTCGACCTACTCGCAAGTCAATGTGCGCAATGCGCGCCAGGAATTCCTCGAGCAGCTCTCGCGGCAAAACCCGGTCGTGATCGTGATGGACGAGGCGCACGAGGCCGCGGGCGATGCCGAGTCATCGATGCAGGCCGCTTTCTTTAGCGGCGGTCCAGGCGTCAAACGCAAGAACCCTGTTACGGGGCTGACCATGACGATCCACGTTCCGGGCATACTCAATGCCAACGGGGCAAAGGCTGGCATGGGAGGCGTGGCCTACCTGAGCGCAACGTACGCGAAACGTCCCGAAAACATGCCGGTGTACTTCCGGACCGGGCTGAGCAAGGCCGCGCAAAACTTTGGGCAGATCGTCGAAGCCATGAAGAAGGGCGGGGTTGCGCTGCAGCAGGCGGTATCGGAAGCGCTGGCCAAGGCGGGACAGTATGTCAGGCGGGAGCGGGACTTTACCGGTGTGCGCTACGATATGAAAATGGTCGAGGTCAAGGACCTGGCCAAGCTCACCGAGGAAGTCGACGCAGTTACGGACGTTCTCTCGCAGATCGTCGATTTCAGCGAGCGCATACGGGACGCGGTTCTTGCAGAGGGCGAGGGGAACGAGTCGACGGCAATGTCGCAAAACGCGACCGACATGACGGACTTTGCCGCGATCGTCCACAATCAGGTTAGTCAGCTCCTGCTCGCGGCCAAGGCGGAGGAGGTAGTTGCCGAGTGTGTTGCAGCCATCAAGGCCGGCGAAAAGCCGGTGATCGCCTTGATGAACACGATGGAGAGTTTCCTCGACCAGTTCGTTACCGATCACAATATCCAGCCAGTGCAAAGCATTACGCTCCGCTGGAACGAGCTGACCAGGCACGCGCTCAGCCGGACGCTTCGGGCAAAGGAAAAGCTGCCTGGGGGCCAAACCAACATCATCATTATCAACCCCGACGAATACGGGCTCGGGGATCTCTACCGGTCAATCCAGCGCGCTGCAGACGCGATTGAGAGCAAGTTCCCAATCAGCCCGATCGATTACATCATCCAGCGGCTAAAGGCCGAGGGGGTGAAGATAGCGGAGTTGACCGGGCGGGAGAGCGGGCTCGAATACACGAATTTCGAAACGGGCGAGGCGACCTACAAACATTTCAAGAAGGCGAACAAAAACACGGTCGTCAACGGGTTCAACAACGGGACCTATGATGGGATGCTCCTCAACGCGAGCGGCAGCACGGGCTTAAGCGCGCACGCTTCCGAGAAAAAGGAAGTCACGGATAAACGCCCGCGGCACATGGTCATTGCTCAGCCTGCGCTTGATATCAATGTGTTCATGCAGACCCTTGGCCGAATCCGTCGCACGGGCATGGTGCTGCTCGGACGTTATAAAATGTCACAAGGCGAGGTCCCCTACGGCGCGCGCTACACTCATTTGGTCCTGCCAATCCAAGCCGAGTTGAGGCCCGCGGCGATGACGGCGCGCAAAATGAAGTCACTGAATGCCAACACCACGGCGGACAGCGACAGCGCGATCAAGATCGATGCTGAGGATATTTTCAACAAATACGGGGATGCCATCGTGGCGGAGTACCTCGACCAGACCCCGGAGATCCAGAGCATGCTTGGGCTGTTCGTGAGTCAGAAGGACGACGGGACGCTCGATTACGATCGGGACCTGGCGCGCCGGTTCACTGGCCGCATGGCGCTTTTGCCGGACTCGAGCCAGAAGCAGGCTTACGACTACATCCTCCCTGCTTACCGGCAGCGTATTGAGCAGCTCAAAGCCACTGGTGAGTATGACCTCGAGATTGTGGTGCATGACGACTGGGACGGTCGGCTCCAAGACGATCAGCAGCTCAAGGCCGGCACCGACGAGAGCAACATATTCACGGCGAGCACTCGCTTGCAGATCTGGAACATCCGGGACCTGAGGCACGTCCCCACGGGCGACGAAATGGTCAATGAATTCCAGCGCAAGACGGGCGGGCGCGAGAAACTTCTGCAAGACTGGGACGAAGTCAAAGCTAACGGGGATGCAAAGCTCGACGAAATGGAGGCGCGCATCAATCAAGAGCGCGCTGCGTGGCAAGCCGACGAGGACCGAAAGGCTGAGTTGAGCGAGAAGGAGGTCACCGCGCACGAATCCGAAGGGATCAGCATCAATGTTAGGGCCGGTCAGGTAGAGGCTGCGCGCCGGCGGTGGAGCGCGGCAAAGGCGATGGCCGACTTGGTAATGGAGGATGCCGGCAGAGTCGTGAAGCTGCAAAACAACGCGACCGGGGATGAATTCCAGGGCATGCTCACCGAGGTTCGATTTCCGACCAATCGCTTTAGTCCTGGCGCTTTCCGGTTCAAATTCCTGCTCCACGCTCCGGGCGGGGTTGCCTATATCAACGGCGCTCAGTTCCGCGGGCAAGAGGGATGGGAGCTTGGGCCGTCGAACTCCGTGCCATCGGACCTCGGGCCCGGGGACAAGAATGCGCGGTATGAGCGGTTCTTTGTCGTGGGCAATCCGATCCAGGGATATGTGTCTACGGGCGGCCGTGGCAAAATGGTCCGGTTCAAGTCCTCGGAGGGACAGGTTGTCACCGGGCTGCAGATGCCCCGTAACTGGGGACCGGCTCAACTGGTGAGCGATCCGAGGCTCGAGCTCGTCAACGGGACTGCGGCAACTCACTTCCTTGTCACTCACGCTAAGGCGGGGGCGGACAGGATACCGATTGAGAGCGGCCAGGTTGTGCGGATTGTAAGACCGAGCTGGGGCGATCGGACGTTCCAGATCTCGACACCAGCGGCAAAGTCGACGGGAGGGACGATTTACCTCGACGGGCCGCTCCGCGATATCACCGGGGACTTTGACAAGCGCGGCAATCGCATGGTTGCCAATGTGTCCGAGGAGGATATGCCGGCGGCGATCGATCGCATCGTTAAGATCACCGGCCAGAATTTCAAGGCCATCGGCGAAGCTACGCCACTGATCCCGTTAGTGGCAGACTCCAACACGCGGGGGAGCTCCGGGCGCAGCCGCTCGAGCATCGAGGCCCCAGGGGAAACGGCGACGGGAGAGGCGGCAAGTGGCGTCGGCATCGAAGGCATCCGGCGGATGTTCGAAGATCCGGAGCTTAAGATATCGGATGAGGCCCGACGGGTTGCCCTGGCACTCCTTTCCGAGCCGGTGATGCGCAATTTGGATTGGTCCAAGCTCATGGTTTCTGTGCGGGACCGTCTGCCTGGGGACGTTTCAGGGCGGGCAAACATCGCAAACCAGCTCATCGAACTCTCGAAGGGCGCGCGGCCGGGGACATTTCCACATGAAATATTCCACTTCCTTTGGGAGCTACTGCCTCCTGAGGTTAGGGCCGAGGTCGAGCAATATCGCCAGGAGGAGATTCAGCAGGCGCTAGGCACGGTGAAAGACGCAACGGCGCTTCCGCCGGAGGTGCAAGAATTGCTCGGCAGGATGATGGCGCGTGATGGCATTCACTCCGAGGATTTCCTCCGGGCGATGGCCGATATCGTCGGCGCGCACCCCGAGCTTAAGGCATTCCTCGATCGCTGGTATTATCTGTCCAGTCCGCAGGAGTACCTTGCCGGCGTGGCAGGGAACGAGTACGCGCGGTCAAATCCGTTCTACCACAAGGAGGAGTCCCTCTTTCAGCGGCTGCTTGCCAGGATCCGGGAATGGCTCAATGGGCTGCTCGAAGCGCTCCGGCGGGTTATCGGGTACAAACCGGGTATCAAACGGGTTATCAGCGACCTTTTGAACGGGCGTTACCGGAACACTCCGGAGGCCGGAGCCGAGCTCGAGCGCTGGCAAGCCGAGCCTGGACCGGAGAAAACCGAGCTACCCGAGGATGAGGGGCTCAACATGGCCGACCTCGAGCTCGACAACGAGAAGGTCACCACACAGCGCATGGGGGTAATCGACACGATCCTTGGGCGCGAGCAGATGAGCCCGGAAATGCTCGAGGCCGGTAAGAGGCACGCAGAGCAGACCTTTACGAGGGCCGGACTGCAGGTCATCCCCTCCGAGGACAACGGGTATTACGAGCTGGTGGACCCCGACTTCGAATCTGAGATTGAGGGGCGCCGGCTGCTCAAGCTGGTGCAGGACGATATATCGACCCAACAGCAGCCAGGGCAAACCATGGCAAAAGGGGCATTGGGTTTCCTCATCAACTCAATCCGCAACAACATGGTCGGGGATGACGTCACGGCGTTTAGTCCGGCACTCAAGGCCGAGCTCTACGCGGTCACTCAGGGGGAGGCATCCCACCGTGGTTTAATGCTCGGAGTGCTGGCGGGGCTCAGGAAAACGGCCCAATACGTGGCGCGCAACGTCAATACGATCCTGGCGCGGACCTATTCGGACGCTTTCGGCGGGGACTTTATCCGCAAGATCCTGGCGCGCATCACCGATCACATGCGGGATTATTTCACCGACGAGGAGATCTCGAAGGCGCTCGAGGAAAAGCCCGCGCTCAAAGACCTGGTCGACAAAACGATTGCCTTGCGGATCCACGATGAGGGCAACGCGGCTTATCGATGGGTGCAGCGGTTGCTCAAGCCGAAGTTCAAGAAAACGCTGGCCAAGCTGCAGAGCGATGCCAGGACCGAGGAGGCGGTAAATAGCTTCCTCGAGCAGGCTGCAAGGCAGGGGATTGAACCGAAACCGACGCCAAAGCCTACGAAGCTGACGGCGGTCGACCGGCTGATCCACCTCATGACGCCCGCGACCTCGGCCAAGATAAACGGGATCATGCGGGCTGCGGTCGAGGCTGCGGAATTCAATGCCGGCCGTAAGCAAGCGCTGTTGGATGCGCAAAGCGACGAAGAACGGCAGGAGCTGCTCGCCAATTTCCAGGCCGGAGAGGAGCCAACCAGGGACCAAATCGAGCGCGGGCTCGACCAGCCGGAGTATCGGCATTGGAAGGATATCCGAGACAACCTCGTCGGATATGACCCGGTTACGCTCAAGACGGCTCAGGACCTCATCCGCGAGGATTTCAGCAAAACCCGGTTCAAGGCACCGGTGCAGCGCCCTGCGGATACCCGTATCGACCTCGAGAAGCTCGCGCAAGAGCCGGAGGCCGAGGTTACCAGGGTCTTGGACGCCTATTGGGCCAACCTCGAGGCCAACATGGACCTGTCCAGAGCCGACGAAGGCACAAGGGCTAGGGTCCTGTCCATTATCGAGACACAATTAGCAGGACAGCTTGAGAGAGCTCGGGAGCGAGTTCGCGCCCCTTTGTTCCAACCGCCTCAAGAACGTGGCGCTACGCTTACGCCTGAAGCGAGGCTAGGCGCTAAAATCAATGCTGGCCTCTTTCGCGACCCGCGGCTTGACCTTGTCGAGTACGTCCAGACCGTGGCGAACAAGAGCATTATCCAAAGGGTGATGCCGAAAGCCTCGGATCTGGTCCGCCAGGCTCTAGACACCCCCTTCTATCGGCAGGCTCAGATTGCCCAAAACTTCAGCCAAATCCTCATCAACCGGTATGGGGTGCCCGCCGAAGTGGCTGACCGGGCTGCGGCCTTGTTCGAAGCGGCCTATCAAAACCTGTTCGAAAAGGCACGGGTCCAGGCAATTAAGCGTGCGACAGACGGGCTTACACCCAAGGAAAGAAAGTTTGCGCGCCCGGGGAAACCGCTCTGGCATAAGATTGTGGCGGCTGCTAATGCCGGCATTTTCGACTCGACCGACGTCTTGCGCCAAATTGCGGCCGCAAAAGGATGGACACCTCCCACGGAGGCTCAGGTTAAGCGGTTCAAGGACTTGGCGGCTCAGATCCAGAAGCTGCAGGAACTCACCCCCGAGGAACGGGCTCAGGCCGGAAACGACGCGGAAGCGCTTCGGCGGGCCCAGGCTGCTCGAGACGCTCTCACCGAGGAGAGACGTGGCACTCTCTCGAAGGATATAAGCGCGCTTTGGGCGAAGATGACTCGCCCGATCGTGTTCCCCGGATTCAGCGTGCAATCCTGGCGCAATGCGTGGAACAGCCGGCGGAACATTGCCGACGCCATCAACGAGTTTGAGGTAGCCAATATGCTGCTCAAGGTCGGGTTTGCCCTCCGCCTCCCGACACACATCATCAGCCAACTCTTTTGGCACATCCCTACCAGGGCGGCCGGTGTTGCCTGGATGCGGCAAGCCGAGGGGAGCAGAGAGTCGGCGTGGCGCGACCTCAATGTTGCTTTGGCCGACGGGTACGGACGAGCGCTCAAAGCACTTAGGCCGGCTATAGCGTCCGCCCGCTCGGCCTTGGCTGGTCGTGGCCAGAGTCGAAATGTGGACCGTTTGGTTACGGGCGTGTTGATGTTCGAACGAATGGAAGCCGAGGCAAAGGCAGCTTCGGAAAAGGGTCAGCACGGCAAAGCCGCGGTGTTGCGCCTCCTGGGGCTCGCCCGGTTTAGCCTCCGGTTCGTTCAAGCCGTCGATAATTTCCAGGGTGTTCCGGCGGAGTTTCAGGAGCTCGCCAATCAGATTGAAGGCGAGTTGCGGGAGCGCGGCATGGACAAAGCCGAGATTGCGGCCAACAAAGACCGGATACTTGGCAACCTCAAAGAGAAGCGGGATGCGGCCATGGCGCTGGCCCGCCAGGTGTTGGGCGAGAATGCCGGCCCCAACGAGGTCAACGAGGCTGCTTGGAACTTGGTCCGCTCAAATATCTACGAGGATATCCGGGCGCTTGGGCTTCCGGCGGATGACTTCCGTGCGAAAAACGAGAAGCTGCGTCGTACGATCGCCTGGCAAGAGCGCGTGACCCACGGGCTTGGCGGGCTTGTCGCTGGCGCCGGCAAGATGGCGTCAGGGTTTGCGGCGAACATCGGCTTGCCTTTCAGCTTCGCACGCTTTGCCAACGCAGTCGGCACCGGCATCAATTACTCGCTCTTTTTCACGCCGCTCTACGCCCAGGGAGCAATCAAGGTTCCTGGCATGGGCGGAGACGAGGAGTCCCCATGGTTCTGGAGTGAGGAGGACCGGTATCAAAGACGGGTGCAGGCCATTGTGGGCAGCATCCTCGGCGCGCTCATCATGGGCATGGTGTTCGCGGGCCTCATCCGGGTATTCCTGAGGGGGCCGAAGAACAAAGCAGAGCGTGAACTTTGGGAGGCGCAAGGTCACCGATCGGGGACGATTGAGCTCGTCCTCAACGATCACGAGTTCATCCCAATGTCTTTGACGGTCGGGCTCGCCTCGGCCTTTGCGCCGTATGCGGCGACAGCTGGGGCAATTCTCGAGGCGGTCATGGCGCGCGAGAAGGCGCAAGAGAAGCTGAATGCTGAAGCCGAAAAGAAGGGGATTGCTCCCGGTAAAATCCCGCCCATCGGCGCGCTCGACATTGCCTCGATCGCAGCTCAAAGCCTTTGGGGGACGCTTATCTCCGGCAAAGCATTCTCTGGCGTGGTGCAGAGCGGGACTGAATATGGGGTCCCCAACGTCTCGAAGATGGCTGCGGCCTACGTCTCGCCCAACATCCTCGGGTTGCCAGCTTACCAAGAGTTTGCGCGCGGAGCTGGTGTGAATATGGACTCCAAGCTCTCGGGCTTTTGGGACTTCCTCGTCCCGCTGCCGACGAGCCAGGCGCGGGCCGTCAACATCCTCGGCGACCCTGTCGGGACACCGGACGCGGTCCAGCGCTGGATCCAAACGCTGACAGCCGGCGGCGGGGTGATGGGGATCTACCCTGGCATAGTGGACACCGAACAAGCTAAGGCGCTCGCACCTTATGCGGCGCTGCTCAATTCAGGATATCGGCCGCCCGCGGTTGATTCAGCCAAAGGCTATCCAATCGATGGCGAGTACCGCCCGATGAACAAGACGGAGCTTGCTGACTACTCAGTCGCTCGAGGCCAGAATTTCAAGCAGTCGCTCGAGGCCCTCGGACCGGACGCAACCCTCAGCGATATCCGCACAGCCTTCAATCAGGCGAACCAGACGGCTTTGCAGAGCGTCGGGGTCGACACCTCGGCAATGGAAGCGCTATCCAAAACGGCGCCGGGAAATGGCCAGGTGCCGACCGGGAGCGCGAGCAGGTATGTCACCCCGCAAAATGCGCAGGTGCCGAGCATAGCTGCAGGCGGGGGAGCTCCGTTACGTGGAGCTGCTCGGCTTCCCAATCTCAGGCGCGGGGTGCGATTGCCGGCGAGGAGCCTCCGCGGTCCACGAGGTCCGTCAATTCGGCGCCCAGGTGGAAGGGCCGGAGCTCTCCGGAGGACTGGTGCAGGCGGGATTAGGTCACTCAGGCCGCGAGCGCATTAGTACCCAAGCCAAAAACAGACGTCTCCCCATCTACCGGGGACCCCGACCTCCTCAAAGATTGGCTTGTAACCAATATCGGCCATCTTGCGGACGAGCTCATCCTTATGCGGCTGGTCGTGGTAGTAGGGGTCATAGGCGACCTCTAACCACACAAGCCGCGGACGGAAGGGAAAACCCAGGAAATAGTTCCATTCGGATCCTTGGACGTCCATCCAGAGCAAAGTTGGCAAGCCGAAGAAGCTGTCGAGGTCCGCGGCTGTCACGGCCGGCACCACAATACACTCGACCGGCATATCCTTGAGGTCCGTCGGCACCAAGAGGCTCCCGCATTGGTCGTTTGTGCCGACTGAGCGGTTGAAGTGGATGAGCGGACGAGTGCCGAGCGGAGCCAGGGCACCATTGACGATAGTGATATTTCGATGGCCCTTCGCATTGACCAGGCACTTCGGGATGTTGTAGGGGTCGGCCTCGAGCGCAACGACTCGAGCTTTGGGGAAAGCAATGGCGAGCTCCACCGCCTGAGCGGCATCGAATGACCCGAGGTCATAAATCACTAGCGGGTCGATATCCAGCTTGCGGGCGATGTTCACGAATTCAGCGGTTTTGTTCATCCTTCCTTTATGGTTGCCCCGAGGGGGAGGTTGATTGAGCGGCGTTGCGGTTGTCTTGCGATACGGTAGATCTCATCCAAAAGGGTTCGCTCCTTCGGGGTAGGCTCAGGCATCGGAGCCAGCATCGAATTAATGAGCTTGAAGATCCCGAGCGTGGTGCTTTGGTATGATTGGAGACGGACGACTGGGAACGGGTCCTTGTAAGGTTTCTTCCAACGGAACGGCCTCGAGCGCTTCGGGAGATAGAGATTCATTTCCGAGGAGCAAAGAGGGTCATCAATAACAAGTAGACAATCCACAGCACTAGCGCCAGGAAGCAGAATGCCTCAATAAATTTCACCATGGGTCGAGTGCTATCTCCATCGCGTGATGTGTCCAGGCCCGAATACTTCTGACGTCGGTGAGCTTGTGCGCTTCCTCGCGCAGCTTCTTAAACTGGTCTGCGAGCTGGCAATCCACGTTCAAGTTGTAGTTCCAGCACGGAGCATCGATCCACCATTTGATATACCAGATAACGCGCTGGAGCTGTTGGGGGGTCGGCGCCGGTCCCTTATCAACAATGTGATGGAAGTAAGCCTCGACGCAGGCCGGCAAGTCGCTTTTTTCATCGCGCCAGTGTCCTGGGAATTTCCCCTCTCGGTAAGGTGTTCCGCAGGCGCTCATTGCAAAGCAGCGCAAATAGCGCAGACGAATTGGTCCGCAATGCTCCCGATGAGCTCTTTCCGGTATTCGTCTGGCGCAATCTCCCGCCCGCAACTCGAGCAGAAAAGGAGCTGCGGATCCGGTTCGACTGTGAACTCGCTCACCCTGGCACGCATCTCCGCCAGGCGCTTTAGCACGGGATCCCTTACTGCGCTCGAGACGATGTTTGTGCGCGCGTTGATCTCCGCCTCGGATATCAGCTTGTCGATCTCCATGTAGCTCCCGACTGTCGTTTGCATTTTCCAGCGCAGGTCCCGCCACAACTGGAGCGCGACCTCGGCGTCAGTCGTTTTGCTCTGTGCGACTTTGACCGCCAGCTTGACAGCCTCAACAGTCTTTTTGCTTGGGCGCTTCCCGATCATACGATTTCAATAAGTTTGCCCCATAGGCGCTTTTGGTCCCTAGGGAAGTCCCAAGCTCCTTGAAAGTCAACCTTTCGGCTCATTGCCAAGAGCAGGTGCGCGTGCACAACTTGCAGGTGTTCCTCCCCGTTGTCGCTATCAGTCCAAAGATCGTGCCATGCGCAATCGAATTTGAGCTCCGGATGCTTGCACCACTTGAGCGCATCGGCGACTACGATTGTCAGCCGGCGATCTTTCGGCATGTGCTGCGCAACCAGCCGCAAGACGTGCATGTCCTTCTCGACGCAGACAACGTGCTTAACCGCAGGGTTTGCTAGGCACCCACGGACAACGCAGCCCAACCCAAGGCCAGTTATCAGGACCCTTCCCCGGGCCCGGAGCATGAACCTAAGATGAGTTTGCAGCTCGAAAATCGTGTCCTCCATCACAACCTCTCCGCCTATGTGCATCGTGGACTCTGTAGAGCGAAGCAGCCTCGTATAGGTTCCTGCCGGCAGCACAAGGCGTTTCTTCAGTCGAGGGTGAAAGTGTGGAAGCGGCTCCGGGACCGTCTCCTTTTTGATAACCCAAAGCCCGCTTTCACCACTCGGTATTGACTCAGCCCGAGCGGCTGCAAGTATCTGCTCTTTGAGCGAGCTCATTAGTTCAAGCCGAAGCAAACCGAGTTGTTGAACAGCTCCCAAAACTCCAGTTTTAGCTCCCAAGAGCCGAGCCAGCACGAGGACCCGCAATAGAATTTATCGACTCCAACCCTTGTTATGTAAATGTGGTGATTCATCGGGTGTCAGCGTAGCGCTCAAGCCTGGCGCGCTCAGTCGAGGTCGAGTCGTTATAAATTTCGGTGTGCCGGTCCCACACCATTACGTTGCTCTGGTCCCCTCTCCGGAAAATGTTTTGGAGGTCTGGACGTCTCCAGTCTTTGAGCTCATAGGCCGCGTCCCACGTCATCAAGAACGTCGGGACGTTTTTGCTAAGCGCATAGGAGGTGAAGCTATTGGGGCCGGCTTCAAACTGGTTGCATGCCTCCCGGTCTTTGACAGCGATCGGGTAATCGCGCAGGAGCTCGGGCGAGAAAGCAATGAACGGGGTCCGGAGGTGAGGCCCGCGCTCGTATGACGCGGACACACCGTAGAGCCCTGGTCCGTATTCCCTCCGCGCGCTCACCAGCGGATAAAGCCAGCCCTCACGATGGAAGTAGGCGCCGGCGTTGCAGCACACCAGCAAATCGCAGTCGAGCGCGTTTGCCGCAAACTGATAGGCGCCGTTGTCCCATCCGTGGCCGTAATACTCGATCTGTCGTGGCAGCACGGATTGGGCAATCGGTCTACCCCCGCAGTTTAATATGACCAGCTCATGCTCCTGAGTCGGCTTGAACTTCTCGTAGGTACTGAGAAAGCGCTCAGTCCTCTCGTCGTAGCTCGACGCTGGCGCCCCCTGCTCCCTGGCCGTTTTCACCACTCTTGTGTAAGCGATTATTGTTTTCATCGATTAATAGGTCTACTTCGTTGCTGAGACTGTCTACGAGCTGCCTTACCTTGGGATCGCAGTTCAGGCGCCATTTCACCTTTTTAACAGCGTGGCTTACGGTCCCATGATCCCGTTTGAATTCTCGGGCGATATCGACGACACCGCCCAACCGTTTGACCCGGCAAAAGAACATGACGAGCTGGCGCGCATTAGCTACCGACTCCTCCCCGCGGAACGGCGACCGTATGCACATCGGGTCAACGCCCATCCTTCTACCGATCAGAAAGCAAAGGTCATTGATGAGGGTGTTTAACTCCGACTTGCGGATGATTCGCTCCATACTCAGGCTTTCGATCGCTCTCTCGAGCTGAGCCAGTTCCCTGAGTTTTTCCAGTCTCCGGCGCGCGGCTGAGATGCGGCTATCAAGCTCAATTTCGATTGGATCCATAATTTGTGTGTGCTCATTAGGTTGCTTTTTAACTGACGGAGCGGAGGCGACGGCTTTTAGTTCAACCAAGAACAACACAGGTGCCATCACCCCCGCCCCAAAATCACGCTCGAAACGGCGAAATCAGCTCGCGGAGTTGCTGCTCGGTCTTTACTCCGTGCACGTAAGCTGCCCCACGTGCGATAGCATCGCGGGCGGCCTTCATGTAAACCGGGTGATCCAGGCTGTTGACCGAAAACGAAGGGAACGAGTTCCACGGCAATTTGTAGAGCTCGACCATGAGCCCAAGCCAGCGATCAACAAATCCCCCCTCGTAAATTTTCATCCCGAGCATCCGTTCCCCATACTCAACAATCGCCCCGGCCGTCTCGACGTCCACCCACCACGGAGTATGAAAGTATGGGCACGGCGCAAAGCCCACCCCATCACCGTACCCGCCCACAGTCGTGGCCAGTCCGCCAGGGTGATCGGGTAACGGTCGAAGAAAAATCCCGTCATATTCGATCACGCAAATATCTGTGTAGCCGAGTCCGCTCAGGTCCGTCAGGAACAGCTTGTAGAGGTTTAACAGGCGCTCGAGGTGATTGGGTCCGCCCGCTCCGCCGTCCTGGCCAATGTTGAACGACCCGATAAAGCTGCTTGTCTGCGGCCAACTGACCGGCTTATCGACACGCCCTACTCCCGCCAGGTCACGGCCCGACCTCTCGTAGAAAGGCCAATGCCGCAAAATCGTCGCGTTAGCGCCCTGGTGTCCGAGTATCGCTACGAGTGTTTTCATCAAAACGGAGGGGGCGGAGTGTAACCGCGTTCTTCCAACAGCTTTGGCATCCAGGCAAACCGCGGGGTTTTCCCTGCCGGCGTCATGCAAGCGTTCGAGAAGTGGATAGCAGGCGCGGTTTTCCAGCCATCCTCCCCGTAACACTTCGCAAAATCCGACCGGACATAGGCGTCGGGCTCAGCCTGAGCGACTTTTTCCAAGACGATCATGTCGGAAAGGTGCTTCTCCCCGGAGTGCGCGAACGAAGCAAACCAAATACAGGCCCGCTCAAACGCTTTCGGATTGCCAGTCACGATGCAGGGAGTCGTATTCTGGTACACGTGCAAAAGGTCCTTCTGCTCGACCTCGAGCAACGGGTCGAGGTCCTTCAACTGCGTCGGGGTTAAGAGCGTGTCGTAGTCCATCATGATCCCCCACGGCTCACCTGTCGAAGCCATCGCCAGCCAGCGGAGGTAGCACGCCCGGTCGTACATCTTCGGGTTGATGCTCGGCAGTTTCTCGACGGCTGCAAGGAATTGGCCGTAGCGCTCGTGGAGTTGTGCGTGCCATTCCTGAAGTACGAACGGCTCAAAGCCAAACGCGGTATGGTGCCGGCGCCAAAGCTGGAGCATGCGCAGCTCGCTGACGTTGTCGTGGGCCGGAACGTGATCGTAAAAGGTATAGAGTCGCATTTAGACGGGGGGCTGATACCCGAGGCGTTTAACCTGCTCGGCGTGGGTTGCCTTTCGAATGGCATCCAGCGCGCTAATCTTATCGCTGTTATCGACTCGGCTATAGTGCTGGATCATCTTCAGGCTCTGGCCCGTCAGGCTCCCAATCACTACCGGGCTTACCCCAGCTCGGAGGCACCGTGTCACAAAGCTATGCCGGAAACAGTGGAACGTGTAGGCGTCCATGCCGCACCGGACGGCAATCTTTTTGAACTCATCCCAAAAATGCGAGGGACGGGTCCCGAAATTAAACTTATGGGCAAGCCAGGGTGTCACAAACTTGCTGTCTCCCCTCGATTGCTGCAGCTCGCACAACGCCTCGAGGTACTCGCCAGCGATCGGTATTTCCAATCGCTGTTTCCTCCTCCGCATTTTGGAAGGGCGAGTCACAATCATCTCATTGACGAAGTCCACGTAGCTGCCGTCCTCGCATGCGTCCCATTGGAGCGTAGCTATGTCGCAGCCGCGGAGCCCGGTTTCCCACGCCCCCATAATCACAATCGGCCAACCCTCGGTAAAATCCGGCGACATACTGGCGCTCAACAATCGGCGGTACTGCTCCTCGCTGATTATCGGTTTCACCGCGTAGGGCCGGATCGTGAAGGGGAGGCGCCGGTATTGCACCGGGTTAATGTTGATGACGCCCTCCTGGCGCATGAGTTCGAAAAAGCGCTTAATGTGAATGAGCTGATTATACACCTCGACGTTGCGCGCCTGATACACCCTCACCAGCTTGACCAGCGCTTCGCGGTCAATCTCTTTGACCAGCTTCCTGGGGCCGTAAACTTTCACAAGCTCGCCAATGATCCGTCTCTGGCCCTCTTTGTAGGGCTGGCCTAGCGGCTTCTGTTCAAAAAATTCGAGCGCGAGCTCCACCGCTTCCTTGAGCCGGATATCCGGCGTTATTCCCTTGCACTCGCCAGGGTTGTATTGCTCGAAATAGTTCATGGCTCCCAATCTGTCTTTATGTGATGCACGGCGCAAACCTCCCCGTCTACCAGCATCCGCTTGCGCTCCTCCTCATCGGTCACCAGGTCCCGATACCATGAGCCGACTGTGTGCAGGTTGGCCACAAGGTCATAGGACATTTCCTCGAACGTGTCCCAAATCTTGAATCCGATCGCAAAGTCCCATGCGTCGTGAGACGTGGCCGTCGCTTGGGTGTTGGTCAGGTCGAAGAATTTGCCCAACCAGTTTAGATCGTAGATAGCCAGGGCTCCATTAGGGAACACCGCGGTCTTGCCCTTTATCCCCGCGCCGAGCCAACCGTAGGTAGCAATCGGGAAATTCTTCCGGGTGTTCACGCGCAGGAGCTCCGCCCACAACTTGCTCGCCTCCGGGCTCCAGTTGCAGGGGTTGTAGGTTGCCAGTGTCCCGGCCGCAAGCAGGGGTTTGCCATGCGAAAAATACTCGTTCCAAATATATTGATCCCAGTCCGGCCGCCCTACACGGACGTCATCCTCGAGGGTAATCATGTGGGTGTAACCTCGATCGCGTGCAATCTTGGCACCGGTAAAGAAGGCGCCGTTTTGCATGCAGAACTTGTTAGGCTTCCCGTCGGGGAACGTCATGGGCCGGAACACCTCCGGGCTCGCCTTCAACCGGAACGTGTCGGGCCAGGGATGCTCAGAGTAAAGGATCAGATCGGTCTTTGGCTTGAACTTGGCGATGTTGCGGAGGAATACCTCCGGATGGCCAACCTTTGGGGGAGCTACGTAACCGCAGCAACAGAGTCTCATTGGGGAAAGTGTCCCTCCCGGTTCAGGCGCATGATGATCTCGTCAGCCTGGCCGATTACAAGGGCAGTGAAAGCCGCCTT